>WNGE01011166.1_pt1 | contig 10164 bp, 8 predicted proteins | sample 5400651 | NCBI WGS metagenome assembly WNGE01 (sample SAMN13153370, study PRJNA577476) | soil metagenome | isolation source: 60 cm soil or saprolite under grassland replicate 2 | place: USA:California | collected 2016-06-15
GCTGCGCCCGCACTGACTGCTGTCACGTCTGGTCGCCTAGCCGATAGGCACGTCTGGCGTTCTCCGGCGCAGAGCATCCAGGTCAGATGGCCCGTTACGGAAAGTAAACACTCTGCGTAGGGGATAACCATACATACCGGGTCTCCCTGCCGAATATTTGCTTATCGGTGGAGATGCCTGAAATCATGCGGCCAGGCTCAGATGGGCCAGTTATGCGTGTGCTGTGCTCGGTACTGTGGGCGGCGAAGTGGTCCCGGCCGGGGAAGCGTGACATAGTGCGGCCCTCGCCGGTGATCGCGACGGCGATCACCGGGCCGGCCGGGACAGGCCGGTCAGGCTCGTCCCGCCGCCTGCACCGGCGAGGCAAGGTCCGGTTCCGTGGGTCACAGCACCGGATTTGCTGGCGTGGCCAGGGGCGAGCGGTTTGGGTTCCCCCGCGCTGCTGACCGGCGTCCGGGCGGGGCGTTCCGCTGGGCGTTGTGGTCGCACCCGGCCTGGGGCTCGGCTAGGTCGATCGTTCAGCGGCGGTGCCGAGTCCGGCGTCGCGGGCTTTGATGATGGCCTGGGCGCGGTCGGCGACCTGGAGTTTGGTGAAGATGTTCGAGACGTGGTTGCGGACGGTTTTCGGGCTGAGGTACAGCTGGCGGGCGATGTCGGGGTTGCTGCGGCCCTCGGCGAGCAGCGTCAGCACGTCTCGTTCCCGCTCGGACAGCTCGGGGAACGCCGCCTGCTGCCGCCGCGCGGTGCCGCTGAGGTAGTCCAGGACCCGTTGCGCGACGGCCGGCCCGAAGATGGCTTCCCCGTCGGCGACGCCCCGGATGGCACGTTCGATCTCCTGCTCGCCGGCGCCCTTGAGCAGGTAGCCGCGGGCGCCGGCGCGCATCGCCTGGAAGACCGAGGCGTCGTCGTCGAACATGGTCAAGATGAGGACCTTGACGTGCGGGCTGGACCGGGTGAGCGCCCGGGTGGCGTCGATGCCGTTGCCGTCGGGCATGTTGAGATCCATGATCAGCACATCTGGCTGGAGCGACTCGGCCAGTTCCACGGCCTGGCGCCCGGTGGTGGCCTCCCCGACCACCTGGATGCCGGGCAGGTTGTCCAGGGTGAGCCGCAGCCCCTGGCGGATCATGGGGTGGTCGTCGGCGATGACGACGGTGGTCGGCTCGCTCATGACGCGGTGTCCGCGGTGGTCACGGCGGGTGCTGCGGTGTCCGCGGTTATCGCGCGGAGCGTCTCGGCCGGGGGCGGGGTGGGGAGCGGGCCGGCCAGTGGCAGCCGGGCGGACACGATGCTGCCGCCGCCGGGCCGGGGCAGCAGGGTGCAGCTGCCGCCGAGTTCCTCGGCCCGTTCCCGCATCGAGGCGAGGCCGACGCCGACCCGGTGCACCGGGCTGACGCCCCGCCCGTCGTCGGTGACCTCGACCTGCAGGACGCCGTCGCCGGCGGTGAGCTTGACGGTGGCGGTCCGGGCGGCGGCGTGCCGGGTCACGTTGGTGACCGCTTCGGCGGCGATCCGGTAGGCGGCGACCTCGGCCGCGGCGGGCAGCGCCGGCAGGCCAGGGGCGGCGTCGATGCTGACCTGCAGCCCGCCGGGAGCGGAGCAGGACGCGGCGTGCTGGGCCAGGGCGCCGGTCAGCCCGAGATCGTCCAGCGCCGGGGGGCGCAGGTCGTACACGAGCCGGCGGATGTCGGCGATCGCGGCCTGGGTTTGCTCCCGCAGGTGCTGCAGGAGCTGCCCGGCCGTGTTCTGATCCTGGCGCATCAGCCGCCGGGCGGCGTCGAGTTGCATGGCGATGCCGGCCAGGACCGGGCCGAGACCGTCGTGCAGGTCCCGGCGGATCCGCCGCCGTTCTTCTTCCCGGGCGGTGACCAGCCGCTCCCGGGACCGCTGCAGCTGGGTAGTCAGGTCGGCCGCGTGCACCGCGGCGCCGGCGTGGTGGGCCAGGCCGGCCAGCAGCCGCCGGTCGGCCTGGTTGAAGGTCTCGCCGGGGCGGCGGGGGGCGATGACCAGGTCCCCGACGTGGGCGCCGGAGGAGGTCAGCGGCACCCGCAGCGGCACCGCGCCGGGCTGCAGGGTGCCGCGGGCGGCGGCGACGCGCGGGGGGCCGCCGCCGCCAGTGACCTCGATGGCCGCATAGGGGCTGCGCAGCGCGCTGGTCACGCTGTCCACGATGGCGGGCAGCACCTCATCGGCGGTGAGCGTGGCGTCCAGCCGGGTCGCCAGCCGGGACAAGGCGGCGTACGGATCGTCCCGCTCGCCGTACATCACCCGGTTCACCAGCGCCTGCAGCCGGGCGCGCAGCGGGGCGAACGCGACCGCGGCCAGCCCGGCGGCGAGAAGCTCCACGGTCAGGCCGTGGTGCGGCACCGCGGCGCCGGCGCCGGTGACGATGGCGAGGTAGCCGCCGGCGATGATGCCGGACAGCAGCAGGTACACCAGGGTCCGGTTGATGATGACGTCGATGTCATACAGCCGGTACTTGCAGACCGCGATGGTGACCGCGGCCGCGAACGCCACCCCGGCCACCGCGTGCAGCACGCCTTGCAAGGTGTACCAGCGGGTGAAGGAGCCGTTGATGATGACGATGACGGCCACCGCCAGGGCGTAGGCCACCCATTTGAGCTGCTGGCGTTCCTCGCCGCGGGAGCGCCGGAACCGGGCGATCCCGCCGGCCAGCGCCAGCCCGATCGCGAGCAGCGACAGGCCGGTCAGCAGCGGGCTGATCCAGGGCCAGTCCCGCTGCGCGTCGCCGAACAGGCCGGCCGGGTTACCGATGCCGTAGAACAGCGGGTTGCCGCCGGAGGCGGCCGGGACGATGTCCCCGGCCAGGAACGCCTCGGCCAGGTTGACGACGGTAACCAGGGCGAAGACCAGCCACGCCACCGGCCGCCACCGGGGCGAGGGCAGGTGCCCGGTGGGGAACAGCAGCAGCAGGAAGGGCAGCGCGTAGTCGGCCATCGCCCCTTCCCGGCGGGAGGCCCACAGCCACCAGTCGCCGCCGGGCAGCGCGCCCGGATGCGCCCCGAAGGTGTAGCGGGCGTATTCATAGCCGAACGCGGGCACCGTCAGCCATACCGCGGCCAGCAGCAGCAGCCAGCCGATCGGGTTCCGGGGCCGGCGCGCCGCGATCAGGGCCCCCGGGATGGCGGCCGCCGCGCCGGCCAGGGCCTGGCTCCACACCTGGTCGGCGGGATCGTGCCCGCGGCCGGCGATCAGCGCGCGCAGCACCACGGTGCCGGCGAAGAACCCGAACGCCGCCACCCCGGTCAAGACGGCCAGCCAGCTCAGCGGGCGATCCAGGCGGGACGATCCCACCTGCTCATTGTCCTCCTCCGCGGCCAGAAGCCAACCGGATACCGGCAGCCGCAGATGCCGCGGGCGATCGATCACATGCTGAGCCGTCATGGGACCAGACTGCCCGGCGGGCCGTCCCGCTGTCATGGGACCAGCGTCCCGGCCGTGTCCCGGCCCGAACCAGGGCGGTGAACAGGACCGCCGGCCCTGCCCGCCGGGACGGCCCGCCCGGCATCGTCATCGGTATCAGAACCTGGGTCCACGTCAAGGAGACGCCATGCCTTCCATCCCCAGCAGCCGCGAGGCGCGTCCAGCCGTCGCAGCAGCGACTCAGCCAGACCCCGCCGCCCGGCGCCGCTGGCTCGCCCTCGCCGTGCTCGCCGTCGCCCAGTTCATGGTCTTTCTCGACGAGACCGTGGTCAACGTCGCCCTGCCGTCCATCAAGACCAGCCTGGGCTTCTCCCAGCCGTCGCTGGCCTGGGTGATCAACGCCTACGTACTGCTGTTCGGCGGCCTGATCCTGCTCGGCGGCCGGGCCGCCGACCTGGCCGGCCGGCGGCGAATCTTCCTGATCGGCACCGCCATCTTCGGCCTCGCCTCGCTGGCCGACGGGCTGGCCACCTCGCAGGGCATGCTGATCGGGGCGCGTGCCCTGCAAGGCGTCGGCGCGGCGCTGGCCACCCCGGCTGCGCTGGCGCTGGTCACCAGCCTGTTCCCGGCCGGGGCGGCACGGACCAGGGCGCTGACCCTGTGGGGGGCGCTGTCCGGGCTCGGCTTCGCCGCCGGGGTGCTGCTCGGCGGCGTGATCACCCAGGCGGCCTCTTGGCGGTGGGTGTTCTTCATCAACGTCCCCATCGCCCTGGCCGGCCTGCTGGTAGTCCCGCGGCTGGTCACCGAGAGCCGCGACCCCGGGCGGCCCGGCTTCGACCTCGCCGGGGCCATCACCATCACCGCCGGCATGTCCACCCTCGTTTACACCCTGCTGGAAGGCGCCCGGTACGGCTGGACGTCCGTCACCGCCCTGGGGCTGTTCGCCGCGGCCGCCGTCCTGCTGGCCGCCTTCGCGGTCATCGAATCGCGGGCGGCGGTGCCGCTGATCCCGCGGGGCTTCCTGCACCGCCGCGCCACCCTGGTACCCACCACCGTGCAGTGGCTGCTGACTGTCTCGGCGTTCTCGTCGTTCTTCATGCTCACCCTGTACCTGCAGCAGGTCCTGGGCTATACCCCGCTGCAGGCCGGGCTCGGCTACATCCCGCTCGCCGCAGCCGTCGTCGCGGCCAGCGCGATCGCCAGCAAGCTCATCCCCCGCTTCGGCCCGCGCCCGCTGGTCGTCAGCGGCCTGGCCACCGTCGGCGCCGGGCTGGCGCTGCTGGGACACGTCCCGGCCGGCGGCAGCTACACCGCCAGCATCCTGCCCGGCCTGGTCCTGATCGGGTTCGGCGCCGGCTTCTCGTTCGTCTCCATCACCACCGCCGCGCTCGCCCAGGTCCAGGAAACCGCCGCCGGGCTCGCCTCCGGGCTGCTGTCCAGCGCCGCCCAACTCGGCGGCGCCGTCGGGCTGGCCGTCATCGTCGCCGCAGCCACCACCCGCAGCGCCACCTTGCTCGGCACCGGCACCGCCGCGGCGGCCGCCCAGGCCGGCGGCCTGCGGCTCGGATTCCTGCTCGCCGCCGGCGTCGCCCTGGCCGCATCGGCCGTCGCGGCGATCGCCCTGCCGCGCCGCAAGACCAGCCCCGCCACGGCACCGGGAACTTCCCCCGGCCAGGTCACGGCCGCGGAAACCTGACCACCCCCGCCACCTGGCGTTCCCCGCCAGCCTCGCCACGCTCAAATCCCTGGCTACGGCATGAAACAACACCTAATCACGGCGCACGACAAGAACGCCGCCCAACCCGAAGAACAGGAAAAGACAATGCAGCACCTGGAATCAGCACCCCTCCGTTCCGCGCACCCGCTGTTCGCGCGCTGGACCCGGGGAACGGCCGCCGTCCTTGCAACCCTGACCGCCCCCGCGGTGTCTACCTCCGGCGCGCTCACCACCGGCCTGAACGGCACGTCCCCGGCGGTCAGCTTCCCGCCCGGCTACGGGGTGAGCCTGGTGGCAACGGTCGCGGTCACCACGCTCGCCGCCGCCCTGGCCGCGCTCATCGCCGGGCGCGACGCCCTCGTGGCGATCCCCATCTCGCTCGGGTTCTGGGCCATTACCGGCCTTGGCGTGATCGAAGCCGGCATCCAGCTCAGCCACGCCGGCCTGACTCAATGGGGCGTGATCCTCCTCGCCGCATCGTTCATCGGAGCAGCCGTCGGCCTGCTCCTCGCCGCCCGCCGCAGGCAGGCACAGGATTTCCTGCCGCGGGATAAGCGCGCAGAAAGGAGGGAGCCTACGACCGTCGCATAATCCAACACCAGCAGCCGCCGGGCCCGGACAAACCAACCGGGCCCGGCGGCAGCATCCGAACAAGGTACTTTGCCCGGACGATTCTGCACGAACCCCGCGCGCGAGGCGTGGGCCAGGAAGACAGGGATAGCCACCCGAGACCCCGGGACCCCGGGACCCATCGCGCTGGCGGCCGTGAGCCGGCCTGTCACCATGTCCCCCAGACGCGACACCTACCGCCGCCGTGCCGGCGGGCCGTCCCGCTGTCATGGGACCAGCGTCCCGGCCGTGTCCCTGAGCCAACCAGTGCGGTGAACGGGACAGCCGCCCCTGCCTGGCGGGACGGCCGGCCCGGCAGGTTGGCGGTCAGCAGGAACCGGTCACGCCACGGCACCACAACCTTCGTGACGTAAACGATTCACCGATTCCCTACCGCCCGAAAGGACAGCCCGATGATCAACGTAGACCACCTCACCAAGCGCTACGGCACTGTCGCCGCCGTCGACGGCCTGAGCTTCGAAGTCGGACCCGGCCGGGTCACCGGCTTCCTGGGGCCCAACGGCGCCGGCAAGACCACCACCCTGCGGATCCTCCTCGGCCTGACCGCCCCGGCCAGCGGGACCGCGACCATTGACGGCGTCCGCTACCGCGACCTGCCCCAGCCAGCCCGCAGCGTCGGCGCGGCGCTCGACAACGACTGCTTCCACCCCGGCCGCAGCGCCATCGAGCACCTGCGGATCACGGCCACCGCAGCCGGGATCGGCCGTGGCCGGGCGGCCGAGGTCCTGCGCATGGCCGGCCTCACCGAGGCCGCCGGTCGCCGGGTCGGGACCTTCTCCCTCGGCATGCGCCAGCGCCTCACCTTGGCCACCACCCTGCTCGGCGACCCTGGCGTGCTCATCCTCGACGAGCCGCTCAACGGCCTGGACCCCGACGGAATCCGCTGGATGCGCGACCTGCTCCGCCAGCTGGCCCGCGACGGCCGTACCGTGCTGGTCTCCAGCCACCTGCTGGCCGAGGCCGCCCAGACGGTAGACGACGTCGTGGTGATCAACCGCGGGCGGCTCGCCGCCAAAGGCCCGGTAACCGAGCTGACCGCCGCGACCAGCACCACCCGCATACGCACCCCCGATGCCGGGCGGCTGATGTCAGCCCTCGGGCACGAGGGCATCACCGCCGGCCTGGTCGATGCCGGCACCGTCGAGGCGCGAGGCGCCGACCCGGACCTGGTCGCCCGCATCGCGGCCAGCGCCGGCGTCATCGTCCTGGAACTCACCCGGCACACCGGCAATCTCGAGGAACTGTTCTTCGACCTCGTCAGCGATCGCGCTGACGACCGCACTCTGGAGGCTTGCCCGTCATGACTGCCATCGCCCGTCTCACCCGCGCCGAGCTGCGCAAGCTCGCGACCACCCGGACCTTCCTGATCACCCTCGCCCTGTCTGTGGGCCTCGCCGTGATCAGCGTCGTCGTCGACGCGTGGGGTGCCGGCAAGTACGGCACCCCGCCCCTCGGAACGACAGCCAGCACCTACCAGATGCTCAAGTTCGGCGCGGTTACCTCCGTGGCCATGCTGGTGCTGGGCATCATCTCCGCCGGCGGCGAATACCGGCACAAGACCATCATCCCGGCTATGCTCATCACCCCGCGGCGCGGCGCCCTGCTCGCCGCCAAAGCCATCGCCACCGCCACCGCCGGGGTGATGCTCAGCGGCCTGACCTTCGGCCTCGGCCTGGCCACCGTCGTCGCGGAGCTGTCCGCCCGCGGCATCACCTACCTGCCCTCCGGCACGGCGCGCATGTTCGCTGGCACGGTCATCGCCGCCACCCTGTTCGGCCTGATCGGCGTCGCCCTCGGCTACATCACCCGCAGCACCGTCGCCGCCGTCGTCGGCGCCGTCGGCTGGGTGCTCTTCGCCGAACTGGCTATCCTGGGCACCCTCGCCCCGCACCTGGCCAAGTGGCTGATCACCGGCAGCGCCGTCGCGCTCACCAACCCCCCGGTGACCGGCAGCGGCGCCCTCACCCCGGCCGCCGCTGCCGCTGTCCTCAGCGCCTACGCCGTGGTGCTGCTCGCCATCGCCTCCCGGCTCGTGCTACGGCGAGACGCAGCCTGACCCCGCCCCACCCCGCCAGCAGCGGCGGCGCCGCACGGAGCGCCGCCGCTGAAGCGCTCAACGAGCCCCGCACGCTGGTGACCACATCCACAAGGATTCGAGTTCAGCAGGCATCCGGCCAAGGGCAGAACGCAAACCACCCGCGGGCAGCCCCCGAGAAGTCCACGGCGAGGGGCCAAACACGGAGCCTGGCAGCTGGCCAGTCTCGGCGCGGCCATATCCACCAAATCTGGACGCCAGCATCAGGCGACATTCAGCGAACGTTGGCACACCGAACGGCGGGGACTCGGTGCGCGTTATCCGCGGGCTTATCGATCACTCAGCGCATCACTCAGGCAAAGGTCAAGAAGATAGGCCGCCGGAGAACGGCGGGCGCCTGGCGTTCGCCGAGCGGCGGCGGCCCTCCTCGATCCAGCCCGGTATGGCGCCGGCGTCGGCCCCAGCCATCCGGCACAGCCGGGCGGCGGACCGGGCCAGCGGCTCGTCCGGCTCGCCCTCGCTGGTCCCCTCGAAGATCCCGGCCACCTCGGCCAGCAGGTCGGCCCGGCCCCCGGCCAGCGCGCGCAGTTCGGCCAGCGCGGCCGCTTCCTCCTCGCCGGTCAGCGGGCGCCACCTCGCGCGATGCCGCGCCTCGCCGGTCAGCTGAGCCACCAGGATCCGGTCGGCATTAGCCCCGGAACGATCTTGGTTCATCTTGCCAGGATCGAACTTGACTACGTTAAGGACAACCTGATCAGCGGAAATAACATCCGGTCCGGCTCGTTGCGCGCCCAGTCCCCGGGCGCCGCAAGCACCGCCACGACTGATCGCGGCCTGTCAGAGGTACTGGCCGGGCTGCTGATCACGTGCGGATGGGTCAGGAAATGGCAGGTGTCCGGGGATGCCGACCGCGCAGATGGCGGCCAGGACGGCCAGGTCGAAGGGCAGAGGGCTGATGGTGATCCGGTGAGCCTGGCTGGTGACGGCCTGGATGAGCAGCTGGACGGCGAGGCGAGCGTCGAGCCTGATAACACCAGTTCAAATCGCCCGTGCAGCCCCGTCCGGCACCACCTGGCCACCCGTAACGATCGCCTGACCGTCCAACAGGTTCCAGGCGGTTCAGTGCGTGACGGTTCGCTTACGACGGCCCGGCCGGGCGGCGGGCCTCGCGCACCTCAGGCCAGAATCGTTTCTGCCGGGGCATCAGCAAGGAGTCTGTGGTGAGGCGACTTTACTGTCCCGGCGGTGATGCCCGGTGAGCAGCGGCGGGCCCGCGGGCGACGCGGACGCCCTAGCCCGAAGTTACGTGATCTTCCTATGATGGAGCGTATCTGCCCTGGTCACAGCGCTGTGGATCGAAGATCTTTCTGACTACTGGCATAGAAAGACCGCCATCTCAACGGAGTTTTCGCAGCTCAGAAGCACTGCTACAGGGAGTTACAGCAACTTCGGGCCGGGGAGGCTTCCGGTGCCCGGGAGCGGGTGACGTCCGGGGCGGCGTAGGAGCTGCATTGCCGGGCGACAGCAGATTCTGCGGTCGATGACCATCTGGGGTTCGTGCCTGATGCCTACCTCGATGGCCTGGGTACCGGGACGACGGTCCTGGCGGCTGAGCTGTGCTCGGCTCGGGTGTGGGAGCGGGCCGGCGGCGGCTACCGGATCCTGGACCGGGACGCGGTCGGCCGGTGCCAGGACCTCGCCCGCCAGCTGTCCGGCCAGGCGGCGCGGGTCCGCGCCCGGATCCGGGCCCGGGACCAGGCCCGGGCACAGCTGATGCCGCAGATGGCCGAGGCGATGGTGGTCACTTCGCCGTGCGCGGCCTGCGGGGCCCCGGCCACCCGGATCGAGCTGGCGGGGCCGGGCGAGCTGCCCGCCCAGTGGGAGCAGTGGCCCCGCACCGCGCGGGACAGCTTCCTACGGGACCGCGGGCCAGGCCAGTGGTACCTGATCCGCGGCGGCGTGGCCGCCGGCAACGGGTACGGGGATCCCGTCGCGGCCGGGGAGGCCGGGCGGATCGCCCAGGCGTTCCGGCCACCGCTGCGCTATGACCAGGTAGTCACGGCCGGGTTCTACGATGACGCCGGCTTTTGCCAGGACTGTGACGCGCCGTACTGCTTCCGGCACTGGCACGTCTCCGAGACCGGGTACGGGCACTGCCCTGCCGGGCACGGCAAGAGCCTGGACCCGCACTGGTAACCGAACCAGACGCCGCTGCCGTGGCCCCTTACCTGCCCGGGAGTGATGCGCATGGACGCGGCGTACTACGAGGAGCTGGCCGGGCGGCTGTACGGCCTGCTGATCGGCCTGGATGACCGCATCGGCAGCGAGCAGGCCCGGCTGCTGCACCACTTCATCGACGTCGGCGAGTACGGCCTGGCGCTGGAGGAAATCGCCGGCA
>WNGE01009588.1_pt1 | contig 10163 bp, 8 predicted proteins | sample 5400651 | NCBI WGS metagenome assembly WNGE01 (sample SAMN13153370, study PRJNA577476) | soil metagenome | isolation source: 60 cm soil or saprolite under grassland replicate 2 | place: USA:California | collected 2016-06-15
CGACGACCTGCCGGCCGTCATATGCTTCCGTCATCGTGGGCCTCCTGTTCCCTGGTAGGTGACGGATTGCTGCAACTTCCAGCATCCGCCAGGAGCGGAGGCCCGCTCCTTCATCGCATCACATTGCCGTGGTTCGGCGATATGAGGCGATGATGCTGCTGTGGCGGCGGGGGGTTCTGGGGTCAGAACTGGGCTTCGTACTGGGAGGGGTCGACGTGGGCTTCGATGATCAGGGGGCGGGAGCGGGTGGCGAAGCCTTCCAGGGCCTTTTCCAGGGCGGCCGGGGTGTCCGCGCGGATGCCGTCGCAGTCCATGGCGTCGGCCAGGGCGACCAGGTCCATGCCGTCCATCCGGGTGCCGGTGGGCGGGTAGCCCATGAGCTGCTGGCGCAGTTCGATCCGGTTCAGGCTGTTGTCGGCGAACACGACCACGGTGACCGGCAGGCCCAGGGCCGAGGCGATCCGCATCTCGGTCGCCGCCATCGCGAAACCGCCGTCGCCGACCAGGGCGATCACCGGCCGGTCGGGCCGGGTGAGCCGGGCCGCGATCGCCGCGGGCACGCCGAAGCCCATCGCGGACAAGCCGTTGGGGATCAGCACCGAACGCGGCTCGAGCGCCTGCCACACCTGGCCCGCCATGATCTTGTGCGAGCCGACGTCGGTGGTCGCGATGGTGCCGGGCGGGGCGGCTTCGCGGGCGATCGCCACCACGTCGGAGGGGTTGAGCCTGCCCGCGGCCCGCCCGGCCAGCCAGGCCTGGTTCAGCCGGGCGCGGTGCGCCGCCACCTCGGTTCCGGGCCAGCGGGGCTCGCCCGCCCACTGCGCGGACAGCCAGCCCAGGATCGCCCCGACGTGGCCGGTCAGCTCGCAGGCGCTGGCGTAGACCTGGTCGGTGTTCGGGGTGGTGTCCAGGTGCAGCACCGGGGTGGCGAGCGACCACGGGCTGATCAGCTCGACCGGGTCGAAGCCCGCGGCCAGGATCAGGTCGGCTCCGGCCAGCAGGTCCCAGACGACGCGGTAGCCGGCCATGTCGAGCACCCCGGCGAAGTACGGGTGGTCCTCGGGGAAGACGCCCTTGGCCATGGGCGAGACCACGACGGGGATCCCGGCTAGTTCGGCCAGCCGGACCAGCTCGGGGCCGGCCGCGCAGCGCAGCGCGGCGATGCCGGCCAGGATCACCGGGCGGCGCGCGGCGGTCAGCGTCCGGACCGGGTCGCCGTCCCCGTGTACGTCGACCGAGGCCGCCGCCGGGGCCAGCGGGGGCAGGCTGACCTGGCCCTCGGCCGGCACCGGCCAGGCGTCGGCGGTCACGGTCAGGTGGACGGCGCCGGGGCGTTCGGCCACGGCGGTGCGCAGCGCCTTGCGGATGACGGTGTCCGCCGAGGCCGGGTCCAGGCGCAGGGCCAGCTTGCTCACCGGCGCGAACATCCGGTCGTGGTCGACCACCTGGTGGGTGAAGAACTGCTCGCGGGAACTCTCGATCTGGCCGGAGACGGCGAGCACGGGCACCCGGTCCAGGGTGGCCGAGGCCACGCCGTTCAGCACCGCCGTCGACCCCGGTCCGAGCGTGGACAGGCAGACCCCGGGCCGCCCGGAGGTCATCGCGGCCGCCTCGGCCATGAACGCGGCGGTACCCTCGCGCACCGCCGACACGACCTGGACGCCGCGGTGCCTGGCCGCCTCCATGAAGTCGATGATCGACTCGCCGGGATAGCCGAACACGTGCCGCACCCCGGCCGCGTGCACGTACCCGGCCAGCAGCTCGGCGGTGGTGGTTTCCGGGGAGGACTGGGTCATCGCCCCATTGTGCGCGCCGCGGGCTTTCCCGCGATCGCCGGGGGCGCTGGGCGTGTCTGCGCCGGGTTCACCCGTTACGGTGACATCATCGCTGCATATGGGTGCAGTCTTGTTGCTGGTCGGACTGCTGCTCGGGATTCTCATCGGGGCAGCGATCGGATACCTGTTCGCCCGCGGACGGCTCGCGGCGGCCGACGAGCGGGCCCGGGCCGCCGGGGACAGGGCCAGGATGATCGAGCGCGGCGCGGCCGAGCGGGCCGCGCTGGTCGAAAGCCAGCTGGCCGAGCGGTTCCAGGCGCTGTCCGCGCAGGCGCTGGACGCGAGCACGGCGCGGTTCCTCGAGGTGGCCGAGGGCCGGCTGCGGGCGGCGAACGCGACCGCGGCGGGCGAGCTCGAGCTGCGCCGCGCGGCGGTCGAGCACCTGGTCGAGCCGCTGCGGGAAACCCTGGCCCGGGTCGAGGAGCAGCTGCGCGAGTCCGACGCGGCCAGGAACCGGTCGCACGCCGCGCTGGCCGAGCAGGTCCACCTCGCCCGGCACACCTCGGAGCAGCTCCGGACCCAGACGCAGGCACTAGTCACCGCGCTGCGCCGGCCGGAAGCGCGGGGCCGCTGGGGCGAGCTGCAGCTGCGCCGGGTGGTCGAGCTGGCCGGGATGAGCGCCCGCTGCGACTTCGACGAGCAGGTCACCGTGACCACGCCGGACGGCAAGGGCCGGCCCGACCTGGTGGTCCGGCTGGCCGGCGGCAAGAACATCGTGGTGGACTCCAAGGTCTCGCTGGCCGCGTACCTGGAGGCCGCCGAGACCGACGACGACGACGTGCGCACGGCCCGGCTGGACGCGCACGCCCGGCACGTGCGCGAGCACGTGGACCGGCTGGCGGCCAAGGCCTACTGGACGGCGCTGAGCCCGTCGCCCGAGTTCGTGATCCTGTTCATCCCGGGCGAGGCCTTCCTGGCCCCGGCGCTGGAACGGGACCCCGGGCTGCTGGAGTACGCGCTCGGCCGCAAGGTGCACATCGCCACCCCCACCACCCTGGTCACGATGCTGCGCACCGCGCAGTACGCCTGGCAGCAGGCCGCGCTGGCCGAGAACGCCCGCGCCGTGTTCGACCTCGGCCGTCAGCTCTACGAGCGGATCTCCGGCCTGGGCGGGCACGTGGACCGGCTGGGCCGCGCGCTGGCCAAGGCGGTGTCAACGTACAACCAGGCGGTCGGCTCGCTGGAGAGCCGGGTGCTGCCGAGCGCCCGCAAGCTCAGCGAGCTCGGCGTGGTCGACGGGGAGCTCACCACGCCTTGTGTGGTGGAGGAGACGCCCCGGGCCCTGTCCGCCCCCGAGCTCGCGCCCGAACTGGACGGGGCCCTGATCGACACGGCTGAGGTCAGCTTGGTGCGTGCCGTTCGATGACGCAGACGCGGGTTGCGGGCCGCAAAGCGCGGGCGCAGGAACCGCCACGCCGGGCACGTTCGGGATCCATCACCCTGACCGGCCGCGGCGCGGCAGTGGCGCTGTTCGCGGCCTGCTTCCTCGGCCTGCTGATCGCGGCCTGGACCGGCTGGGACCTGCTGGCCGACGCGCTGTTCGTGATGACCTGCGGCCTGGTCACCTGCTACACCCGGGCCAGCGGGCTGCGCGGCGTGGTGGTGTGCCCGCCGCTGGCCTTCCTCGCCGGGAGCGTGCTGGCCCAGGCGATCACCGCGGCCGATGCCTTCTCGGCCGCGACCGGGATCCTGGTCACAATGGGCATTTCGGCGCCGTGGCTGTTCACCGGCACGGGACTGACCGTGGCGATCGCGCTCGGCCGCGGCTGGCGGCCCGAGCTAGCCGTGCTGGCCAGCCTGCGCGGGGCGCTGCGGGACATCGGGCCGCGCGGTGACCAGTCGGTCGAGCGGCGGTAGCGGCCAGCGCCGGTCCAGCATGTGAAGCGCCGGGTCACCACGACCGCCGTCCCGAAGAGAACAGGCAGCCGTTCCCTCCCGGTGACCGGCGCTAACAGATCAGGCTAGGCGAGACCGGCTTGCCCGGATAGTCGGGAGAACTCCCTATCGAGGGCGGCGGTCACGATCACGAGCCTGGGTCGATGAGCCCGTGCTCGAGCGCGAACAGCGTGGCGCCGGCCCGGGTGGACAGGCCCGTCTTGCGGTATAGCCGCTGGATGTGATGGTCACAGGTCTTCGGGGAGATCCCCAGCTGGCGGGCTACCTGCTTGGTGGCCATGCCGCGGGCGATGAGGCCGAGCACCTCGCACTCGCGCTCGGACAGTCCGGCGGGCCGGGGTCGGGGTACTGGCCGGCGCGGCTGGCCCGCGGCGGCCAGTACCGCCCGGACCGCATCGTGCGGGAGCCTGCCCGCCTGCGCCTGGAGGGACAGCTCGTCGGCCGCCGCCTGCGGCGACAACGCCGGGCGGTGCGCCCGTCGCTCCCGCATCGCCTGGTAGCAGTCGGCCGCCGCCAGCAGCCAGGCCGCGGCGGGCAGGTCACCGGTCCGGCTCCCCCGGTGGTATCCGGACCCGTCGCACCGCTCGCCGTGGGATCCGGCCAGCCGGGCCAGCGGGCGCAGCGCCGGGCAGGCGTCGAGCACGCGCTCGCTGTGGTAGGCATGCAGCCGCACCTGCTCGAGCTCGCCGCGGCTCAGCGGGCCTGGCTTCGCCCACACGCTGACCGGTACCGCGACGCGCCCGATGTCGTGCACCAGCGCGGCCCGGCGCAGCGCGACCACCTCGGCGGCGGCGAGCCCGGCCACCCCGGCGGCCCGTTCGGCGAGGTCCGCGACGCCGCGGGAATGACCGGCCGTCCACATGCTCTTCAGGTCGGCGAAGTCCGCGATCGCCGACAGGCAGGCGTCCAGCCGCGCCTCGGTCACTTCGGGCTGCGGGCCCGGTTCGGCGGCCATCGCGTCCGCCCAGATGGAGGGGGCGTCCAGGCCCTTGTAGGGACGGTCACCCAGGGACAGGAAGATCCTGACCGCCTCCGGGTCCAGACCTGACCCGGCCCGCCGGGTCAGGGTCGGGCCGATCAGCGCGGTCCCGCCGTACTGCCAGGCCACGTCCGCGTCCTGGGCCACCTGCATCAGCCGTACCGCCAGCGGGATCTGGGTGCCGCGCAGGTCGCCCGGCATGCCGTTGCCGTCCCACCGTTCGTACAAGTGCCGCAGCGCCTGCTGGACCTGCCCGGACAGGCCCATCCGGCTGCCGAGCAGGCGGGCGACATCGCAGTGGCTGGCCGCCCACTTGCGGAACTCCGCGATGCCGCCGAAGGCCGCCCTGGCCATCATCGCGGCCCGCGCCAGCGGCGCGCTGCCCTGGTGAGCGGTCCGCATCGCGGTGGCGATGAGCTCCAGCCGGGACCCGTGGGCCACCGCCAGCATCCGCGGGCGCGCCGCCAGCTCGTCACCGAAGAACCGCGCGTCGATCTCGCTCTCGGCGGTGCACCCGGCGAAGTGCAGCAGGCCGGTGTAGTACACGGTGACCTGGTCGTCCTGCGGCAGCCCCATCGCCTGGGCCGTGCGCAGGGCGAGCATCGCGGTGCGCAGCCCATGTTCCAAGGGCTGGCCCATGGCCAGATCCGTGGCCAGCGACAGCACCCCAGCGGCTTCAGCCAGCCGCAACGGCGGAGCAAGCGGGGTCATGCTCACCTGTTCCAGCGTTCGCGCGGCGCCGTTCAGGCTCGCCCACGGCGAGCCCGCGGACACCGACCGTGATTTCGCACCAGTATGACACCGTGCCAGGGCGACGCGCGCGCCGTCGGCAGAGTCGGCAGGTCAGCCGGGCTGGCCGGACCCCGGCCCGGCGGGACCGGCGGGTGCGGCGGGTGCGGCGGGTGCGGCGGGCCCGCCGGCTCCGGTGGCTTCCGCGGCTCTGGCGGCGCGCAGCTCGCGCGGGAGGGCAAACGTCATGTGCTCCTCGACCGCCTCGACCTCCTCCACGTCGCCGAAGCCGTGCCCGGCGAGCTTGTCCAGTACCGCGGCCACCAGTACCTCGGGCACCGAGGCCCCGCTGGTCACGCCGATCGTGGTCACGCCATCCAGCCAGCGCTCGTCGACTTCCCCGGCGTCATCGACCAGGTGGGCGGCCGGGGCGCCGTAGTCCCTGGCCACCTCGACCAGCCGGACCGAGTTCGAGGAGTTCGGCGAGCCCACCACGATCACCAGGTCGGCCTGGCCGGCGATGGCCTTGACCGCGGCCTGCCGGTTCTGCGTGGCGTAGCAGATGTCGTCGCTCGGCGGGTCGAGCAGGGCCGGGAAGCGCTCGCGCAGCGCGTTGACGGTCTGGATCGTCTCGTCCACCGACAGCGTCGTCTGGGACAGCCAGACCACCTTGGACGGGTCCCTGACCTCGACCTGCGCGGCGCCGTCGGCGCCGTCGACCAGGCGGACCCGGGACGGGGCCTCGCCGGCCGTCCCGACCACTTCCTCGTGCCCCTCGTGGCCGACCAGCAAGATGTCGTAGTCCTTGGCCGCGAACCGCCGCGCCTCGTTGTGCACCTTGGTCACCAGCGGGCAGGTCGCGTCGATGGCGCGCAGCTCCCGGTTCTCCGCGTCGCGGCGGACCTCGGGGGCGATGCCGTGCGCGGAGAACACCACGACCGCGCCGGGCGGCACCTCGTCTACTTCCGTCACGAAGACGGCGCCACGCCGCTCGAGCGTGCTCACGACGTGGGTATTGTGCACGATCTGCCTGCGCACGTAGACCGGGGGGCCGAACCTGTCCAGCGCCATCTCGACCGCTTGCACGGCGCGGTCGACCCCGGCGCAGTAGCCGCGAGGCTTAGCGAGCAGGACCCGCCGTTCTGTTTGGCCTGAGAGCGCCGCGTCTGTCCTCGTCACAACTCCAGGGTACGTACGGGACGCAAGAACGCGCCAAGGGGATGCTCGCGGCATCCGCCGCGCGGGATGTTGCGATGCGCAACGCAGAGGCGGAAGATATCCCGTCAGGGAACACGCGCTGAGTAGCAGCGCTGCAAATGGCGCCGGCGGACGCTGGGAACTGCCGGGCGCCCAGTGGTATCCCGTCCTCTAGGGAGAGTGTGACATGCGCGTTCCGCAGGTCAGCGAACGCATTAAAGAAGCCCCGGCCCAGGCACTGCGCGGCGTCTTCGCCGGCATCGGGCAGTTGCTGCTGATAACCGACAAGCTCAGGAACAAGGCCTCGCACCAGGACGTCCCGCAGGCTCGGACGCCCGGGGCGTCGGAAACCGTGACTGACACCACCGTCACCGGCCCGGCCGATCAGGGCGCCGGGACTGCTCCGGTCGACGCTGCCGCGGCTGCGGCGCCGGCGGAGGCGGCTCCGTCGGCTGCGGCTCCGTCGGCTGCGGCTCCGGCGGAGGCGGCCACCACGGGCGAGGCGGTCGCGGCTGAGCCCGCTCCGGCCCAGCCGGCGGTCAAGGCCCGGCGCACCACCGCCAAGCCGGTGACCGACAAGCCCGTTACCGCGAAGCCCCCGGCCAAGCCCGCCACGACCAAGCCGATAACGCCGCGGCGCACGGCGGCCAAGGCGGCCGCGGCTGAGGCCGCCGAATCCGCGGGCGAGGCGGCACCGAAGCCGCCCAAGCGGCAGAGCGCCAGGAACTTCGACAAGACCGGCAACGTGCGGGTGCTCGGCGACGAGGCGGACAGCCCGGTGGCCAGCGCCGCGGGCGCGGCGCCGCTGCCCAACTACGACGAGCTGTCGGTGGCGTCGCTCCGCGCCCGGCTGCGCAACCTCGACGTCGCGCAGGTCAGGCAGTGCGCGGAGTACGAGCGGGCGCACGCCGCCCGGGCCGAGGTGGTGACCATGTTCGAGCGCCGGATCGCCAAGCTGGAGGCGGAGGCCTAGTGCCGCTGGACACGTCGGCCGATTCACCCGTGCCCGTCCGCACGGTGCTGCAGCTGGTCGGCGGGTGGATCAGCCGGCTCGGCCGGGTCTGGGTGGAAGGGCAGATCGCCGAGCTCGCCGTGCGCGGCGGCGCGGTGTTCCTGACCCTGCGTGATCCGGTCGCGGCCGTGTCCGTGCGGGTCATCTGCTCCCGGCCGGTGTTCGACGCGGCCGAGCCGCCGCCCGCCGACGGGGCCAGGGTGGTCATCTTCGCCCGTCCGGATTTCAACGCCAACCGGGGCTCGTTCGCGCTGACCGCGCTGGAGATCCGCGCGGTCGGGGTGGGTGAGCTGCTGGCCCGGCTGGAGCGGCTGCGCCGCCAGCTCGCCGCCGAAGGGCTCTTCTCCCCCGAACGGAAGCGGCCGATTCCCTTCCTCCCCGGCGTCGTCGGCCTGATCTGCGGACGCGACTCCGCGGCGCAGCGGGACGTCCAGCAGAACGCCAGCCGGCGCTGGCCCGCGGTGCGGTTCCGGGTGGAGCAGACGGCGGTGCAGGGACCGTACGCGGTCGAGGAGATCATCGATGCGCTGCGGCGCCTCGACGAGGACCCCGCGGTCGACGTGATCGTGATCGCGCGCGGCGGCGGCTCGCTCGAGGACCTGCTCCCGTTCTCGGACGAGGCGCTGGTCCGGGCGGTGGCGGCGTGCCGGACGCCGGTGGTGAGCGCGATCGGGCACGAGCAGGACACGCCGCTGCTCGACTACGTGGCCGACCTGCGCGCGTCCACGCCGACGGACGCGGCCAAGCGGATCGTGCCCGACGTCGCCGAGCAGACCGCGCTCATCACCCAGCTGCGCGACCGGGCGCGCCGGTGCGTCACCGGCTGGCTTGACCGCGAGACGGCCTGGCTGGCGGCGGTCAGGTCCAGGCCCGCGCTGGCCGACCCGGTGCGGGAGATCGAGCGGCAGGCCGAACGGGTGGACGCGCTGCTGCAGCGGGCCCGGATCTCGCTGTCCTCTAGCCTGGCGCGGGCCGGCGACGACGTGGCCCACACCCGGGCCCGGCTGCTCGCCCTGTCGCCCGCGTCCACGCTGGGTCGCGGCTACGCGATCGTGCAGCACCGCGACGACGGCGTGGTCAGGAGCGCGGCCGAGGTGAAGGAGGGCGAGATGCTGACCGTTCGGTTCGCCGAAGATCAGATCACCGTGCAGGCCGGCAGTGACGGTACCGGCCGATAGGGTTGGGGTCGTGACGGACGGCGCGGACACGGAGCCTCAGCCCGTGAAGGGTTCCGAGACGCTCAGCTACGAGCAGGCCCGGGACAAGCTGGCCGCGGTGGTCAAGCGCCTGGAGGCCGGCGGCCTGACCCTGGAGCAGTCGCTCGAGCTGTGGGAGCGCGGCGAGCGGCTGGCCACGGTGTGCGGCGAGTGGCTGGACGGCGCGCGGGCCAGGCTGGCCGCGGCCATGGCTACCCGCGACGACTCCGGTAAGCCCGGAGACGACCAGACTGCGCCATTTTAAGCTGGCCCCTTCTGACCCATCGTGCCTGTTTGCCCTGCTCCCGGCTGGGCAGCAGTTGAGCAGGCACCAGCAAGGTGGGCGCGATGAAACCCGTCGAGAAGGCGATCAGGAAACTAGACGCCACGCAGCAGCGGCACACGCCCCCCGCGTTCGTCTTCGGGGTGGTGAAGAAGTACGGAGACGACAACGGCGGCGTGCTGGCATCGAACCTGGCCTACTCCGTATTCGTCTCGATCTTCCCGCTGCTGCTCATCCTGACGACGCTCCTCGGCCTGGTCGCCTCGGTCAACGCGTCGGTGCGCAGCACAGTGCTGGACGCGGTGGCAGGCCAGGTGCCGCTGATCGGGAAGACCCTGACCGGCAACGTGCACCAGCTCCAGCGCTCCAGCATCATCGGGCTGATCATCGGCTTCGCCGGCCTGATCTGGGGCGCCACCGGCCTGGCCCAGGCCGGGCTGTTCACGATGGAACAGGTCTGGAACCTGCCCGGACCCGCCCGGCCCGGATTCGCCCAGCGGCTCGGACGCGCCTTTGCGTTCATCGCCCTGCTCGGCGGCGGCGTGATCGTCACGACCGGGCTGGCCAGCCTCAACACCTACGTGCTCAAGGGCCTGTGGGCGGTGATCCCGGCCGGGCTGCTGGCCGCGGCCTTCAACGCGGGAATGTACATCGGCGGCTTTCGCGCGCTGACCCCGAAGGGCGTGTCCACCCGCAAGCTGCTGCCCGGCGCGATCATCGGCGGCATCTTGTGGACCGTGCTGCAGGTCCTGGGTACCTGGCTGGTGCATCACTTCCTGCACAGTGACTCGCTCTACGGCGTGTTCGGCACCGTGCTCGGGCTGCTGGCCTGGATCTACCTCGCGGTTCAGCTCACCGTGTACTGTGCCGAGATCAACGTGGTGCTGGCCCGCAGGCTCTGGCCGCGGACCATCGTCCAGCCGCCGCTGACCGAGGCGGACCGGGCCAGCATGGCCCTGCTGGCGCTGCAGAACCAGCGGCGCCCGGAGCAGCACATCGAGGTGACCTTCGACGACCGGCGGCCCGGCGCGGAGCC
>WNGE01015198.1_pt1 | contig 10163 bp, 3 predicted proteins | sample 5400651 | NCBI WGS metagenome assembly WNGE01 (sample SAMN13153370, study PRJNA577476) | soil metagenome | isolation source: 60 cm soil or saprolite under grassland replicate 2 | place: USA:California | collected 2016-06-15
CGAACGCGCTTCCCGCGGTGGCGACAATGCAACTGTTCGCCGCGAGATCGAAGGAATTCTTCCACGCGCGGTAGAAATCGCCGCCGAAGTCGACGCCGACCGTGCCGATCGACGGATACTGCGGCGCGATCGCGACGTGAATGACGCAGGCGAGGCCGGTCACGCGGTAGTCCATCGCCGGATCCACTCTGCCGCGCGCATTGGGCTGCGTCCACGCGGCAACCACGACCGTGCCCGGTTTCGCGTCGTTGCCGCCGGCGTACTTGGCGCTTGTCAACGACGTTACGCCGGCGGCGAGGGGCGACGCGACGAGCGTCGACGCGTTGAGCGTGCGCAATGCATAGGGCGTGGCGTTGCCGTCCGTCGTATTGGGGTCGATGGTCTCGAGCGCCCCCCAGCCGTGCGGAGCGGGCGTGATCGTCGCCGGGGGAGCGTCGCTGCGATCCTGGTCGTAGAAAGCGCCGAGCACGACCGGCCGGCCCGTCGCCGCGAATGCAGCAACGACGTTGCCGACATTGGGAGCATTCGCGAACGTGCCATCCTCGAACAGCAGCAGGGCGTCGTAGTTCGCCGTGAGCGTCGCGAGCAGCGGCGCGGCCGAGCTGACATCGATGCCCGTGAACGTATGTCCGCCAACATTGGCGTTGAAGTCGGCCGCGGTCTCGGCGAAGAATTTGTTCGACAGCACGCCGACGCGCGCGGCGTCAGCGTCGGCTGCCTGAGCCGCGACGAAAGTGAAGGCCGCCCAGACAAGCGCCCGGCGGAGTTTAGGTTTCATCATGGAAACGCGGTATCGGCGTCTCTCCCGTAGTGCAGCGCCGTATTCCGCAACAATTTCGATCAGTCGACAGAGTAACGGTTTGGCGCCCACGCGCATAGGCTCGCGATCGGGATTTTGGCGCTTTGGCCGATGATTTGTTGCACGAATCCCAGCCGCACGCGATCTGTCGCCGTTGAGCGACGCTTTTGGGTGTCGCGTTTTGGCGTCAGCGCGGGCTGCCGCGCTCGAGCAGCATGGCGTCGCCATAGCTGAAAAAGCGGTACCGGTGGGCAATTGCGTGCGCGTAGGCGGTCCGAACGTTGTCGTAGCCGCCAAACGCCGCAACGAGCATCAGCAGCGTCGAGCGTGGCAGATGGAAGTTGGTGAGCAGCCGATCGACCACGCGAAACGGATAGCCGGGCGTGATGAAGAGCCGCGTCTCGGCATCGCCCGGTTGAATCCGGCCTTCCGGCGTTGCCGCCGATTCCAGCGCGCGCAGGCTCGTCGTGCCGACAGCGACGACGCGTCCGCCATGGGCACGCGTGGCATCAATGGCGTGCATCGTCGCATTCGGGATGCCGTAGCGCTCCGCATGCATCGTGTGCGCGGAAAGATCGTCGGTTTGCACTGGCTGGAACGTGCCCGCACCGACGTGCAGCGTCACGTGCGCGAACGCGATGCCGGCTTCGGCCAGCGCCGCGAGCAGCGCTTCATCGAAATGCAAGCCCGCCGTCGGCGCGGCAACGGCACCGGCATGCCGCGCGTAGACCGTCTGATATCGCGTTTCGTCCGCGGGGGTGGCGACTCGGTCGATATAAGGCGGCAGCGGAACCGTGCCATGGCGCTCGAGGTAATCGTCGAAGGGAATTCCGCCTTCGAGTCGCAACTCGAAAAAGCGGTCGTGCCGGCCGGTGACGATCGCGCGCGCTTCCCCCGGAAGCTCGAGCACGCCGCCGACACTCGGCGGATGGCTTGCGCGGAGTTGAAAGAGCGCATGCCGCGGATCGGTGATTCGCTCGAGAAGCAACTCGACCTGCCCGCCGGTGGATTTCTTCGCCCTGAGGCGGGACTTGATCACCCGCGTGTCGTTGAAGACCAGGAGATCCTGCGGTGAAATGAGGCGGGGAAGATCGGAGAACACATGGTCGGTGAGCATTGTCCCGTCTACGTGCAGGAGGCGGCTTCCCGTGCGCACAGGCGCCGGCGCTTGCGCTATCAGTTCCGGAGGCAGCCGATAGTCGAAATCCTTGAGCGTGTAGTGCGGCATCGGAGTGCGGATGTGACCTTCTCACCAAGGGACTGCCACGAGATCCCGACGCGGCAAATTCTGGTGCCAGGGAGGGAACCCAACTTGGCTCGCAAGAACCGTTGCAATTCGCGACGGTACCACTAGCGATACCAGGAGCACTTCGAGACGCGAACCGGACCACTAGCGATACCAGGAGCACTTCGAGACGCGAACCGGAACAACACTCGGCACGGTCGAGCACGTTTGGCGGCGCGGAAAATGCGAGCGCAACAGAAGAACGAGGTCGGCCGCGATCACGACTACCAACAGCACCGCCATCATCAACAGCGCCCCGCGCCAGAGCTATCGCGCATGAAATCGACCTGCATGGGCAGGCTACGGCGCAGTGAGATCTGTCGAATTTTTTTACATTCCCTGAACGGTCATAAAGGGCACGCGAGTCCCGAGGAAACGCGGCTTGTAGCAAACATTTCATCACCTCAATACTGTCATCTTCATGTAGGAGTGAACTACTTATCCAGTAGGACGTGCGGTAGGTTCATGTAGGACGTTTAACTACACGCAATGCTGTTCGCAACAATGTTGCAGAAACGCCGCATTGCTTCCTATCGCCAAACCTCTTTAGTGTGTCGGAGAACTTTTATGCCCGATTTACTCCGATATTAAATCTATTCAATTATCAAATAATTATGGTTTTGGTGCGATTTTGGGTATGGCGCTATTCGCGGGCTTATGCAGTCCAGCGACGGCGGACTTTATCTTTGATCTGAACACTCCGAACGTGGCGATAGGTGGATTTGCAGGCCCCTATGGCTCGGTTGATGTGCACTTGGCGGGAGGCATTGCGACAATCACGTTTACCGCCAATTCCGGCTTTCGCTTCGGAGATGGCGGTTTTGTGGACGCCAATGTCGACACGACCTTCGGGGCATTCTCGTTCGTGTCGTGCACGGAAAACAACGGCGGGGGAACGGGGTTTTCGGCCGGGACCTGTACCGATGCCGGGGCGGGTAACGTGGACGGGTTCAAGGGCTTCAATCAGACAACGGCAAATACCGACGGCTTCGCGGATTCAGCTATTTCGGCCGTCCTCACATTGTCCGGCACGTGGCTAGACGCCGCTAGCGTGCTTACTGGGAATGTGGATGGGTGGCTCGCCGCGGCGCACATTTTCGTTTGCACGACGGTCGACAGCAGCGGGTGTGTGGAGAGTGGCGGTGCCATCGCCACTGGCTTCGCAGCTGGCAATGGCGGTGGCCCGGGGCCAGAGGTGCCCGAACCCGGGTCGGTGGCGCTCCTAGGCCTCGGCTTGGTTGCACTTGCACTGACACGCGGACGATGGAACGCGTAAGCGTTTTCTGTGCGGACATCCGCGCAAGCGGGGACGGCGGCTTCGGCCGCCGTCTTTCTGTTCAAGCAGGACACCAATAAAAGCCCGGCGGAGACGATGCCGGGCGCAGGTCGCGCGGCGGCAATCGTTAGTCGCCGCGCGGGATCCAGAGTCAACGCTTCCTAGGGTCGCGCCATCGCTGTTGAACGGTATGCGTCGCGACCGCAGCCGCCTGCCACTCGTCATGCTCTCGACGCCAGCGCGCAAGAGCACGGCCGAAAATTCGGCGCGATTTTCACCTCGCGCCCAAGCCGGTCTCGGGAATTTAGCCTTCTGGTGCCCAGGGAGGGAATCGAACCCTCATGGCCTTGCGACCGGCAGATTTTGAGTCTGCTGCGTATACCAGTTCCGCCACCTGGGCGCTTGCGGCTGCAGGACGGACCGCGTCACGGCGACGCCAACATTATCGTGTAAAGCGGCACCGCTGCCCAGCTACGTGCTGCACCGTGGAGGGTCGCGCCGGCGCCATCGGCATCGGGTATCCTGTCGCGTGGCAGAAGGAGACGATGATGGACGCCAATGCGGCACCGGGCGTGAACGAACGGCAGGTGCAAGTCGCGGCGCTCGTGCGCGCGAAATTGGCGCCTGACAAGCGGGCGACGGTCGACGGGCTCGTGGATCGCTACTTCGATCAGGTCGATCCGGGCGATCTGGCCGAACGCGAGCCCGCCGACCTGTATGGAGCGATGCTCTCGCACTGGAACTTCGCGCACCGGCGCGAGCCGGGGCGCCCGAAGATCCGCGCGTTCAATCCGACGCTCGAGGAGCACGGCTGGCAGTCCACGCACACGATCATCGAGATCGTCAACGACGACATGCCGTTCCTCGTCGATTCGGTGACGATGGAGGCCAATCGCCACGGCCTCACGCTGCATCTGATCATCCACCCGGTCCTCGCCGTCGCGCGCGATGCGAGCGGCGTGCTCGAACGCCTCGTGCCGGAAAACCAGAAGGCGCACCGCGAATCGTTCATCCATGTCGAGGTCGATCGGATCACCGATCCCGCGCGTCTCGATGCGCTCGCCGCCGACCTGGCCCGCGTCCTCGGCGACGTTCGCGTGGCCGTCGCCGACTGGAAGAAGATGCGCGAACGCATGCTCGCGATCGTAGCCGACTTGGATGAGCGGCCGCCGCCCCTAGCTGCCGAGGAGCTTGCGGAAGGCAAGGCGTTCCTGCACTGGCTCGCCGAAGACCATTTCACGATGCTCGGCTACCGCTGCCACGATCTGGTCAGCGTCGACGGCCAGGACGCGCTCAGGATCGTCGCCGGCAGGAGCCTTGGCATCCTGCGCGAAACCGGGGTGAAGGATGTAGCCACGAGCTTCGCCGCGCTGCCGCCGGAGCAGCGTGCCTATGCGCGCGTTCCCGAGCTGCTGATCATCACCAAGGCGAATGCTCGCTCAACCGTGCATCGACCAGGTTACCTCGACTATATCGGCGTCAAGCGCTTCGATGCCAGGGGCGAAGTGTGTGGCGAGCACCGCTTCCTGGGCCTCTACACGTCGACCGCATACAGCGCGAATCCCGCCGAAATCCCGCTGCTCCGCCGCAAGACGGCGAACGTCATCGCCCGTGCGGGCGTGGCGTCCGGTAGCCACGCGGGCAAGACGCTGCGCAACATCCTCGAAACGTATCCGCGCGACGAGCTCTTTCAGACCAGCGAAGACGAGCTCTTGCGCACGGCGACGGGGATTCTCCATCTCGGCGACCGGCAACGCTTTCGCCTCTTCGTCCGGCGCGATCCGTTCGGCCGCTTCCTGACCTGCATCATCTACGCGCCGCGCGAGAACTACACGACCGAGCTGCGGCAAAGGTGGCAGGCGATCCTCACCCGCGCCTTCAACGGCACGAGCGCGGAATTCAACGTCCATCTATCCGAATCGATGCTGGCGCGGATCATGATCACGGTGCGCACGAAACCCGGCGGCGTTCCCCCGTTCGACGTGCGCGAGCTCGAGGCGAGCCTCGCGACCGCGGCGCGGCGCTGGGAGGACGATCTGCGCGAAGCGCTGATCGCGGCGCTGGGCGAGGCGCGCGGCAGTGAGTTGTTTGCCCGATTCGGCAGCGCCTTCCCCGCCGGGTATCGCGAGGACTTCGCCGCCCGCTCGGCGGTCCCCGACATCGAAATGATGGCGCGGCTCACTGCCGAATCGCCCCTCGGCATGAGCCTCTACCGACCGCTCGAGGCGGCGTCGGGCCTGCTGCGCTTCAAGCTGTTTCATCGCGGCGCCCCCGTCGCGCTGTCCGACAGCCTGCCGATGCTCGAGCGCATGGGAATGCGCGTGCTGGACGAGCGCCCGCACCGGATCGCGCCGCAGGACTCGCCGCCAGTGTGGATGCACGACCTCGGCATGCAGGCGTCGGTCGGCGATGCCGACATCGAGATCGGCGCGTTGCATGCGGTCTTCGAGGATGCGTTCGGCCGCGTCTTCCGCGGCGAAGTCGAGAACGACGACTTCAACCGGCTCGTCATCGCGGCGCGGCTTCCGGCGGAAGAGATCGTCGTGCTGCGCGCGTACGCGAAATACCTGCGGCAGATCGGATTTCCGCTGTCGCAGACGTTCATCGAGGCGACACTCGCCGCTCACGCCAACGTCGCGCGCTTTCTGATCGAGCTCTTCAAGCTCCGCTTCGATCCCGCATTGACCGCCGCAGCGCGCTCGCAGGCACTGTCGAAGATCCAGCAGATCGACGATGCGCTCGACCGCGTCGACAACCTGTCCGAGGATCGCGTTCTGCGCCAGTATCTGTCGCTGATTCTCGCCACGACGCGGACCAATCACTGGAAGCGCGACGCCGCCGGACACCGGCGCAGCTTTGTCGCGTTCAAGTTCGATCCGGCGAAGGTGCCCGGCCTTCCCGAGCCCAAACCGATGTTCGAGATTTTCGTGTGCTCCCCGCGTTTCGAGGGCGTCCACCTGCGCGGCGGCAGGGTCGCTCGCGGCGGGCTCCGCTGGTCCGACCGACCCGAGGACTTCCGCACCGAGATCCTGGGCCTCGTCAAGGCGCAGATGGTGAAAAACGCGGTGATCGTGCCGGTCGGCTCGAAGGGCGGCTTCGTGCTGAAGCGCGCGCCAGCGGCGGCCATCGACCGCGACGGTTACATGAAGGAAGGTGTCGCCTGCTATCAGGATTATCTGCGCGGCCTGCTGGATCTCACCGACAACCGCGTCGGCGACGCGATCGTCCCCCCACGGCACGTGACACGGCACGATCCCGATGACCCGTACCTCGTCGTCGCCGCGGACAAGGGGACGTCGACATTCTCCGATTACGCCAACGCCATCAGCAAGGAATACCGATTCTGGCTGGGCGATGCGTTCGCGTCCGGAGGCTCGGTGGGTTACGACCACAAGGCGATGGGCATCACGGCGCGCGGCGCGTGGGAATCGGTGAAGCGCCACTTCCGCGAGACTGGGATCGACACGCAGACGACCGATTTCACCGTCGCGGGCATCGGCGACATGTCCGGTGATGTTTTCGGCAACGGCATGCTGCTCTCGAGGCACGTGAAGCTCGTCGCGGCGTTCGATCACCGGCATATCTTCCTCGATCCGAACCCCGATCCCGAGACGAGCTTCACCGAACGCGAGCGCCTGTTCCGGCTGCCGCGCTCGTCATGGGGCGACTACGACGCGACGCTGATCTCGGCGGGCGGCGGCATCCACGCGCGAACCGCCAAGGCCATCGCCGTCACGCCGGAAGTCAAGGCGGCGCTCGCAATTTCCGCGGACACGCTGACGCCGACCGAGCTCGTCAACGCGATCCTCAAGGCGCCCGTGGATCTGCTCTACAACGGCGGGATCGGCACCTACGTGAAGGCCGCGACCGAGACGCACGCGCAGGCCGGCGACCGCGCCAACGACGCGCTGCGCGTGAACGGGCGCGATCTCAGGTGCAAGGTCTTGGTCGAGGGCGGGAATCTCGGCTGCACGCAGCTCGGAAGGATCGAGTACGCGCTCGCGGGCGGCCGCATCAACACCGACGCCATCGACAATTCGGCGGGCGTCGACACCTCCGACCACGAGGTGAACATCAAGATCCTCCTCGCCATGCCGATCGCCGAGGGCGAGCTCACCGAAAAGCAGCGCAACGGGCTGCTCGCGGAAATGACCGACGACGTGGCCACGCTGGTGTTGCGCGACAACTATTTCCAGACGCAGGTGTTGTCGGTGACCGGCCGCATCGCGCCCCGACTGCTCGATGCCCAGGCGCGCTTCATGCAATTCCTCGAAAAGTCGGGGCGATTGAATCGCGCGATCGAATTCCTGCCGGCGGACGAAGCGATCGCCGAGCGCCGGGCGCAGGGACAGGGCCTCACGAGCCCCGAGCGCGCCGTCCTGCTCGCCTACAGCAAGATGTGGCTCTTCGACGAGCTCACCGACTCCAGCTTGCCCGACGATCCCTGGATCGCAACCGCGATCGAGCGGTACTTTCCGCGCGCGCTCTCCGATCGGTACGCAGGGTACTTCCCGCGCCACGCGCTCAGGCGGGAGATCATCGCGACCCACGTGACCAACAGCATGGTCAACCGTGTCGGGAGCACTTTCGTGCATCGACTGGGCGAGTCGACCGGTGCCGCGCCGCACGAAGTCGTTCGCGCCTATCTGCTCGCGCGCGAGATCTTCGGCTTTGTCGCGCTATGGCAGGCGATCGAGGCGCTCGACAACCGCGTCGACGACGCCGTGCAGTCGAAGATGCTGATCCACACGAGCAGCCAGATGGAGCGCGGCACCACGTGGTTCCTGCGCTCGCGACGGCTCTCCGAGGACATGGCCGCGACGATCGCGCATTTCACGCTCCGGGTGGAAGCGCTGTCCGCGCGGCTGCCTGAATTGCAGGACGAGGTTGCTCGCGCGCGCGATGCAGCGGCCGTCGCCGAGTATGTCGCGAACGGCGTTCCCGAAGCGGTTGCGTCGCGCGTGGTGACGCTCGAGACGCTTTATTCGACGCTCGACATCGTCGAAGTCGCGGGCAGCTCGAAGCGGCCGGTCGAGCTCGTGGCCCAGATCTATTTCGCACTGTCGACGCGCCTCGGCCTGCCGTGGCTGCGGGAGAAAATCTCGGCGCTTTCGGGCGACCAGCACTGGCAGTTGCTGGCGAAAAGCGCGATGCACGACGACCTCTCCGGACTGCAGCGGACCATCACTGGCGAAGTGCTGAGCGCGAGCGGCGACGTAGCGTCGGCGTCGCAGCTCATCGCCGAATGGCAGGACCGCAACCGGCGTGCGATCGACCGCGCGGAGCGGCTGTTGACCGAGCTCCGCGCCGCGAGCGCGGCGGACGGTGCGATGCTGTCGGTTGCGCTGCGCGAGCTGCGTAATCTGGCGTAGGGATTCTGTCTACTCGCGCCAGCCGAGCGGCGTGTCGCCGGGGCCGCCGTAGGCGAAGATCGCCTGCACCGTCCCGTCGAGCTTCGTGTTGACGTACCAGATCCCGTCGCGATAGATGCAGAGATCTGCCTTGCCGTCGCCGTCCCAGTCGAAGAGGACCGGCTTGTCGGTGGCAGCGCCGCCGTGCGCCACGACGATGTCGGCGATGCCGTCGCGATTGGTGTCGATGAACCAGATGCCGCCGCGGTAGATCACCAGGTCGGCGATGCCGTCGCCGTCGACGTCCCCGGCGAGCGCGATGTCGCCCGGCGCGCCGCCGAACGCGTATCCGAGTGCCGCGGCGCCGGTCTGCGTCGTGCTCACGTACCAAAGACCGTTGCGATAGATCACGAGGTCGTCCCGCTCGTCGCCGTTGAAATCGGCGAGCAGCGGCTGGTCGCCGGGCGCGCCGCCGAACGCAAGCAACGCGTCGATCGTGCCGTCGCGATGGGTGTCGACGTGCCACAGGCCGTTGCGGAAGAGGACCGCATCGTAGGTCCGGTCCGTATCGATACGTCCCACGAGCGCCACGTCGCCCGGCGCGCTGCCGAGCGCCGCGAAATTGACCGCCTGATCGGCCTGGCGATCACCGTCGGAATCGATGTAGTAGCGCATCGCTGCCGGGCTGAAGACCGCGATCGCTGCCGCGGGCGGCGTCGGCGCGCTCTGCCCGTTCAGCGGGTCGCTGCGGCTCGCGAACTCCGCCACGTTGCTCGCGCCGTCGCCGTCGGGATCGGCGCCGGCGACCGCGCTGGTCGTGCTGCCGAAGTACGCGAGCTCCCACCAGTCGGGAAGGAAGTCGCCGTCGGTGTCGCGCGGAACGATGCGGTAGATCGTGCCGTTGCCGTAGCCGACGGCGTAGAGCTCGCCGCCCGCGCCCTCGCCGAAAGCGGTGATCGTGATCGCAGCCGGCGTTGCGAGCAGCTGCTGCTGCGCGGTCCAGACGCCATCGTCGGCGCGCGTCGCCGCCCACAGCAGATTCGCGCCCGCGTCGGCGTAGAGATAGGCGCCCGCGAGCGCGGGGATCGCGTTGCCGCGGTAGCGGTAGCCGCCGATGATCGCGACCCCGGGCGGATGCGGATAGTCGAAGATCGGCGGCGCGTAGTTGGGCGGTGGCGAGCAACTCGGGCTCACACCCGGCGTACAGATGTTGCCTTCCATGACGCGCCAGCCGTAGTTGCGGCCCGGCGTTCCGGGCCACGGATCAAAATCGACTTCCTCACGCGCGCTCTGGCCGACATCGCCGATGAAGAGATCGCCCGTCAGCCGGTCGAACGTGAAGCGCCACGGGTTGCGCAGTCCGTACGCCCAGATCTCCGGACACTGCCCGACGCCAGCGCCGGTGCACGTGCTCCCGGCGAAGGGATTGGACGGCGGGACCGCGTAGTACGG
>WNGE01019470.1_pt1 | contig 10163 bp, 10 predicted proteins | sample 5400651 | NCBI WGS metagenome assembly WNGE01 (sample SAMN13153370, study PRJNA577476) | soil metagenome | isolation source: 60 cm soil or saprolite under grassland replicate 2 | place: USA:California | collected 2016-06-15
CAGCGCGAGGCGGTCACCGAGGACGAGGTCCGCGACCTGGTCGCCACCCAGGCCGCCTTCGACCCGGAGCACCGCACCCTGCTCCTCGGGGCGTTCGAGATCGCCGAGCGCCGCCTGCGCGACGTCCTGGTGCCCCGCCGCGACGTGCTCGCCCTGCCCGCCGACCTCCCCGCCGCCGAGGCGGTGCGGCGGCTGGTGGCCGCCACCCACGCCCGCGCCCCGGTCTACCGCGGCGACTTCGACCAGGTCGTCGGCGTCGCCCACCTGGTCGACCTGGTCGGCGCCGACGGGGTGGTCGGCGAGCACCTGCGCGCGGCGTTGGCGCTGCCGGAGTCGCTGCGGGTGCTGGACGCCCTGCGCCGGCTGCAGGCCGAGCGGCAGACGCTGGCGGTCGTGGTCAACGAGTACGGCGGCACCGAGGGCATCATCACCGTCGAGGACCTCTTGGAGGAGCTGGTCGGGGAGATCTACGACGAGTTCGACGCCGACTCCGCCCAGGTGCGCCGCGAGCCGGACGGCTCGCTGGTCCTGCCGGGCGCCTTCGCCATGCACGACCTCCCCGACCTCGGCATCTCCATGCCGGAGGGGCCGTACACCACGGTGGCGGGCCTGGCCCTGCAACGCTTCGGCCGCATCCCCGAGGCGGGCGAGGCGGTCCAGGTCGACGGCTGGCGCATCGAGGTCCTCGCCGTCCAGCGGCACGCCATCACCCGCCTGCGCCTGGTACCGCCTGCGGACGAAACGCCCGGCAGCCAGCCCGCGGCGGAGTAGGCCGCCGGCCTCCCGGATCGGCGCGCGCCCAGGTCATCGTCCATCGATGCCGCGCTCCACGCTGCCGGTGCGCCCTCCACTCACGGATCGCGTCTGGCGCCGGCTGAGCGGCTGGCGGCGGCATGGCCGTCGTTGCCACGGACGCTGCACGCGGAGGCACCAAACTCAGACGGGCACCAGGGTCGGTGGCGGGCCGTCCCCCCCGCGACCTGCTGGTCCCACTCGGACAGACCGGCCGGCGCGGCAAGGTCAACGCCGCCTTCGCCGGCGGCCCCGCCCAGCTCGTCCAGACCGTCCAGGCCCAACTCGGCATCCCGATCCACCACTACCTGCTGGTCAACTTCGACGGGTTCCGCGCCATCGTCGACGCGCTCGGCGGGATCAACCTGAACTTCCCCTACCCCGCCCGCGACGCCCTGGCCGGCCTGCGGATCACCCGCGCCGGCTGCCAGCACCTGGACGGCGGGCAGGCCCTGGCGGTCGCCCGCGCCCGCCACTACCGCTACCTCCAAGGCGGCCGCTGGCACACCGACCCCCTCAGCGACCTTGGCCGCATCCAGCGCCAGCAGACCTTCCTGCGGGTGGTGCTCCAGACCGCGATCGCCAAGGGGTTGACCAACCCCGTCCGCGCCAACCAGTTCGCCGGCGCGGTCGTCGGCAGCCTCACCAAGGACAGCTACCTGACCGTGGCCGGCGCCGTCGGCCTGGCCCGCCAGTTCCACGGCTTCAACGCCGCCGGGTTGCGCACCCAGACGCTGCCGACCGTCGCCGCCGACCACTACCAGGGGTTCGGCGACGTGCTGCTGCTCAAGCAGCCCGACGTCGGCCGGGCGGTCGCCAGCTTCCTCGACCGCCCCCCACCCACCACCACGACCACCCCGGCGACCCCACCCTAGCAAGTGACCGTCCAGGTCCTCAACGCCACCGGCACCCAGGGCCTGGCCGCCCGCACCACCAGCCGCCTGCGCGCCCTGGGCTGGGCCGCCGTCACCGCCGGCAACGCCCCACCGGCCAGCCGCACCACCATCCGCTACCCGCCCGGCCAGCAGCCCGCCGCCCGCGCCCTGGCCGGCAGGCTCACCGGCCCCGTCCAGCTCACCCTGGACCCCGCCGGGCGCGCCAGCACCCTCCGGCTGGTGCTCGGCACCAGCTACCAGGGCGTCCGCGAGGCCACCCAGCCGCCGACCACCACGCCCCAGCCCAGCACCACCGCCACCCCGGCCACGGCGGGCGCGCCGGCCCGCGCCTTCGACCCCCGCCCCTGCTGAATCCACCCCAGCCGCAGGGGAACGGACCAAACCTGGCCAGGCCCGCGAGGAGGCGGCGGGTTCGTGGTCGGCGGGGTGGCGTGGGATGCTGCGGCGGACCACGTGGGAGGCGATGCGCCGATGACCGCCCGCCAGACCCGCCCGCCGCGCAGCCCGCGCGTGACCGCCGCGCTGGTGTCGTTCGCCGGGGTGGTGAACCTGGTCTCGGTGGCGCTGCCGGTCGGGCGGGACCGGTTCCGGCTGCTAGCCGGCTACGTGCCGGGCGCGCTGGTCACCACCGCGACCGCCGCGACCGCCGCGGCCGGCGTGGGGCTGCTGCTGCTGGCCGGCGGGCTGCGCCGGCGCCGCCGCTCGGCGCTGCTGGCCACCGTCGCGCTGCTGCTGGGCGGGGCGGTGCTGCACCTGCTCAAGGGCCTGGACCTGGAGGTGGCCGTGGTCGAGGCGTTCCTGGGCGGGCTGCTGGTCGGCAAGGCCGACCGCTTCGCCGCCCACGCCGGCCCCAACGAGCGGCGCCCGGTGCTGCGCCCGGCGGTGGCGGTGGTGGCGCTGACCTTCGGGGTCGGCCTGCTGGCCCTCCTGGCCAACCGCCACAGCGTCGACGGCCAGCTCACCCTGGCAACCGCGACCTGGGAGGTCGGCAGCCTGGCGGTCGGCCAGCCCGGCCCGCTGGGGCTGGACGGCTGGTTCGCTCGCGTGTTCCCGGTGACGGTGATGGCGACGTTCCTGGCCGGCGCCGGGCTGCTGGTGCTGCGGCTGCTCGGCCCGGCGCTGGCCCGCCGACGGCCCGACCCGGAGCTGGGCGCGCTGGTCGCCGACTCCGACGACTCGCTGGCCTACTTCGCGCTGCGGGATGACCGCAGCAGCGTCCGCGCCGGCGGCGCGCTGGTCTCCTACGGGGTCGCCGGCACGGTCGCGCTCGCCTGCGGCGACCCGCTCGGCCCCCGCGGGCAGTGGCCCGACGCCGTCGCCGCGTTCCTCGCCGAGGCCGCCGCGCAGGGCCGCGTCGCCGCCGTGCTGGGCTGCGGCACCTTGGCGGCCGAGGCCTACCGGCAGGCCGGGCTCCTGACCGTCTACGTCGGCGACGAGGCCGTCCTGGACCTGGACGCCTTCACCCTGCAGGGCCGCGCGGTCCGGATCGCCCGGCAAAGCTGGCACCGGGCGATCCGGGCAGGGTTCACCTGCCAGGTGTGGCGCGCCGGCGACCTCGACGCGGCCACCGCGGCCGGGTTGCAGGCGCTGTCGCGGCGCTGGCGCGGCCAGGCGGCCGAGCGCGGCTTCTCGATGGCGCTCGGGCGCCTGTTCGACCCCCGCGACCCGCACACCCTGGTGGTCGCCGCCCGCGACGCCGACGCCCAGCTCCGCGGCTTCCTGCACTTCGTGCCCTGGGCGGGCGACGGCGCCAGCCTGGACGCAATGCGCCGCGACCGCCAAGCCCCTGGCATCCTCAACGACTACCTGGTCGTCGAGGCCGCCCGCCGCCTCCCGGCGCTGGGCATCCGGCGGGTCTCGCTGAACTTCTCCTTCCTGCGCGGCGTGCTGGCAACCGGTGCCGAGCCCGGCGCGCCACGGGCGCTGCGGCTGCAACGCTGGGCGCTGCGCCGGCTGTCCAAGCCCTTCCAGATCGAGTCGCTGTACCGCTTCAACAGGAAGTTCGACCCGACCTGGCTGCCCCGCCACGTCGCCCTCGAAGCCGTCGAGGACCTGCCCCGCGTCGCGTTCGCCGCCTTGCGGCTGGAACGGCTGCTGTGGACGCCCCACCGGCCCCAACCACCGCAGCCCACCGACGAGCCAGCCGACCCAGGCACCGACGCGCCGGGCAGCCCGACCCCGCAGCCAGGCGCCCCGCTGGCCGGCGCCCGGCAGGCCCGACCGCCCGGGCCAAACGACCGCACCAACCGCTGACCCGCGACCGGGACCTTGCCGCTGGCGGCTGGGGCTCGCCCGCCGACTGCCGGCGACCCCACCCTCGGGCGCGAACGCCCCGGCTGGTCCGAAGGACCGCAGCCTGACGGTGAGCAGGGTGAGCCTGACCCAGGCGATGGACGTTGACTTGTCATCGGGCGGACCAGAACCAACGTGTCCACGAATCAGCAACTTCAGGGACGGCTGGTTGAGTCCTCAAGATCGCCCGACACGCGGCGATTGCACTCCATCAGTCCAAGAGACGCAGCAGCCAATTTGTCCAGATCACATCTTGAAATTCATCAGGAGTGTTCGCCAGTCCATGCCACTCGGTGCTATTCGCTGCCAATTGATCCATGCGCTATGATGGCAACGACCTGCACGAACGGCTGATCCTGCTGGTCACCGGACGAGGGAAATGCCGCCAGGATTTTCTTTATCAGGGACGCGCTCTAACCGCCTGAGCTACAGGCCCGCGTGGGTGTTCTCGCTGATCGTGAGGCTATTGGTGAGCCTCCTGCCGGTCAAGGGATGTTCGCTAGGGCCTCCTCATCAGGAATTCATCAGGAACAGCCAGGACTCCGGGGTCACGAATCATCCGGTCTCTCTTGACTTGGGAGGCATGGTACATGGCCTGGATCGCGAGCGTCCCGCCGTCTCCTCGCTTACTTGCGCTGATGCAGCCGCTCACCAATCCAGGCCGCAACCTCGGCTTCGACGGCCTCCAGATCCTCGCCGGGCGCTGCGGCGATGGCGAGCATCAGCTGGTAGGTCTCCTCGCCGTCCGAGTCGTCCCCGGCTGGGGGGAGCCAGTCAAACCCATTCACGTCGCAGAACGCGATCGTGGTGGCCAGCGCGGTGCGCTTGTTGCCGTCCGGCAGCGCATGGTTCTTCGTTAGCCGCACGAGCAGCACGGCCGCCTTCATCGGGAAGCTCGGGTAGAACTCCACGCCGCTCCAGGTCGCCTGGGGCGCGTGCAGCGCGGACTCGGCAAGGTCGAGCCTGACCGCCTTGACGATGGTCTCCACGGGCAGGTCGAGCACGAACGCGGCGGCGTGAACGTAGTCCTCCAGCGAGGGGTAGCGGACGGTCACGTCTGCGCGAGCCGCTCGAAGACCCGCTGGTTAGCCTTGACCGCACGGCGGACTGCGGCTTGGAAGGCCGGGTCAGCCTTGCGGGCGGCGATACGCTCGAGGACCGCTTGGCGCACGAACTCGTTCTGGGATACCGCGTCGATCCGAGCGGCCTGCTCCAGCAGCTCGGCCTCCTCGTCGTCCAGACGGACGGTGATCGGCTTGCGTGCCATGGCACCTCCTCGCCCCAGGTGACTGCATGATAGCACGATGCCATGACAGCATCCTGAGATCCCGGCATGGACCGTGCGAGTGTTCGACGTCTGGATCACAGCTTCGCAGGGTTGGTAGTTTCGTCCAGCCCGGACGGACGACGACCTTGGTCGCGTCGTGACGCGACTGGTTGGAGGCATCATGCCCAAGCCGGGTACCGGCGCGTTGGAGTCGCTGTCAGCGGTCGAGCGAGACAGCATCCTCACTGCACTCTTGCGATCCCATCCCGAGCTGCTGGCTGAAGCCGAGCGGTTGGCTGCTGGCTTGCTGGCCCGGCAAGATCGCGATGCCGTGGCCGAGTCCGTTGCTGCCGAGCTGCGTGCGCTTCACCTGGGTCAGCTCGCCGATCGTGCCGGGCCACAGTGGGAAGGCGGCTACGTCGACCCCACAGAGGCTGCGGACGAGCTGCTGTACGAGGCCGTGCAACCCTACCTGGAGGACCTCAAGCCACGGGCAAGGATCGGCGCGGTCGAGGCCGCGCGGGAGATAGGGCTGGGCGTGCTGACGGGCTTGTACGCCTGCCGTGGTGAGGACGACAACGACCGCGTCCTCACCCATGCGGGAATGCCGGACGCCGTCGATGACCTCGGCTCGCTAGCGATCAGGATCATGGAGAAGGCCGGGCTGGACGTGCCCAACGACTGGCTGGCGGAGCAGTGCCCGGCCTGGGCGGGATGACGCTGGTTCGAACGCGGACTCACCCGAGGGACCGTCACGAACGTGTAGAGGAGCCCGGAGAGAGTGGACGCTGTCAAGCGGCCGAAGGTGCCGGCGGCAGTGCAGCCGGTGTTTGCCGAGATCACCGCGATCACCAGCGAGTTCTGCGCTGAGCACCTGGATGAGGAGTACGCGCGGCTGTGCGGCGAGCTGGCCGGCAAGCTCGCCCGCAAGCGACCTTCCCCGCTGCTGCGTGGTGACCGGCGGATCTGGGCAGCCGGCATCGTCTACGCGATCGGGCGGGTCAACTTCCTGGCCGACCCTGCGCAGCGGCCGCACCTGCGCACCGACGAGCTGGCCAAGCTCATCGGGGTCAAGCAGACCACCATGGCCAACAAGGGCCGGCTGATCATGGACACGCTGGGCATCGGGTTGCTGGACCCGGAGTACAGCCGCTCCGACATGCTGGATAAGAACCCGCTGGTCTGGATGCTCCAGGTCGACACCGCAGCCAGCCTGCTCGGGATGCCGGTCACCGTGACCGAACTCGACTATGAGGATCCGGCACGTGGGCTGGTCGCCCGCTGCGATGGCCCCCACGGCTCCGGCCAGGTCGCCCTAGCCGACCTGGCCTTCCCAGCCGACAGCGTGGCGGCATGGCTGCACGCCGCCTACCGCCACCATCTTGGGCTCAAACCGTTCCCGGCCACTCCCTGACCCGACTGGACCTGGCCCGACTGAGACCGACGCTCCCGCAGCCAGTCGACCTCACTACGCCCCCTCGTCGTCCGCACCGGGGCTGGCCGCCGACCAGCGTGTGACATAGGCCGATGAACGCACGACGCGTTTCGCCTAGAGAAGGGCGGGGCCATTCGTCCGATTCTCGCCTGGAAACTCATCAGGAAAGCTTACCCAGCCGGTGCCAGTTGCTGCCAGGCGCTGCCACTCGCTCCACATGTTACGCTAGCAATGACCTGCACGAATGGCTGTTCCTGCTGGTCGCCTGTGTAGAGAATTGTCCCTCAGGTTTTTCTTATCAGGGACGCGCTCTAACCGCCTGAGCTACAGGCCCGCGTGGGGTGTTCTCGCTGGTCGTGAGCCTGCCTGCAAGCCTCCCGTGACGGCGCGGACGTTCTCTGGGGCCGACTCATCCGGAACTCAGTAGGAACTCGTCCGGAGTGCGGGTCACGAGTCATCCGGTCTCTCGTGACACAGGAGGCATGGTACATGGCCTGGATCGTGAGCGTCCCGCCGTCTCCCCGCCACCCCTACGAGCGCTACCAGGTCCGCTACCAGGACGGCAAGCGGCAGCGCTCGGCCGGCATCTTCCGGACCAAGCCGCGCGCGCTGGCCGAGCAGCGGGCCATCGAGCGCGGCCGCCCCCAGGAGCTCCCAGCCCCCACCGACCTCGACCAGGAGAAGGCACGGACGCTGTTCGGGGAGTACGTGACCACCACGTGGTGGCCGGCGTGGAAGGACCAGCACCCCGCCTCGGCCTACGGCACCCGCAAGAAGGTCGAGAAGCGCATCCTGCCGGCCGTCGGCGACCTCCCGCTTGGCGAGCTGGACGCCAGCACGATCGGGGCGTGGAAGGCGGCGATGGTCGCCGAGGACCGCGCCCCACAGACGGTCAACACCTACCTGTCCCTCCTTGGGACGATCCTGAACGCCGCCGTCGACGACGACTACCTGGCCCGCTCACCGCTGGTACGCAAGAGCGGCGCCGGCCGCGGCGCGGCCACCCGCAACCAGCCCGTGCCGCGCCGGGAGGTGTGGCTGACTCGAGAGCAGCTCGACCGGCTCATCGAGGCGATCGATGCCCGCTACCGGGCGCTGGTGCTGGTCGCGGCGTTGACCGGGATGCGCTGGGGCGAGCTGGCCGCGCTGCGCTGGGATGAACCCAGGCTGGATACGCCCCTGCACGACGGTGCGGTCGGCGGGCCTGGGCGGTTGCGGATCGCCCGCGCGATCAGCGACCCGCCCGGACTGGAGCCTGTTCTCCCAAGGACGCGACCTGACCCAGCTCGGGCTGAACCTGCTCGCGGCGGTCGGCCTGGTCGCCTGCGCGGGCTTCTTCATCTGGGGCGCGATCCTGACCGCCGGCGGCGTGTCCAGCCAGATCCCCCACAACGTCGCCCGCGGCAAGCAGCAGATGCTCGTCTCGGCGCTGTGTGCGCTGGGCATCGGCATCGGCGCGCTGGTCATCAACACCTTCTTCGCCGCCGGGCAGTCGGCCGCAGGCGGATGAGCGACCACCCAAGGCGGCGAGGAAGGAGGAACCAGTGAGCCACCAACGTGCGACGACTCGCCGGCTGGCCAGGACGACCTGGCCGGCACGGCGCCGCCGGATCGTGCTGGGTGTGCTGGTCGCTGCAGGAGTCACCGCGCTGCTGGTCCGAGCGCTCTCACCGACCGGCCCAGCGCAGACGGTCCCTGACCAAACCAGATGACCGCCGCAAAGGCGAGGGCGAAGGAGAGCTGCGCGGTGAGGGTGTCCAGCGGGCCGCCGCGGTAGCCCTCGCCGAGGGCTTGGACGTCCAGGAATGACAGGCGGCGGCGGGTGTCGCCAGGAACTGCACGGCGGCTAAGGCCAGCAGGGCGCAGCCGGCGGCGATGACCGCGGTGCGGGGCGTGATGTTGCGTAGCGCGACCAGCAGCAGGCCCAGTGCGGCGTACAGGGTGCGGATGTGCCGAACCACAGCAGTGCGGCGTGCACCGCGCCGATGGCAAACAGCGCGGCGCACCGGCGCAGCAGGCGCGGCACGGCACGGCACGGCCGGGGCCTAGGCGCGGGCGGCGTCGAGCTGCAGGGTGAACGAGTAGCCGAACAGGACGAGAACAGCACGAAGAACTTGCCCGCGAAGGATGCGTCCACGACCGTGGACACCGCCTGGTCGACCGGGCTGTCGAAGGTATAGGTGAAGTCGAACGCCTCGTCCTGGATGCTCAGGATCCCGGTCACGGCGACGAAGTTGGCGATGAGAATCCCGAACAGCGCGAAGCCGTGTAGGGCGTCCACTTCGCCGATGCGGCGGCCGGTCCGCACGCCCGGGTCATGGTCAGAGGTTGTGGTCACGCCGTGTCGTGAACCTCCTGGAACGCCCGGCACATCCACCGCCGGGATGCTTCTACCGGTTCGGGTGGGAGCCTGCTTGGTCAGCCTTCCTCTTGGTCAGACGCCCTCGATCGTGCCCGTCATGCCGCGATGGAAGGTGCACTTGAACTTGGTGGTGCCCTTGGGGACGGTGAGGGTGGCGGTGGCGACCGCAGCTGCCTTGATCGTCCCGGTGTTGAGGTTGGCGGCCTCGATCGCGAAATCGTGGGCGCGATCGTCGGTGTTGGTGATCTGGATGGTGACCTCTTTACCCGCCGGCAGTTTCAGGGTCTTCGGGGTGAAGCGGTTGCCGTCGACGGCCTGGATCTTGGCCGCGTCCTCCGTGGCCGGGCTGGAGGCCACGTTGCCGACGGGATCGGAGCTGTTGCTGCACGCGGCCAGCGCCACCCCCAGCGCGGTCACCGTGATGGCGGCGCGCAGTGCCCATCGGGCCAGCCTGGCCGCCAGCGCACCTTGGGTCTGGCGTGGTGTGGTCCCTGCCTGCTGCGCCACGATCGGTCCCTCCTCGCTTGTGCTCGTCCCGGCCTGATGGTGGCGGCAGGTGCGGGCAGCCCGCGTCGGCTGGTGGTCGTGTCTTGTGGCTCACCCTGCGGGCGTACGGTCATCCCGGGTGGTAGACCGGTGCGCCTGGTGCGGTAGCGCAGAGCACCACTCTCGGCGGATGCGCCGTGACGGGCGGGTGCGGCAGGATTCCTGGGAGGTCGGGATGCAGACACCAAGGACGCTCAGCACCGTGCGCAAGGCCGCACCGGTCGTCACCGATGCCGGTGTTGGCGTCGGGGTGGCGGTGCTGTTGCTGGCCGCCAGCTGGACCGGCGCCGGACCCCCGTGGATCAGCAGCCCTCGTCCACTCGACGCCGTGGCGGTCGGGCTTATCGGGGTTGTGGCCGGCGTCCTGGCGCTGCGCCGCCGCTACCCGATCTCGGTGCTGGTTGTCCTCAACGCGGTCGCCCTGGCCTGGTCGGCCGGCCAGTATCCCGGCCGTCTGATCATGCTGGCCCCGCTGATCGCCTGCTACACCCTGGCGGCCCGGCGGGGGTGGCGGTGGGGGCGGGCCGGCGCGGTGGTGACCGCGCTCAGCGCGTTGGTGGCGATCCGCGTGGC
>WNGE01012045.1_pt1 | contig 10162 bp, 7 predicted proteins | sample 5400651 | NCBI WGS metagenome assembly WNGE01 (sample SAMN13153370, study PRJNA577476) | soil metagenome | isolation source: 60 cm soil or saprolite under grassland replicate 2 | place: USA:California | collected 2016-06-15
CGAACATCAATATTAATGACGCGCTCTACCGTGTGCCTTGTGTTGGCGAGGTCAGACTCTTTGGCGCCAGCGATTACGCGATGCGCATCTGGGTCAAGCCCGACCTTCTCGCCAAGCTCGGTTTGACGGTTCCCGATCTGGCTCGCGCGGTGCAGCAGCAGAGCACGGTAAACCCGGCGGGTCAGTTTGGCGCTGAGCCCGGACCGAAGGGAAAGGAGATGACCTACACACTGCGCGCGCAGGGTCGTTTACAGACCCCGGAAGAGTTCGGCCAGATTGTCGTACGGTCAAATCCTGATGGTTCAGTGGTGCGGCTCAAGGACATAGCGCGAATCGAACTAGGCGCGCAGAACTATCAACAGATTGCGCGCTTTGGCGGCCAACCCGCGGGAATCATCGCTGTGTTTCAATCGCCCGGATCAAATGCTCTGGCCGTTGCCAACGGCGTCAAGCAGACAATGGCGGATCTGAAACAACGATTCCCCGCCGACCTCGATTATGCCGTCTCGCTCGACACGACCCGTTCGGTTACTGAGGGTATCAGCGAGATTGTTCAGACGCTGTTGATTGCGATCGTGCTCGTCATCATGGTGGTTTTTGTCTTCCTGCAAAACTGGCGGGCAACGCTCATCCCAATGATCGCCGTGCCTGTCTCGTTGATTGGTACATTTGCGTTCTTCCCGCTGCTTGGGTTCTCGATCAACACGCTTTCACTTTTCGCTCTCGTGCTGGCGATCGGCCTGGTTGTCGACGACGCAATCGTCGTTGTAGAAGCGGTCGAACATCACATCGAGGAAGGGATGAGCCCGCGTGACGCGACACTCAAGGCGATGGAAGAAGTGTCAGGACCTGTGATTAGCATTGCCCTGATCCTTGCCTCCGTCTTTATCCCGGTAGCCTTCATGGGCGGCATCCAGGGTCGCTTGAACAAACAGTTCGCGGTCACGATTGCTATCTCCGTCATTATCTCTGCCTTCAACGCCTTGACGTTGTCGCCCGCGCTTTCAGCGCTATTGTTGCGGCCGCGAAAAGAATCAAAGGGTCCGCTGGGACGTTTCTTCGGTGCTTTCAACCGCTGGTTTGCAACGGCCACACGCGGCTACATCAGTTGGAGTCAGGCGTTAATCCGCAAGGCTGTTATTGGTGTGTTGATTCTCGCCTGCTTTGGTCTTTTGGATGGCGTCTTCGGCAGGCGCCTGCCGACGAGCTTTGTTCCTGAAGAGGATTACGGATACCTCTTCATGAACCTCCAGCTTCCGAATGCGGCCTCACTCGAGCGGACGGATCAAGTGTCGCAGAAGATCGAGGCCATCCTCGCAAAGACCGAGGGCGTTCAGTACTACAACACGATCGGCGGATTCAGTTTGTTGAATCGAGTTTCGGCAAGCTACAACGGTTTCTTCTTTGTGGCGTTGAAGCCGTGGGGTGAGCGTAATGTTGAAGCGCGAGAGGTCCTGGCGAAGATCAACGGCGCGCTTGCTACCCAAGTGCCAGAGGCGATGGCTTTTGCCTTCATGCCGCCTGCGATTCCAGGACTCGGCAACTCTGGTGGATTCTCGTTCTGGCTTCAGGACCGCAGTGGCGGTTCAGTCGACTTCCTCGATCAGAATCTGCAGAAGTTTCTCGCCGCGGCCCGCAAGCGCCCGGAGCTTGCCGGAGTGGGATCGCAGTTCTCCGCGGCGGCACCGCAGATTTACGCCGACGTGGATCGTGACAAGGTGTTGAAGCAAGGCGTTGCCGTCGCCGATGTGTATCAAACGATGCAGGCTTATCTCGGCGGTCTTTTTCTGAATCAATTCAACCGCTTCGGCAGACAGTGGCGAGTCTTCCTCCAGGCGGAGGGCGAAGAGCGCCTCAGCGATCGGGATATCGAACAGTATTACGTGCGGAACAACGATGGCAACATGGTGCCTCTCTCGGCGCTGGTAACGACGAGAAAAATATCCGGGCCGGAGTATACAAACCGATTCAATGTTTATCGCGCGGCGCAGATCATCGGAGCCGCGGCCCCGGGCTACAGTTCAGGACAGGCGATGGCCGCTCTTGAAGAAGTGGCGAAGCAGGAACTGCCACGGGAGATCAGTTACGATTGGGCCGACCTCTCTTATCAGGAGAGGAAAGCTGCCGGCACAACTGCAACTACGTTCGGCCTGTCGCTGGTCTTCGTGTTCCTGATCCTTGCAGCTCTTTACGAGAGCTGGTCGCTGCCGTTTTCCGTTCTGCTGACAGTGCCGATCGCGATCTTTGGCGCGTTCCTCGGGCTGTTACTGCGAGGTTATGACCTTGACGTCTACGCCCAGATTGGGCTAATCGTGCTGATTGGTCTCGCGGCGAAGAACGCGATCCTGATAGTCGAATTTGCCAAGGCTGAATTGGAAAAGGGACGTGACTTGATTGACGCCGCACTTGAGGGCGCGCGTTTGCGCCTGCGGCCTATTTTGATGACGTCCTTCGCTTTCATTCTCGGATCCGGGCCGCTTTGGTTCGCGTCGGGCGCCGGTGCGACCGCTCGGCGAATTCTTGGCACGGTCGTCATCGTCGGAATGCTGGCCGCAACCACGATCGCAATTTTCATTATCCCGGTTACTTTCTACCTGGTGGAAAAGTTCACGATAAGGTTTAGCAGGAAACATGCGCCCGACATCAGTTCTGCAACACCCGAGCCGGCAGCAGGAGATTGAAATAAACCAGGTGTTGGTTTGCTTGGATTTTTGTACCAGCAGTTCGTATTAGTTCGGGGATCGTCGGTTGTTCATGGGGGGCAGGAAACGATCATCGAAATCACGCGAAACAAACACGAACACGGAAGACCGCAATCGGCTTGGACTCGAGAGGAGCGAGCGGGACTATGAAAAAGAAGTTAATAACCGTGACGCTCGTCCTTAGCTTGTTGTCGGGGATCGCTGTGGGCCAGAAGAAATATCAACGTCCGCCTGTCAATACCCCTGACACATTTCGAGGAATCGACGCCACGGCGCCGACCGACCAGACTTCTATCGGCAACCTAAAATGGTTCGAAGTCTTCAAAGACGAAGAACTTCAAAAACTTATCCGGACAGCGATGCAGCGGAATTACGATCTGCGCGCGGCAGTTGCCCGAATCAATGCTGAACGCGCCAATCTGGGTCTGGCACGGTCGAACCAGTTTCCACAGTTTGAAGCTGGCGCTGACCTTACCACCACGCGTTCATCGCGAAATGGCCCGGCAATCACGGCAAGCAACGGCAGCCGAAACCGCAGCTTCGGTGAAGTTCTATTGAGTCTTCTCACGTTTGAAATTGACATCTGGGGACGACTGCGCCAGCAAACCAAAGCTGCGCGAGCCGAGTTGCGAGCTTCTGAGGAAGATCGCAAGGCCGTGATGACCACGGTTGTAAGCGATGTTGCTACTGGATATTTCAGCCTGCTCGAACTGGACAGCGAATTGGATATTGCAAAGCGCACGCTGGCTACGCGAGAGGATTCGCTGCGATTGATCAAGCTACGCCAGCAAGGTGGCGTCGCGACAATGTTGGATGTGCGCCAGGGAGAAGAATTGGTCTACCAGGCTTCGCAGATGGTTCCGGATGCTGAACGGGCAATAGAACAGACAGAGAACCAGATCAGTCTGTTGCTGGGCAACAACCCCGGTTCGATTCCGCGTGGTAAGTCTCTAACTGAACAGCAGGAACTTCCGACAGTACCCGCTGGATTACCATCTTCTTTGCTTGAGCGTCGCCCTGATATTCGCGCTGCCGAAAACAATCTGGAGGCGCAGCATGCGCTTATCTACGCGGCCAAGGCTGCCTACTTTCCCCGGATAAGTTTGACCGGAGCGCTGGGGTTTCAAAGCAATCAGCTCTCGAGTCTATTCACTGGTGCAAGTGGCGCCTGGAGTTTCGTTCCGCAGATTGCGCAGCCAATATTTACTGCGGGTCGTCTCAAATCAGATGTGAAATTCGCCAGGGCGCAACAGGAGCTGGCACTGGTTCAGTACCAGCAAACGATTCAGAGCGCGTTCCGTGAGGTTTCTGATGCGCTCGTCCAATATCGCAAAGTAAAAGAGATTCGCACGCAGCAGGAGTTGCTTGTAACAACATTGCGGGATCGATCACGATTGGCTTATCTGCGATATCAAGGAGGAGTCGATACGCTGCTCAACGCTCTCGATGCAGATCGCGACCTATTCAACGCTGAGTTGAGTCTGGCCGAGACCAGACGTAACGAGTTATTGTCGTTGGTCCAACTATACAAAGCTCTGGGCGGCGGCTGGCAACAGTAAAATCGATGATGAGTGATAATGAGTGATGAGTAATGAGTGATGAGGAAGCTTAGTGTTAATTCGTGTGGTTTAGTGGATCGTTCGTCTCTGCTAAGGCAAGCGAGCCGATCCACGAAACCGATCACTCATCACCGATCACTCATCACTTATTATCACTCATCACTTATTGAAGAAGGAGTAAAGCTATGAGTATGAATCTGAATGACTATGTGACGGTGGGGCGTTCGGGATTGCGCGTGAGCCCGCTCTGTCTCGGCACCATGACCTTTGGCACCGAGTGGGGCTGGGGATCGGAGGAACAGACAGCGCGTGCCGTGTTCGATCGCTACGTAGATGTGGGTGGAAACTTCATCGATACTGCCGATGGTTATACCGAGGGACACAGCGAAGAGTTGCTCGGACAATTCATCGGCGAACGCGGTTCGCGCGACCGATTGGTGCTGGCCACGAAGTTCACCTTCAACGCTGAGCCGGGTAATCCAAACGCGGGTGGTAACGGGCGCAAGAATATCTATCGCGCACTCGAAGCCTCACTGCGACGACTGCAAACTGACTACATAGATCTTTACTGGTTGCATGCCTGGGACACCGTAACGCCAGTCGAAGAAGTAGTCTCAACCCTCAATGACCTGGTGCGTGCGGGAAAGATTCGGCACTACGGTTTTTCCGACACGCCGGCGTGGTACGTCGCGCGGGCGCAGACGCTGGCTGAAAAAGAAGGAAAAGAACGTTTGATCGCGCTCCAGCTCGAATACTCGCTGGTTGAGCGTAGTATTGAACGTGAACATATTCCCGCGGCGCAGGAACTTGGACTTGCTATCTGCCCCTGGAGTCCGTTGGCCGGCGGTTTTCTGAGTGGAAAGTATCAGCGTCAGGGAAACACCGGCGAGGGAGATGGACGGCTGGAGATCACGAAGGACATACCAAATCCGGCTTTCCAGAGATTCACGGAACGTAATTGGCAGATTCTCGACGTTCTTCTCGACGTGGCGAAACAAATCGATAGGCCAACGGCACAAGTCGCATTGAACTGGGCGGCAACCCAACCTGGCATCACATCGACTATCATTGGCGCTTCGAAGCTGGAGCAACTCGAAGACAACTTGCGCTGTATCGAGTTCGAGATTCCGCATGACCTGCGAAGGCAACTCGATGAGGTAAGCGCGCTGGAGCCAGGTCATCCATATGTGTTTTTCAACCCGGGGATGCAGGGAATGATCAACGGCGGAACGAATCTGCAGCCCTGGGCCCCAGCTCGCGTTTACGCTCCCCCGTCGCTAGCGCCCGCCGGCGTGAAGGCGCGCGCCGCGACGAAGTAGAGAATTCAAACGAGCAGATCATCGCGCTTATCCAGTCAGACCTGCGAGTTCAAAGGGTGAAAGAGTTTTGCTTGTCCTTTTCGTTTTGCTTGGTGCGCTCCTAATCTGCCGAGGCATCGGCGCACTTGGAGTGGAGACGCTCGCTACGTGGTCGGGGGCTACTCGCTATGCCCTTGCTGTCATGCTGGTTTTCACAGCAAGCGCGCACTTCACAAGAATGAAAGAAGACCTGGTTCGCATGGTGCCACGTTGGATTCCAGCTCCACGGGCGATGGTGTATTTCACGGGTGTCTGCGAGCTGCTTGGGGCAGTTGGTCTGACTATTCCTTTTCTCCAACGTGCCGCTGGTCTCGCTCTCATCGTCTTTTTTATCCTGGTATTTCCTGCAAACGTGCACGCTGCACAGACAGGTGCAACTCTGGGAGGCAGGGCGGCGACGCCGCTATGGTTGCGAACGCCGATGCAGCTTCTGTTCATAGTGCTGACCTGGTGGTCCACTCAGTATAGGTGGATCTGAATCAGTAGCATCGTCCCTCCATATAGAAGCATATAAAAATCCCTGAAAAAAATCGTCGTGGCTGAAGTTGACCTATCATTACAAAGCCCGACCGGCCAATGTGATGTGATGCAATCGCCCAAAGAGATCCGATCCTATTCCGTCGAAGCGAATCCCAGGCGTCGGCTTTGCCGTCTGCACTCAGAATGCGATCATCGCTACCGGTCTCAGCGCTAGACTTCCGGGATTTCGACGTAGCGCAAACCCACGACCTCAGATCAGATGGCCTTAGCCGCCGCCTGGTTCAGAACAAGACATGAAAAGCATCTCGCGCGCGATCTTGCTCTCTTTGATTGCGACTATGCCGGTGTTCCCTTCTCTCAGTGCCACGGAATCGGTGACTCTGACTGTTCGCTTCAGACCGGGGCGGCCGCTGCACCGCTTTCTTCCCTCTCATGCCCTTGGCGCCGGCATCGACGGACACAACGCCGGCGAACAGGAGCGCCAGCTTACGCCGGGGAATATCCAGGCTATGTTATCTGCCGGCTTCAAGTCTCTCGATTACCGGCTGCGCACCGAGTTAGCAATCGATGCCTGGCACTGGAGTCCGGAGGGCACCTGGAGCGACGCTACAAGGAAAAAGGGATACTGGACCTCAGACAACAATTCACGAAAGCCGATACTGCTCTCTTACGGTTACCACCTTCCGCGGCGTGGCAGCACTATCGACCAGGCAGAAAATGACGGTTACTCGCGCCTCGATGATGGCAATCCCGACACGTTCTGGAAAAGTAATCCGTATCTTGACCAGCATTTCACCAGTGAGGCCAACAGCCTGCACCCTCAATGGATCGTTATCGATCTCGGGGCGCAACAATACATCAATACCGTACGGCTGCGTTGGGGAGTTCCGTTCGCGACGAAGTACGAAGTTCAGTTCGCCGACTTCGAAGACATCAGTGATATCAGTTTTAACCCGCCGGGCATGTGGCGAACCTTTCCGCAAGGAGCATTTATCGCCGGTAAAGGCAGCGATGTTCTGCTTGTGACCAGGCACCCGGTGAAGACCAGGTTCATTCGCATTGTGATGAGCGAAAGCTCCGAAACATATCCACCTGGAAGCAACGACATTCGCGATCGTCTCGGTTATGCAATGAGGGAAGTTTACGCGGGATTAACGGATGACCGGCACAATTTCAAAGACTTCATTCATCACTCGCCTCGCCATGAGGCGCAGACAGTGATTTATGTCTCCTCAACAGATCCCTGGCATAGCGAATCCGATTTAGACGACGAAGTGGAGCAACCAGGCTTTGACCGAGTGTTTCAGAGCGGCTTAACAAATGCTTTGCCAATGCTCGCTGTAACGGGTTTGCTTTATGAAACGCCTGAAAATGCTGCGGCTGAGATTCGTTATCTGGAATCGCGGGGCTATGCCATCAAGCGCGTGGAGTTGGGAGAAGAGCCGGATGGGCAGTATGTCACTCCTGAGGATTACGGCGCCCTGTATCTCGAGTTTGCCCGCGCGATTCACCGGGTCGATCCGAAGTTGCAACTGGGCGGTCCAAGCTTTCAAGAGATTCTGCCCGACAGCAGTAGGAGGCGGGTGAGGTTGGGTAATAGTGCCTGGCTGGCACGATTCCTCACCTACCTGAAGCGTCACGGGCGCCTTACCGAGTACTCGTTCTTTTCGTTTGAGTGGTATCCCTTTGACGACGTATGCGACCTCCCGGCCCAACAGTTGACCCAGGCCACCGGCATGATGGATGCGGCGCTGGCAGACATGCGACGTCGGGGACTTTTGCGAAAACTACCCTGGATAATGTCCGAGTATGGTTACTCCGCGTTTGCGAGTCACGCGGCTGTTGGCATTGAAGGGGCCCTGCTTAACGCGGACATCGTCGGACGCTTTCTTACACTGGGCGGCGATCAGGCGTTCCTTTACGGCTACACGCCGGATCAACCGGCCACCGAGGTGACGTGTACGACTGGCGGCAACATGCTGTTCTCAATGGACGACGAAGGGAACATCACGCACCGCTTCGCCACTTATTTTGGCGCACGCTTATTGACCCAGGCCTGGTTGGGTCCGGCAGATGAGTTTCACGAGCTGTATCCGGTAACGCTCAGTCTGCGACAGCGCCGGGGTGAGTCACTGCTGACTGCTTATGCTGTCTATCGTCCTGACGGTCTGTGGAGTTTGCTGGTAATCAACAAAGATTCAAGACGGGCGTATCGCATAAATCTCGAGTTTTTCAACGCGTCGACGCGAATAACGATGCCCTTACAAACTTCGATGGATCTCTACCAATTCTCGAGAGAGCAGTATCAGTTGAGTGCGGAGGAATACAACCCTTATCCGGTGAGGTCTGAGCCGCCCGCGCACCGGCTGCTGGATCGAGAGAGCGTCAAAGCAGTTGCATTGCCTTCCTACTCACTGACAGTGATTCGCGGCCGCGGGCCAAATCCCCACCTGGAGTAGCTCCGGTCAGATCTTCTTGACACTAACTAGCATCACTCAACCAGCGTCGGGCGCCTGGCATCACCCGCGAGACATTCAACGTGGGTTAGAGGCGGCATGGCGGGGCGTCGGGTGCGTGCCATTGTTGGGCGGCCCGCTCACGTCAGCGGACGATTCATTAAGGTATAAAACCGGATCGTGGCTCTTCTCGATTCTGCCGCGCAGGCATCAGGGGGTTCGGCCCGATCCTCTCTCGCCACGTAGGGTGCCTGGACGGTAAATGTCTTGTCGCCTCGTCGCTGAGAATGCCTATTACCGAACTCGCGAAGCTACTTAGCCGACTAACGCTACACTTCAGCTTCGGCGCGCGATCAGCATTCAAGCAGCACGGAACCACATTACTTGAGAAACATGCTACCGCGTCGTCAGCTGCAAGCGCTTGTTTTATGCGGCGGCATTAGGAGTGAGAGGCCGCCAGCAATGCTTTCTCGACTACTGGCGGTAGGCTGATGGGATGAAACCGTTCGGCATCGAACGCGTAATCTTCGCCGCTCTCATCGAACACGCGAATCAGCCCTTCCGCTTCTGCTTCTGCATCCGGAATGAAACGGTAAAGCTTCCCGAACTCCAACGATGCCGGGTATCCTTCATTATCGAGGCATACCACAAAATGAGCCGGCTCTTTCTTTTTCATGGCTAATCCAAAAAAGGTAACTTCAATTTGAATTCTCTCTTCCCAATCCCGTGCGCTTCATACCAGTGAATCTCCGCCAAGCGTATCCTACCATTAGGTAGCCGCACCTGAGCAACGCCCTTAACTTTCCGCCATCTAGCTCTCCCATAAAACTTACGAAGACGTGCTCGGTCGCGAACACCCGTTCCCGTTGCAATCGTTCTGACCTCTGTAATTTTCGCCTATGAGTTCAAAATCCATTGTGAGGATATTACTGAGGTTTCAAGCGAGCCGCATACAGCGCTGAGGATATTCATACATCCTATCAATCGCCCGCTGAACATCATCAAGAAAATCTTTTCCAAGCCCGCTCGAAGCAGCATCATAGAACACCGATGCTTCGGTCATCTCGTCTTCGGCTGGAAAGAGAAAGTGATAGCCAATCATTCGAGGCGGTTTCGCGCCCTAGACCTGACCTCATCGCCAGGAAGAGATTCCACCTCGCCCTTGAGGTAGGCAGCATATCGACGCTGCGACTCAGCAATCCACAGTTTCTCCACCTGACTATCTGCGGCAGGATCTAGCTCCTCGATGAGGATCCGTGCGAGCGTAGCTTTCTCTTGCGGCGTGAGCAACCGCGCTTGCTTCTCTAACTCATCAAAAAGTGCGCTCATACTTTCGCATTTATATCCAACAACGAGGTTGACCGCTAACGCTCTATAGATGCGCTTCAGCTGTGAGGCGCGAACAGCATTCAGGCTCAAGGAAACAAGATAGCGCGTGTCTCAACTAACGAATTAGCAGGTCCAGAGCGCGCGCATCGAGACCAGCCTCGCGATAGTACTTTCGAGTCAGTTCGAGAAGCGTGAATCCATCCTCGTAGGCAGCAACACCACCGTTGGCCGGCTTGTCCAGATAAATGAGGCCGCCCTCAACGACAAACATGATCAAC
>WNGE01032275.1_pt1 | contig 10161 bp, 11 predicted proteins | sample 5400651 | NCBI WGS metagenome assembly WNGE01 (sample SAMN13153370, study PRJNA577476) | soil metagenome | isolation source: 60 cm soil or saprolite under grassland replicate 2 | place: USA:California | collected 2016-06-15
AAAAATAAGTGCAACCACGCAATCCAGCGTAGGGGCAGACCTGCGTGTGGGGCCCCGGTGGTGATCTGTAGACCCAATCCGGGGCCCCACACGCAGGTCTGCCCCTACATGGTTGCGCTATTTATTCAAAGACCATAAAAGCCGGGAAAGCAGCGCCAGCAAATTCAAACGTCGCTGCCGCGACGGGATCGGATGTGCGCTCCTCGTCCCAGCTTTGAAAAGCCAATGAGGTTAAGTTAGGCATCTGGCGCGATTAGTGGCGCGGACTTTAGTCCGCGCGCCAGCCATCAGCGCGGACTAAAGTCCGCGCCACTAATCGCTAACTTAACCTCATTGGCTTTGAAAAGCCGGGCTAAGCTCACGAGGTCGCTGCGGCGACCGGGAAAAGTGAGCGGACTGCAAGTCGTTTATGAGATATACACGGGAGAATTTTTTAGCGCTCCTGTCGCTGATCGCGTTGGCGAGTCTGATGGCTTGCCGCGGCGCCAGTCAGCTCAAGCGGGCTGAGGCCGTCGAGCCGTCGGGCGCCGGTTTTCCTCGCACACTTCTGGACGGCGGCGGGAGCGAAGTCGCGATCAGGGCGCGTCCGGTTCGCATCGTGTCGCAGACGCTCGGCACGGATGAAATCCTCTGGGCGATCTGCGGGCGCGAACGCATAGTCGGCGTGAGCAAGATCGGACTCGAACCGAAATACAGCCCGATCGCCGACGAACTGCAAGCGGCAAACGTCACGCCGATCTTCGACGCCGAAGAGATTCTGCGACTACAGCCCGATCTCGTCTTCGTGGCGAGCTACAGCCTCGCCGAGACGGTTGAGAGTTTGAAAGCTTCGGGCGCGACCGTCTTCCGCTTCGCCAATTTCGACAACATCGAGGCGATCCAGAGAAATATCCGCCTGGTCGGGCAATCCATCGGCGAAGAGGCGAATGCGGAGAAGCTGGTCGAGCGAATGAATGCGGAACTCTCCGCCGTCAAAGCTCGCATTCCAGCCGGTATAAGACCGCCGCGCGTCCTTTCGTACTACCCGTCAGGCGACACTGCGGGCGCTGACACGTCATTCGACGCGATCGTGCGCGCCGCCGGGGCGGTCAACGTCGTGGCGGAGAAGGGGCTGCGAGGCTTCCCGAAGATCAGCGCCGAGCAGGTCGCCGAATGGCGCCCCGATTTCATCATCCGGGGCGCGACGCCGGCGAAGGCCGCTGAGGCGCGAAAGCAATTGCTCGACAACCCAGTGATCGCCGCCACGGATGCGGCGCGCAACGGCCGGATCATAACGCTCGACAACCGCTACCTTCTCTCCGTGTCGCACCACGTCGCGCGGGCGGTCAGCGAACTTGCCGACGCCCTTTACCGAAGTCGAGGCGATTCGACGAAATGAGGACGCGGCGGGGCGACAAGTCGGAATTGACCGGAGCCGTCAACGAACGGCGAAGCCGCCGAGTGGCGCTCTTCTTTGTGATCACGCTGATTCTGCTGGCGGTCTTCGCGTTGTTGGGCGTCAGCGTGGGTAGCGTACACATTCCGGCGTCGCAGGTAGCTCGCTTGTTGTTCGCGCGCGTCACGCCTTTCGGCTGGTCCGACGTAAGCGACATCGCGCCGTCGCAGCAGGCGATCATCTGGCAGTTGCGCGCGCCGCGCGTGGCGGTGGCGGCGCTGGTCGGGGCTTCGCTGAGCGCGGCCGGGGCTCAGCTGCAGGGGTTGTTTCGTAATCCGCTCGCCTCGCCCGACATCATCGGGACGAGCGCGGGCGGCGCGTTAGGGGCCGTTATTGCGATGGCCACCGGGCTGGCGATGCGCGATGTGTTGGCGCTGCCCGCGTTTTCGTTCGCCGGCTCACTTCTGGCCTTGTTCGCGTCGTTTCTGATTTCGTTGACGTGGGTGCGGTGGGAGGTCGCGCAGGAGGTCACTTTCTGGCTGATGGGTGGGCTGGACAATCGTCAATGGACGCACTGCCTGATGATCCTGCCGTGCGCCGTCGCCGGAGTGGGCGCGGCGATCAGTCGCTGGCGCGAACTTGACCTGCTGCTGGCGGGAGAAGAGACGGCGCTGGCGCTGGGCGTCGAGATCGAGAAGACGAAGCGGCTGCTGCTGGTCAACGCCGCGCTGCTCACGGGCGTGTCGGTGGCGGTCAGCGGCGTGATCGCATTTGTCGGCCTCATCGCGCCACACGCGGCGAGGTTGTTGATCGGGCCTTCTCACCGGCGGTTGTTGCCGGCGAGCGCGCTTCTCGGCGCGATCTTTCTTTTGGCGGCGGACCTGCTGGCGCGAACGGTGATCCGGCCCGAGGAGATTCGACTGGGGATTATCACCGCCGGATGCGGCGCGCCGTTCTTTCTGTTCTTGCTGCTGCGACGCCGGCGTGACGCCGTCTAGTGAGCAGTACCGTACCAAGTTGCTGACGCTCACAGTACCACGTCGTCTATTGATGAGACTTGAACTCGACAACGCGGGGATCAACATTGACGGGCGTTGGCTCATTCGCCACGCGTCGCTCGAATTGCGCGGCGGCGGTTTGCTGGCGCTGGTCGGGCCGAACGGATCGGGCAAAAGCACGCTGCTGCGATTGCTCGGCGGATTGTGGAAGGCCGACGAAGGGTCGGTGACGCTGGACGGGCGCGCCATGAAATCGCTGCCCCGCCGCGCGATTGCCCGCGCCGTCGCGTACACGCCGCAGGACACGCGCCTCGATTTCGCGTTCACCGTCCGCGAAGTCGTAATGATGGGCAGACATCCGCATCTGGGGCGTTTTGAGGTCGAGCGGGGGAGCGACCGCGCCGCAGTAAACGAGGCGATGCGGCGCGCCGACGTCGCTCAGTTGGCCGACCGTTTCGTCACGGAGTTGTCTGGCGGCGAACGCCAGCGCGTCCTGCTCGCACGCAGCCTGGCGACTGAAGCGCCGATCCTTCTGCTCGATGAGCCGACCGCGAGCCTCGACATCGCGCACGCGCTCGACGTTTTGAGCCTGTGCCGCGAATTGGCGGAAGAAGGGAAGGCGATTGCATTGGCGATTCACGACCTGAACCTGGCGGCGCGGTTCGCCGACCGGGTCGCCCTGCTCGATAAGGGACGATTGATCGCCTGTGGCGGCGCCGATGAAGTCTTGCGCGTGGAATCGCTCAATCACGTCTTCGGCGTGTCGGCTGACCGTCTGTTTACCGGCGACGGCAAATCGGTCTTTGTTTTCCATCGAAACGTATGTTGACACTGATTCTAGGCGGGGCGCGAAGCGGCAAGAGCCGTTACGCGCAATCTCTCTGCGACCGCTCGGCGCAAGTCGTCTATATCGCGACGGCGCGCGCGGACGAAGTCGATTCCGATCACGAAATGCGCGAGCGCGTCGCCCGCCATCGCGAAGATCGCCCGGCGAATTGGCGGACTGTCGAAGAGCCGCTCGATCTTCCGCGCGCAGTCCGCGAAGCGCCGGTCGAGGCGACCTTGTTGATCGACTGCATCACGCTTTGGGTATCCAACCTGATGTCGGAACACAGAGAGCAAACGACGGCCGCACAGGAGAAACTGATTCTCGCGCATGTCGACGATCTGATTCTCGCCTCGCGTCGGCGCTCCGAAGCCGCGGGCGAAATCATCGTCGTCAGCAATGAAGTTGGCGGCGGACTCACGCCGGAGCATCCGGTCGGACGAGCGTTCCGCGATTTGCAGGGCTTCGCCAATCAACGCCTGGCGCAGGCCGCCGACAAAGTGGTCTTCATCGTCGCGGGCTTGTCCCTGCCGCTGAAGTAGTGGGCAGACCATAAGTCTGTCCCATTTCAAACCGGAGGTAGTGATGTTCCGTAAGTTGAGGGAACTCATCCAGCCTGACGCGCGCGCGCCGCGCGAATGCGAGGCTTGCGGCAAGCCGTTCGTTTGTGGCGCGTCGCTCAAGGGTTGCTGGTGTCTTCAAGTAAAAATCAGCGCGGAAGCGAGAAAAGAATTGCGCGAACGTTACGAGCGTTGCCTGTGTTCGGCATGCCTGATGAAGTTCGCTGAAGCGCCGAAAGAACCGCGATGATTGGAACCAGTACCACGATCGCTACCGCTCGTGGTACTGATTCGGGAAAAGAATCAAATGATCGAAGAGGCCATTCAAAACATCTCGCCGGTCGACAACGCCTGGGTCGAACGAGCCGCGGAGCGGCAATCGCAATTGACCAAGCCGCCGGGCAGCCTGGGGGCGCTCGAAGAGGTCGCCAATCGCCTGGCCGCGATCCGGCGAACGCTAAGGCCGGAGGTATTTCGCCAGCGCGTCTACGTCGTCGCCGCCGATCACGGCGTCGTCGCAGAAGGGGTGAGCGCGTACCCGCGCGAGGTCACGGCGCAAATGGTCTACAACTTCCTGCGCGGCGGCGCGGCGATCAACGTGTTGGCGCGTGATTGCGGCATCGAAGTCGAGGTGGTTGACGCCGGCGTTGACGCCGACTTTGGAGACGCGCCCGGTTTGATTCAGACCAAAGTCGTCCGCGGCACTGCGAATTTCACTCGCGGCCCGGCGATGACGCGCGAACAGGCCGAACGATCTGTAGCTATCGGCGTCGAGTTGGCGCGGGCCGCGGCGGCGGGCGGCGTGGAGATGATCGGCGTCGGCGAAATGGGTATCGGCAATACCACGTCCGCAAGCGCGATCACGGCGGCGCTCACCGGGCTGACGCCTGAGGCGGTTACCGGGTACGGCGCGGGCGTTGACGAAGCGGGTTGGCGAAGAAAAGTCTCGGCGGTCAGGCGCGCGCTCGAAGTCAACAAGCCGGACCGCAATGACTCGCTTGATCTCCTGGCGAAGATCGGCGGGGCTGAAATAGGCGTGATGGCGGGCTTGGTTCTTGGCGCGGCGGCCGAAAGAATCCCTGTCGTCGCCGACGGCTTCATTTCGACTTCGGCCGCCGCTCTCGCATGTCTCCTCTGCCCGAACGCGAGCGACTACATCTTCATCGCGCATCGTTCGCAAGAGGCGGGGCACGACGCGCTGATCGAATTCATCGGGCGGCGGCCGCTGCTCGACCTGCAGATGCGACTCGGAGAGGGAACCGGCGCGGCTCTCGCGATGCGCCTCATTGGCTCCGCCGCCAGACTGCTCGGCGAAATGGCCACGTTCGCCGAAGCCGGCGTGAGCGATCGGGATTCGTAATGTTGAAATGGCCGCGACTATTTTTGATTGCGACGCAGTTCCTCACGCGCTGCCCAATGCCGCGTAATCTGGAGACCGACGAAAAGGAACTTGGGCAGGCCGCCATGTTTTTCCCGCTTGTCGGCGCGCTCGTGGGCGCGAGCGGCGCGCTGCTCCACGCCGCTTTATCGAAATTCCTGCCGCCATCGACCTGCGCGTTGCTGACGCTGGTCTATCTCTCTTTAATCACTAACGCGTTTCATGAGGACGGATTGGCCGACGCCTTCGACGGCTTTGGCGGGGGGTGGACTCGCGAGCGGGCGCTGGAGATTATGCGCGACAGCCGCGTCGGGACGTTCGGCGCGCTGGCGCTGATCTTCCTCGCGCTGGCCAAATACAACTTTCTCTCCTCGATCGCCCCTTCCGTCGTCTGGCGCTGGCTGATAGTCGCCCATACGGCGGCGCGCTGGACGACGCTGCCGCTCTGCCTGTGGTTGCCATATGCGCGAGAGGAGGGGCAGGGGCAGGGCAAACTCGTCGCGCGACGTCTGAGCTATGGAGGGACGACAGTCGCCACGTTGACTTTATTGGCAGCGCTCGCATTGTCGAACTGGCGCGAGGCGGCGGTCTCCGGCGCGGTCATCATAGCCACGCCGCTCGTAACCGGATCCACGGTTAAGGAGGCGAAAATGCGTTTCGGCCAATAACCCTAGGCTATATCACGATTTCGCCGCTTCACCCATCAAGTGAAAGTGGAGGCGGGCTGTATTCGGCGCCTGCGGTATGACTCGGGCGAATAGTGGCGCGGACTTTAGTCCGCGCGGCTTGAGGATATGACGCAAGCGCGGACTAAAGTCCGCGCCACGGTCAAGATCGGTTCCATTCCATTTCTTAACCGTGGATCTGGGCTGAAGTCTGTCCCACTCCCGCAGCGGCCGACTGTGGTTATTACGGTCCAATTCTGTGGCGCCCGGCATTATCCCAATCCGCGCATTGGCATAAGCTCAGTCCGTACAACAACGAGGAATAGCCCCTCTACAAACTACGTGGCGACCCGAGTCGCCCGGACTGAGGTGATTATGCGATTCAATGTGCGAACTGTCTGTCTGGTTCTGATTGCGGTCTCGACACTTACCTTTTCCGGCTCAGCCCAGACTCAGGATGACAAAACTCTGGCGCCCTATTTCTTCGTGCAGGGAGATCCGAACCTGGATCACCTGCCTCTCAAAGACACCCATGTTCAAATAGACGTCTCAGGCGTCATCGCCGACGTGAAGGTTCTGCAAACGTACCGGAACGAAGGCTCACGGCCGATCAACGCCCGTTATGTTTTTCCGGCCTCCACCCGCGCCGCCGTTTACGCGATGCGCATGTGGATCGGCGATCAGGTCATCTACGCTAAGATCAAAGAGCGGGAACAAGCGAAGCAGGAATTCGACAAGGCCAAGCAGGAAGGAAAGAGCGCATCGCTCCTTGAGCAGAACAGGCCGAACGTCTTTTCGATGAGTCTCGCCAACGTCATGCCCGGCGATCAGGTCGAGGTCGAACTGCGCTACACCGAACTGCTGGCGCCGACGGAAGGCGTCTATGAAGTGGTTTTTCCAACCGTCGTCGGGCCTCGCTACTCCTCCCAGCCGGAGTCTCCGGCGCCGAAGGAGGATCACTGGATTAAGAGCCCGTATCTTCATCAGGGCGATAAAGGCGCCAGCGCGCTCCACATTTCAGCGCGGATCTCTGCGGGCGTCCCCATCCGGGACTTGATCTGTGCGTCACATCAGATTTCCCCGCAATGGGAGAGTCCGGCGGTCGCACAGCTCGTCCTGGACAATCCGGCTCAATTCGAGGGAGATCGTGATTTCATTCTGCGCTATCGCTTGTCTGGAGATCAGATCGCTTCGGGCCTTCTTCTCTTCAAGGGAGCCGACGAAAACTTTTTCCTTTACATGGCCCAGCCGCCGCAGCGAGTGGCGGACGCCGAGATACCCGCCCGAGAGTATATTTTCGTGGTAGACGTTTCCGGCTCAATGGATGGTTTTCCTCTGAATACCGCCAAACGCCTTCTGCGTGATCTGATCGGGCAATTGCGACCGTCGGATCTGTTCAACGTCGTTTTGTTCGCCGGAGACTCCGCCGCGCTCTCCGCAAAGTCGCTCCGGGCGGATCAACAGAACATCTCTAAGGCGATTCGCCTGATCGAACAACAGCGCGGCGGCGGCGGCACCGAGCTTCTTGCGGCGGTCAAACAGGCCATGAGCCTTCCGCGTGAGGCCGACGTCTCGCGAAGCGTCGTGTTGGTGACGGACGGTTATATTTCAGGCGAGAAGGGCGTCTTCGATTACATACGCGACAATCTGAACCAATGCAACGTCTTCTCCTTCGGCATCGGCTCGTCGGTGAACCGTTATCTCATCGAGGGCGTGGCGAAGGCGGGAATGGGCGAGCCTTTCGTCGTGACCACAGAAGCGGAGGCCCCCGCGGTCGCGGCCAAATTCCGGGAATACATTCAGACCCCGCTCTTGACCGACATTCAGGTCCGCCCCATCGGCTTTGACATCTATGACGTGAATCCGGCGCGACTACCCGATCTATTCGCCCAGCGCCCTGTGATTCTCTTCGGCAAATGGCGCGGCCCGGTGGGCGGAACGCTCGAGCTGCGGGGAAGAACAGGGCAGGGAGATTACGTCACTAGTGTGGACGTCGCGGGCGCTCAGCCGGATGAAGCCAACCGGGCGCTGCGTTACCTGTGGGCCAGATCGCGCATCGCTGAACTTTCCGATTACGGCTTCGGCGATCTGGATGCGGATCGGATCAGAGACATCACTTCTCTCGGTCTGAAGTATAACTTGTTGACTCAATACACCTCGTTCATAGCGGTCCGCGAAAAGATAAGTAATAACCAGGGCCCGGCCCAGGACGTAGAGCAACCGCTGCCACTTCCGCTGGGAGTGAGCGATCTGGCGGTGGATGCGGGCAGTGAACCGGAGCTTTTGTGGCTGATTGCCGCGTCCATGATCATCGCAACGGTCATGATGCTTCGGTGGCGGCGGCGGTTTGTTAGCGGGTAAGTAAATGGAGCATGCGCAAATAAAACACCTTTGCGATCAACATTGTGTGGCGCTAAGGTGGGGTACGCATCGCTTCCAGCGTGCAGTCTCGGCAGGAGGCGCATTGGGAAACAGTGGGCCGTCTTACCGAGACTGCACGCTGGAAGCGATGCGTACCCAGGGCGCGCTTCCCGATTTATGCGCAGGCCTCAAGTAAATGTACTGAGGCGTTATCGTTTTCCATATGACATATGTCTTATGTCCAATGTCCTTGCCGCTTATGAAACGAACATATACCTGGAACTGGATTACGCAATGCATTCTCGTACTGGTCGCCGCTTTCGCGCTCAAGCTACACTACTCGACGGCGAGCGCCGACCAGTTGCGCTGGATTCTCGCCCCGACGGCCGCGCTCGTCGAACTGGTCAGCGGCGCTACGTTCGAGTTTGAATCCCATGCGGGCTACATCAGCAGGGAGCGCGGTTTCCTCATCGCCAATTCCTGCGCCGGAGTCAATTTCCTGATCGCCGCGTTCTTGATGCTTTCGATTAGGAAGTTGCTCGGCGATCGCTCGAAGGAGATCGCCTGGGGATTCATCCCGACCGCGGCCCTGATCGCCTATCTTGCGACGCTAGTCGCGAATGCCGCCCGCATCACAATCGCATTGTTGCTGCGCCAATCGTCCATGGAAATCGACTGGTTGAATCCCGATCAACTCCATCGATTCGAAGGCGTCTTCATCTACTTCGGATTCCTGCTGCTGTTGTTTGTGGTCAGCGAAAAGATGGACTCGGAAAAAACCTTGGATTCCTTCCGGCGTTCTCTCTTTCCTCTTCTTGTTTATTACGCGATAGCCTTAGGCGTTCCGCTGGTAACAGGCGCGTACCGGCAGGGAGCCGAGTTCTGGCGTCACGCGCTTTTTGTTTTGCTGATTCCTTTACTGCTAACTGTCAGTTCACTCATTTTTCGAAGAGTCGTTCAAGTCGCGATGTGGGACAAACTTCGACCTGTCCAGACAGACTGATGGCCTTTGATAATTAAATGCGACAACGTAGGGGCGGGTTTTCCCCGCCCGACCGCCTCGAATACAGACCCCGGGCGGGGAAAACCCGCCCCTACGTAAGATCGCGTGGTTGCATTTACTTATCAAAGGCTGTCAGTGTGTCCCACGTTTATCTCGCGTAGAATTCGACGATCAAGTCCTCGCGGATGTCCGCGTCGCTGTCTTCGCGTCGCGGGAATCCGATCACGCGCCCGCCGCCATCATCCCTCGCCAACCAGGAAGGCATGACTCTCCGGCCCGTCCGCGTCTCCTCTTGCACTACGGGCATCCCGAGCGCGGCGGGAGCGAGCGTGATCACGTCGCCGGGTTTGACCAGGAAGGACGGAATATCGACCTTCTTATCGTTGACCCGCACGTGGCCGTGGCTGACCAACTGCCGCGCCATTGGGCGCGTGCGCGCGAAACCGATTCGATAGATTGCGTTATCCAGACGTCGTTCGAGCAATTGCAAGAGGTTTGCGCCGGTGGGGCCAGGCATCCGGCTCGCCTCTTTAAAGAATCGGCGGAATTGCTTCTCTAACAGCCCGTATTGGAGCTTGACGCGCTGCTTGGCGCGCAGTCGAATCTCATATCCGGACGCGCTGCGCCGTCTGCGCCCAATTCGGCCTGGCGGAATATTCAACTTATCCGCCAGACTCGGCGACGTCGTGCCGGTGATGTTGACTCCTTCACGACGTGATATCTTGTGTTTTGGCCCTCTGTACCTAGCCAATGATCGTCCTGTTCAGGTTTCAAACGGTTGTCAGGATCAACGCCTTTTTTCTGCAAGGAAGGCGCCATAAAATCAGTACCGCTCGCGGCGCTGATTCGGGCGCCTACTTGCCGCAATACTTTCGCCTCTGACAAAAATGTTGTTGACATCAAGTCGAAGCGGGAGTATAAGCCTGCCCATTGTGATAACGTTACCATATCGATTATGACCGGAGAGAACGGGGCAAAACCTGAGGCTGAGAAGA
>WNGE01024861.1_pt1 | contig 10160 bp, 16 predicted proteins | sample 5400651 | NCBI WGS metagenome assembly WNGE01 (sample SAMN13153370, study PRJNA577476) | soil metagenome | isolation source: 60 cm soil or saprolite under grassland replicate 2 | place: USA:California | collected 2016-06-15
GGCCTCACTCCACCGGCCTCGAATTACGACGTCGAGATCGACGAACATGCCGGCGGGCCGGCGAAGCTCGACGGGGTCACTTTCGAGCACCACGTCTCTGCCCAGGAGCCGCCGGACGCTCGCCAGAACCCATCGCACCGAGGCGAGCGGGTCCTGCACGTCCGGAAAGAGCAGCTCAGCCAGCCGCCGACGCGATGGTGGCCGCTCGGTGAGCAGAAGGTATGCCAGCGCTCCCCACGTCTTGCGGTCTCGAGGTGGTTGCGCCGCCGCTTCACCGAGGTGCACGACGGGCGATCCCAAGAGCTGAACCGAAAGACCCACTGTGGCGGAATCTCCTTCTCGAGCGCTATCGGCTTGCGCTATCGGCCACACGATGGACGTTTGCGACGGTCTGCGCAAGGCGGTATCCCTTCTGCTGGGCCGGCCGCCCCGGGCGGCCCGCGACCTAGGGCAGCCTGAAGCAGAGAAACGGTATAGCAGTTGTCGCCTCGAATCCCGCCGGGGCTACCAGCGTTGCTATCACAGAACGTGATACTGCAGCTGAAAACAGTATGCAAGAGCGCTGATGCCTGTGGTGCGAAGCGGCATGTTGAACTAAGGCTGTGGTGGGTCGAAGCGGGTCATTGAGCGCTCGAGCGCGAGGACCATCCATGCAAACCAAGCCAAGCACCCCGGGACCGTCCAGAGCCACAAGACCCATTGGCTTCGCGACAAAAATGCGAGTAGGCCAATTGCGAGCGCGAGGCCGAATGCCGACCGGACGACAAACTTTCGCACGCGACGTACATCTGCGGGGCGCCAGGCTCGGTCAAGTGCAAACCGGGCCAGAACAAACCCGCTGATGGTGGCGACGACCACCATAAGGACGGCGGCGATCGTGAGGTAACCACCCAGATCATTGGGCAGAAGGAAGAGGACCAATAGAACGATTCCAAAAGCGAGACCGATCAGGGTCTGCTGCCACCAATTGAGGCCGCTGAACCAGATCCAATCCTTCCCTCGCATTGACGCAGTATTTTCGCCCACGACTTGTCCGATGCGAGATGGTCTGTGTCAGCGACGCAGGCGTTCGAGTTCAGCCACGAGTCGCGCCGGTGTGATGACCGGCGGTCTGGGCGAGCTGAGCTCGGTCAGGTGTTGATCGCTCGAGAGCACGAAGTCCACGCCCGCCTCACGCGCAAGAGCGAATAGGAAATCGTCATCGGGATCATCGGGAACCAGGCCATGAACCCGAACCGGATCCGGACGTACATCAGCGACGCGCGAGAGGTACGCCACGAACGCGGCGGCGTCCTCCTGAGTGATGAAGCGCCGGAGGCGATCGCGATCGAGGACTTCTTTGAGCTCCTCCAAAAGGTGAGGACACAGGACGAAGCTCAGCTCGCCATGCTGCCACGCCTCGAGCAACCGGTACGGGTTCCCCTGGTTGGAGATGGCTGCAGAGACCAGCACCGTCGTATCAGGAACGACGGTGATCACGGTCGCTACCGCCGGCTACGGCTCTTTCGTTCCCGTCGTGCTGCGTGGACCTCCTCGTTGGCGATCCGCGTCGCCTCCACCTCTGAGAGCTCGCTCGACGTCCGCCCTAACCGGTCGATGATGTCCAGATGTAGGAAGGTGCGCAGCGCCTCCTCGTGGATCTCTCTTTCGGGCCGGCCGCTGTTGACTGCAGCCTGCTTGAGAGCGCGCCGCACCTTTTCGTCGAGCTCGACAGTGACCTTGATGCTCATCGAGCGCATCATACAGGAACCCAGCATGCTGGGAAGCTGGCCCACAGACGGCTAGAGAAATTGCAGGCGGTCGGTTCGAGGAATTGTCAAGGTTGGCTAGGGAGCAGCGGGCCTGACGCGAGCGCTGGTCACTTTGGTGGCCGGGTGCGACGCTGCTTTGCTATCGCCTTCAGACCTCCTACCACAAGCTCGATCGTCAGGTCCCGCTGTTGCGGGCCGCCCCTCCAGTCGACGAACGCGGGAAGGACGATCGCGAGCGTCGGGTTATCCCGGGCTGCCAGCTTGCCCGACGCTATCGCCGACTCATCCGGCTCCCTGTTCATGTGCGCATAGGCGCTCGACAGAACCACTCCGCCGAGGATCATGGAGGTCAGGGCCTGAATCAGCCTGACGGATTCCGCCGGGCTGAAACCGGCCTGGCCAAGCGTCGCGAGCCACATCTCGACGACGCGCATGGACGAGGGGGAGAGTAGCGGTCGAGCCAGCACCGCGCCCGACGAGGGGTGTCGGTCGAACGCCGCGTAGACGGCCTGAAGGCCCTGGCGGAGCTTGTCGGTCCAGTCCAGGTCTATCGCAGTCGGAACCTGGATCTCGCCGAGCACGGAGTCCGCCAGCGCGTCGAGCAGATCCGACTTGTCGCGAACGTGCGTGTAGAGCGCCATCGGGGTGACACCAAAGTCCGCCGCCAGGCGCCGGAAGCTGACCTGGTCAACGCCTTCCGCGTCTGCGATCTCGAGGGCCTTGGCGACGATGGCATCTCGATTGAGGGTTCGTCGGCGCGGCGGGGCCGAACGTCGCGGCATGGCTTGACACTCTACGCCGTATATGTCAATCTATACGCCGTATAGTTTTCGACGGCATCCACCTGATGGAGGTTGGGGTCATGACGATGCGAGCTGGCGAGGTCTACGAGCATCCCTACGAAAGACTGTTTGTGCGGGTCGGCACCTTTGAGTCGCAGGGTCGCGAACTGGTCGTCGAGGTCGAGGTGCCGGGCAACGCCCCTGGCGTGCCTTCGCATCTCCATCCCGAGATGGAGGAGTCAATCACGGTAGTCCGGGGCAAGGTGGAAGTCCTCCTCGCCGGGGAGCGAAAGACGCTCGGCCCTGGCGACAGCGTTCATCTGCCGCCCAAGACCGCGCACGGCTGGCGGCCGCTTGGCGAGGACGTGCGCTTCCTCGGCGTGGTCCGGCCTGGGGACAGGTTCGAGGAGATGTGGCGTCAGTTCATGGGTCTTTCCCAGGACGGAAAGCTGGGACCTCATGGCGACCGGCTGCCGTTTCTCCAGGCGATGGCGATGATCCACGAGTTCCCCGACGTGATGGCGCTGGCGGGCCCGCCCGTCTGGCTCCAGCAGGCCCTGGCAGCACTTCTCGCGCCGGTCGCCCGGCTCCGCGGCTACAGAGGCAAGTACGAGGAGTACCTGCGCCGCGGTCCCACCGAGATCGTCGAGCTCAAGCCACTGCAGGTTTAGTCATGGTCCGGGAAGAGCAGACCATCATCATCCGCCGGCCCGTCAACGAGGTCTTCGCCTACGTCAGCGACCTCAGACACTCCGCACAGTGGCAGGAGGGACTGCTGGAGGTGAAGAAGCTGACCGAGGGCCCGCTCGGCGTCGGCACGAGATTCGCGTTCGTCCGCACTCTCCTTGGGCGCAGGTTGGAGGCGTCCAACGAGTTCGTGGAGTACGAGCCAGATGCGGTCGTCACGTTCAGGATCGGAGGGCCGATGCCGGGTGAAGCGTCCTACCTGTTCGAGTCCACGACGGAAGGCACGAGGCTCACCTCCAGGATTTCGATGCAGCCCAGAGGGCTTACCCGCCTTGCCGAACCGCTGATCGCGGCCAGCCTGAGACGGCAGATGAAAGCCAACCTCCCTGTGCTGAAGGACCTGCTCGAAAAGGCCGCGGCCTCGTGACGAGAGGGAGGCCGGCGAAAGCGGATTTGCGAGATTCCAGGGGAGCGGCGCGAGTGGCGGCGGCGATCCTGTTCTTGCTCACCGGCGTCGCAGAGCTGGTGAGCGTGCCTGCGGACGTCGCTTTCATCGCCCGCAACCGCGCACACCCACTGGTCCCTCCCGGGGTCCATGCGCTCGCCGGCCCCTTCGACGGCTTCGGCATCGACGCAGTCGTCGCGCTGGGGTGGCTCTTCGTCGCATTCGGCGCCGCCGAGCTGGCGGTCGCGGTGTTGCTCTGGCGCTCCCGCAGGGCGGGCGGGGTGCTGGCCGCCGTGCTTTTCCTGCCCGGCCTTTTCTTCTGGATCGGCTTCGCGCTTCCCTTCTGGCTTTTCGCCGGTACCGTCCGAATCGCGCTGGTTGCTCGAGCCTGGAACACGCTGCGCTAGGTCGGACCCCGGCTCAAACTGGATTCACTGCCGCTGAGTCGGGGCGGGCTCGTGGCCCGCCGGGGCTATGTTGTTTATGAGTTCGCTCTCGCGGTGATCAAACCGACCGTCAGCAGGCCGGCCGGCACACCGGTCCAGAAGCGGGCCGTGATGGCCCGTGGCGCGAGCGCGACCACGGTGGTGCCGGCCAGCAGGTAGGCCAGATACAACGTCGCGTGCAGAAGCACGCAAAAACAACGCTCTCGAGGATCGGTCTAGCCGTGCACCCTGGTTCGAGTTGTCACGAAGAGGTTGAATCCGCCGCAGGCGCCGTCCTGGTTCGAAGACGCGAAGTACAGGAGTGTCGAGTTCCCCGAGCCGGCAGCGCAGAAACGGTATAGCAGTTGTGGCCTCGAATCCCGCCGGGGCTACCACCTCTCAGCCTCGAGAGGTCCTGGAGTTCCCCCGCTTCACCTGTCCTCGCTTGCCCAAGGGGGAACGCGGCCTACCGAGCCAGGGCGGCAACCCAGATGGTGCCTAATCGTTGAGCAAATCGGTCGTCCGACCAGCCGCACTCCGTGACCAGACGATGCCACAGCGCCCCGTCCAAGGTCGCTGCGAGCAGGTCGCGGCACTCTTCCTCGCTGACAGCCAGCTGGCCGGTTGCGGCGGCGGCTCGCGCGTAGTGACCAGCCGCATCGAGGCGCCGCTGGTCGAACTCGGCGAGCATCGCCTCGGCCGCGGGCTCGCTCGAGGCCGCTCCTTGCAGCGCGCGCAACAGCGGGGTGATGCGCCGGAACACCGGGGTGACGACGACGGCATGGGCTCGCAACCGGATGGCCATGTCCGGTTCGGCCAGGACGGCGCGGATCTCCGGGCGGTCCAGAAGCCGGACGTCCTCCTCGTCGCCTCGGAAAGTGGCGTACCACACCTGACGCAGCAGCGTTGGCTTGTTGCGATAGGTCGCGTAGACGGTTTCGACCGCGACGCCCGCCACGTGGCCGATGTCCGCCATCGTGGTTCGACCGTACCCCTCGCTGATGAACAGATCGTGGGCGGCGCGAATGATACGAAGGCGGGTCTCGCCGGCCTGTTCGCGACGCCAGGTCGAGCGGTATCGCCGCTTGACTGCTCTGGTCATTGGATATAAGCTAACTGCATTGAAGCCAGTCTAACTGTATTGGGGGGCCATGATGGGCAAAGAGGTCGATGAATTCCTGGCGGCGACGACGTCACGGTTCAACGAGGCGGAGATCGCACTTCACAACGGCGACGCCGGTCCCCGGATCGCCATGTGGTCACACAACGAGCCGGTGACGGTGTTCGGGGCTGCCGCGAGCGTGAGCGGGTGGACCGAAATCGGCCCGCTATTCGAGCGGCTCGGATCGTCCTTCTCGAACTGCACGGCGTACGACAACGAGGGCTTCGGCAACCGCAACCGCGCGGGCACGGCGATTGGCATCGACCTTGACCGGATAACCTGGTCATCTCTGTCGGACGTGAAGCTCGCGCAACGCCAACGCGTGAGTGCGGAGCTCTTCGACGCGGTGGCGGGCCTTAAGGCTGACGGGCGATGGCAGGAGCGCTGAGCCTCGGTCGGTGAGCGCCCGTCGCCGAACTCAAAATGGCGTCAGCGGAATACGATCCGCGGTTTCGTAGGTGTCGGGCCGAATCCCGCCGGGGCTACCACTCTCAGCCTTGAGAAGGTGGCAGCCCGCTGCGGGATACATATATATATATATTGAACCCAGGTCGATATATACTAAACTCAATGCCGAAGCACCTGGTGGATATCGATGATGCAGCCCTTCGTGACGCGCGAGCCGAACTGCGGACCTCGACGATCAAGGAAACAGTCAACGAGGCTCTGCGCCGAGCTGGGGCCAGCCGCCGCCGGCGAGTGAAGAGCGCTCTGGACGTGCTGGGCGAGGCGGCGCTGATCGACCGCGGGCAAGCATGGCGCTGACCTATCTGGTCGACACCAGCGTCCTGACGCGTCTCAAAGAGCCAGTTGTACGGGCAGCACTAGAGCCGCTGACTGCCAGCGGTGGCGTTGCCCGCGCTGGGATCTGCGACCTGGAGGTCGGCTTCTCCGCCAGGAGCCCTAAGGAGTGGGATTCTTTTCAGGACGCCCTCGATAGCTTTGCGCTCCTAGAGACAGATGCCAGCCACGTGCGCCGCGCGCGCCAGGTCCAGAGGTTGCTCGCGGCACAGAGCCAGCGCGGCCGAAAAATTCCGGATCTCTTGGTCGCCGCAGCAGCTGAGGAGGCTGGCTTGTCAGTCCTTCACTACGACGCCGATTTCGACCGCATCGCCGCTGTTACCGGCCAGCAGTGCGAGTGGGTCGTGCCGGCCGGAAGCATCGCCTAGCCCCATCAGCGCCTTCCGCCTCTGGATTGCGCGGCGGGCGGTTCAAGAGCGGGTCCAGATCGCCGAGGCGACACCGCAGAACCTGTATAGCAGTTGTCGCCTCGAATCCCGCCGGGGCCACCAGCCTCCAGACGTGCTCCGGCCGGCCAGTGCACGGGTCAGCCGGCGCTGGAGGCCGCCCACAGGTTGATACCGCTCTCGGTCGCATGGCGATCGATCTCGCGAAGCTCGTCGGACGAAAAGTCGAGCCTTTCCAGAGCCGTCACATTCTGTTCCAGCTGCGCCAGGCTGCTCGCATCCACCAAGGCCGAGGTCACGGCGGGATTGCGCAGCGTCCAGGCGATGGCCATCTGGGCCAGCGTCTGTCCGCGCCGCTCCGCTATCCGGTGGAGCGCGCGGACCTTCTCCAGGTTGGCGTCCGTCAGCAGGCTCGGTGGAGAAAGAGCCTGGATGGCTCGCGCGAGCGCCGGCCGGCACGCCGTCCTTTTGGGCCCAAAAGGTCGTCTTCGATCCAGCGGTTGAGCATCGAGTAGGAGGGTTGGTGGATGAGCAGCCGCGTGCCCAGGCCGCCCAGGCTGGCCGCGGCCTCCTTTGTGCGCCGCGCGGAGTACGACGAGATGCCGGCGTACAGGGCCTTGCCCTGGTGCACCGCCGAGTTGCAGCGCTCCGATGGTCTCCTCGAGGCGTCCCTTAAAGACCCAGCAGCCGCTCCGCGTTCGAGTGCGCGATCTTCTCCCTGTCCGCGGGGCTCAACGGCGCACTTTCGAGGAAAGCGCGGCCCTCCTCGTTGCTGCTGTACGGGTAGTCGACGGCAAAGATCACTCTGTCCGCCCCGACGACGAGCAGCAGGCAGAGTAATGGCGCGGTAGAGAAGAAGCCGCTGGTGGTGACGTAGAAGTTCTCGACGAAGTAATCCTTGACCTCACGCTGGAGGCCGGTGACGCGCTTGGCGAGCGTCATGCTGGTGCGCTCGAGCATGAACGGAATGGCCTCGCCCATGTGTCCGATGACGATCTGCAGTTTCGGAAAGCGGTCGAACACGCCCGCCGCGATCAGCCGAAGGGCGTGCAGACCGGTGTCGACATGCCAGCCCCAGGCCGCGGTTGAGAGCCAGTGGCTGGCGGACGGCGGCAGCCCCTCATAGCACGCCTCCCGCACGGCCGCGGGAGGCAGCGCGGGGTGCAGGTAGATCGGGACGCCGAGGTGTTCGGCGCACTCGAAGATGGGCCAGAAGAAGGTGTCGTCGAGGAAGCGGCCGTTGGTTCGACCATTGATGAGCGCTCCCCTCAAACCCAGCTTGGTCACCGCCCGCTCCAGCTCGCCGGCGGCGGCGTCGGGTGCCGGCGTCGGCAGCGCCGCGAAGCCACTGAATCGGTCTGGATGGCGGGCGATCGCATCCGCCAGAACGTCGTTGGCCTCGCTTGCCAGGGGAACCGCCGCATCGGCATCGAGTTCCTCGACCCCGGGTTGTGTCTGAGAGAGGACCTGGAGGTCGATCCCAGCCATGTCCATGGCGGCGAGCCTGCCCGCATCCAGGTCCTCCAGGCGCTCGACGACCCTGGTGCCCAGCCGCAAGCCCTGCTCTCCGAGCGCGCGCAGGCGACTTGCCCATTCCCCTGATTTGGTCGCCTCCTTGATCCCGGGTGCGCTGAAGTGTTCCTCGATGGCGATCACCCTCACGGCCGTAGATGAGACCCCTTGCGCTGGTCTTCGTGCGGGGGCAGCTTCCGGGCCACGTCCCGCTGGACGTGCTGCTGTTCCAGCACGTCCTTCAGCAGCTGGTGGGCGTTGTCCAGCTCGCGGTCGGTCATGCGCTGGATGACCGGCCACGCCAGGCCGAAGAGGTCGGGCAGCTCGAGGTCGATCTCGGTGTCGAGGCGGGTGCTCTTCCCCTCGGGCTTCAGCCGGTACTGGTACTCCAGCCGCTTCACATGGGGGCCCTTGCCCTTGAAGGTCAGCGTCTGATCGGGCTCGAACTCGGTGATCTCGCCCTCGATCTCGATCCGGCGGCCGAGGACGTTGCGGACCTCCTTGATCTTGGTCCCACGGGCCAGCCGCTCCTTCTCGTGGCTCACCAGGTTGGGCTGCCAGCAATGCCGGTTCTCATGGTCCTGCAGGTACTTGAAGACCTCGTGCGCGGGCCGATGGATGACGATCGAATGCCGCGACTGGATCATGTGACCAGGTCCCCTCTCCCTTCCGACTGGCGCGCAACTCCCCGGTGCGCGCCGTGAGGCTAGCACCCGGGGGTAGCGGCGCAGCATCAATCAGCGCGCAAGCACGGAGTCGAGGAGCGCGAGGTCACCGGCGGCCAGCGCCGGGTGGAGGCGGTAGTAGACCCAGATGCCGCGCTTTTCAGCGGCCACCAGGCCGGCGGATCGGAGCTTGGCCATGTGGTGGCTGATGGTGGGCTGGGCGAGCTCGAAAGCGGCCGTGAAGTCGCAGATGCAGACTGGCGCCGGTGCCTGCCGGAGGGCTGCCAGCATGCCGATCCGGGTGGGGTCGGCCATCGCCTTCAGGAGCGCCGCGCGGCGCTCGGCCCAAGCGGCGTCGACTTCGGCGGGTAGCTCGCAGCAGGTCTCACGCTCGCGCACTTCCATGACCGCAGTCTACGTCATCTATTGACGTTTGTCGATGGGTGCTGGTACCCTGCGTGGCCATGAGCAAGACCCAGCAGGCGGTGCGGCAGCGGTATGCGAAGGCGGCCGAGCAGATGAGCCAGGGCGGTGCGGCCTGTTGCGGAGACGGCGCCGACTGCTGTTCGCCGGCCGGCGGCTACAACATCCAGGATCTCCAGATGATCGGGCTCTCCGAGTCAGTGAGCCTGGGCTGCGGCAACCCGACCCTGCTGGCCGCGCTCAACCCCGGCGAGACGGTGCTCGACCTGGGCAGCGGCGGCGGCCTGGACGTCCTGCTCTCGGCGCGCCGGGTGGGTCCGACGGGCCACGCCTACGGTGTCGACATGACGGACCAGATGCTGGCCCTCGCCGAGCGCAACCGCGCCCAGGCCGGCCTGCGCAACGCCACCTTTCTCAAGGGCGCGATCGAGGCGGTGCCGCTGCCCGATGGCGCCGTCGACGTGGTCATCTCCAACTGCGTCATCAACCTCGCCGAGGAAAAGGGCGCGGTGATCGCCGAGGCGTTCAGAGTCCTCAAGCCGGGGGGCCGGCTGGCGGTGGCCGACATGGTCGAGATGGAGGCCCTCGCGCCCGAGGTCAAGCAGGCGGCGGATGCCTGGGCCGGCTGCATCGCGGGCACCATCCCGGTCGCCGAGTACTCGCAGCTGCTGCTGGCTGCCGGCTTCGAGGCGCCTGACATCGAGATCCATTCGGTGCAGGAGGTGCCGGCCGGGGGCAAGATCGGGAGCGCCTACATCCGGGCCCGCAAGCCGGGCTCGGACGGCTAGGCTGTCCTATCCCCGAGTAGACGCGACACCTGGAGGTCTTTCTAGGGAGTAGCGGCGGCGCCACTCTGTGGGTTGCTCAATGACCTTCAACGGAGGGCGCCGCCATGTCCAATGTTGCTCGGTTTCGGTTTCGGCTACGGCCGGGGCGTGTGGTCGTTTAGAGACCCCTAAACGCCAGTGAATCCGGGCGTTAGGAGCATTCCCTTGAGCTCGATTCTGTATTAGAATCGAACAAATGTTTGAGGCCGCGATGGAGCACTTCGCGCAGGGTCTGGCGCTGCTTTCGGAGCAGGACATCAGCGCGGTGCCGCCGCGCCAGCTGGGCGCCGACAT
>WNGE01012002.1_pt1 | contig 10159 bp, 8 predicted proteins | sample 5400651 | NCBI WGS metagenome assembly WNGE01 (sample SAMN13153370, study PRJNA577476) | soil metagenome | isolation source: 60 cm soil or saprolite under grassland replicate 2 | place: USA:California | collected 2016-06-15
CCAGGCTGAACTTCAACTACTTCATCACCGGCGCCGCCGCCGGCTACATGATCGACGCGGTCGAACTGATCGCGGCTGACGGTTATCGGCTGCTATCTGACTACCGCTTCGACCCGCACACCGGGCTGTGGCGGCACGCCAGCGGCCCCCCGCGGCCGCCGCTGCGGCTGGCCGAGGTGTCCTACCGCGCGGACGGTGAGATGGCCTACCCGCGGCGCCGCGCGCAGGCCGACGAGGACGCCTTCCCCGGCCACCTGAACCAGGCCCGGGCGCTGCTGACAACGCACCCCGGCCACATCGGCGACGGGCCGACCGGGCTGAGTCCCGAGTTCGAGGCCCTGCGCTGGTTCCCGCTCCCGCCCGCCTGCCTCAAACCGTGGCACGCGAGTGCCACCCAGTGATGTGCCCGTATGGAGGTTATGGATTAAGCCCATGATCCCGAACGGCTGCGCGGTGGACCCGCTGCAAGCTGCGGAGGGCCATGGGACTGAGAAGCACCCGATGCTGCGAGCCCACCCGAGCACCAGGGATTCCGCACCACGTGCGGGCGCGATGTGCGCGCCGGGCGGCTCGCCCTCGGCGATCTGCGCCGCCCGATCGGGCGCGTCAGCTTGGACATCGGCCAGCCCCCTGATGGCCACGACGGAACGTGGGCCGCGCTGACCGTGGCGAAAGCGCGCCGGCTCGCCGCGGCATTGCTCACGCAGGCCGCAGCCGCTGAGCGCGGCGACGACCCCAGCGCTCCTGGCATCGCTGGCGCGGCCGCAGCGGGCCGGATCGCCGTGACCTATGCCGGCGGCGAGGCGTACGCGATCACCACGCGCGGCTACACGCTGCTCGTCGATCAGCCCGCCGACGCAGGAGGGCTGGACGCGGCGGCCAGCCCGACGGAACTGCTTGTCGCCTCGCTCGCCTCATGCGTCGCCTACTACGCCGGCCGCTACCTGGCCCGCCACGGCCTACAACGCGAAGGGCTGGCCGTCGTGGCCGAGTTCACCATGGCCGCTGACCGGCCCACGCGCGTCGGCGCCGTCCGGTTGCGCATCGCGGCGCCAGGCGTCCCTGCCGGCCAGCAGGCAGCCCTGCTGGCCGGCGCGTCGCACTGCACCGTGCACAACACCCTGCGGCAGGAGCCGGATGTCACGATCGCGCTCACCTTGACCTCGCCGCGGCGCGGCCCATCCCGATGCCGCCGCAGGCTGGCCCGCTGGGCCCTCGCCCGACAGCGGCAACGGGAGCGAGCGCAAGCGAGCTATACCCCCCTGGGTAACATAGAAATCGATGCCGCGACGGAAGGAGCCGCTGATGAGGGTCGACGAGGAGGCGATGAGCCCGGTGCTCAACCGGCTGCGCCGCGCCCAGGGCCAGCTGGCGGGGGTCATCGCGATGATCGAGTCCGGACGGGACTGCACCGACATCGTGACCCAGCTCGCGGCAGTGTCAAAAGCGCTCGACCGGGCCGGCTTCAAGATCGTAGCGAGCGGCATGCGGCAGTGCCTCAGCAACGGCGACAACGCGCCCATGAGCCAGGAACAGCTGGAAAAGCTATTCCTCGCGCTCGCCTGACCTCGGCATCGCCCTGGTCCGGGACGGATGCGCGCGATCTTCGAGGTCGGGCAGGGATCGCCAAGTCCTGGACGGAACGCGCGAATCGGGCCGTACGGTCCCGGTGTGGGTGACCTAAGGCCCTGCCCCCGGGCAACGCGTCCGGCCGAAGGTGATCACGGGCGTTAGTCTTCCTGTCGGCATAGGGACGAGTCGGCATAGGGACGAGGTGGCGGTTATGGCGGGCAAGCGTGTGCTGGTGATCGGGGGTAACTTCGGCGGGCTGACCGCGGCGCTGGAACTCAAGCACGAACTCGGTGACGAGGTCGACGTCACGGTGGTGTCGGCGTCGGACCGGTTCCTGTTCAACCCATCGCTGATCTGGCTGCCGTTCGGCAAGCGCGACGCGGCCCACATCACCTTCCCGCTGGCGCCCACCTTCGACGCACACGGGATCGGTTTCGTGCACGCCCAGGCGACGGCGATCGACCCGGCCGCCCGCACGGTGGCCACCACCGGCGGGAGCTACGGCTACGACTATCTGGTCGTCGCCACCGGCTTCCGCAACAAGTTCGACATCGTGCCGGGCCTGGGCCCAGACGGGTACGCGCAGACGATCACGACCCTGGCTGACGCCGAACGGGCGGGCACCGCGTGGCGGAAATTCCTCGACGACCCGGGCCCGGTGGTGATCGGCGCGACGCAGGGCGCGAGCTGCTTCGGCGCGGCGTATGAGTTCCTGTTCAACACCTCCCACCAGCTGCGCAAGGCCAAGCTTCACAAGAAGGTGCCGCTGACCTTCGTCACCGCCGAACCGTTCGTCGGGCACTTCGGCATCGGCGGGCTGCCGGGCGGGGAGAAGCTGCTCAACATGTTCCTGAAGAAGGAGGGCATCCGCGCGCTGACCGGGGTGGCGTTCGAGGAGGTCACCGGCGACCGGATCAAGCTGACCGACGGCACCGCCGTGCCGTTCCGGTACGCCATGGTGATGCCGCCGTTCGCCGGCCAGGACGTGGTCCGCGCCACCCCGGGCCTGTCCGACGACAAGGGCTACATCCCGGTCCAGGACACCTACCAGTCGAAGGCCTACCCGGAGATCTACGCGGCCGGCATCGCCGCGCAGGTGCCGGTGCCCTGGCAGACGTCGGTGCCGATCGGGATCCCTAAGACCGGGTTCCCCACCGAGACGATGGCCAAGGTGGCCGCCGGCAACATCGTCGCCGCGATCAAGGGCGAGCCGCCCGTCAGGCACAAGGACTTCGGCGAGATGGCCGCGGTGTGCATGATGGACGCCGGCAGCAACGGCGTGATGATCCTCGCCGACCACATGCTCCCCCCGCGCAAGGCCGCAATCATGATCCCCGGCCCGCAGGTGCACGCCATGAAGGTCGCGTTCGAGAAGTACTACCTGTGGAAGAGCCGCCACGGCTACGTACGGCTGCCGTGATGGTGCTTCGCCAGCCTGGCTGCCGCTGCGGACGATGCTGGCGGCGCAGGGCGGTGGCCTTCGCCGGGTGGACGAGCAGGCCATCGCCAAGGCCACTGGGATCGTTGGGAGTTACTCGTCTGGGTACGTGACCGCGCCTGTTCACGAGTTGCAATGAAAGTACATTACCCCCTGGGGTATAGCACTGGTTAGACGCTGGATCGACTACATCGGCGGGCGCTTGTGGTCCCGGGGCCGGGCAGAAGGAGGCCGAGATGACGATTAGCACACAGGTGCGACGCGCGGGCGAAGGTACCGGCGCACCGCCGGCCGGCGTCACGCTTGAGTATGAAAAGGGGTCGCTCCCGCTGGCGGTGCACGAGTCAAGCGAAGGCCCCTCGGGGATCGAAATCGGCAGCCTGCTGAAGGAAACGGGGCATGTCACGCTCGACATAGGGTTCGTGAACACCGCGGCGTGCGCCTCCGCGATCACCTACATCGACGGGGACGCCGGGATTTTGCGCTACCGCGGTTACCCGATCGACGAACTAGCGCAGAAGTCCTCCTTCCTGGAGGTCTCCTACTTGCTGATCTACGGCAAGCTGCCGACCAGCCAGCAACTGGCCGACTTCACCGCGCGGATCAAGACGCACACGCTGCTGCGCGAGGAGATGCGCCGGTTCTTCGACGGATTCCCGCGCGACGCGCACCCCATGGCCGTGCTGTCGTCCGGGGTGAGCGCGCTGTCCACCTTCTACCAGGACAGCCTCGAGCCGATGGACACCGAGCAGGTGGAGATCTCGACCGTGCGGCTGCTGGCCAAGCTGCCGACCATCGCCTCGTACGCGCACAAGACTTCGATGGGGCAGCCCCTGCTGTACCCGGACAACTCGCTCGGTTATGTCGAGGACTTCCTCCGTATGACGTTCGGCCTGCCGACCACACCGTACGAGGTGGATCCCGTCGTCGCGCGTGTGCTCGACATGCTGTTCGTGCTGCATGCCGATCACGAGCAGAACTGTTCGACCTCCACCGTGCGCCTGGTCGGCTCCAGCCACGCCAACCTGTTCGCATCGGTGTCGGCGGGCGTCAACGCGCTGTTCGGCCCGCTGCACGGCGGCGCCAACCAGGCTGTGCTGCAGATGCTGGCCCAGATACACGCCTCCGGCGACGACGCCGAGGGGTTTGTGCGCAAGGTGAAGTCGCGGGAAGGCGGCGTGAAGCTCATGGGCTTCGGGCACCGCGTCTACCGCAACTACGATCCGCGCGCGGCCATCGTGAAGAAAGCCGCCCAGCAGATCCTCTCCCGCACCGCCGCGGCCGATCCGCTGCTGGACATCGCACTGCGACTGGAGGAGATCGCGCTGTCGGATGACTACTTCATCGGGCGCAAGCTCTACCCGAACGTCGACTTCTACACGGGACTGATCTACAAGGCGATGGGCTTCCCTCCCGAAATGTTCACCGTCTTGTTCGCGCTGGGCAGGCTGCCCGGCTGGATCGCCCAGTGGCGGGAGATGATGGCCGACCCGGCAACCAAGATCGGCCGCCCCCGCCAGGTCTACACCGGAGCGGCCGAGCGTTCCTACGTCCCGATCGCGCACCGCTGAGACCGCCGTCCGAGATCGATCCGGAACACGCTTAGAAGGCGTAAACGGTCCTGGACCAGGCGTACGTTGTCGCGGGTCAGCGTGTTTGCACGGCCATGGGTCGGCGGCGCGCGGCCGAGCTAACGGTACGGTGTTGCCCGTCCATAACAGGACGATCTGGCGTCCGTGGGAGCCACAGTCCTCCGATTACCCACCCGCCCGTAATCGGCGATCCGGCGGAGCGTCGGGTCGCAAGCCGGATCACGGTGCGTGATCGGCTCTCATCCGCGCCCGGTGCACAAGTAACCGCCGCTATGCTCGGCTGCTTCTGTCTGGCGCTGACGCTGTCGCGGCGCGCCGAAAGGGCGTTCGGGCGCCTGACCGGGTCGATACCCAAACGCGCTCTCTTGCCGAGGGTGGTGCGCCGTTCGCGATCTTGTGCGCTCTGCGGGCGGGCAAGATCCCTACCAGATCAGTTTTGCGTTGCGGCGATCGCCATGCGGCGCCACGTGGTGGCGAGCCACATCTGGTACCGCTTCGGGGTCACCCGCAACGTCTCGCGCATGAGCAGGTATGTCTCGGCGTGTGCGAGCACGCTGGTGGTATCGGCCAGCCATGTAAGGTCGCACCCGGTGGGGAGCAGCCCGTCGTCGCGCGCGCGCGTCCAGAACGTCCGAACGGCGTCGCGCGTCGCGGCCCGCCCGGCGCGCGCCGCGGCGGCCAGCAGCGGCTCGGTCGGCTCGGCCTCGCGGGCGACCGCGATGACGTCGGCCGCCGATAGCACGAGCCGCGCGCTGCCCTTGGCGAACGCTGCGATGCGCGCGTCCAGGGCCGGCGCCGTCGTCGCGGTGCGGTACCACTCGCGGCTCACCACGTCGGTCGGCGCCAGGTCGCCGACGAGCGCGACGTCGACCACCCGCTTGAGCAGCGCCGCCTTGGTGCCGAACCGGACGTAGACGGTCCGGTGCGCAACCCCGGCCGCATCCGCGACGGCGGTGAGCGTGGTGGCCTGATACCCGTCCCGGACGAACAGCTCGTGCGCAGCGCGCAAGATGCGCTCCTCGTTCTCTAGGACGCGGGCGGCCCGCAGGCCAGCGGGCTTGACAGCCTTCGTCATACGATGCAGTATAACTGCAATCTTGCAGTTATACTGCATCGACACTTGGGGGGTCTTCATGACAGCGCCACAGTTGGACGGCATCCACCACGTGAAGCTCCCGGTTCGTGACCTCGCCCGGTCGCGCGCGTGGTATGAGTCCCGCCTCGGCTACCAGGCCGCGGTCGAGTTCGTCGAGCAGGGCAACCTGATGGGCATTGCGATGCGTCACCCTAACGGCGGCCCAGAGTTCGCGCTGCGCCTCGACCCGGCCCGCGCCGAAGCGGCGGCAGGTTTCGACTACTTCGCCATCGGCGTCCCGTCGAAGGAAGCGATCGAGGACCTCGCGGTCCGGCTCACCTCGCTCGGCGAGCCCCACGCCGGGGTGCAGTTCGCGACGATCGGCTGGATTTTGCCGCAGTTGCACGACCCGGACGGGCACGAGGTGCGCTTCTACACCACCACGCACCATAGCGAGCCACCGAGCCAGGGCGTCGTGCGCGTCGAGAACCCGCGGGAGACCGCCGAGGCGGCCGAGCGTGCGATGCCAGACGGTCGCCGGTGAGCGTCACGCCGCTGCGGCAGCGGGCGCTGATCAGGGCGCCGGGGGTGGTCAACCGCACACGTTGCGCGGCGTAGCGGCCGATAGTCCGGACACCGAGGAGATCCTGAAGTTGCCTTACGCCGCGTAGTCGGCGCAGCATCGGGCGGAGCGCACATCGCCGCCGTTCAGTGCGGCTAGCGGCGCCGGGCGCGGCTGGCTCATATGGATCGTTATGGTGCCGGCCTCGGCGCTGTCACGGGGACGGTGGGTGCGGGCGGGACCGGACGAAAGCGCCCGAAGCATCCGCAGCTCTCGCATGGGCAGCTCCGTTGATCATCCAGCGCGTGCGCGAGGTGCAGGAGGTCAGGAAGCCCGCTGCGCCCGGGCAGCAGCGCTTTGCGTCAGGGCGATTACCTGGTCCCGGGTAAGGCGTGGCGGCATGTGTGGCCTGCGCCGCCGGGTGATTACCTGCCGGCCGCGATGGTTCCCTCAGGCTGGTCAGTTCATGGGAGGTCATACCGGGGTGACGCATGACGGCGCATGCGCTCGGAGCTCGCGTTCCACGGCACCACCAGAGGTAGCGCCCGACCGAGCGCAGCCCGGCGGCATTGAGCCGACGTCCGCGCAGATAACGGCGACTACGTGCGGTCCGCCGTCGGCAAGCCCGATACTGAATTGTGACGTACATGCCGCATCCCGTTTTCAAGGGGTCTGGTTCACTCACCGGCTCACCGTCCGCTTCACTGCCCGGCTTCGAGCCAGGGGTGAACCGGATGCGAGCGTTCAGGGAATCCCAGCTCACGGCCAAACAGACATAGTTAGGGAGTGCACGACTGCCGCATGACAGCCGCAGACAGTGACCCAGTCCGTGCGTGTATGTGTCATCCTCGCTTGCGAGCGAGCGCGCCGAGTATCCAGCCCTTCGCCGGATCGTCTTGGATGGGCTCGCCGGGCCGCCATTGCGCGACGGGGAGCAGGCCAGGCTCGATGAGGTCAAGGCCATCGAAGAAGGCGAGGATGTCGGTGCGCGGGCGGGGGGCGGCTTGGTTGGTGGTGCTGGCGTAGACGGACTTGACCTTCGCGGCCGTCTGGGGGCTTGGGTCGGTGGTCACGTGGGACAGGACGAGGTAACTGCCGGGCGCGGCGGCGTCAAGGAATCTGCCCACGATGGCGTGTGGCTGGTCGGTGTCCGGTATGAAGTGCAAGACTGCGACGAACAGGATAGCCAGCGGCTGGTTGAAGTCGATCAGCCGCCGGGTGTCTGGGTGGTCGAGGATCGCGTCCGGGTTTCGCATGTCGGCCCGGATCACCGCCGCGCCCGCGCCGGTCTTGAGTGCTTTGGAGTGGGCCAGCACCATGGGGTCGTTGTCTACATAGATCACCCTGGCGCTGGGGTTCACCTGCTGCGCGACTTGGTGCACGTTGCCGCGCGTGGGCAGGCCGGTGCCGAGATCGAGGAACTGCTCAATCCCCGCTTCACCGGCCAGGAACCGGACTGCCCGGCCGAGGAACTTGCGGTTCTCCTTTGCGATTACTCGTACTTCGGGCGCGGCGTCGATGACCTTTAGGGCAGCGATCCGGTCGGCGGCGAAGTTGTCGTGCCCGCCCAGGAAGTAGTCATACATCCTCGCGGCCGTGGCGACACTCGGGTCGATACCGGGGGGTGCCTGGGTGTCGCCCGCCACCTGATACTCCGTCTGTTTGCCGGTCTTTCTGACCGGGGTCAAGGCCGTTTCAGCCGTGCTGGCTGGCGTGAGCCGAGCCGTCGCACCAGAGGATCGTGTACTGAGGGAACGGGATCAACGTCGGAGTGTCATGGGCGATGGACGCGGGTTATGACGCAACAGAATTGCGCTGGCCAGCGGCGTGCGAGGGTCTCCCGGCAGGCACTGTTGCCCGGGAGACCCTCGGCGCGGTTGGTGACCGGCGCTCCCCTCACATGGTGCTGTGGGGCGTTCGCTCACGCGGCGGTGAGGGAGCCGTCTTTCGCCTCCCCGTTTTCGGAGGCTGTGAGGACGCCGAGCTGGGTTCGGATGTCTGCGGGCAGGTAGTCCAGCGCGAGGCGCCGGGCGATGTAGTCCATCAACGAGCTGGCGCGTGGGATGTCGTGGTCGTCGGTCAGGCCGGCGGGCTCGAAAGTCATCCCGGTGAACTGGTGGACGTAGGTTTCCAGCGGCGCGCCGTATTGGAGTCCGATGCTGATGGAGATGGCGAGTGCGTCCATGAGGCCGCGCATGGTCGAACCTGGCTTGGCCATGGTGAGGAACACTTCACCGAGATCGCCGTCTTCGTGGCGTGACGTGGTCATGAAGCCGTCGGCTCCGCCGACCTGGAATGCGGTGGTGACGGCGCTGCGCTGGCGGGGCATGTGGCGCCGCGGAGGTGTGGCGGGCGGCGTGGCCGCTTTGCTGAGCAGGTGCACGTGTGCCGGTGTGCGGGTGCTGGCTGTTTCGGTCGCTGTCACTGCCGTTCCTTCATGCATGCGGTGGATGGGGGAAATGAGCTGGGATACAACCTGTGGCGTTGGAGAACACCTGGAACCCCTACATGTTGTGGCCAGCACGTTATGACGTGGGTCGGTGCCGCTCAAACATCTGGCCCTGCCCGGCGTGTCGGGGACCGCGTTATGACCGCGCGGCCTGCCGGAGGAGCTGACGGGCGCGGCGAAGGTCGGTCTTGCCAGTGGGTGTGCGCGGAATCGCAGCCACGGTGGCGGTAACGCGGGGAATCTTGTAGCCGGCCAGGCGCTGCCGCGCATAGGCGACCGCCGCATCGGTGCTGCCGCCCGGGTGCAGGCACAACAGCGCGGCGACGGTCTGGCCGAGCCTGTCGTCGGGGACGGCGAGAACGGCGGCGTCGGCCACAGCGGGGCAGTCCGCCAGCACGGCAGCGACTTCAGGTGCGTAAACCTTTTCACCTCCGGTATTGATCACATCGTCGCTGCGGCCAAGGAACGCGAAGTGATCGTGGTCGAGGAGTCGTACATGGTCACCAGAGAGCAGGTACCGTGTGCCGTTCTCGCTGATGAGGAACCGTTCGCTGGGTAGCGCGCCGGACGGGTGCAGGCCGGCCGGGTGCGGGGCGCTGACACCGATCCGCCCGGTGTCGCCGGGCCGGGCGGCGGCGCCGACGTCGGTGAACACGCGCGCGTGGCGGCCGACACGGAATACGCCAGTCGGCGGTACACGGCCGCGTTCTGCCGTCGATGAGCCTAGACCGGTCGCCTCGGTCGCACCGAAGGTCTCCACTAGCCGCAGATGCGGCAGCGCATCCAGGAGAGCCTCCTTGACCGGGGCGGTCCAGGGAGCACCCGATGAGGTGATGGTGCGCAGGTGGGAAAGGTCCCATTGCCGCTGAGCGGTAGCTAGCGTGTCGAGCAGGGGCCGGGCGTGGGCGTCGCCTGTGATCGCCAAGGTGTCCGCGCGCTGGGCCTGAACGCCATCGAGGACGGCTCGCGGGTCGCTGGAACTTGTCGGGACCGTGATGACGGCCCCGCCGGCGCACAGCGCGCCGAGAGCGCGGGTCATGGCGGAGCCGTGCGCTAGCGGGCTGGCGACCAGGAGCCGGGCATCGGCGACAGCGGGCGGCTGGTCGTCCAGGGGGCGGGTCATGTCGCGGTGAAGCCACGGGTTGGCAGCGTTGAGGATCGCCAGGAGGTCTGCGCCACACCACATGACGGGGACAGGCACGCCGGTGGTGCCACCGGTGCATTTGATCATCATGCTGTCTGATGCGGTCACCGGGAACATGGGCTGCGGGGTGGCAAGCAGCGCGGCCAGGGTGAGAGTGGTCGTGCTGGGCGCACCGGTGGTGCCCCATTGGTACCAGCGGATGCGCGGATATTCGCTGGCAAGGGGGGTGATCTGGCTTGCCGCCGCGGCATCGAAGATCACCGCTGCGGGGCCGAGCCGGCTGAGCAGGTGGTCCATCTCGGCGGTGCGGTAGCGGGGGTTGACATT
>WNGE01009598.1_pt1 | contig 10158 bp, 9 predicted proteins | sample 5400651 | NCBI WGS metagenome assembly WNGE01 (sample SAMN13153370, study PRJNA577476) | soil metagenome | isolation source: 60 cm soil or saprolite under grassland replicate 2 | place: USA:California | collected 2016-06-15
CGTCGAACGTACCAACGCCTGGCTGAAAGCACTGCGCCGCATCGCCACCCGCCGCGACCGCAAAGCCGACAACTACCTCGCCTTCCTCCACCTTGGCATGATCGTCATCCTCACACGCTCATTCTGAGATGAGCTCCTGACCCCAGCCGTTAGAGCGACGCCTCGAGTCAGAGCCACGTCTTGAATTGCAAGGGTCTGACCCCAGCCGTTAGAGCGACGCCTCGAACTACACGGGGGAGCTAATTCCCCGCAATTTGCGGGCTTTGCGTCACCGTGACTCTCTGGTGACACCATGAATGACTTGACATGACATCACCTTGATGTCAGAGTGCCGTCCATGAACGTGGCGGCCTATGTCGAGGCACTCCAGCAGGATCTTGCCAACGTTGCCGGGATCGGCGACGAGGCGGTGGCGGAAGCTGCTCGCCGGATCGCTGCAGCCCTGGAGTCATCCCTCCGACTCCGGCTGACGGATGCCCTCGGCGAGGCCGCCGCCGAGCTCACGAACCAGCTGCCGGACGGACACGTGGAAGTGCGCGTCTCCGCCGGCGAGCCCGAGCTCGTCTACGTCCCCGATCCCGGCGCGCCTCCGCCGTCCGGCATCGAAGACCTCACTGCCCGGATCACGCTACGGCTGCCGGAGACGCTCAAGACGATCGTCGACGCGGCCGCCCAGGAGGCGGGCGTGTCGGCGAACACGTGGCTTCTGCAGCAGATCCACCGCAGCGCGGACCCCAAGCGGCGCAACCAACCTGGTAGCCGTCGCATGACCGGCTACGGCCAAAGTTGAAAGGAGCGACGATGCACGTCCTTCCTCTCCCGTTCGGACTGGCGCTCGCACTCATCCCGCGCCGCGAAGCAAACAAGCTCCGCGACGACGAGCCCGTGCGTGTCCACTACGAGAAGACCGTCCACGCCCGAGAGCAGCTCCTCGGCGACGTCAAGTACCTCAACGCTGGCCGCTACATCATCTGATGCGCAGCGAGACGTATTCCACTCCGGGCCCGCTCCGCCTGAACCTCGAGATTCCCTCCGGGGAGATCGAGATCGAGACCGGGAACACGGACGAGACGCACGTGGAGCTCGAGGCCGTCGCGAACAACGACGCCATCCGTGACCTCGTCGAAAACTCGCGCATCCAGTTGATTCCGCGCGGAAATGGGCACGAGGTCGTCGTCGAGGCAAAAGCGCGCCACGGCATCTTCATCTCGCTCAGCGGCGGGCCCGACATCCGCTTCGGCGGCCCCGACCTGCGCCTGCGAGTCACGTGTCCGCACGGCGCGGACCTGGATGTCCGGACGAAGTCCGCCGACCTCCGCGCCAGCGGCGAGTACGGAAGCGTGGAGGTCAAGACCGCTTCCGGGGACCTCGAGGTGGAGAAGGCCAACAGCAGCGCGAGGATCAAGACAGCGAGCGGCGACGTGCACATCGGAGAGGCCGGCTCGTCCCTCGACGTCCAGTCGGTCTCCGGCGACCTTCACGTCGGCTCGGTTCGCGGCGACATTCGCGCCCAGCTCGTTTCGGGCGACGTCCACGTTCGCGACGCGGGCGGGTCGATCAGCACCAACACGGTCTCGGGTGACCAGCGCTTCGAGGCTGTGCAACGCGGCCGGGTGGAGCTGAAGGCCATCTCCGGCGACGTCATGGTCGGCGTTCGCAGCGGCTCTCGCGTCTACGTCGACGCGAACACGGTGAGTGGATCGACGAGCTCGGAGCTCGAGCTGTCCGATTCGCCGGCGGCGGCACCTGCCGCCGACGCGCCCCTCGTCGAGCTGTTCGTGAAGACGGTCAGCGGCGACGTCAGGATCGAGCGAGCCCTTGCGGCAGCGGAGCTGACCGAACAGCCGTGAGCTTCTGGCCAGAAGAGGGTCTCTGGCGGCACCCCGATTTTCTGAAGCTCTGGTCTGCCGAGACGGTCAGTCAGTTCGGCACCCAGATCAGCCTGCTGGCGCTGCCGCTCGTCGCGATCGACGTGCTTCACGTGAGCGCCTTCAAGGTCGCAGCGCTGACCACGGTCGAGTTCCTCCCGTTCCTGCTCGTGAGTCTGCCGGCCGGCGTCTGGGTCGACCGCCTGCCGCGGCGACCGATCCTGGTCGCCGGCGACCTCGCCCGTGCCGGCCTGCTCGCTTCGATTCCGATCGCCTACGCGATGGATGTGTTGACGATCTGGCAGCTGTACGGCGTCGGCTTTTTCGTCGGAATCGCGACGGTCTTCTTCGACGTTGCCTACCAGTCGTATCTGCCGTCACTCGTGGAGCGCCGGCAGATCATCGACGGCAATGCCAAGCTCGAGATCAGCCGCTCGTCGGCGCAACTGGGAGGACCCGGCTTGGCCGGCCTGCTCGTCGGCTGGCTCAGAGCGCCTGCAGCCATCCTCTTCGACGCCGTCAGCTTCCTCGGCTCGGCGCTGTTCATCCTCTCGATCCGCAAGATCGAGGTCTCCCAGGCGGACCGGGCACCCCGCCGGAAGATGCGCACGGAGCTGCGCGAAGGGCTCAGCTACGTCCTGCGCCATCCGTACCTGAAGAACATCGCCGCCTGCACCGCGATCTTCAACTTCTTCGGCCTGATGGGGTTCGCAATTTTGCTGGTCTACGCGCGCCGTAAGCTCGACCTGAGCCCACAGGCGATCGGCCTCGCCTTCACGCTGTCGAACTTCGGGCCATTGCTCGCGGCTCTCACGGCCAACAAGATCTTCGCGCGGCTCGGCGTCGGCAGGACGATTATCGCCTCCTCGATCCTCGGCGGGCCGATGTTCCTCGCGATTCCGTTCGCGCCCCACGGACATGCGGCTCTCTTCGTGCTCGTCCCCGCGATGCTCGTTGGTGGCTTCATGGGCGTCACCTACAACATCGCGCAGGTGAGCCTGCGGCAGGCGATCACTCCGGAGCGCATCCAGGGCCGCATGAACTCCGTCATGCGCTTCATCGTCTGGGGAGCGATTCCGCTCGGCTCGTTCGTGGGTGGGATCTTCGCGTCGTTGATCGGTCTCAAGGCGACGCTGATCGTCAGCGGAGTGGGTTGCTCGCTGGCCTTCCTGCCAGTGCTGTTCTCGCCGATTCGTTCCGTCCGCGACATGCCCGAGCCGCTCGACGAAGAGCCGGTGGTCGACGTGCTCCTCGCGGACACCGAAGCAGCCGTCGTACCCACGCCGCACGTCTGATGCGGCAGCTCTTCCGTAACCGGGACGCTCGGGTCTTTCTCCTCGGCTCGGGTCTGTCGATGTTCGGCGACTCCGCGATGTTCCTCGTCCTCGGGATCTGGGCCAAGGACCTCACGCACAGCAACTCGGCAGCGGGGCTCGTGTTCTTCGTGCTCGTGCTTCCTTCGCTCTTCGCCCCGCTCGCGGGCCTCGTCGTCGACCGCGTGCGCAAGAGACCGCTGCTGATCGGCGTCAACTGCGTCATGGCCGCTGCGGTGCTCCTGCTCCTCTTCGTGCACGACCGCGGCGACCTGTGGCTGATCTACGTCGTCGCGGGTCTCTACGGCGGGGCCGGAGCGATTCTCGGCTCCGCGCGCTCGGCGTTTCTCACCGTGATGCTGCCGCGCGAGCTACTCGGGGATGCGAACGCGGTCTTCTCGACCGTGCGAGAAGGGCTGCGACTGCTCGCCCCGCTGCTCGGCGCCGGTCTCTACGCAGCCTTCAGCGGCGGGGTCGTTGCGATCGCGGACGCGCTCACGTTCGTTGGCCTTGCGGTCGCCCTTCTCTTCGTGCACACGCGCGAGACGCGAGTCGAGCGCGAGGAGCAGCACTTCCTCACCGAGCTGTCGGCGGGCGTCAAGCATGTCTTCGCCACGCTGCCCTTGAAGCAGATCATTCTCGCGACCGCAGCATGCCTGCTGGTGGTCGGATTCTCCGAGACGCTCTTCTTCGCAGTGGTCGAGTTCGGGCTGCACCGGCCGCCGTCGTTCCTCGGGGTGCTGGAGTCGCTGCAGGGAGTGGGAGCGATCGTCGGCGGCCTGACCGCCGGACGGGCGCTCCGTCGCTTCGGCGATGTGCGCCTCGTCGGGTGGGGCATGGCGCTCTTCGCGGTCGGAGATGCGAGCTTCGCGTCCTCGAGCCTGCCGGTCGTGTGCGCTGGGATCATTGTCGCCGGCTTCGCAATCTCGTGGTTCATCGTCGGCTTCTCGACTTCGATCCAGCTGCGGACGCCGCAGCGGCTGCAGGGCCGTGTCGCGTCCGCGGCGAACACGATGGTGAGCACGCCGCAGACGATCGGGATCGCGCTCGGCGCCGTCCTCGTGAGCGTGCTCGATTACCGCGTGCTCGTCGCGGTGATGTTCATCGCTGTTTCGGCCTGCGGCGCGTATCTCCTCACCCGCGGGCCCGAACCGATCGCGGTGGAAGAGCCGGCTCTTGCTTAGTGCCCCTTCCAGCAATACATGTCGGCTTCTAGCCCGCGTTCACGCGGCGCCAGAGTCCACCCTCGCCCTTAGCAAGGCAGTTAAGCCTTGCTGCGGTTGAGTGCGGCCTCTGGCTTGGTGCTCGCGACCCAGAAGCTCGACGGCATTACTGGAAGGGGCACTAACTCGAAGGGCCGTGCTCGACCAGGCCCTGCTCGAACGCGTAGCGAGCCGCCTCGGTCCGATTCGACACCTCGAGCTTGCGGTAGATGTTCGTGAGATGGAACTTGACCGTCTGCTCGGCCACCCAGAGCTCCTTGGCGATCGCCTCGTTCGACAGACCTCGCGCGACGGCCCGCACGATCACGAGCTCGCGCTCCGTCAGTCCCGCCTCCTTCGCCGCCCGCTCGCCGGGCTCGTCCGAGACCCCCGCTGTGGTGAAGACGGTCCCCTCGACTGTCTGTCGTAACGCGGCCGCGAGATCGTCCGGATCCACGGTCTTCACGATGTAGGCGTTCGCGCCGCGTTTGAGAGCCGTCTGGATCAGATCCGGCTCCTGGGAGACCGAGAGGATCGCGACTTTCATGTCCGGGAACTCTTTGCGGATCTTCGCCAGGCAGGTCAGGCCGTCCATCTGTGGCATCCGCAGGTCGAGCAGCACGAGATCGGGCTTGAGCCGCCGCACGAGCGGCAGGACTTGCGCGCCATTCGAAGCCTCGCCGACGACCTCGAACCCCTCCGCCTTCGCGAGGGCCTGCTTCGTCCCTTCGACCATCAACCTGTGATCGTCTGCGATCAAAACCCGCACGATCTGCCGCTCCTTTCAGCGGTGCCGCGGTCCATTACCGCGTGCCCCACCAAACGGTATAGCAGCCCCGCCAGATCGCTCACTCTGCCGGGGGATTGCAGGAAGAAAGGTTTAGCGCAAGAATTTCATTTCCTTGCGATCTACTTAAATGCTGCGGCATCTGCTTTCACCCAGGGTCACCAGCCTGCGGCTGCTCCCCAGGCGGGCCGCCGCATGACTCCGGCTGGTTCCGACCTGATCGCAAACAGTCCCGCGGCTGACGAAGAGACCGTGGCCTCGCGCCCGGCGCCCCGCGTGCTTGTCGCCGGGCACGACTCGGCGACGCTGAACGGCATCAGGATGGCCCTCGAGGAGGAAGGCATCGTCGTCTGCGGCCGGGTCGCCACCGCCGCAGAGCTCGTCGACGCGGTGAACCGCCTCGAGCCGGACGTCTGTCTCGTCGACGTCGACATTCCGGGCGGCGGGCTCGTAGCGGCGGCCCAGATGCGTGCCTGGAGGTCGAGCGTCGCGGTCATCATGCTCGCCCCCAACCTCGACGAGGAGGACTTCCTCAAGGCGATGGCAGTGGGCGCGGTCGGGTACCTGCCGAAGAGCATCTCGGCAAAGCGCCTGCCGGCGGTCGTGCGCGCAGTGCTCCTCGGCGAGCCCGCGATCCCCCGCCCGTTGGTGGCCGTGCTGATGAATCGACTCCGTGCCGGGGGCGCAAAACGGCATCTGGTGGTTCCGGATGGGCGTGGCGTCGATCTGACGAGCCGGGAGTGGGAGGTGCTCGATTGCATGCGCGCCGGGCTTTCGACCCGTGAGATCGCCGCGAAGCTCCTGATCGCGGACGTCACGGTTCGACGCCACATCGGGGCCGTGCTGAAGAAGCTGCACGTACAGAGCCGCCGCGAGGCGCTCGAGCTCCTGCGCAGCGCCTGACCGCGCGGGCAGCCCGACTAGCCCATCCGCTAGGTCAAGAACCGGTCCCCGAGAGGGACGATTGACCTGATGAGGCTCAGGCCCCGATCGGTCACGCTGCTCGCGGCTCTGATCGCGGGCCTTCTCACCGATCTCGTCATCATGCTGCCCACTCTCCATTTCGCCTACCGGAGCGTGCCTCTCCACGCAATGCTCGAGGCGACCGCATCGTTGATCGGGATCCTTACCACGGTGCTCCTGTGGGGAAGGCTGAGACACCGTCAGATGCTCGGCGACCTGCTCCTCTTCGTCGCCGTCGGGGTGCTTGCCTTGACCAACTTCCTGTTCGCCGCGATCCCGGCAGCAATCTGGCGGGAGCCGCATCCCTTCTCGACCTGGACGACGCTCGCGTCGGCAGCGCTGGCGGCGGGGCTGCTCGCGGCCGCCGCCTTCGTGCGCGACCGGCGGCTGGACGATTACGAGCGTGCAGGGCGAGTCGCAGTGATCGGCATCGGGGTCAGCCTGATCCTCATCGGCCTCGCAGTCGGAGCGTTCGTCTCGAAGCTGCCGCTCGGCATCGATCCCTCGCGCTCGCCGGTCGACATCCCCGGCCCGATTGCCGGCAATGCCGTTGTTGCCGCGTCGCAGCTCCTGATCGCCGCGCTCTTCGTCGTAGCCTCGTTGGGATTCACTCAGCTCGCGGAGCGTTCACGCGACGAGTTCCTGCTCTGGCTCGGCGCGGGCTGTGCCGTCTCTGCATTCGCGCGTGTGAACTATTTCGTCTTCCCTTCGCTCTACTCCGAGTGGGTGTATACGGGCGACGCGCTGCGCCTCTCCTTCTACCTGCTTCTCTTCGTGGGCGCGGCTCGAGAGATTGGCATCTACCAGCGCGCGTTCGCCGAGTCGCGTGTGTTGGAAGAGCGGCGTCGCATCGCACGCGATCTTCACGATGGTCTCGCGCAAGAGCTGGCCTTCATGGTCACGACGACCCGCAAGTTGGTCGATGCACGCTACGGAGACCGGGAGCTCACCCAGCTCGCGTCGGCGGCGGAGCGCGGCCTCGACGAATCGCGTCGGGCGATTGCCTCGCTGACCCAGCGAAACCATCAGCCGTTCGACGTGGCTCTCGTCCAGACGGTCGAAGAGGTTGCTGAGCGGCTGGGCGCTCAAGTCGTCGTCACGGCGGATCCAGCCCCCCGGCTCACGCAGGAACGTCAAGAACAGCTGCTGCGGATCGTCCGCGAGGCGGTGACGAACGCGGTCCGCCACGGGTCTGCGGATGTCGTGCGCGTCGAGTTCTCGAACGGGCAAGGTCTGCACCTGAAGATCGAGGACGACGGCGTCGGGTTCGATCCGGCAGAGGACCACCCGAACGGCTTCGGCCTCATCGGGATGCGTGAACGAGCAGTCGCCCTCGGCGGTCAGTTGTTCGTCGCGTCGACGTCGGAGGGAACAGAGATCGAGGTCGTCCTGCCGTGACAGCGATGCGGGTGCTCGTGGCCGACGACCATCCGCCGACGCGGGCCGGCGTTCGTCTCGCCCTCGAGCGCGGCGGCTTCGAGGTCTGCAGTGAGGCAGCCGATGCGGCTACCGCGGTTGCGGCAGCGAGACGCGATCGTCCGGACGTCTGCTTACTCGACATCCACATGCCCGGCAACGGCATCCATGCGGCCGAGGCGATTTCCCGGGATCTCCCGGAGACGGCAGTGGTGATGCTCACGGTCTCGCGTACGGACTCGGACCTCTTCGACGCGCTCCGCGCAGGCGCCTCCGGCTACCTCCTCAAGGACATCGATCCGGCCAGGCTGCCGCTCGCCTTGCACGGAGTGCTCGAGGGTGAGGCCGCGCTGCCCCGGCACCTCGTCGCGCTCCTGATCGAAGAGTTTCGCGAGCGGAAGCGCCGACGTCGGATTCCATTGCGCGGCCGGCGCAGCGCCGAGCTCACCGACCGGGAGTGGGAGGTGCTCGAACTGATGCGCCACGGAGCCTCGACCGAGGAGATTGCGTCGCGACTGTTCATCTCCCCGGTGACGGTGCGGACTCACGTGTCCGCGATCCTGCGCAAGTTGCATGTGCCTACGCGCGAAGCAGCGATCGAGCTGCTCGAGCGTTGAGAAGGCTCAGCGTCAGGGAGCCCTCTCAGGCCCGGCACCTCCGGCGGACAAGGCCGTAAGGCGCCTTTGGGCGTTCAGACATATGAACGGAAGATAGGTCTCGTGGCCCTTGTTACCAGGGGTGAACGGCACAAGACTTAGGTAGTCCGGGCACTGCGGCTGCCCGGTTTTGCGGCAAACGAGGGAGAGGTTACAACCACACTTTTCGAGGGGGCTCAACCCGACGGGGGTCTAGTCACTCACCTCGCCCGTCGGAGCACGATCTGATTGCGGATTTGCGGAAGTTTCTGCGGCAATGCGGCAAGGCGGGAGGGCGGCGGGACATGACACTGGCGTACAGGGTGAAGTTGTGTACGCCAGTCTGGTCCCGCTCGACCACCCGCCGCGCCGCGAATGAGATAGCGACTTAAGGGGTCATTCATGCGGCGCATTGATCGGAGCAAGAGGGGAGCTGGCGAAGAAATGATGAGGAGAAACCCGACAGTAGGACGGAGGGGCTTCGCTTTCCTCCTGACGACGACTTCCAGGATTAGGGGCAGTGGACGTATCGGCGTCACCCTCATGGCGATCATCATCACCGCCGGGCTCGCGACCGTTGCTTTCGCGGGCGACGACCTCACGGTTGACGGCGACCTAGTCGATACCACGCAAGCCAATCCCGTAAGCATCACGCTCTCGTCGGGGGGATCAACATCGAAGACCGCGCGCTTCACCTTGACGTGCAAGACGAAGCAGCACGTGGATGCGGGCGACACAGTGACGCTCACGTTCGACTCGGGTGCGTCAGCGATCCCGTCGGGCGGCACCCTCTCCGCAGGGAACGGCTCGATCGTCCGACCCTCCGGTTGGCCTGCCGACACTGTGGACTGCGCAACTCCGGCTCAAACTGTCTCGAGCGGTGGAACGCTGCCCTTCACCGGCAACGACAGCACGGTTTCGATCACCGCGCCAACCGCGGCAGGGACTTACACGTACAAGGCCGTCTGGAACATTGGCGGAACTGGGGAAGCCAACGACGTGGCCTCGAGCAAGGTCACTGCGCAGTACGACGTCACGGTACCCGCCAATAGCGCTCCCACAACGCCGGGCACACCAACGGCTTCAGCCAACCCGAATCGGGGATCGTTCTCTCTGAACTGGACGGCGTCAACCGACACCGACCCGATCACCTACACGCTCGAGCACAAGAACAGCAGCGCCGGAGCGATCTACGCGCCAGTCACTACGACGACTTCTGCGTCGTACACCTTCGGGGGCTCGAATCCAGAGGAAGGGTCGGGGACGTGGACCTACAGGGTGCAGGCTTCGGACGGCACTCTCTCTAGTGCGTTCTCCCCCGAATCGGCGGGCATCAAGGTCGACAAGCAAGGACCGTCTGCGCCGACCGCCAGCGCCAATCACGGTCCGGAGTACGACTCAACACCTGCGACTGATCAGTCCGACGATTGGTACAAGGATTCGGTCAGCATCAGTTTCGCTGGTAGCACCGACCCGGCCCTCGCTGACGGCAGCGCCGGTAGCGGCGTTGCCAGCTACACGGCCGCTCAGCTCGTCAACACACAGGGTCCGTTCACCAAGAGCGGTAAGGCGACTGACGGCGCGGGTAACGACTCCGCTTCGACATCGTTCAGTGGAAATGTCGACACGGCTAATCCGGTGAGCGTGGCGTCGGCGAATGGTGGTGCGTATTCGAGTGACACCTGGACGAATCAGACCGTGAACGTGAGTCTGAGCGCCACTGACACGGGCGGCTCGGGCGTGAAGCAGATCGTGTACTCGATCGACGGGGGCGCAGATGTCACCACGAGTGGCAGTAGCGTCGCGATCCCGGCCTTCACCACGAGCGGCATCCACACGGTCAGCTTCCACGCGGTCGACAATGTCGACAACACCGAGTCGCCTAACCACAGCTTCGTCGTCAAGGTGGACAAGACCGCGCCGACGGTGGCTTGTGGTTCGGCGGATGGGCTCTGGCATAACGACAACGTCTCG
>WNGE01009600.1_pt1 | contig 10158 bp, 8 predicted proteins | sample 5400651 | NCBI WGS metagenome assembly WNGE01 (sample SAMN13153370, study PRJNA577476) | soil metagenome | isolation source: 60 cm soil or saprolite under grassland replicate 2 | place: USA:California | collected 2016-06-15
CACGATGCCAAAGGCTGCGGCTAAACGCCACCAATTGAGGCGGTCTTGCGACAGCCATCGCCACCCACCCCAACTGGCGAGCAACACCAGCGGCACGTACACGAGTAGGGCTCCATTCGACATCATCGAGCGCATCAGGCTCGCCATCAGAGCGCTCTTGGGAGCGGCCATCATGAGCACGAAAGGGCCGATGGCGACCAGCACGACCAATACCAAAAGCACATACAGCGCGATGAACGTTCGCGAGCGGAGATCGATTTTCCCGCTGAACGCCAGCGTCGAGATGACCAGCAGGCCGCCGAGGTCGATGACAAGGTGTGGGGGCTGGGTGCCTGGACCCAGGAGATGCTCCCGCCAGTCCCATAGAGTGCCGGCGACGCCGAGTGCGTACGCGAATGCAAGCAGTTCGATTGGCTTCGGCTCGCGGAACTTCGGCGCCGGAGGGACCCCCATCCGGGAAGCTTAGCTGCGATAGGGTCCATTGCTACTATCTGCCTGTAGTCATCTAGCGTTCGGGTTGCATTGAGGGGTCCGTGACTGGCATCACGCGGCGCGCAGCGCTCGGTCTGTTGGCCGCCGGCGGTGCCTTGATCGCGTTGGGCCTTGCCGGCGGCAGCCTGCTTCGCGATGTCCTGAAGTCCATGGGCGGCGGCGGGATGATGGGGTCGGGAATGATGGGCAGCGCGACCCAGGCCGACATGAGCAGCTACACGAAACTCTTCGATCGCCACACCGAGCTGAGACGCACAGTCGAGATGATTGATGGTGGAGTGCGCACCACGACCGAATCAGATGCGCCTGACTTGATCGCGTTGCTCCAGGCTCACGTTTCGAGCATGTACTCGCACCTCAACCAGCACGCTGAGGTCACGTGCATGAGCTCGAGCCTCCCGACTCTATTCCGTAACTCGACGAGTTACCGACGAGAGCTGACGTTTACCGCCAAGGGCGTGGTTGTGACAGAGACCTCGAACGACCCTCGAATTACGGCTGCCATCCGCGCGCACGCCCAAGAGGTGAGTGGATTCGTGCACGATGGAATGCCGGCCATGATGCGGGGAATGATGGGCCAGTGATGAACCTGGTGGGCTGTTGAGCGGCGGCGTGACTCGCTTCCGGAAACTGCAATGAAGGCGGCCGATGAAATGCGCTCCCCGCACGAAATGATGGGCCATGGCGGGCATGCGGGGATGTCGATGGACGCCATGGTTCAAGACATGCGGAACCGCTTCCTGGTCGCAGCCGTGCTGTCGGTACCGATCCTGCTCTGGTCGTCGATCGGTCGCCAGGTGCTGCATTTTGGCGTTCCGGCTCCATTCGGTCTGCGCGACGACGTCTTCCAGCTGATCCTGAGCCTGCCCGTGATCGGCTACTCGGCGAGGGTCTTCTTCGACGGCGCAATCAGCGCCGTCCGCGCCCGAACTCTCGATATGAACGTCCTGGTCGCCGTCGCCATCGCCGCTGGCTGGACCTACTCGGTCGTCGTCACGCTCCGCGGAGGCGGTGACGTGTTCTACGAGGCCTCGACGGTGTTGAGTGCCTTTGTGCTCCTCGGCCATTGGCTCGAGATGCGCGCTCGAGGCGGCGCCAACGAGGCAGTCCGCGCCCTGCTGAATCTCGCCCCGCCGAGAGCACTCGTCATGAGGGACGGCCAGCAAGTCGAAATGCCGACCTCAGCAGTGCAAGTCGGTGACGTACTTCTCATCAAGCCAGGCTCCAAGGTCCCGGTCGACGCTGTCGTCGAGGATGGCATCAGCGAGGTGGATGAATCGGTGGTCACTGGCGAGAGCCTGCCAGTTTCGAAGGCGCCGGGCGCCGAGTTGATTGGCGGTTCGATCAACAAGAACGGGACGCTGCGTGCCCGTGCCACAAAGGTCGGCTCGGACACGGCGCTGGCCCAGATCGTGAAACTCGTCCAGGAAGCCCAGAGCTCGAAAGCGCCCGGGCAGCAGCTGGCGGATCAGGCCGCCTTCTGGCTGGTGCTGGTGGCGCTGGTCGGTGGCACTCTGACTTTGATTGTTTGGCTGCTGGCCGGCCGGAGCTTCAGCCAAGCAATCCTCTTTGCCATCACCGTGGTCGTTATCACCTGCCCTGATGCTCTGGGCCTGGCCACACCGACGGCGATCATGGTGGGAACAGGCCTGGGTGCGAAGCGCGGAATCTTGTTCAAGAACGCGGCGGCAATCGAAGCAGCTGCTCGAGTCCAGGTCGTGGTCATGGACAAGACTGGGACTCTGACCAAGGGTGCACCCGAAGTCACCGACTTGCACGCCGACGGCTTGTCAGAGGGCCAAGTCCTCGCGCTTGCTGCAGCGGTCGAGCGAGACTCCGAGCACCCACTGGCCGAGGCAATTGTTCGGCGCGCGGAGCAGGTGGGCGCATCGCGCTTCTCGGTTACGGACTTCGAGAATGTGCCCGGGCATGGCGCGCTGGCCGTGGTCGAGGGCCATCGCGTGGCGGTGGGAAACGCGAGGCTGATGGACCGGGAGAAGGTCGGCCTCGACGGTTTGGCAAGCAAGCGCGACGAGATGTCGGCTGAGGGGCGAACCGTCGTGGTGGTTGCGGTCGACGGACGTGCTGCGGCAGTGATCGGCATCAGTGACGCTCCGCGCCCAACCGCGAAGATGGCGATTGACGCACTGCAGGACCAAGGCGTCGATGTCGTGATGCTCACAGGGGACAACCGCGCCACTGCCGAACGGATCGCCCGCGAGCTCGGCATCCGAGAGGTTCTCGCTGAGGTCTTGCCCGCCGACAAGGCAAGCAATATCGCCGAATTGCAGCGAGCGGGCAAGAAGGTGGCGATGGTCGGCGACGGCGTCAACGACGCCCCCGCGCTGGCCCAAGCCGACCTGGGTATCGCGATCGGAGCCGGCACCGACGTCGCGATCGAGACAGCCGATGTCGTCCTGATGCGATCCGATCCGCTCGACGTTGCCACCGCGATCACGATCGGCCGGGCGACCCTTCGCAAGATGCGGCAGAACCTCGGCTGGGCAGTGGGCTACAACGCGATTGCGATTCCCATCGCTGCCGGCGTCTTCGAACCGAGCTTTGGACTCGTTCTGCGACCAGAAATTGCGGCCCTCTCGATGTCGGGCTCAAGTCTGCTGGTCGCCGTGAACGCTCTGCTTCTCAGGGGCCTGAAACTGCCGACGGCGTAGTACAGATCGAAATCCGCGCCCAGGATTAAAGGCCCGTGGTGCTCACGGTCCTGCCCTGTGCGTCGGCAGCACACCGGCGCAGACAGCGCCTTTGACTTTCGAACCCAGGCGCCTCACGGTCCCCGGGCCGTGCGCGTGCTGATATATCGGCTATGCGATAGCCGTGAGCGAGTTCAATGGACGGTTCGAAATCCACTTGGACGGGGCTGCCGCCACCTAGTTCCAAGAAAATCTGTGACCTCCATGTGACCCCCGCGTGCCAGACGGGGCAGGAGAAGACCTCGATTTGAATATGACTTTTGGTCGGGGGCCCGGGATTTGAACCCGGGGCCTCACGGTCCCGAACCGGCGCGGTGACCTGTCCTTCAGTATCCCCGCGGGACCTCCAGTGTCCTCCTGTACTTGATTGGCGCCTTGGTGGTGACCTTGCGTGTCCTCCCGCATCCTCCTGGTTCCGGAATTGCGTGACACGGCTGTGACCTCCGCGGGTGGCCGAGCGAGCACAGCCGAAGTATCAGGCGACGGTGTAGCCGCCGTCGACGGGCAACGCGACTCCCACCACGAAGCTCGACGCTGCACTGCAGAGCCAGAGGACGGCAGCGGCGATCTCCTCCGCTTGTCCGAGTCGGCCGATCGGCTGGTTGCGCACAGCTTCCGCCATGTCGAGCTCGCCCTTGGCGAGCATGTCGGCAACCATCGGCGTGTAGATCGTTCCGGGGCAGACCGCGTTGATGCGAACACCGCGCGGCGCGTACTCAAGCGCGGCGCTCCTGGTGAGGCCGATCACGCCGTGCTTGGAAGCGTGGTACGACGCACGACCGGGGAGTCCGACGAGGCCGCCCAGTGACGAGCAGTTGACGATCGCGCCGCTGCCTTGTTTGCGCATCTGCCGCAGCTCGTGCTTCATGCAAGCCCAGACGCCGCGGAGATTGATCGCGTTCACTCGGTCGAAGTTGTCGACCGCCTCGTCTGCCGCGTCGCTCGGCGGAATCATTATCCCGGCGTTGTTGAACGCCATGTCAAGCCGACCGAGGCTCGTAACCGTGCGCGCGACGAGCGCGGCGACGTCATCTTCATTGGACACGTCGCAGGTCACGCCGACCGCCGTATGGCCGGCGGTGGTCAGGCCGTCGGCTGCAGCGCGGAGCGCGTTCTCGTTAATGTCGGCGAGCACGACCGACGCTCCAGCCTCTGCGAAGGCTTGCGCCGTCGCGAGCCCCATGCCGGAGCCGGCGCCGGTAACGAGTGCTACTTGGCCAGCGAAGTCATAGGTCGGGTTCACCCGTGCCTCCGTGACTCATGATGGTGAAGTCGCGAGTGGACCGAGATGAAGATCACGCAGCCTCCTACAACTCGATCCTTACGATCATCGATACGCCGCGACCTTTGCTGGGAATCCGCCCAAGTCTTCATGACGGGTTCACCATCACCTTGATCGCCTCGCGGTCGTTCATCGCGCGATAGCCATCCGGCACCTCGTCGAGACCCATGACGCGGTCGAAGACGCGGCCTGGGTCGATCCGCCCCTCGAGCACCTCCGGCAGCAGTTCGTCGATGTAGGCGCGCACCGGCGCCGGACCGCCGCCGATCGTGATGTTGCCGTAGAAAGACGGCCGAGCACTCGGAATCGCCTCGTGCTGCGGCACACCAACACGTCCGACGGCACCGCCGGGGCGAGCGATCGCGATCGCGGTCTCGACAGATTGGTCGAGTCCGACGCACTCGAGGACCGAGTGGACGCCATATCCACCGGTCAGCCCCTTGACGCGCGCGACCGCCTCGGCGCCGCGCTCGCTGACGATATCGGTGGCGCCAAATTCCTTTGCGAGCGCGATGCGGTCGGCGTGGCGTCCCATGATGATGATCTGCTCCGCACCGAGCCGCTTCGCGGCGATCACGCCGCACAGCCCCACAGCACCGTCGCCGACGACTGCAACGCTTTTGCCAGGCGCCACCTTCGCGGCAAGGGCGGCGTGGTGGCCGGTGCCCATTACGTCCGACAGCGTCAGTAGCGAAGGCATCAGCGCGTCTTCCTCACCGACCGGCAGGCGGAACAGCGTCCCATCGGCGAGAGGGATGCGCAGCGCCTCAGCCTGCGCGCCGTTGATGCCGTTGTTGCCGAAGAAGCCGACGTGCACGCACGCCGTTTGCAGCCCTTTGTGGCAGAACTCGCACGTGCCGTCGGAGAACGCGAATGGCATCACGACGACGTCGCCGGGCTTGACGGTGCGGACGTCAGCGCCGATGTCCTCAACGACGCCGATTGCCTCGTGGCCCATGCTCTGGCCTGTCTCGCTCGGCGCCATCGACGTATACGGCCACAGATCGCTGCCGCAGATGCAGGCACGCACGACACGCATGATCGCGTCCGTCCGCTCGATTAGCGACGGGTCAGGAACGTTCTCGATCCGGACGTCACCGGCGCCGTACATGACAGTTGCGCGCATCAGTTCTCTCCTCCCTTGATCGACGGCGCATGGCCGTATTGCTCGTCGGTGACGTGGTCGCCCCACGTGACGACGTTGCCCTTGTCGTCGGCCTGTTGCATCGCGAGGTGGGTCATGAAGCGCGTTGGAGCGGCGCCGTGCCAGTGGTTCTCGTCGGGCTCGAAGAAGACGCGGTCGCCGGGGCGGATGACCTCGATTTGACCGCCCTCGCGCTGGCAGAGGCCGACGCCCTCGGTCACCGAAATCGTCTGGCCGTGTGGGTGAGTGTGCCAGGCGGTCCGGGCGCCGGGCGTGAAGTGGACGCTCGCCGCCCCGAGTCGCGAGCCTTCCGACGGCGCTGCGACCGTGTCCACGTAGACGGCGCCCGTGAACCAGTCGCCTGGGCCGGGCATCGTGTCGAAACTGTTTCTCGTGATCTGCATCCGTTCTCCTTCCGGCTTACTTGAAGCCGCGACCCTCGCAGCAGCCATACACAACCGGGCGGGTCAGTTCCTTGAGGATGGCACCGCCTCGCCTGGTGCGATAGGGACAGGTCATCCTGGGAAAGGTGTTCCCAGGATCGTCAGTCCCACGACGGGACTCGCACCCTGCGCGACAATCTCTCCCAGGTGGCAGCTTGAACGCCGACCAGAACGAACTCGCCGAGTTCCTCAAGGCGCGCCGATCGGAGTTGGCCCCAAGCGACGTCGGATTGCCCGAGGGTGCGACTCATCGGCGCGTAGCCGGGCTCCGACGGGACGAGGTCGCGCAGCTCGCAGCGATCAGCATCGACTACTACACCCGGCTCGAGCAGGGCCGGATAAGTCCATCCGCGCCGGTGCTCGCGTCTCTCGCGCGTGTCCTACAGCTAAGTGACGACCAGCGCACCTACATATACGAACTCGCCGGCACGAATGTGGCAGGTACGAAATCCCGCCGGCGGGCACCGCAGAAAGTGAAGCCGTACGTGCAGCGCGTCCTCGACCACATCACCGATACGCCGGCGATGGTCATGACTCCCACGCACGACATCCTCGCTTGGAACCCGCTGGCCGCAGCCTTGATGATCGACTTCGGCGAAGTCCCAGAGCGGGAACGCAACTTTCTCCGACTCATTTTCACGGACCCGCGGATGCGCGCCCTCTACCCCGACTGGGAGGGGCTCGCGCGTGCCGTCGTCGCCTACGTGCGCATGGAGGCAGCGCGAAAGCCCGACGACCCTCGTCTTGCGGATCTCGTGGGCGACCTCTCTATTCGAGATCCGCATTTCCGCCAATGGTGGGCCGGCACATACGTCGCTTTGAAACGACGAGGCACGAGGATTTACAACCACCCCGTCGTCGGCGAAATCGCGCTTGACTGGGACGCACTAACCTCCGACGCCGAGCCGGATCAGCAGATCATCATCTACACGGCAGAGCCAGGGTCGCCTTCCGAACAGGCGCTCCGGGGCCTCGCGGCGTGGGCGGCGGAGACGTTCGACAGCTCCGTTCATGGGTCGCTCCCGACGCGACGCCGGTCCACGAGCGGACAATCGCGTCGTTAAAGCGCATCCCTGCCAACTCGGCATAAAGGAGCGCTGCGCGGTGTCTGGTTTCAGCCGACAGCGGAGGGAACCGGGGAATGCCTGGCGGTCCTGACCTGTGCGCCCGCAGCACACCGGCGTGGACAGCGCGTTTGATTTTCGAACCCAGGTGGCTCACGGTCCTGGCCCGTGCGTCCTTAGCCTTGAGGCATCTGGGCGGCGGTTGAACTCTCTGGGGTATTCGGACACCGCAGACCTTGCTGTCTCATCCGGCTCGCTGGCCAGCCCTGATCGGGTCGCCGCAACAAAAACCGAGGGCTTCGGTTAGAACCGAGGGCTTTGGGTGCCGGAGTTGGCCGCCCAATTTGGCACCACCCGCAAATCCATCGTCAGTGAGCGCCTTTGGCCAGCTGGTGAGTAGCCCGGGGGAATCGCACCCCCGGGCTCTCTCAGAACCGGGCGTAAACCTTTCGGCTTACCCGGCTCCCACTACCCATACCAGTTGGTTTCACCCCGGCCGCCCAATGAGCGAAGAGATCCGGCTCCCGCCTCGCGGCGGCGGCCAGGAATCTCCATGCGCGCAGTTTTGAAGTGCGATAGCGCTTGAACTTCTGCATGGCCCAGCGGACGAGGTAGACGTTGATCGCGTTCAGCACCTTGGCCAACTTGGAGCGATAGAACGCTCCGTAGTAGTTGACCCAGCCTCGCACCACGGCGTTGATGTCCAGGGCGAGGTCACTCAGGGTGTGACGGCTACGCCGGTGCAGTCGCCAGCCTCGCACCCTCTCTCGAATCTCCTTGGCAGCTTCCGGGCTGATCGCCGGCAGGAACTTGTCGACGATGCGGCCTTCAGTGTCCAAGGCTCCTCGTGCACCGAACTCGAAGCCGAGAAAGGTGAAGCGCTCGTGTTCGTGAACACCGTTGCGCTGTCCGTCCCGGCAGTAGACGATGCGCGTCTTGCCTTCGTTCACCTCCAGCCCGCACTGCTTCAAGCGCCGGGCGATGGAGTCCTTCAGGTACTCGGCTTGCTTTCTGGTCGCGGCGTGGACCACCACGTCGTCGCAGTAGCGCTCGAACCAGACTCGCGGCGACGACCGCTGCATCCAGGCGTCGAACGCGTAGTGCATGAACAGGTTCGCCAGCAAGGGTGAGATCGCTGAGCCTTGCGGACTTCCACGATCTCGCGCCACCAGGCTCCCGTCCTCCCGTTGCATCGGAGCTTGGAGCCACCGCTGCACGTAGAGGAGGATCCACTTCGAGTCCGTGTGCTTGCGCAGCGCTCTCATGACCAGCGCGTGCGGAATGGTGTCGAAGAAGGCTTTGATGTCGAGGTCGATCACCCAGGCCGCCTTCTTGCTTCGCCAACGGCAGCAGCCCACTGCGTCCAGCGCCGATCTCCCCGGTCGGTAGCCGTAGGAGTCATCGTGGAAATAAGGCTCCACTTTGGGCTCCAGGTACAGCTTGACCACGGTTTGCGCGACTCTGTCTGCGACTGTGGGCACTCCCAACACCCGGACCCCCCGTCCGTCTGGCTTTGGTATCTCTACCATCCTTACCGGCGGCGGGAAGTAGCTCCCCGAGGACATCCGATTCCAGAGCTTGTGCAGGTTCCCTTTCAGGTCCCGCTCGTACTCCTCGATCGTTTCCCCGTCGATTCCGGCGGCCCCTCGATTGGCTTTCACCCTTCGATAGGCTTCCCAGACCATCTCTTTCGAGATCTCAAACGGCTTCGGCCCGCTCATCGGCTCTTCCCGCGTTGCGGTTGACCGTTTCGCCGACCGAGGTAGCACGCCTCCTTCGCTCCGCCCGCGTTACCGGGTTTCATCACTACTACGAGGCGTTCCGTCCCTGTGCCCCGCATCGGTACTCTCCCGCTCGCCGTGTCGGCAGCTTGCGGTTCTTCCTTTTGCGTCCAGCCCGGCGCTCCGCGCCTGACCGACCTCCACATCGGGACGACAGGTTCCCGCGTTCCGACCAGCAGCCTGAACCGAGCTCGCGCCACCTATATGCCGGACGCCGTCTGGACAGTAAGCAGGTTGCTTCCAGACCCTTCCCAGGGCTGCCAAACTGGCCCTGGTTCTGACGTCATCTTTGACTCTCGACACCTCACTGGTGGTTCATCCACTTCGCCTTCTCGGTCCTTACCTGACACCTCTCACGACGCCTTTTCCGCGCACGTTCACCACGACCGGCTCTTTACCGACGCAGCTCGCGGTGGTTTGGAGCCATCCCCTGCAGGAGGGCTCCGGGGGGCCTACCCCCATCTGCTGGCCAGCATCGAACTCAGCGACTCCTATCTACGTCAGAGCACCTCCTTCGTTCGCGGCACACGTTGGCTGTACCGATTGGCTGTAAACGACCATCGTCGAGTGTGCGGAGCGGCGGATCCACCAGCCAGAAAAACTGGCGATGGTGATACGAAAGGCGTCAAGTAGAGGTTGGCAGGGGCGGAAGGATTCGAACCCTCGACTCTCGGTTTTGGAGACCGATGCTCTGACCAGACTGAGCTACGCCCCTAAGCGCCTACGGAATTTTACCCAACCCTTTCCGGGCCCACCGTTAGCATCGACCCGGTGTCGGACGATCTACCCCTCCTGATCGTCGGCGACGTCCACGGCGACATCGAACGGCTCTTCGCGGCGCTCAAGCCTTACCCGGCGGACGAATGGCAGACGATCTTCCTCGGCGACCTCGTCGACTATGGCGCATTCGGCGTCGGCTGCCTGCGTTATGCGCGCGACCGACAGAACTCACAGGTCATCCTCGGCAACCACGAGGTGGCGATGCTCTGGGCGCTCCGCGACCCGGGGCGCATCGGGTTCTGGATCAGCATCGGCGGTCAGCGCCACGACCTCGACGAGCTCCGCAAGGACGACGCGCTCCAGGACTGGATGACCGAGCGACCCGCGCTCTTGAAGCTGGCCGACCAGACCCTGATCCAGCACTGCGGCAACGACGCTTACCTCGAGCTAGGATCGAGCCCGGCCGAAATCAATGATCGCGGCCGCGAGCTACTGCGAAACAGCGGCGAGCGCACGCTCTG
>WNGE01009603.1_pt1 | contig 10157 bp, 3 predicted proteins | sample 5400651 | NCBI WGS metagenome assembly WNGE01 (sample SAMN13153370, study PRJNA577476) | soil metagenome | isolation source: 60 cm soil or saprolite under grassland replicate 2 | place: USA:California | collected 2016-06-15
ACTCGCACAACGGCTGCGTAATTTCTGCGCAAGCCCTAACCACACACAGACGGTCGATCTGGGCGAGGTTCGGTCCGGCTGCGGGCACGCCAGCCTGGCACGTCCCGAAGGAGGACATCGAGGCTTGCTGGCATGGTCGTGTGATTGACCGTCGCGTATTTCTCGAAGCCACCCGGTCGATCGTCACGGTACGTGGTCGCCGGGCGTCGCGGCTGCGGGTACCGTCGGCTTAGCCGACCGCTTGGTGGATGGCGATCTGTGGGACGGTTTGGCGCCGCTCCTACGACGAGCCCGATTGGGGTGGCCACGCCGACGATGACCCGGGTCCGGCCGGTGGGAACAGGCCGAGCCTCGCGCTGTAGAAGAGAATCGGCCCCTGGGCCTGCCCTGCCACGTGGATGTCGCGGATGCGGCTCTTCGCTCTACCGGGACGAATGGGTTAGGGTCATACATGAACGGGATAAGTCATACCTGAGCTGAGAGGTTCCAAGCAGGTGCAGCGGAGCAAAGGGGGGTCATGCCGGTCGAGTTCCGGAGTGGCCAGCGGGTGTGGGTCCCAGGCGAGCCCTCCTTTGCCACAGTGGACGACGCCCGGCAAACAGCAGGCGGATGGCGGCTCTACCTGGAGGACGACGCCGGGAGGATTCGAAAGGTCGAGCTGACCGCTGCCGAGGCGAGCAGGGTTGAGGTGTTCGTCGAGGATGGGGCCGCGGACCCGGCGCTTCTGGTCGCTGCGTTCTGGACCGAGTGGATGGTCGCGGCGACCGTGGACGCCAAGGCAGCCGCCCTCGGCTCGTCTGTCCTGCGCGCCTACGCCCACCAAGACAACGCCGTCTATGGGGCGATGCTGCCCCAGCCCAGCCTTCGCTTCCTCCTGGCCGACGAGCCCGGCACTGGCAAGACGGTCATGGCGGGCATGTACGTGCGTGAGATGCAGCGCCTTGGATTCCTGCGACGCGCGCTCGTCGTCGCGCCCGCGCACCTCGTGAGCAAGTGGCAAGCCGACTTCGAGCGGTTCTTCGGCGGTGGCCTGCGCCGCATCACCGCCGACACAGCCAGGGAAGGACTCCTGCGGCCCGACCATGACCTGTGGATCGTCTCGCTCGACCTCGCTTCGGTAAACCCCGCTGTGCAGGAAATACTCCGCCCCGACCTGGCCGGCTGGGACCTCGTGGTGTTCGACGAGGGCCACCGGCTCACTCCGACCGCGCAGAGCTATTACCGCGTTGGGGAACTCCTGTGCCGCAGTCCTCGGGTTCTGGTGATGACTGCCACCCCCCACCGGGGCAAGGAGTGGCTATTCCGGGCCCTCATGCACCTCGTGGACCCGGAGGTATTCCCGCCCGTCGACCCAGGCGAGGAGGACTCGCGCCGGGTGAAGCCCGGGCCCATTCACTTCCTGCGGCGGATGAAGGAGGACTTGGTCGACTACGACGGTGTCACCCCGCTGTTTCGGGGCCGGACCGCCCAGAACGTGCCGGTCGCCCTCAACGCGGTCGAAGCGGGGTTCTACAAAAGGGCGCTGGAAATGGTCGACCAGTTTTTTCCCTCCACCGCCGTACCGCTGGCGCGGATGGTGTACGGCAAGCGAGCGGCGTCGTCGCTGTATGCCCTGGCCGAGACGCTGAAACGACGTCGGAAGGGCATGGGTTCGGCCGTCCCTTCGGCTGCCGCAATGGATGGCGATCCTGATTTAGACGACCCCGCCGCCCGTGACGAGGCTCGGGTGGTGGTCGAGCAGTCCCGCGCCGCCAAGGCCGAGCGCGAGGAGCTTGACCGGGTGCTTGCTGAGCTGGAGCCGCTGGTCACTTCACCCCAGCTGCCGGTTTCCAAATGGCCCCGCATGCTTGTGGAGTGCCTTGAGGCCAACGACGTCCGCTCGGGAGGCCGCGAGCAGGCGGTCGTCTTTACCGAGTATGCCGACACGGCGGACTGGCTTGTTCGGCGGTTCCGCAGCGCCGGCTACAGCGCCGAGCGCTACTCAGGCAGGGACACCCACCTCAAGCGGGACACGGTGCGGGCGCGGTTTGCGCTGCGGGACTTCCAGGTGCTTGTCTCCACCGACGCCGGCAACGAAGGCATCGATCTGCAGACCGCCCACGTCCTTGTGAACTGGGACATCCCCTGGTCCCTGGTCCGCCTGGAGCAACGCATGGGACGCATCCATCGGGTGGGTCAGGACCGCGACGTGCAGCTCTACAACGTGATCGCCACGGACACCCGCGAGGGTGAGGTGCTCCGCGTGCTGCTTGAGAACTTCGTCACCGCCGCAAACCAGCTCGACGGGAAGCTCTTCGACAGCCTGAGCCTGGTGGCGGAGATGGTGGACCTCGACCCCGAGCGGTTGCTGGTTCAGACCTACTCGGGCGGCCCGGGGGCGGAAGCTACCGCACTTGCGGCCGCGCAGGCCGTAACCGCTACCCGCCTGGAGGCCGCCGCCCGGAAGGTTGCCGATGAGGAGAACGCGCTCAAGAGCGCCGTGGACGTGGCGGCGGCCGTCGCTGCCCTGCAACGGCAGACTCTGGAACGCATCAACCCACGCGTCGTGGAGGCCTTTCTCGCCCGCCTGGCAGGGAGCGGGCACTGGATTCTCGCGCCCCACGCCGGCGGCGAGGGGCTGTGGGTGCTGTCCAGCCGTGCCGGTGCGCCGCTGCCCAAGGAGCTCGGGGGCAACCCACAAGCGGTGGTCGCTTCAAGTGGGAGTGCGATCGCCAGGGCGGCGGCGGCCGGCGCGCAGGAGGCGGCGACCGCTGCTCTGAGCCTTGGCCCGAGCGAGCCAAGCTTCCGAGCGCTCGTCGCCGCCGCCGCCCACCAGTTGCGCCCGTCGCTCTTTCGGGGCGGTTCGCTCCTCGATCCGACCTCGGTCACCGACTACTACCTGTTTTCCTACCAAGCCGACGTGGTCGAGGCCGGGGGGAGACGCCGGATCACCTGGCCCTTTCTGATCCGGGTCGACGACACCGGCGCCCGCCGGGTGCGCTGGGAGATCCTGGCCAACTACGAGGCTGCCGGCCGGCCAGCCGGCCCGCCGCATCCGGCCCGGGCCAGTGAGGCCGACCAGCGCGCCGAACTGACGGTTGCGGATGAGCGGGTCAGGCGACACCAGGCCCTGCAGGACTGGCTGGCCAAGGCGGAACGGGAGCTGGAGCGCCTGCCCTCGTCGCTCACCGCGGGAATCGGTGACCCGGAGCGGCGTCGGGCGGAACGGGCCCGCCTGCAGCAGTCGGTCGCCAACCGGCTTGACGCCCTTCGCGCCGCCGCTGAGGTCGAGGTCACAACGGTGCGCCGGATCGGCTGGGCGAGGATCCAGGCTGGCGGGACGCCTTCAGATCCGACGAGGGCCAACAGCGAGGAGGTGGCAATGCGGCTGGTCACGACCGTTCTACGCGAGGATGGATGGGCCGTGGCCGACGTGCACCTCGAGGGCCGAGGATATGACCTCCATGCCACCCGCGGGCGTGCGCAGCGGTGCGTGGAGGTCAAAGGCGTCTGGAATCAGGCAAGCGCCCAGGGGATCACACTCACCGGCAATGAACTCCTCACCGCCCGACAGCTCACCGGGGACTACTGGCTTTATGTGGCTGACGGCTGCTCCGACGGTAGGGGTCGACTGTATGGCACTTACCAGGATCCAGTGGCGACGTTTGACGGGCTGATGCAGGACGTCGCGCTGGTGCGGGTGCCAGGCAGCGCTCTCAAGGCGGCCCGGGGGGAGGCCGTGCCGGCGTGAGGCTGATCGAGCGGTGGTTCCCAACGGCCGAGGTCAGCGAGGCCTCGGCGGGTGGCTGGGGCAGCGGCAACCTGGAGGCCGGGTTGTTCACCTGGTTCGCCAAGCGACCCTTGGCCCAAGCCAAGGCAGCTGTGCTGACGAGCCTGCTCCCGTGGCCGGAAGACCAAAGTGAGCAGCAACGGCTTCAGGGACTCGTGCGTCGGGCGCTGACCGACCGGGATGCTGCACACGGCGAACTCGTCGCGGAACTTGCCAAATCCTACCCCGCCGGCGCGACCGCGCTCGACGTGTTCTCGGGACGCGCGATCATCCCTCTTGAGGCAGCCCGGCTGGGGTTGCGGGTCTGGGGCATCGACTACAGCCCGGTAGCCACCTTGGCGGGCGCTCTACTGGCGGATTTTCCACTGCGGGACTGGTCGGACGAGCCACCACTACCCTTCGTCAGGGCCGATCCTGGGCTGCTGCGCGACCGGCTCATCTCCGACGTGGCCGCCTTCCTTGCTGAGGTCGGCCGCCGGTTCACGGCCTCAATGACCGCCTTCTACCCCCGCTACCAAGGCAGGCAGCCATGGGGCTATCTATGGGCGGCCACGCTTCCATGCCAGGAGTGCGGCCGGCGCTTCCCGCTCACCGGCTCGATGGCCCTCCGAAAGCCAGCCCAGGGCAAGCCGCATGTCGCACAGAGCTATCGCATCGACGTCGACCCAGATCGTGGGACGTTCACTGCGGTGATCGGTGGGTGGCCACCTGAAGACACCCCCACCCTGTTCAACCTGACCCGAGGTCCGAAGGAGGTGCGGGGCAAGGCCGCTCGCTGCCCCTTCTGCCACCACCCTCATCCCAAACCGACGCATACCCGACTGGCGAACGACGGGCTCTGCGAGGATGTGCTGCTTGCCGTGGCCGACCTCGACGACGAGGTGAGCAAACGGTTTCGGCCTCCGGTCGACGAGGATTACGCCGTGCTTGAGGCGGCGACCAAGGCCCTGGCCGAGGAAAGCCAGTTCAGCCCCGGTCTGCCCGCCGTGCCCAATGAACCCATCCCGCCGGGTAACAACCACACCGTGCGGGCCTCGATGTATGGGGCGACGACCTACGGCCAGCTCTGCAACGTTCGGCAGACGCTCAGCTTCGTCCGACTCAGCCGCGCAATCAATGACGCCGGTCAGGAACTTCTCGACGCCGGCCTCAGCCTCGACTACGCCGCGGCGCTCAGCGGCTACGCGGGAGCGGCGCTGGTCCGCAAGCTGCGTCGCTCAACGAGAGGAGCTTCGCTCGAGGTCTACAACGACGGTCGCCCGACCGGGGTGAGCGACCTCTTTACCAATGAGGCGAGCCTGGCGTTCTCCTACGACTACGTGGAGGTTGGCCTCGCTGGCGGTGCAGGCTCCTGGGAATCGGCCACCTCCCGCACCCTGAACGTCCTGCGCGCTCAGGCGGCGCGACCCCCCGGGCGGCCAGCGACGATCCAACGTGGCTCCGCCCTTGCCCTGCCTATGGGGGCCGGGAGCATCGCCGCCGTGGTCACTGATCCCCCCTACGACAATATGATCGACTATACCGACGCCTCGGACCTGTTCTTCGTCTGGCTCAAGCGAGCCCTGTCCTCCACCAATCCTGAGTTCGGACTCACCGCAGACCCGCACGGGGTGCAGGAGAAGAACGAAGAGATCATCGTCAAGGAGGGGGGCAAGACGATCGGTGACCATCGAACGCGGGAGTTCTACGACGCCTCGATGGCCAAGGCCTTCGCCGAGGCGGCGCGCGTAGTACACCACGACGGCGTCGTGACCACCGTGTTCGGCCACGGCGACCCCGACGTCTGGCATCGCCTGCTCACGGCCATCTCCGAGGCGGGGCTTGTGCTGACCGGCTCCTGGCCTGCCCGTACCGAGAAGGGCGGGCAGGCGGGCTCGGCGAACATCGTCACCACCCTAACGCTCGCCTGCCGGCCGGCCCCCCAGGGACGCAGACCTGGGCGGGTGAACGAGGTGGACGCCGAGGTACGCCGGGCGGTGCGGGAGCGGATGCCACTGTGGGAGGCGGCCGGGCTCGCCCTCACCGACCAACTGATGGCCTCTGCCGGGCCCGCCATGGAGATCGTCGGTCGTTACTCGAGTGTGCTGAACCGCCGTGGCGATCCCGTGGATCTCAGCCGCTACCTCCCCCTGGCCCGGCGCGCCGTCGAGGAGGCCACGGCCATCAAGGTCGACGACCTGCCCTTGGAGGCATTCGATCCCCGTACTCGCTTCGCCCTGTTCTGGTCGCGTCTGTTTGGCCGCGGGTTGGCTCCCAGGTCGGAGGCGCGCTGGCAGGCCCTCGCCGCCGACCTGACCCTGGCCGAACTTGAGGGGATTCTCATGAAAGTGAGGATCGACAAGACGGAGGGGGTTCGCCTGGCATATGCCAAGGAGGCGCCGCGTCAGGTCGACGAAACGAGCTCCACCATCGATGTTGCGTTCGCGCTCGCCGGAGCCTGGCAGGAGGGCCTGGCGGCCGCCGGCGAGGTGTTAGCAAACGCAGGTCGCGACAGCGACGATGAGCATCTCTGGGCAGCCCTTTCCTACCTATCCTCGCGACTGCTAGACGGCGACCAGGACAGGGCAGCCTGGACCGCCCTCGTCCGTGCCCGACAGGGCCTTGGCCTGACGGCTCGTCAGGCCGCCACCACCCGCAGGCGGGTCGAAGAAGAGTCGGCGGCGCGGTCACGACAAGCCACCTTGTTCGAGGAGGCGGAAGGTCGATGATGACGAGAGTGACCCCCTGGTGGGAGGCGGTGCGGCTGCGAGCCGAGGTGGTGGGCGCCTCAGGAGCGGTCGACGACGTGCAGATGTCCCTGTTCAATGCCGTTCATGGGGTGGTCGGGCGGTTCACACCGTACGCCGACGCCCGCTACTACGGTGAGATCACCCACCCGAGCCCCAACCTCACCTCGCTCATGGCGAGAGTAGCCGTCCGTCTTGGCGGTGGAGCGAGCTACCAAGCAGCCCCAGCGTTGTACCGACTCGACCAGGGAATGGGAGGCGGAAAGTCGCACGGGCTGATCGGGCTCTGGCATCTGGCCGCCCACCCCGAGCCACTTCGCTTCACCGACATCGGCGCCAAGGCCTTTGCCGAGGCAGCCAAGATCCTCGGTTCCCCCTCGCCACCAGATCTCGGCCGCCCGCAAGTCGTGGTCCTCGCCTGCGACAACATGACGGCCGGCAAGGGCAACCCCGCCATCGACGGGCCTGCCCACAGCCTGCATGAACGCTTCCTGTGGAGGCTGTTTGGGCGGGACCTTACCCTCTTCGAACGCTACAGGGATCAGTTTGACAAGAACGGGATCGCTGAAGCGCTACGCGCTGTTGGGCGCCCAGTGCTCATCCTCGTCGACGAGATTCTCGACTATGTCCGCCAGCTCTCGCTGACGGAGAACGCGGATCTGGCGGTCAAGGACATGGCGTTCCTGCGAGCGCTGCTCGATACCGTCAACGACGTCCCTTACGTCGCGATGGTGGTTGTGATGATCGCCTCGGAAAACGACTCGATGACCCTGGATGCCGAGGGGCAGGCTCGACGCCAGGAGCTGGAGGATCTGCTTGTCCGCAACGGCAAGCCCGCAACCGTGACGTCCCCCGCCGATTTCGCCGAAATCATCCGGCGGAGGCTGTTCGATGCCCAGGCTCCTGGTGAAGTCACCTCCGCCACAAGCGATCGCTTTGCAAGCGCGATGCGCGGGTCATGGGAACGCCGAGTGTTTGCCTCCCTTCCGCGTACGAGCACAGCCGACTTTGCCCAGGAGGTTGAACGCTGCTACCCATTCCATCCCTCGCTCATCGGCCTCGCCGAGCACGAGTGGGCTCCTATGACGGGATTTCAGAAGGTGCGATCGACCATCCGCATCTTCGCAGCCACCGTCTGGGCCTTGTCCCGGCGGGGGAAAGCCGGGCAATGGGCACCGGCGCTAATCGGGCCCGGGGATCTACCGTTGTCGGCTGCGGAGGTACGGGAAGCCATCATCGGCTCCGGCCTTATCGCCGACGAACGCGCTCAGGCTAACTACCGCGCCCTCGCCTCAACGGGCATCGTGAGTGACGACGATACGCAGGGTACAGCCCGGCTGCTTGACCTTGCTCGAGAAGGCGTTATCTACGCAGCGGCCAACCCCCGGGCCGCCGAGCGGGCGGCCACGGCCCTGTTCCTCTACTCGGTGGTTGGCCACCGTGGTCAAGCCCGACAGGGGGCCACTGAGGCCGAATTGAAGGCGGCAAGCTTCATTCCCGACGCCTCGTACGGCCCAGGTGACGCTGACGCTGTGCTCGCCGAGCTGCAAAACCCCGACACCGGCCTCGCCGCCCTTGAGCGCCTCGAGGGCCGAGGTGGCCAGCCCGCCCGGCTGTTTTTGTCGACTCGCCAGACGCTCACCCTGTTCTTCCGAGCTCAGCGGGCGGCGGTTTCAGAACCAGATCGCGACGCAGAGCTCGCCGCCGCAGCCGAGCGACTGACCACGACTGGGCCGTTCAAGGACAAGCGCTTCGTCGAGGCCAGAAGCGAGCTGGAGGACCCGCGTCCACTCCGGGAGATCCTGGCCACAGCCGGCGTGGATGATGCGCGGCTTACCCGGCTCGTCGTGCTAGATCCCCGCCGCTTCAGCTTCCAGAACGGGGTGGACCGGGAGACCAAGGAGGCTATCCGGGCCAGCCTTGGGATCGGCGACGACCGAATTGGGGTGGGGTGGGCCTCCTCGGCGGTCTTCGCCGTCGCAAACACCCAGCGCCGCAAGGTGGCGCGGGGCGCGGCCGCGAACTTCGTGGCCTGGGACAGGGTGTGCAGCCTGGATGCCGTCAAAGGGGACGAGGATCTGCTAGCCAAGGCAAAGGAGGAGCGGGCCAACGCGAGGCGGGTGATGGAAACTGCAGTGAGACGGGCCTACCAGCACATCGTCTATCTCGACCAAGACGAAGGGCGCGAGGGACGGGTGGTCCGGGATGACGTGCGCTTCGACCATGAACCCCAGTCGGCGCTCGACGGCGCGGTGGTGTGGGCGAGTCTTGTTGAGGAAGGCAAGGCATTCGGCGTCGGCGAGTTCGATGCTCAAGCGCTCCTCCACAACCTGCGGGACGACGACTACATCAGGCCTCTTGACGAGCTGCGTGACTTGTTCTGGAACAGCCCGAGGATGCCTCTGCTGCCAAATGGTGATCAGGACCTGCAGCGAGCAATCTTCGAGGCGGTGCAGACCGGCCGCCTTCGGCTGGTGGGGCCCGACAGTGCAGAGCGGGTCGTCAGCCGCCCAGGCGAGATCGCAGTCGGCTCGCCATCGCTGCACCTTGCCTTACCGGTTCAAGCGCCTGTCGGTCCTGCCGGTCCTACGACGGCCCCAGCTGCGGCTCCTTCTCCAACTGCAACACCAAGCCCAACTCAGCCTCCGGCTTCCGAGTCCAGTGAGGTGCAGGTCGGCTTCACGCTCAATACCAGCCTGGCGGAGGACGCACGAAGGGACGCTGTGTTCAAGGTCCTCAATGAACTCCTTGAACAGGTAGATGGCGTCAATGCGTCTCATGTGCAGCTGGTAGTAAAGGTCGTATTGCGGGAGTCTGAGGCAAGCACCCTTATCGACCGGGCCCGCGAGGCGGGAGGTTCGCCATCGTCGACACCGATCTCCTAACCACCAATCTTCACTACCATCTGGGACTCCATTGGCGGACCCTTGCGGGCCGGCCATAAAGGGCATTCAGCAGTGCACCCTACCGTCGAGCGCAGCATCGACAGGGACCGCTTCACTGTCAACGACGCCGGAAAGTTGGTTTCCGGGCGTCGTTGACACACCGAGGACCCTCGTTGCCGAGCCGCTGACCAGCATCTGTGAAGTGCGTGGTGAGCAGTGCGGTGAGCCTGCTATCGGCTCTCCTGTGAGTACCCGGAACGCGAGCGGGCGGTGCGTGGCGGGCAAGGCCGGTCCCAGCCGCAGTCAGCGTGATCTGCCACGGCTCAGAGGTCCGGTCGGTCCCACGGCGGCCACGTTGTCGTGGGCACGCCCAAGGGGGCGCGCCCGCCATTGCCGATTCCGGCGGAATCAGGAAAGTGTCGCGGCCGGGCGGCGTGCCGTCGCCCCACCCGGGGCGACGTGTGGACACGGCCCGCGGCGCCGGCGGTCGGGTCAAGGGCGGCCGCAGGCCGGTCCGCAGGACCGCGAAGCGCCCTTGACGCGGACGGCGAGCGGCGCGGTATCCGCCGGCTGGCCGCGACAACGGCCGGTCCGCGGACGGGTGCAGGGTCCCGGCCGCGGCGCCGAAGGCGAGGCCGTTCCCCGCCTGTGAGCTGTCCCGGCGAAGCCGGACAGCGTACCGCGTCTGCCGATCGGGTCTGCCGATCGGGTCTGCCGATCGGGTCTGCCGATCGGGTCTGCCGATCGGGTCTGCCGATCGGGTCTGCCGATCGGGTC
>WNGE01015321.1_pt1 | contig 10157 bp, 13 predicted proteins | sample 5400651 | NCBI WGS metagenome assembly WNGE01 (sample SAMN13153370, study PRJNA577476) | soil metagenome | isolation source: 60 cm soil or saprolite under grassland replicate 2 | place: USA:California | collected 2016-06-15
TCGGCTACCGTGGCAGCAGCGACTGCCGCGTCTTGGTTGTGTCTCACAAACCCATCATGATCGCGGCAGCCGCACCTCTATGCGGTCACCCATCTGACCTGCGCCAACAACCCCACGGTTACGAACTACTGCTGCCGTAACTTGAGCAATGGGACCCAACTGATAACAGCTAGAACTGCGTTCTTGGTCCCTTGATATCGGCTCAGAAAACTCGGCCTTGACACACCAGAGGAGTTATGCGACGGGCGGACTATAAATCGCAGCCCTGCACGATGTCGGTGACACAGGAAACCGCCCGCAAATGCCGCATACGGGAAACGGTCATGCCCCGGTCTGGTCCTTGCCATCATCCGTCTCCACTGGCGGGTCCATGTTCAGGCGTTCTACGGGCTGGCCGGTGATCTCGGCGATGAGATCGAAGTCCTTATCGAGGTGCAGGACCGTCAGCCCGGCGAGTTCAGCAGTCGCGGCGATGATCAGATCCGGTATCGAGAGGGCTCGGTGCCGGCCCCGGTCCGCGAGCAAGGCGAGCACTTGCACCGCCCGGTCCTCGATCGCGGGGGTCAGGTATTCCACTGGCATCGATGACAAAGGCGGCCGGGCGAACCCAGCCCGCAGCTCCGGGCCCGACCGGGCCGAGTGGCCGGTTTCCAGGCGGGTGACAGTCGTGATCCGGACCAGCCCGCGTTCGATCCGCGCGGCCCACTCGGCCGCATCTGCGCTATCGGCCAGGCGGACTAGCGCGGACTTGTCGATGAGCCAGGCGATCACGTCCAGGCCCGGGCCATCACGTCCGGATCAGCCAGGTCCGCGAAGGTGCCGGCGAACTGGGCCAGGTCCTCCACGCGGACCGGGGAACCAGGCGTGGCGGCGTCCTGGGCCAGGCGGCGGCGGACGTACTCGCTCCGGGACAGTCCCAGGCGCCCGGCATGGGCATCCACTGCCGCGATGACCTCATCGGGCACATCGCGGATCAGCACATCAGTCATGTCGGCCTCCAGGCGATATCTAATGATAGCGTGTTCGGCTACACGGCAACATCCAGACGCCCGCTCATGCCGCCTCTGCGTGAGCCGTCGTTAGCGCGGAAACCCTGGGCCGCCAGGGCCACGGACTCGGCGAGCGGCGAATGCGAGGCGCGTCAGCCCTCCTGGAGCAGGATAAGGCGCGCCTTGGCCAGCATCCGCTTCCCGCGGACAGGCCGTAGCTGACCTCCCGGCCCGCCAGGTCGCGGATTACCTCAACCACCTGGACCAGATCCCCTGACGCCAGCTTCTCCAGGTTGGCCTTATACCGCTGCGACCAGGTTCGCGCATCGTCGCCGTCACTGAGCACGGTTACACCACAGCTGATCTCGGAGTTCCCCGGGAGACGTTCCCGGCGACCTAAGCTCGTTCCCAGGGACAGCGATCGGACATACTGTCATGCCGCGAGTCGAGCGTCCGGTTCTGCCGCGTTCAGCTCGCCGGCGCGATGGTGAACACCTGGCCGCCAGGAATCATGAAGTAATACGGATGGCCAGGATGCTTAACCTCGGTAAGTCCTGCCTCGAGCGCCGCTTGGAGCACAGCAGCCGCGTTGTCGGCGCGCAGTTCCAGCCAGGCACCCAGACGCGGCTGCTCGTCATCGGGTGCTTCGTCGGTGAACTCGATGCTGAGATGTCCCCCGCCGGGGAAGCTGACAATGAGCATCGGCTGATCGATGCCCGGAAGCTCAACGCTCCGTACCGGGCTGCCCAGGACCGTCTCAAAGCACTGAGCCAGTTCCTCGCGCCGGTGCGGACGCGCGAAGATATGCACATTGCTGCCAAGTGCGATCACGACTTACTTAGCTCGCCTTTCCTGCCGACCTTGGAGCCATCCGCAGAACACAGCTCCCCAGCCGCTACATACTCCCACGTGCCCAAGTCACGACGTCCTGTCATGCCGCCGACCGAGTCCCTGTCTTCAGGTAGACCACAAGGCCAGTGAGGCGGCTCGAAGCGGCGGCTCTGGTTGCCATTGCACGGTGACGGTCTCGGCGATGACCTCCACGACGTCCTCTTTCAGCGGCAGGATGTAGTGCTGCAGACGGCTGAAGCGCTCTGCGTCGTGCCGGGGGTGAACCCGGTTACCCTGCTCAAGACGGGCGATCCGCTCGCTGTGCTCGACGACTCCCGCCCAGGTGAGTTCGGCGAGGCCACGCTCATAGAGCCGGTGACCCGGCAGCGCCTCATCGTTCGGGGCGCCCATGGTCGCCTCCTGCGTGCCGAACCAGACCAGGACCACGCAGTCATCGCCGGTGTCGGCGGGGTGCGGTCTGAGCGCCAGCGCGGCCAGTCCGGCATCTGTGACGATGAGCACGGCGGCGGGAGAATTCGGATCCCAGCGGATGCCGGCCAGCGACTGCACTACCTGCTCAGTCATGAGCACTCACCATAGCTCAGGCCTATAGGGCTGCCGCCATTCCCTCGGTATGCTGAGCCTCCTGCGCATTTGGACATCTTCATATGCCGCGCGCCACGATTTCATTGCTGATTGGCGCGCATCCTCATTTGCCGCATGTCGGGCACCTCAGATCCCGCTGCGGGAAGCGTTGGCGGCGGGCTGGCCGGCGGCCAGCTTCAGGCCTGGCCTGCTGGCAGCTGTGCCGGTGTCTTGGGCTGGCGCGGCGACTCGGTTATGGTCGGCGCATGCGGCGCATCCGCGCAGTGCTGATCGACATCGATGGCGTGCTGACCGTCTCGTGGAAACCGCTGCCCGGGACGGTCGCGGCCCTGCACCGGCTGCGCGCCGCCGCGGTCCCGCTGGCCCTAGTCACCAACACCACTTCCCGCACCCGGGCATCGATCGCCGGCGCGCTGGCCGGGGCGGGCTTCCCGGTCACCGCCAGCGACATCCTCACCGCGCCGGTCATCGCCGCCGCCTACCTGCACGACCGCTACCCGGGTGCCCGGTGCCTGCTGCTCAACAGCGGCGACATCACCCAGGACCTGGCCGGGCTGACCCTGGCCCGCCCGGGCGACCGCGCGCCGGCGGACGTGGTGCTGATCGGCGGGGCCGGCCCGGAGTTCAGCTATCAGGCTCTCAACCAGGCCTTCGGCCAATTGCAGCGGGGAGCCAGGCTGGTCGCCATGCACCGCGGCCTGTACTGGCGCACCAGCGAGGGCCTGCAACTCGATACCGGCGCGTTCCTCGCGGGTCTCGAGCAAGCCGCCGGCACCGGGGCAGACGTGGTGGGCAAGCCCGCCGCGACGTTCTTCGCCACCGCGCTGGCCCGCCTTGGCGCCGGCGCGGCCGACACCGTGATGGTGGGCGACGACGTCGAAACCGATGTGCTCGCCGCCCAGCGCCAGGGGCTCACCGGGGTGCTGGTCAAGACCGGCAAGTACCTCCCGCGCACGCACCGCGCTGCCGCCGGCACCCCCGACCATGTCCTGGACTCCTTCGCCGACCTGCCCGCCCTGCTGGAGCAACTGTCGTGAGACGACTGGCGAGACGATCTGGACCCGCCGCCGGAACCGGCCGTACGATCCCGCTGCGGGGGAAGGAGCATTAGCATGCAGTTCACCGGCTACTCCTTCGGATCGATCAGGGTTGACGGCGTGACCTACGGTCACGACCTGATCATTGACCGCGGGAAGGTCCGCAAGCGCAAGAAGGCCGCCTCCCGGAAATTCCGCGGCGCGTACGGGCACAGCCCGCACTCGGCCGAGGAGGACATCCCGTGGCGATACCGCCGGCTGGTGATCGGCACCGGCGCAGCTGGCGCGCTGCCGGTCATGCAGCAGGTCCGGAACGAGGCCCGCCGCCGCAAGGTCGAACTGGTTGTCCTGCCCACAGCACAGGCGATCGGCACGCTGACCGAGGCTGGCGCGCACACCAATGCCATCTTGCACCTGACGTGCTGAGCCTGCCGCCGCGGTATCTGCGGGCCGTCTCAGCAGCCGCGCCGCGACGGCGGGCGGGCGCGGGAGCAATGATCTTCGCGTTAGCGGCGGCCCGGCAATTTCGAGGCACCTGAGGAAAAGGCCGCTGGTCTGCATAACAATGCATCGTTACGATGCGCAGAGAACGCTCGCTTCTGCCGCGATGTGATCGCTGGTCAGTGGAACTCCGCGATCAACTCGATCTTGCCGACGATGCTGGCATTCAGCGCGTCGAGGTCTCCGGCGGGGATCCAGTACTCCAGGATGGTCTGGCCGCCCACCTGGTGGACCTCATAGCGGTCCAGGAAAGACCGGCGGACCCTGAAAAGCGTCACGTATCCCGCGCCAGACTGCCTGACATTCCAGTCGCGGGCGATCATGGTGGCGTACGGCTCATTGAGCACCGGGTAGAAGATCGGCTGACCGGACAGCCGGGGCGGCCATTCCCGCCATCCCGAGGCTTCGACCAGCGCAAGTTCTTCGGGACCCGTTGGCCGCCACAGCGTTACAGTCTCGGTTTCCTCGGTCACGCGCTCAATGATCCGCTGTCGTGACAGCGGATACGAACCGATTTCCGCCACGAGTCGAGGATTCCCCATGTCACCCGCGAAGTCTTACTCTTCTGCCGCATCAAGTGTGATTCCGCCCACTTCGCGGAAAGCAGGGGGCCGGCTCAGTGTCGGGGCATGATGACCTTCACCGAACTGGCCTCAGTTCCCTCCGATCCTCTGGCGCTATTCACTGACCGGCTGCGGCTGGCAGTGGCTGCCTACCTGGCCCGCTTCAAGGGCTCCTCCCGCGAGCATACCGAATCTGACCTGCGCTGCTACCTCACCTGGTGCGCCGAGCGAGGCATGGACCCGCTGGCGGCCCGGCGGCCGCACCTGGAGCTGTACATCCGGTGGATGCAGGAGATCCGCCGGTTCAAGCCCTCCACCGTGTTCAAGCCCTCCACCGTGTTCCGGCGTTTCTCGGTGACGGCCGGGTTCTACCGGACCTGCGTCCTCGACGGAATCATGGATCATTCGCCCGCCGAGCATGTGCGCCGTCCCGCGGTGCCCGCCGAGTCACCGACCCTGGGGTGCACCCACCTGCAGTTCGAGGCCCTGCTCACCGCCGCCCGCGACTCCGCGAACCCGTCCGACTTCGCGCTGGTGGCCACGCTCGGGCTGCTCGGCTTGCGGATCTTCGAAGCCACAGGCGCAGACATCGCCGATCTCGGCGAGGAGCACGGCCACCGGGTGCTGCGGGTGTGCGGCAAGGGCACCACGATCGTCCTGGTCCCGCTGCCACCAGCGGTCGGCCGGGCCGTCGACCGGGCAATCGGCCTCCGGGACCGCAGGCCGATCCTGCTGAACACCCGCGGCGCCCGGATGGACCGGCACGCGGCCACCCGCCGCCTGCGCCACCTCGCCGAGACCGCCGGCATCCAGATGTCCAGGGCGCGCCCGCACATGCTCCGCCACCCTATGTCATGACCATGCTCGACGCCGGCGCTGACTTGCGCGACGTGCAGATCGCTGCCCGCCATGCCGATCCGCGCACCACGATGCGGTACGACCGGGCCCGCAACAACCTGGACCGCCACCCGAACTACATCCTGGCCGCCTACATGGCTTCCGGCACCTAGCCTGGCCCTGCGTCTCCCGCGGCTCGAGCCGCGGGAGACGCCCGGTATCGCCGATGAGCGAATGGGCGCTTTGCGGCGTAGCCTGGCACCGTCGTACGCCTCCCCTGCTGTGATGGCGCCAGGAGGTCAGTCCATGACGAACTACGCCCGCATGTACCGGTTCGGGATCACACCCTGGGAGCGGTATGCAACGGCGGCGGCAGCCAGTATCACCGCGCTGCTGGATCGCGAGGAGACCGAGCGCTCCCGTCCCCTGGGCCGTGCACTGGACCTCGGCTGCGGCCGCGGCCAGTACACCCCCGAGCTCGCGCGCAGGGGGTGGGAGGCCGTGGGTATCGACTACGTGCCGGCCGCGATCGAGGCGGCAGCAGCCAAGAGCCAGGGCGTGGGCGGGCTCAGCTACGTCGTCGGCGACGTGACGCGGCTACCGTCGGCCAGCCTGGGGACGTTCGACTTCTTCCTCGACATCGGCTGCTTCCAGGGCCTGGACGCCGGACAGCGGGTGTCGCAGGGGACAGGTGTCTCTGCGCTGGCCAACCCCGGGGCCACCGTGCTGATGCTGAGCTTCGGTCCGAGCCGGTGGCGGCGGCTGGTCGGCGGCGCGTCGCAGGAGGAGGTCGAGACCGCCTTCGCGGGCTGGGAGATGCTCGCGGCCGAGACCGCGGACACCGCGGGCCTGGGCTGGCCGATTAACAAGACCGCGCCGCGGTGGTACAGGCTGCGCCGACGCACCTAGAACGATACCGTCCTGTCTCACGCCGTCAGCGGCGACGCCCGACGATGCCCCAGTCCGCGCACTCGTGCCGAAATGAGGATGTTGCACAACCGTATAGTTGTGCGGTATCTGCATGCCGCCATCGGTTGCGGCAATCACAGGCTCTGGGCCCATTGTTTGTGTCACAGCCGCCCCTTACGCTGAATGCGCCCCGCAGCAGCACTCCATCTGGTGGCGCATTACTCTGGGCACCATTGTTTGGTTCTCCGTTCGGAGTAACCGGATCACATGCCTCATCGAATTCGTGAGATCCTATTTGCGTTCCTGCCGGTCGACCTGGCGGGGAACTTGAAATGTGCGCATTTTGGCGGTCTCAGGCAACTCTAGGACTACGCGGCGGCGGCGGACGTCGTTGATGCCCGTCCCGGCAACCCAAACCCCAGATGGGCAGTCGGCACAAGGTCACTGGACCGCAGGCGAGGCGAAGGCCGCAGCACACCGTCATCGTAATGCCGCGCCTCTGAGGAACCCCGAAGCCCGGATGGACGTCGTTGGCTGCACCAGTGTCGGTTCCTTCGTGATGAAAAGGTAAGGGAGTAATGGCCTTGGGGTAAGTATCATCTTCGTTCCTGGCCTGCTCTGCCTGAGTAAGGAATGGAGCAACCGATGACTTCTGCGCCCGAAAACTACCGGTCGGGTCTGCGAGCCGCAGCCGGATCCTCGGGCCGGCATGGGCACCGACGGGTTCCGGCCACCCGGTACGGCGCAAACCTGCATATGCCAGCCGCTGCGGCCTGGCCCACGGATTCACACCTGGCCAGCTCTACCGGGGTACGCAGCCTATGCTCTCGGAAGCCTCAAATAACGCCAGTACGTATCGGCCCCGGAGAAAGAGAATGAGGATATGAGCGCTAAGAGTCTTGCCAAGCTAGCAGCAGACCGGGATACGACCCCGCCCGGCCAATCGGTAGTCAAGGACTCCACCGATGTGCTTGTGGCAGCCGTGCCTACCGAGGCCCTTGCCGCATACACAGCAGTGATCGGCGTTGTCCTCGCGGCGAACATCGGCTCGGCATACGCGCCGTTCCGCTGGTGTGCGTACGCAGCGTTCATCGCTCTTGCCGTGCTAGCGCCACTATCGCTCTTCCAGCAACGCTCGACGGCAAGCACCATGGAAAGCCGGAAGCTGCCGATCCCAGAGTGCCTGACAGCGGGTACCGCAGCCGCGGCGTGGGGACTAGTAATGCCCGGTAACCCGCTGGCCTTGATCATCCAGGGCAATGTAAAAACCCCCGGCAAACAGCGGGTGGCTTGGGTTCGGGGCATGGCGCGGCGGTCATGGATGGGCCTGATGGCAAGCCGTCCCCTGTCACATCGCTTGCTGCCGCGACAGCCAAGGACAGGTAGGACTCACGGCATGAATATACATACCTGGCCGGCGCCGGCACTGCGCGCGCTCATGCCGCCGACAGAGCGTCCTTCGAACCTGTCATGGCCGCAGTGGTCACATACGTAACGTTTCCGCGGAAACGCTTTGTGCGCGATTTCACAAGCCGCTTCCGCGGAAACGCCCTGTCATGCCGCGTGCAGGTTGTCGATCTGGAATGCCGTGGCACCGGCAGCCAGGTCGACCGCGTTCTCGCAAGCGCGCCTTCAGGCCGTGGCGGCTGGCCCGTCAGGAACCGCTAGCAGGGTTCTCGGCTTGCGGCGCGTGGTGCACGGTCAGCAGCCGCTGTTCGAGCCCTGCCCACGTCCTGCTCCATTCTGCGAGCGGGGTCAGGATCTGCTCCAGCACCGCGAGTTGCTCATCGAAGGAGGCAAGCTGAGCTTGCAGCGCCTCGATGCTGCGCCGCTGCGCCGCGACACTGGAAGCGACCGACGCCAGTTGCGCCGCCGATAGTGCGCCAGGCAGCGGGAACCCGCCCGGCATGCGGCGCTCGCCGAACCCGGCCAGGTCCTCCAGCCCTTCGGTGATCGTGCGCAGTTGGGCGATGAAGCCCTGCGCCAGGCCGGGCGCCGCGTCAGGCGTGCTCTGCTCATCATCAGCCATCGGCCCAGTCCTTTCCGAGAAGCGCGGCAGCCCTTGCCATACTCGATCATTCCCGCCCGCTCCCCGGGTAACGCTCGATGCGTCATCCGCTCATGCCGCTGCGTGTGTGGCCTTTACTCCCACTACTCCCGCGTGGCGGTGTTCTGGCCCGGAGTTGCCGGGTGCTGCCGGCGGGGTGGCGGGCGCCTCGGCGAGCCGGGCGTGCAGCCGTGCCCGGATCTCCTCCGGGGTGCAGGCGCGGCGGCGGCGCTGGTCCCGGGCGATCACTATCCCGCTGGCCGCCACGCTTGCGAAGGCTGCCAGGCCGAGTATCTTCCACTAGCGCATCTGCCGAGGCTACGACTGTGCCTGGCGTGCGCATCGGCCTGGATGAGGCCCTGGAGGTGACCCGCGCCGGTGACGTATGGCTGTTCCGCGGGCATACCGCGGCCGGCCGGGCTATCCAGCTGACCACCAACAGCCCGGTCAGCCACGTCGGCATGTCCGTGGTCCTGGATGACCTGCCTGCGCTGATGTGGCATGCCGAGCTGGGCAGGCCGCTGCCCGACCTGTGGCCGGGCGGCCGCCACCGCGGCGCGCAGCTGCATGACCTGCGCGCGGCGGTCACGCTGTGGGCCGCCAGGTACGGTCAGCGGGCCTGGCTGCGCCAGCTGGAACCGCCGGCCGGCCGCGCGATGGACGACGCGCTGCTGCGCACCATCGCGCGGCTGGACGGCACGCCGTTTCCGGCCGCGGCCCGGGTGGCCTCCGGGTGGCTGCGCGGGCGGCTGCCGCCGGCCGGGCGGGGCGGTCGCGACACCGCCCTGGAAACCGCCTACTGCGCCCAGGTCGTGGCCGTCACCTACCAGGCCATGGGCCTGCTGCCCGCCCGGCGGTCGGCGAACTGGCATGACCCCGGCCCGGTTCTGGAGCGGGGATGACCTCCGCCTGTCCGCTGGGGCCCGGCTCGGCGGGGAGATCTCCGTCCAGGTCCCCGCGGCGCAGCTCCCGGCAGCTGATGACTGACCGGCCCCCGTCCGCGGGCATCCGTCACGCTCTGGTCAGGCCGGCGGCCGGGCGATGCCGGCACACTCCGGCGCAGCGGAACCGTCCGCATCTGCATGCCGCGGGCAGGGTCTTCGCTGATCGCCGTGTCGCCGGTACTGCGTCCGTCGTGCCTGCCGCACCGGCCCATGGCCCCCTAGCGGTGAAGCTGATCGCGGGTCACGGCGCAGGAGGCAGGCGGCGGGACCCGGCCGGGACGCCGCGACCAGGTCCCGGACCTGGGCACGAGCTCCCGGACGGCCAGGGGACGCCGGCAGCCGGCCCTGGATCATCCAGCGGGCCGGCCCCCGTCAGGCGGCCAGGCCCCGGGAACGTCACGACAGGGCCGGCCGGCTGCGGTTCAGTTCGCCGGGACGTGGGAGGACGTCGCTGCCCGGAGCGCCCGCACCCTATCCCGGCGTCACGCTGAGTGATGAGTGACTCAAGGAGAACGCACGCGGACCCGCCGTTCGGTACACTTTTCAAGCGCTGGTTAGGTTCGTTCAAGGCGACGAATAACTGGGCCTTCTGGAATACGTGAATCGCCGTCACCAACGGTTTGAAAAGAGTTGGATGAGCCATTCTCTGTCGTCGGTGCGTGAATTCATCCCTGTTGACACTTCTCAAGGTCCTGACCACCCCACAAGAGCATGGGCCGGCAGGCGACCATGGAGCTCGACCAGGAGCACGAGGCCAATGCCACGGGCTTTAGTAGTTTGGGTGCTTGTGCGAGTTTCCAGGGTTTTAGTAACGCCGGGTAGTTGCTGATTGCGGGCGTGGTGGAGGTCGGCGTGTCGTGCCGGGTGACGACCGGTTCCACGGGCCGGCGGGT
>WNGE01023710.1_pt1 | contig 10157 bp, 8 predicted proteins | sample 5400651 | NCBI WGS metagenome assembly WNGE01 (sample SAMN13153370, study PRJNA577476) | soil metagenome | isolation source: 60 cm soil or saprolite under grassland replicate 2 | place: USA:California | collected 2016-06-15
AGACCACCTGACGCAGCGTGTGAACGATCTCGACGAGGTCCTTCTGGGCCTCCATCACGGCGTCGATGGACTTGTAGGCGCCGGGGGTCTCGTCGATCACGTCCGGATCCTTCCGGCACTCGATGCCCGCCGTCGCCTGCGCGTGGTCGGCCACCGTGAAACGCCGCTTGGCCTCGGCCCGCGACATGGCGCGCCCGGCGCCGTGACTGCAGCTGTGGAAGCTCTCCGGGTTCCCCTTGCCCCGGACGATGTACGACCGCGTCCCCATGCTGCCCGGGATGATCCCGAGATCACCCTCACGGGCCCGCACGGCGCCCTTCCGGGTGAGCAGCACGTTCTTGCCGTAGTGATACTCCCGGGCCACGTAGTTATGGTGGCAGTTCACCGCCTCGGCACCGGCCGTGAACGGTGGGATCCCCGGCGCCGAGCCGACGGCGGCGATGATCGCGTCCATCATCAGGCGACGGTTCGTCAGGGCGAAGGCCTGGGCCCACTCCACCGCCGCGACGTACTCGTCGAAGTGATCGGTCCCTTCTGGCAGATAGGCGAGATCCGCGTCCGGGAGGTTGACCATCCACTTGCGCATGTCCTTCTTCGCCAGCTCGATGAAATAAGACCCGATCCTGTTCCCGACCCCACGCGAGCCGCTGTGCAGGAGAAACCACACCCGGTCGCCCTCGTCGAGGCAGACCTCGATGAAATGATTTCCCGTGCCGAGCGTGCCCAGATGGGTCTGGTGGTTCGAGTGCCCCACCGCGGGATGCCGGGTGACGATCGCGTCGAAGCCCGGCTTCAGCCCGGCCCAGGCGAGGACGGCCGGCGGCGGCGGCGTGCCCCACGAGCCCTTGTCGCGGCCGCGGGGCGTGCGCCCGTGCGGGACCGCGGCCTCGATGGCGGCGCGCACCTCGCGGAGGCTCTGCGGGAGGTCGTTCGCCGTCAGCGTGGTCTCGACCGCCATCATGCCGCAGCCGATGTCCACGCCGACCGCCGCCGGGATGATGGCGCCCACCGTGGGGATGACGCTCCCCACGGTGGCGCCGATGCCCCAGTGAACGTCCGGCATGGCGGCGACCCATCGGTGGATGAACGGCAGGCGCGCGACGTTGGCGAGCTGCCGGGCCGCCGCCTCCTCGAGCGGCACACCGCGGGTCCAGGCCTTGATCGGCACACCCCCCTCGGGCTGGATCACGTCGTACGAACGCTCACTGGACATGGCTGGTCTCCTTCACTCCCGCCCCGGCTCATCGCCGGCCGGCTCGGATGGCGGCGCACCGCGTTCCCGCTCGAGCGGGAGCAGCGTCGTGGGAGCGCCGAGCACGATGGTGTTCTTCCCGTTGCCCATCGCCTGCAGCGTCTTCATCGTGATCAGTGCCGGGTTGCTCTCGAGCATGCGGGCGGCGTTGGCCAGTTGGCGGAGCACGGCCGTCTCCCCGCGCGCCCGCTCCACCGCGGCCTGAGCCGCCTTGCGCGCTTCCACGACCTGCGCGAAGACCTGCTTGATCGGAGTCGGGAACGTCACGTCCTTGATGCCGACCGTCTCCAGCTCGACCCCGAGAACCGCCGCCGCCGGCTCGAGCCGTGCGCGCACCTGGCCCGAGAGCTCCCCTCTGCGCGTCAGCAGCTCGTCGACGGCCAGGCCGGCCACCAGATCGCGCAGGACGAGCTGGGCCTCCATGTAGAGCGTGTCGGCCAGCGACTGCACGAGCGCGATCGCGACCTCCGGTCTCACCACCCGGTAACGCATCGCCAGCGTGATCCGGAGGGCGACATTGTCGGCCGACAGGATCTCCTGGCCGGCCACCGCCGCCAGCCGCGACCGGACATCGACGACGTGGACGGCGGCGAACGGCCGAACTATCCAGTAGAGGCCCGCGTCGAGGATGCGGGCCAGGCGTCCGGCCCGATAGAGCAGCCCCTTCTGGTAATCGTAGATCACCACCCGCATGAACACGAGCCTGCCCAGCGCGCCCACCGCGAAGACCAGCGCGATCGCGGCGACCAGAGCTTGCCACGGTGTCATCATCGTTCCTCTCCTGAGGTAAGGACACCCTGCCCGTCGGGCCCGCCGCTGGCGGGGAGACCGGAAGGTCTCCGCAGGGCCAGGGAGGCGGAGAGGCCGGAGCCTCCGGCGCCCGACGGGCAGAGCGGTTGGGGAGTCGAACCCCATTTGTCCAAGCTGCCGGCTTCAATGTGGAACGTGATCGGGACCAATTGCCCGATCCGCCACTCGGCCGGCAGCATCGTGCCCGCTTTCCATCCCTGGGGGCCACGGCCCTGTTCCGCCGTGGCCCCCACCGCTGTCTTCCGCTACGAGCGATCCAGAGCACGATGCGTGCCTGAACGTCCGCCGTGGGAACCCTCGCTAGCAAACTCTGGGAAAAACTTGATGTCACCGGGGCATCGCAAGACCTGAGCGACAAGCGTCGAAGGAGGATCCCTATATCAGGGGCTAGCAGATTAGCCTATAGTATCAGCATGCAGACCGTGGTGATCGGCTTCCTGGGGACCACGCTGGACCGGGGCGGCGGAAGCAGGCGCTGGGACCGGTGGCGACCCACCGTGGATCTCTGCCGTCACGAGGATCTGCTCGTCCACCGCTTCGAGATGCTCGGCCAGGCTCGCTTCCGAGCCCTGGCCGGAGAGGTCACCGCCGACATCCGGGCCGTCTCGCCCGAGACCGAGGTGCGAACGCACGAGCTGGACTTCCGGGACCCGTGGGACTTCGAGGAGGTCTACGGCGCGCTCCACGACTTTGCCCGCGCCTACCCGTTCAGGCCGGACGAGGAGACCTACCTCGTCCACATGACGACCGGCACCCATGTCGCCCAGATCTGCCTCTTCCTGCTCGCCGAGTCCCGGGACATCCCGGGACGGCTCATCCAGACCTCGCCACCCCGCCGCCCGCGCGGCGCCGAGCCCGGGACCTACACGATCATCGACCTGGATCTGTCGAAGTACGACCGGCTGGCATCCCGGTTCCGTCAGCGGCAGCGAGACGATCTCTCCTATCTCAAGTCGGGGATCGACACGCGGAACGCGGAGTTCAACCGTCTCGTCGAGCGCATCGAGCAGGTCGCCCTGGCCTCGCGATCGCCCATGCTGCTGACGGGGCCCACCGGCGCCGGCAAATCGCAGCTGGCGCGGCGGATCTACGAGCTGAAGAAGTCACGGCGTCAGGTGGACGGGCCCTTCGTGGAGGTCAACTGCGCGACCTTGCGGGGCGATGGCGCCATGTCGGCGCTCTTCGGTCACGTGAGAGGGGCCTTCACCGGGGCCGTGCAGGCGCGGCCCGGGCTGTTACGCACGGCCGACAAGGGGATCCTCTTCCTGGACGAGATCGGCGAGCTGGGGACCGATGAGCAGGCCATGCTCCTGCGCGCCCTGGAAGAGAAGACGTTCCTGCCGATGGGCACCGACCGCGAGGTGCACAGCGACTTTCAGCTCATCGGGGGGACCAACCGCGATTTGCCGGAATCCGTACGGGACGGCCGGTTCCGCGAGGATCTGCTCTCTCGCATCAATCTCTGGACCTTCCGGCTCCCTCGCCTGAGCGAGCGCCCCGAGGATGTCGAGCCGAACCTGGAGTACGAGCTCGACGAGTGGGCGACGCGGCACGGTCATCGGGTCACGTTCAACAAGGAGGCGCGCGCGGCATTCCTGCGGTTCGCCACCTCTCCGGAAGCCCGGTGGACGGCCAACTTCCGGGATTTCAATGCGGCCGTCGTCCGGATGGCGACGCTGGCGGCCGGCGGGCGCATCACGACCGACATCGTGCGGGACGAGGTGAATCGGCTCATGGCCTCCTGGGAGCCGGCGAACGAGCGGCCCGAGGACGACCTCCTGCGCCGCCTCGTCGACAAGGACCGGCTGGCCGAGCTGGATCGCTTCGATCGCGTGCAGCTGGCGGAAGTCCTGCGTGTGTGCGCCGGGTCCCGGAGCCTCTCCGAGGCCGGGCGCGCGCTGTTCTCGGTCTCCCGTCACCGGCGCTCGACCACGAATGACGCCGACCGCCTCCGGAAGTATCTGGCGCGCTTCGGCCTGGCGTGGCGGGACATCGAGAGGTGACCGGGCCGCGCTTCGAGATGGGCGCGGCGGAGCCACGCTGGCGCGCCAGGCGAGGGCGGGTCTCCGGCGCTCGATGCGGGCGGGAGAGGCCCCGCCTCGTCGTCGGGCGGCTGCCTACGCGGTGTCCCGGCGGATGATCTTCTTGAAGTAGCTGTCCTTCCGGATGATCAGGCCGTCGCGAAACTCGAAGAGGTCGCACCCCCGCACGCGGAGCGGGCGGCCCCGCGGTGTCGTGGCCACGCAGGTCCACTCCGAGGCGCCGCGGTCACCCGCGACCCAGCTCGTCGCCTCGACGAACTGCACATCGGGCAGCGTCTTGAAGAGCGTCTCCAGGGCGGCGCGGACGGCCGTCTTGCCCTGGAAGCGCTCACCCCAGGGATCGGGGCCTTCGGTGATGTCGAAGAGTCCGTCCTCCGCGAAGCAATCCAGGATCGCGTCCACGTCGTGCCGGACGAAACCCGCGCTCAGCCGCTCGATGGCCGCGCGATTGCGCGCCTCCGTCGTATCCATCGTCGCCCTCCTCCCCCAGCGCTTCGGGCGTACATGATCACAGCGCCCCACGTCGCGACCGTCCCCGGGCTGGCCATCATGCTCGTGGTTCTCGGCTTCAATCTTCTCGGAGATGGCCTGCGCGACGCCCTCGACCCGCGACTGCGAGAGTGAGGCGCGGCGTCCACCTCAATTGTGCTGCCGCAGCATGGTCATCGTCACCCCATCCGCGCCAGCTCGGCCTCGAGTCGGTCCAGGTTCTGCCGGTTCCCCTCGACGGCGTAGCCCTTCACCTTCTCGTACTCGGCAACGGTCTCGAAGAGCATGAGCCAGGTGAGCCGGGTCCTGCCCGCTTCCTCGGCGAAGGTGGCGGTCACGCGGAATCTGGGGCCGGAGAGGTGGTCGAAGACGATCCGCTCGGGCTTCACGATCTCGACGAAGACGCTCCTGTTCTTGTAGTCGACGCCATCGGGACCGTGCATGACGAAGCCCCACACGCCGCCGGGTCTCGGGTCGAACTCGTGGAAAGTGTTCGTGAACCCCTTGGGCCCCCACCACCGCGCCAGGTGCTCCGGGTCGGTCCATGCCTGGAACACGCGCTCACGCGGCGCGTCGAACACGCGCGTGGAGACGATCTCGCGGTCCGAGCTCATCACCGCCGCCCCTCGATCTTCGCGGCCAGGATGCCGGTGATCTTCTTCCACCCCTCCTCGTGACCGCGACCCATCTCGTCGTTCGGGAGCCCGCTGTGCGTCAACGGCGAAGTCTTCGAGGTCGCGCGGGTCATTCAACGAGTTCGCGGGCGACGCGCGGCGCGCGCATCAGCGGCCAGCCGATCGGGCCGAACCAGGCGCCGCCCGCGACCGCGCCCCCGTTCATCAGCCCGAACGCGGCGAGCGCCACACTCAGCGCGAGGAACACGGAGGAGAGGTCGCCGCCCCCGCGCAGCGCCAGCCAGCCGCCGCCCGCCCCGATCACGAGCCGCGTCAGGTTCGCGAGCAGCGGCCAGAGCAACCGGCCGGCGCCCTGCGAGGCGAAGTACAGGGCCATCCCCAATCCGAAGAGCCCGTAGAAGGGACCGACGGCGCGGCCGATCCAGGCCGTGCGCAGCGCCCGCTCGCGCTGTCCCGCGCCGATGTTGGTCCCCACCATCGCGACGAGCGGCCCACCGAGGCCGAAGACGAGGGGCACGAGGAGGTACTCGAGACGCGAGCCCGTGCCGTAGCCCGCGATCGCGGCGGGTCCGAACCGTCCGACGAGGCCGGTCGCGACGGCGATCGTGAGGTTGGTCTGGACGGTGATCAGCGCGGCGACCGCGCCGACCCGGAGGATGTCGCCGAAGAGCGGCCAGCGGAACTCCACCTCGTGGAAGGAGAGGCGCACGACGCTCCGTCCGGACCACAGATACGCGCCGAGGGCGATGCTGCCCGCGAGGTAGTACGCGACGACGGCGACGGCGCCCCCGGCGACGCCGAGCCGCGGAAACGGCCCCCAGCCGAAGATGAGGCAGGGCGACAGCGGGATCAGCGCCGCCGCGCCCACACAGGTGACAGCGGCAGGGACTGCCATGTTGCCGGTGCCGCGGATCACGCTGGCGAGCGAGTTGAAGATCCAGACGAGGACGGCCGCCGCGAACACCACGTTCGAGTAGGCCACCGCCGCGGCCAGCGACGCCCCGCGCCCACCCATCGCACCATAGAGCCATCGCCCGCCCCCGAGGGCGGCGAGCGTGAAGGCGAGCCCGAAGCCGACGGCGATCGCCAGCGCGTGGAGGACCAGCGCGTCGGCGTCGGACCGGCGTCCGGCGCCGAGCGCGCGCGCGATGGCGGACGAGATCCCGCCGCCCATCGCGCCGGCCGACATCATCTGCATCAGCATCAGCACGGGAAAGACCAGCGCGACGCCGGCCAGCGCATCGGTCCCGAGCCTGGCGACGAAATACGTCTCGACGAGCCCGACCGACGCCTGCACGAACATGACGAGCACGTTCGGCGCCGCGAGCCGCAGCAGCGTTCGAGCGATCGGTCCCTCCAGCAGCGCGCGAGTGCGCGCGTCGAGCCGAGGGGTGGGCGCGACCGTCTCCATGTCCTTGCTCTGCTCCTCCAAGTGGAGTTCACATGGGGGCGCCGTTCAGGCCCGCGCGGTCACGATGGCGTGGAGCACGGCCTTGGGGACGGCGCCGACGACCCGGTCGACGACCGCGCCCTGCTTGACGAATAGGATCGTCGGAATCGACCGGATGCCGTAGCGGGCCGCGAGCTCGGGATTCTCGTCGACGTTGACTTTCATCAGCGTCACCCGGCCTTCCGAGGCCAGTTCCTCGAGGACCGGGGCGATCGCCCGGCACGGTCCGCACCACTCCGCCCAGAAGTCCACCATCACGAGACCCGGGCTCGCCATCAGGGCCTCGTCGAAGGTCTGCTCGGTCAGGTGCACCGTCTCGGACGCTCCGTGATCGACTCTTCGAGGCATCATGGGCTCCTCCCGTGCCTTGAGACGTCGGCCGGAGCCGCCGCGATTCAGGCGTGTATATGTGCATGCATCTATTACCATCCAGGGCGCACCGGGATCGCCCGGCGCCTCCCTCGCCGAAGCCTCAAGAGACCGCTGGGACCGTCTCCAGTCGAGCCGCGACGCTCTTGTGCCACGGCGTGCCCACCCAGGGATCGCGATCCTCGCTGGCCGTGAGTTCGTTCGGTCCGACGCCGGTTCGAACCCGCTGTTCGCCCTCGGGATGGTCGACGCCGAGTCCGTTCGGAAGGGCGAGATGCCCCGCGGCCATCGCATCGTCCACCGCGACCGTGACGATCACGCTGGCCCGCTTCGTGCTGAGGCGGGCGTGTCCACCGTCGGCGACGCCGAGCCTGGCGGCATCACCTGGAGAGACGCGGAGGGCGCCATCGGAGTCCGCCTTGCGCCACCGGGGATCGCGCATGATCGTGTTTGCCGTGAATGACCGCCGTTCGCCGGCGGAGAGTAGAAACGGCCACTCCGGATCGTCGCCGGGCGGCAGCTCCTGGCGAAGCGCGGCCAGCTCGCCGAGCAGCTCCGGAATGCCGAGGTGGACGCGGCCATCGTCGGTCTGGATTCGGCGCCACGTTTCGTCGTAGTCGTCGGCGGCGAACACGACGCCCGAGGGGCTGGCGACAATGGCGTCGAAGAGCCTCTCGCCCGCCTCGAAACCCTCGCCGAACCCGGCTCGGCGAACGCCGGCGGGATTCAGCGTCGCGCACCGGTGCGCGGCCGCCCACAGCGAGGCGGCCGCGGCCGCGCCATTGGGGAGCGCTGGACCGAGCGTGCGATACAGCACGACAGGGGCGACGGCGCCGAGGCGCGGGTTGGCCGCGGTGGCCTCGGCGAAGGCCGCGGCGAACTCGCGGCGGCCGCGCCGCGCCGCGGCGCGAAGCGGCTCGAGGTCTTGATCGCTGAAGACGCCGGCTGCCTCCACCAGACGGGCATGGATCTCCGGCTCGGGCAGGGGGCCCTCCGGTGGCGCGAGCAGCGGGCGACGGAGATGAAAGACGTTGTGGGGAAACTCGAAGTTGAAGAAGGTCGCCTCGTACTTCTCGAACTGAGTCGGGGCGGGGAGAACATAGTCGGCCAGGCGTGCAGTCTCGGTCATGAACACGTCGATGGCGACCACGACCTCGAGCGCCGCGAGGGCCTCCCGCATCCGCTGACTGTCGGCGAGCGAGTGCGCCGGGTTCCCCGACTCCACGATCAGCGCCCGGTACCGCCGGGGATGATCGGTGAGGATCTCCTCGGGGATGACGTTGCACGGGACGAGGCCGCTCAGGATCCTCGCTCCCGCGACGGGGCTGACCGGCGCCGTGCGCGGATCGAGCTCGCTCTTGCTGGCGCGCACGATCGGAATGAGCGTCGCCGGCGCATACTGCGCGCCCGGCTGACCCAGGTTGCCGGTGAGCAGCCACACGAGCTTTTCCAGGTAGCTCACGAGCGTGGAGTGACGGTTCATCTGGACTCCCAAATCCTCGAACACGGCGACGCTCGACGCGCGCGCGATGCGCCGGGCCGCGGCCCGGACGAGCGCTTCATCGACCCCGCTGATCCGGCAGTACTCATGTATCGGCACCGCGGACAGGGCGGCGATGACGTCGGAGACGCCCGAGGCGTGCTGGGCGAGCCAGGCGACGTTGGTCAACTCCTCCTCGACGAGGACGGCGCCCAGCGCAGCCAGCAGCCACGCGTCGCGGCCCGGACGCACCTGCAGATGGAACTCGGCGAGCTCGGCCGTCTCCGTCCGGCGCGGGTCGATCACGATGATCGAGCGGGCGGGGTCTCTGGCGATGTTCCTCAGCGTCAGCCGGGCGTGGGGGATGCTGTGCGACTGCCACGGGTTCTTGCCCACGAACAGGGCCACCTCGCAGCGCTCGAAATCGCCGCGGACGGGCGTGCCGAACATGAGCCCGTTGACCCAGATCTCGCCGGTCTTTTCCTGCGCGATGGCGCTGGAGCGGAACTTCGCGCCGAACGCCCTCAGCGTCGCGGTGCTGTAGGAGCCGCCCAGGTGATTGCCCTGACCTCCGCCTCCGTAGTAGAGGATCGTCTCACCGCCGAACGCGTCACGAACGGCGGCCAGCCGTGCGGCGACCTCGGCGATGGCGGTGTGCCAATCGATCTCCTCGAAGGAGCCGTCCGCTCGCTTGCGCAGGGGGTGGAAGATCCGCTCGCCACGGCCGTTCTGGTAGTGGTCGAGCCGGAGCGCCTTCTGGCACGTATATCCCTTGGACGCCGGGTGGGCCTTGTCCCCGCGGATCTGCTCGAAGTGGCGGCCATCGTCGCCGCCGAGCCGGACCAGGATGCCGCAGTTGCACTCACACAGGATGCACGCGGTCGGCTTCCATTCGACCGCGCTGTCGGTCCCCGCATCGGTAGTCATCTGGACGTCTCCCTGGCGAGGTGTTCTGCCTCGAATCGCGCGCAGCCACTCGCTCCTTGGTGGGGTATGGTTTAAGTATCTTTTGGATACCGGACAGAGTATCGTCTCTATATCTTCGCTGTCAACACGAAAGGCACATGGCGAGACCGAAGATCGGCTATCGGCACTTCTGCCCGGCGGCGCGCGCCTTGGAAGTGATCGGGGAAAAATGGTCGCTGCTCGTCGTCCGCGATCTCCTGGCTGGTCCGCGGCGATTCAGTGACCTGCGCCGGACGCTGACGGCCATCACCCCGAAGTGGTTGAGCGCACGCCTCCGCGCCTTGCAAGGGCAAGGCATCGTGGAGCGGGAGGCGGCGAGCCAGCGCGAGGTGTGGTATCGGCTCACGCCCAAGGGGCAGGCTCTCGCGCCCGTGATCGATGCGTTGCTGGTCTGGGGCATCGATCATGCTCTGGGGCCGCCCCGTCGCGGGGAGGCGATTCACCCCGGTCGGGCCATGGATGGCATCGTGAGATACCTCGAGCGCCGCCACGTTCGCCCGGCGCGTCCAGCCGCGTGGGTCGTGCGCTTCACGGCCGATCGCAGTTACACGATCCGCTTCGACGGTGAGCGCTGGTCGCGGCAGCGGGGCGAGGCCGTGGCGGACGTCATCGTCGAGACGTCCCCGGAAGGGTGGGTGGCATTTCTGGCCGCCGACCGCGCTGG
>WNGE01015165.1_pt1 | contig 10156 bp, 7 predicted proteins | sample 5400651 | NCBI WGS metagenome assembly WNGE01 (sample SAMN13153370, study PRJNA577476) | soil metagenome | isolation source: 60 cm soil or saprolite under grassland replicate 2 | place: USA:California | collected 2016-06-15
TGCTCGGTCGCGGTCTCGCGCGCCAGCGCGAGCGCCTCGGCGGGGACGGGGTCGCTCCACCAGCTTGCGAGGCTGGCCTCCATGCCGGCGACGAAACGCCGGCCCAAGGTCGTGAGCTCGCCAGACGCGGCAAGCGACTGGACCGCCCGCGACGTCTGCTCCCGCCTGAGGCTGAACTCGAAGTGCGCGGCCATGGCCGCCCGGCCGTCGACGGCGAGCCGGTGTGTGCGCCAGAACGCGGTCACGCCGAGATGGGCGTAGGTGCCCTGGAGGAGCGCCCCCAGCGGCCGTGGGTCGTCGCGCCAGGGCGCGTAATAGCGGGCGCTCCCTCCCGGGCGGCAGAGCGCTACGAGGTCGAGCAGCGCGGCGAGCTTGGCATGCTGGAACTCGTGGACGAGCGTGACCGCGAGCTCTGTTCCGCCGGCTGGAGCGGACCTGGCCACGGCGCCAAAGGCGTCGGTCGACGTGGCGCTGGTGCCGCCGGGCTGCCCGCCGTGCAGCGGGACCAGGGACCGCAGGCCGGCCGAAAGCGCTTTGGCGTGCGAGGCGTGCTGCCGCACCAGCAGCGACCAGGCATCCTCGAGCGCCTGCCGCCAGGCTGCCAGGTCGCTGGGGCCGAGCCGCGCCGAGACGGGCAGGCGGTAGCAGGCGCGGAACGGATCGACGTCGTCCAGGTAGAGCCCGAGGTCCTGCCCGCCGGCGACGGCGTGGAGCCGTCGCAGGCCGCACCAGCCGGGGGCGTCCGCGTGCGGGTCGGCCGGCACCCTGAAGGTGTCGCCGGCCGCCGTGGCGATCTCGACGTCCTCCGTGGCGCGCCGCGCGGTCGCCATGTCCCAGGTCGCACCGGCGGGGACGCGGGCGAGCCCGAGGGTCGGGAGCGCGACGGCCCCCTCGCGAACTGGCACGGCGACCTCGAGCTCGTGGTTCCCCCTCACGGCGGCGGCCGCCGCGATGCCTCCGAGGTGAGCCAGGTCGGTCCAGAGGGGGACGGCTGACGACCGGGAGCCGCGCAGCCGCCGCAGGCAGTGCATCGCCCACGACGCGGCAACCTCGGTCACGGCGCGGATCAGCAGCACGTGCTTGCTGAGCTGCCCCGCGCGCAGCATCCTGACCGTCTCGGCGCCGCCGCCGCCCCTGGCGAGCTCGTCGAAGAGCGCCGAGGGGATGCGGTGCGCTCTCACCGCTCTCACCGGCGGCCCGGCCCTGTCAGCCGGCGGACGTCGGCGCGGACGCGGTCCTGGACGTGCGTGATGAGCCTTCGCAGATCGGGGCAGTAGACCGACGGGTTGAGGAACCCGCTGCCGGCCCGGTAGCGGTGCGAGTAGAGGCCGCCCCCACACACGTTCACGATCGGGCACGCGCGGCACGTGTCGCAGAGCGCGGCCAGGCCGAGTTGCCGCGCGACGACAAAGGGATGCTCCAACGCCATGTCCAAGGTGTGGTCGTTGACGTTGAGGCCGGTCGCGGGGGCGCCGTGGAACGCCGCCTTGAGTGAGTCGGTCTGCTCGATGCCTCCGTCCGTCTCGATGACGACGAGGCTCGTGGCGGTGAGCCCCACCGACTCGGAGTGACTCTGCCCGCCGAGGACCAGGTTGATGACCTCCCGGAAGAGCCGGACCCTGGTCTCCTGGCGCGGAGCCTCGTACCAGCGGTCGAACACCGCGATGAGCCAGTCGCCGTACGGCGTGGACACTGGGTCGTCGCCGCGGCGGGGCGGCCGCGCCGTCCAGTTCCCGTGCGGGAGGAGGAAGTCCAGCGACGGAGGCGCGAACTCAAGCAGCGCCTCATACGTCTGAACTGGATCATTGTCCAGATCGATCGTGGCCAGCAGACCTGCGAAGAGCTGGCGGTACGGGTCCCGCTGCAGCAGCCGCAGTCCCCGGACGGCGCCGCCATGGCTGCCGCGCCTGCTCGCGTACCGCCGGTGCCGGTCATTGGCCACACGATCGCCGTCGAGGCTGACGCCGACCCGGATCCCGTGCTCCAGCAGCACTCGGAGGAAGGCGTCGTCGAGCAGCACGCCGTTGGTCTGGACCCCGAGGTCCACCCGTGTCTTCTCGGGAACCGCGCGCCGCAGCGTGGTCGCCACGAGGGCAAAGAGCTCCTGACCGGCGAGCAGCGGCTCCCCGCCGTGAAGGATCACCCGGACCTTGGTGAGGTCGTGCGCTCTCGCGTGGTCGGCGATCCGCCGGGAGGCGGCGCGGACGGTCTCGGGGGTCATGCTCCTGGGCTGGGACCGCCAGCTCTGGTCCGCCATTTCGTAGACGTAGCAGTAGTCGCACGACAGGTTGCAGCGGCTGTGCACCTTGAGGACGAATTCCCGGAACGGGGACCCTCGCCAGCCCTGGCGCCGAAGCGCGACCACGTCCAGGAGGTCGCGCGGCCACTCCGGCCGTGCTGACGTGCCCGAGGGCTCTACGCTGACAATCACGGTCTGTGCATCCCGTGTCGGGTCGCCGGGTCTAGATGGCGGAGTTCCAGACGGCGATCGTCTCGTCCGGATTATCCGCAGCGGTGAGAAGGCGTCGCAGCGAGTGCGCAAGCACGGACTCGCCGAGCGGTTCGAGCGACCGCAGTTGGTCCAGAGAAACCCGTGTGAGGTCGATCATGGTGGACCCGAGATCCAGTTCATCATCCATCTCGCCGATCTCCCTTCCGGGCGTGACCTTAGTTTCTCAGACGGTAGGCGAACGGACGGCTGCCGGAGCGACAGCCCCGAGCTGGCCGTCCCCGAGCTGGCCATCGGGCTGGCCATCGGATTGACCAGGCTGTCGCGCAAGGTGCCCGTCGCCGGCCGTGGCGGCCACCTCAGTGAGCTCCCCGGCCGGCGACCGGTGGAGCGGAGCGTCTCTGCGGGTGGCCGGCTGGCTCCGGTAGAGCGTGACGTCGCCAACGACGAAGGTGGCGACGGCGACGGCGAGCAGAGCGGGAGCGACCACGGCGAAGCTGCCGGTCGCCTCGCCGACCATGATCACCACGGCCAGCGGCGCGTGCACGACCGGCCCCAGGCACGCGGCCATGCCGACGACGACAAAGAGCAGGGGCGACCGGGGGGCGAGGCCCAGCGGCTCGAAAAGGCGCCACAGGGCGGCACCGGTGGCCGCGCCGATGACCAGGCCGGGGCCGAAGACTCCGCCCGACCCGCCCGACCCGACCGACAGCGAGGTCCCGACGATCTTGGCGAACGGAGCCAGCAGGATGACCCACAGGGACGTGTGGACCAGGACGTTGCCGTCCATCGCCAGTTGCGCGCTGCCATAGCCGGGGCCGAGCACCCCGGGCACCGCCAGGCCAAGAGCGCCGACGGCGAGTCCCGCCACCGCCGGACGCAGCAGGCGAGGCAGCCGGGAACGCGAGAACCACTTGGTGACGGAATAGAAGCAGGTGACGTACAGCCGTCCAAGGAGACCGGCGAGCAGCCCGAGCACAGCGCACGGCAGCAGGACCTTGGTCCAGCTCAGCCCGCCGGGCTGGAGGTGCTGACCGCCAAAGAGCGGGTGGAAGCCGTAGAAGGCCCCGAAGACGGTGAAGGCGACCACTGAGGTGACGGCCGAGGGGATGAGCGTCTCTGCCGCGACGTCGTCGCGGTAGAGGAGCTCCGCACCGAGCACCGCGCCCCCGAGGGGGGTCCGGAAGACGGCGCCGACGCCGGATGCCATGCCAGCCGAGACAGCGATGTGCGCGTCGCCGGGAGAGAGCCTGAGCCTGCGTGTGGCCGTGGAGGCCAAGGCCGCGGAGATCTGTGCCGCGGGCCCCTCGGTGCCCCCCGATCCGCCCGATCCTATCGTGACCGCCGAGGCGAGCAGCTTCACCGCGGCGACACGTGCCCTGATGCCCTTGGGGTGGCTGTGCGCCGCCGCGATGGCGGCGTCCGTCCCATGTCCCTCCGCCTCTGGCGCAAGCCAGATGACCAGGGCGCTCCCCGCAAGAGCGCCCACCGCGACCACGAGCGGCACGGCCCAGGGGTGGGGGAAGCCGCTTGCCTGACGGAGCCCGCCTTCCCCTGCCAGCTTCGCCGGGTGATAGCCGGTGAGGGTGCCGAGCAGGTGTGCGGTTGCCACGTTCAGCAGGGCTTGGAACGCGACCGCTCCAAGCCCCGACAGGACGCCGATCACGATCCCGAGGGGAATCCACTTTGCCAGGTGCGACCAGGCACGCGGACCGGGGAGGCGGCGGCCCGCCTGGCGCTGCCCTGCTGCGCGGACCCGCTGCGCGAGCGAAAGCAGATGGCTCACCGGGGCCACCCCCAGGTCACCTCAACGGGCTCTCGCCTTCGGACGCGCTCCATGCCGCTCTCGGTTCTCCGCATCGGGGCAACCAAGTCGTTCCTGCCTAAGCTAAAGAACTTCGCTCTGTAGGGCAATAGTTATCCAGACTGTGTTAAAGGTTCGAAAAGTGCAAATAGTCGCTCAGTGGTCAGGGTGAGGATTCTACCTGGGCGGGTGGCGGTAGGATCGAAGCGCTCGGACCGCTTTCGGGTGGCGGACCTGGCCAGCAGCGGTCCGAAGTGGTTACGGGTGCTAAGGCTGATGCGGGTTCTGGTATGCGGGTTCTGGTACTGGTATGCGGGTTCTGGTAGTTGAGGACGAGCGGCCGCTGGCGGGCGCGATCCGTCGCGGCCTGGAGGCCGAGGGCTTCGTCGTCGAGCTGGCCTTCGACGGGAGGCAGGGCCTGCGGCTCGCCTCCGAGCGCAGCTACGACGCGGTGGTGCTCGACATCATGCTGCCGGGCATGAACGGCTACCGGGTGTGCAGCGCGCTCCGTAAGGCGGGGAACTGGACGCCGGTGCTGATGCTCACGGCCAAGGACGGCGACCTCGACGAGGCGGAGGGGCTCGACACCGGCGCCGACGACTTCGTGACCAAGCCGTTCTCGTTCGTCGTGCTGGTGGCGCGCCTGCGGGCGCTGCTGCGGCGCGGTGCCCGCGAGCGCCCGACCGTGCTGGCCGCCGGGGACCTGGAGCTGGACCCGGCGGGTCACCGCCTGCGCCGCGCTGGGACGGAGGTGGGGCTGACGGCGCGCGAGTTCGCCGTGCTCGAGCTGCTCATGCGCCGCCGCGGCGAGGTGGTGACCAAGCGCGAGGTCCTCGACGAGGTCTGGGACATCGGCTTCGACGGCGACCCCAATATCGTCGAGGTCTACATCGGCTACCTGCGCCGCAAGATCGACGCGCCCTTCGGTCGCAAGGCGATCGAGACGGTGCGCGGCGTCGGCTACCGGCTCGCCGCGGACGGTGGCTAGGCAGCGGCCGCCGCTGTGGTCGGTGCGGGCACGCACGGCCCTGGCGGCGGCCATGGTGGTCGGCGTCGTGCTGACGTCGGCCGCCGTCGAGCTGGTTCAGGCGCAGCGGCGCTCGCTGGAGTCGAGCATCAGGTCCTCGGCACGGTCGCAGGCGGCCCGGGCCGCATCGCTGCTGCGCAGCGGCGCCCCCACTCAGGAGCTGCTGTCGTCCGGCGGGGACTACCCGGTGCAGGTCGTGGACGGCTCGGGGTCGGTGGTCGCGGCCAGCGCCGGGCTGCGCGGCGCCCCGGCGCTGGCGGACGGGCGGGGGAGCCGCGGGCACCAGGGCATCGTGGTCACCCGCATCGGCGGGCTCCCCTCCGGGACCGACGGGCCGTACCTGGTGGTCTCCACCGCGACGGTGGGCCCCCAGGGACCACGGACCGTGCACGTGGTCGCGTCGCTGCGCAGCACCAGGCTGCTGATGAGAACCGGGGCGATCGGGCTCGGAGCCGGCCTGCCCGTTCTGGTCGTGCTGGTGGGGGCGACCGCCTGGGTGCTGGCGGGCAGCACGTTGAAGCCGGTGGAGGCGATTCGCGGTGAGGTCGCCGAGATCAGCCGGCGTGCGCTGCGGCGACGGGTCCCGGAGCCGCCCTCCAGCGACGAGGTCGCCCGTCTCGCACGGACCATGAACGAGCTGCTCGACCGGCTCGAGGCGTCCGCCGCACGCCAGCGGCGCTTCGTGGCGGACGCCTCGCACGAGCTGCGCAGCCCCCTCACCGCGATCCAGGCGCAGCTCGACGTCGCCCTCGCGCGCCCAGAGCGCAGCGACTGGCCGGCGGTCGCCGCCGAGATCGCGCAGGAGACCCGGCGGATGCGACGGATCGTCGACGACCTGCTGCTGATGGCAAGGGCCGACGGGGAGGCCGTGGCGCCGCGGTTCGAGCCGGTCGACCTCGACGAGCTGGTGCTGGCGGAGGCCCGGCGCCTGCGGGACCGCGGCGAGGTCCAGGTGGACCTCTCGCACATGTCGGCCGCGCGCGTCAGCGGCGACCGCGACCAGCTCACCCAGGTCGTCCGCAACCTGGTCACCAACGCCGAGCGCCACGCCAGCAGCGCCGTGCGGCTGGAGCTGGGCATGGTCGGGGACGAGGCCGAGCTGGTCGTGGCCGACGACGGTCCCGGCATCCCGCCGGGCGACCGCGAGCGGGTCTTCGAGCGGTTCACCCGGCTGGACGAGGCTCGCAGCCGCAGCCGTGGCGGCGTGGGGCTGGGACTGGCGATCGCCCGGCGGATCGTGGAGGCACACGGCGGCACGATCACGGTCGGCGACCACGGCGACGGCGCCCGGCTGGTCGTGCGCCTGCCTGCCGGTCCCGGCGCCTGAGCGTGCCGGCGCCGCGCCGCCGCGCCGCCGCGCCTGTGGCCTGGGCGTTCAGCTCTCCTTCAGGGTCGCTCAGCGTCCCTTCAGCACACCTCTGGCAGCTTGGGTACCGGCGCGCTGCCGGCGGTCGCGCTGGCCCCCCCAACGTGCGGCCGCCGGCGGCGGCCCCCGGGCCCCCCGGCCGCCCGGGCCCCCCGGGCCCCCGGCCGCCCACCCAGCTCCCCGGCTCCCCGGCTCACCGGGGCGGCCCGGCGAAGAAGGCGATCTCATCCTGTTTGAATGATTCGCGTTCACCCCTGCCAGTGGGATGGTTCCGCCGCTCCTTACCGAGCCTGAAGGAGAGGAGGGGCATCAGATGGCAGAGCAGAGCTCAGCGGACTGGACGTCCACCCGGGACCGCGAAACGCCTGGCTGGGCCGTCGGCGGCACTGTCTTCGCCGCCGTGATGATGATCATCATCGGCGTGTTCCAGGTGCTCGCGGGCGTGACCGCGGTCGTCAAGGACAAGTTCTTCGCGTCCACGCCGAACTACCTGATCAACTGGAACGTCACGGGCTGGGGGTGGGTCCACATCGGCATCGGCGTGGTGGTGCTCCTGGCAGGCTGGTTCCTGCTCTCGGGCAGCGTGTGGGCCCGGGCGGTCGGGATCGCCATGGTGTCGCTGAGCGCGATCGGGAACTTCCTGTTCATCCCTTACTACCCGTTCTGGTCGATTCTGATCATCGCGCTGGACGTGTTCGTCATCTGGTCGCTGGCCTCGTACGGCCGGAGGACCGTCACCTACTGACCGCCGGAGGGCCGCGCCACCTGCCTGACGGCCACCTGCCTGGCAGCCGCTGGCAGGCGCTGGGCCGGGAAGCGAGGGGCCGGGACCTGCCAGGGCCCGGCTCACCGCCGCGCCATGGGACCCCCCCGGCCCCGGCCCCGGCCCTGGCCCTGGCCCTGGCCCTGGCCCCGGCGCCTGGTCAGTCCCGGTAGTCGCGGGTCCCGCCGCCGCCCGCGAGCCGCCGCAGCTCCACCAGTTCGAGCCCGAGCGACTGGATGCGGTCGAGCAGGCCGAACAGCTCGGCCTGGTCGCGCAGCCGCCCGTGCAGGATGGTCTCGACCGGCTCGGTGGTGACCTCGAGCTCCTCGAACTCGGCCTGCAGCGCTTCGCTGAGGCGGCCCCTGATCCGGATCTCGTAGCTCCCGCCAGTCACCCGTCTCCCCTGGTGCTCGCTTCAACCCCGACTGCCAGCCTCAGCCCTGACAGGATGAGCCCTCATCATCCGGCGCGAGTGAGTTCCCGGCGCCGCGGACGCCGCGGACGCCGCGGGTGCAGCGCTTGGGGTTTCTGGTGTGGAGCCGATGTAGTAAGTGAGTGCGCCGCACCAGGCGGGGGGGCAATGAACCATATCGCCGAACTTGCCGCGGTACGCCGGGGACCGCCCGAATTCTCAAGGGCCCTGGTGCTGGGCTCGAAGCTGGTCCCGCCGCACCCGCCCCGGCGCCTGGTGGCCAGGCAGCGCCTGCTCGACCTGGTGACCGCCGCGGTCCAGGGGCGGCTGACCCTGGTGGCCGCGCCTGCCGGCGCAGGCAAGACCGTGCTGCTGGCCTCGTGGCTGGACGCAGCCGACGTCGACCTCGCGCCCGCGTGGGTGTCGCTGGACGCCGCCGACGACCACCCGGCGCGGTTCTGGTCCCACGTGCTCGCGGCCCTGCGCCGGTCGGGTGCCGTGCCTGGGGGCAGCCTGCTCGCCGAGCTGGGCGCGCCCTCCAGTCCCGGCGGGCCGTTCCTGGTGCTGCTCGCCAACGGCCTTGCCGAGCTCCGCAGGTCCGTTGTGCTGCTGCTGGACGACTTCCACGAGATCAGCAACCCCGAGGTGGTCTCCGGTGTCGAGTTCCTGGTGCGGCACGGCTGGCCGCAGCTCCGGCTGGTCATCGCCAGCCGCTCCGACCCGCTGCTGCCGCTGCCCCGGCTGCCGCCGAGCTGCTGGCCGGGCACGGCGTGGTGCTCGACTCGGGCCAGCTCGTCTCCTTGCACGCGCGCACCGAAGGCTGGGCCGTCGGGCTGCGGCTGGCGGCGCTCACGCTGGACGGGCATCCCCGGCCGGAGCGCCTGATCGCCGAGTTCACCGGGGACGATCGCACGGTCGCGGACTACCTGGTCGGCGAGGTGCTGGCCCGCCAGACGCCGCAGACCCGCGACTTCCTGCTGCGGACCAGCGTGCCGGAGCGGCTGTGCGGCGGTCTCGCCGACGCGCTGACGGGCCGTGACGACGGTGCGCGCATGCTGGAGGAGCTGCGGCGCATGAACGCCTTCGTGGTCCCGTGCGGGCGGCGCCGCTCCTGGTACCGCTACCACCAGCTCTTCCGGGAGCTGCTCCGCGCGGAGCTGCGGCGCGACGCCCCCGAGGAGCTGCGCGGGCTGCACCTGCGCGCCGCCCGCTGGCACGCGGCCGACGGCCTGGTCATGGACGCCGCCGGGCACGCGCTCGCCGCGCAGGACTGGGAGCTGGCCTCCGGCCTGCTGGCCGAGCACTGGTTCGGCGAGCTTGTGCACGGCGGCGTCGCGACCGTGCGGCGGATGCTCGCCGGGCTCCCGTCCGGCGTGCTCCGCGGCAGGCCGGAGCTGGGCGTGGCCACCGCGGTCGCCCGGCTGCTGGACACCGAGGAGCTCGACGACGCCGACCGGTACTGCCGCGCGGTCGAGCGGCGGGTGCGGCGGCTGTCGTCGGACAGGCAGGGCCAGGCGCAGACGGCGCTCGCCGCCGGGCGCCTGTTCCAGGCCCGCCTGCGGGGCGACCGGCGGCGGGCGACGGCCGCCATGCGGCGCATCCAGCAGGCCCGCACCCACGGCCCCCCCTCTGGCGAGGACCAGGCGCTGCTGGCGACCGCCCTGGCGGCGCTGGGAACCGTGGAGCTGTGGGCGGGGGACGCCGGCGCCGGCGCCGGGACCCTCCGGGAGGGCCTGCGGGTGGCGCGGCGGACCGGTCACGAGCGCGCGGAGCTCGCCTGCCTCAGCCAGCTCGCCCTCCTGGAGGCCGTGCTCGGCCGGCTGCGTGGCGCCTGGAGGGTCGGGCGCCACGCGGCGGAGTTCGCCGAGCGCCACGGCTGGTCACGGACGCTCGACGCGATCGGCTGCTACCTGGCGCTTGCCCAGGTGTGCCACGAGCGGGCCGACCTCGACGGGGCCGAGGACTACCTGGGGTGGGCGCGGCAGGCCGCCCACACCGTTCCCGACCGGCTCGCCACCGCCGGCACCGCGCTCGTCGCCGCGCTGGTCCGCCTGGCCAGGAACGACCCGGACGGCGCCTGCGCCGCGCTCGCCGGCGCCCGCCAGGACGGGAGCGCGCTGCCGGCGTTTGTCGACCAGGCGCTGAGGACCGCCGAGGCCAGGGCCCGGCTCGCGCTGGGGGACGCGGCCGGGGCGCGGGGCCTGCTGGGCACGGCGGCCGCGGGCGCGCAGCCACAGGCCGAGGAGGCCGTGGTGCTCGCCCGGATCGAGCTCCACCGGGGCGAGCCGGTGCTGGCCGCCAAGGCGGTGGCCGCGGGCCTGGAGGACTCCTCGCC
>WNGE01017600.1_pt1 | contig 10155 bp, 6 predicted proteins | sample 5400651 | NCBI WGS metagenome assembly WNGE01 (sample SAMN13153370, study PRJNA577476) | soil metagenome | isolation source: 60 cm soil or saprolite under grassland replicate 2 | place: USA:California | collected 2016-06-15
GCAGGGACTGATCATTCAAGCTGAACTGGATACCGGCATCTATCCAACAGGTATCAAGGTCAGCGATGAAGAACTCGCCTTGGTAAATCTCCTTCGAGAGGATTTCCACGGCGATTGGAATTACACCATTGCTCCGGGGCGAAGAAAAAAATTAGCTACTTTATTTTGACGGGACGCCTTACATCGTAATTGCCGCCAGAGCCCAAAGTCATGCATGCTGACCCGGTGTCCTTCCAAAACGAATAGAAGAACCCGTTGTTGGTTCCAGTTTGATTGCTGCATATGGTTTGGGCGTTTGACTGCTTCGTTACACTAAGCAACAACACGGACATGAATACTAGTAGCAGTCCTTTTCTGGATAGTTTTTTCAGCTCCATCGCGACCTCCTTTTCATAGTTAACTGGCGACTCCACACTGCTGTCGCCCACCGTCGTTCCAGCGGCCTGCCGCCTGGCCCGCCGCCTGTTTTGCGTACACGGATGAATCGCTTCACTTTTCATGCGGATGTCTCCTTTTCAGTGATCGTTGTTGTTTCTGTTCCGGGTTGTCTTTTGTTGCAGGGTTGAACTAATGGGCGGAATTTACAACGATTCATCTTTGTAAGTCAACGCTAAATTTAGTCGATCTACTTGAGTTTTGCGGAGGATTTTCCGAAGTGACAGAGCATGCAGAGTTTATACATCTAATCTCAATCGGCAAATGTGTGCAATGTTCGCTCATACCGACTGTTTGGCATATTTAGTTGTTATGTCGAATTATGGATCGGATAAAAACTACGAAGAATTTCGTTGACTTCTACGAAAGCCTTCGTGTATAAGACGGCTCACAGATAATCCCGAAAATTGAAATCCGGATAGGAGCTGAAAGTGAGCAAACCTGATCTAACGCGACCGACCGATGCGGAGCTGGCAATATTGCGAGTGCTATGGAGCCGCGGGCCGAGCACAGTCCGCCAGGTGCATGAAGCGATCAGCCGGGACCGCGAAACCGGTTACACCACCGTGCTGAAACTGATGCAGATCATGACCGAGAAAGGATTGGTTGAAAGGGACGAATCCGAACGAACGCATGTCTATCAGGCCAGGTTTACGCAGGAGGCGACTCAACAACGACTCGTGAGTGATTTGCTTGATAAGGCTTTCGGCGGCTCGGCGTCGCAACTGGTGATGCAGGCGTTGGCGGCCAAGCCGGCCTCGGCTGATGAACTGGCGCAGATCCGTCGCCTGCTGGATGAGCTGGAGGGAGGCAAGCAGTCAACTACTCCATCTAAACGCTAGCGCGTTGTAGATGGAGCTTGCAGTTCCAAGTTTCGTATTCACGCCCGGAAGAAACTTCCGGGAACGGACTGCTTCGGGCCGGTTGACTCTCGGATTCAGGCGAATCCGGTAGCGGCCCATCAACCTCCGGGATATACCCGGAAGTGATAGCGTCTGGTATTCGAGAGTCGGCTCTCGAACAACTTCGGAGATTTTACGTGGTCGAAGTTTTCCAATCACAACCCCCTATCGCCGGTTCTCAAAGATCAGAAACTGTTTCTCTCCCTTGCGGGACGAGTGCCTTTGATCGGGGGCAGTATACCAGAAGAGTTCACCGTATGCTCATCGAAGGGGCAAGCTCTTCAATTCGCACACGGTCTCGATTTCCTCTTCATCCAAGCCTATCGGCTTTGGATGGGGTATCCATCGAGGGGATAAGATGAATACGCTTATTGAAGTTTTGGGATGGACGTTGATCCATTTCACCTGGCAGGGAACCTTAGTCGCTTTGTCGCTGGCCGGCGTCCTGCGGATGTTACGTGGGTCATCAACCAACACGCGTTACGCGGCGGCCTGCATCGCATTGTTGTTGATGTCGAGTTTGCCGTTGTCCACGATAGCGATCATCGGCTATTCCACGCGGGACAAAACAGCAAGCGGGCCGCCGCCTCAATTTGCCGCGCGACCAGCGCTGCAGCCACAGCCGGTCGAAATCGAGCCTACAATCGTTCCGACTCAGACAGATATCGCGTCGGCCTCGCCGCGACCCTGGTCATTCATCCGGCCAGTGAGCATTACGCCACTACTGCCGTGGATGATTCTGCTCTGGCTGTTGGGCGTGGGCTTCTTTTCATTGCGGCTGGCGGGGGGATGGCTTTACACGCAGCGCCTGAAGTCTTATGGGACTCGCCCGTTGGAGGAAGGATGGGAACAAACACTTCGGCGGCTATGCGATCAACTGCGGGCGCCGCGTCCGGCGCGTCTTTTGGAATCGGCATTGGTCAAAGTCCCGATGGTCGTCGGGTGGTTGCGCCCGGTCATTCTGCTGCCTGCCAGCGCATTGACCGGACTCACGCCGCAGCAACTGGAGGCGATCATCGCTCACGAACTGGCGCACATCCGCCGCCACGATTACCTGATCAATCTGCTGCAGGCGGTGGTCGAAACCTTGCTCTTTTATCACCCTGCGGTCTGGTGGGTCTCGCGCCGGATTCGTCAGGAGCGGGAACATTGTTGTGACGATCTGGCCGTGGCGGTGTGCGGTGATGCGCTCACCTACGCCCGGGCCTTGCTTGAAGTGGAAAAGCTTCGCGCCGCCGGCCCACAACTGGCGATGGCGGCCAATGGAGGGTTACTTATGAATCGCATACGACGTTTGGTTGGCGCGCAACCGAAACATGCCAATCGTTTCAGCGGACTGTTTGCCGGCGTCATGACGCTTACCGCATTGATCAGCGCGGGGGCGGGCGCGCAAATCCTGCTTCAATCTTCGAGCAGGGCTGATCGCGAGGTTGTTTCCGCCCGGGGGCGGGAAGCGATGAAGGTCAACAATGCCGCTGATACCCCGGGCGGACCCAACGCCGTCGACGCCGGTCAGCAGGCTGGTTCAGTCCGAGATGATCGCGCCGCTGAAGCTTTGCTCCCAACCTTGCAAAGCGCGTCCTGGGATGTGCGGAAGGCGGCGGTCGAGAGACTGGCTCAGATCCGTGGCGGCCGCGCCGCCGCATTATTGATCGCCGCTTTGAAGGACGAACACGTACAGGTGCGTGAGCAAGCCGTGATCGGGCTTGGGATCAGACAGGATGAGCGGTTAGTGGAGCCTTTGATCGCCGCTTTGACAGACCGCGACTGGCAGGTGCGCGAGCAAGCCGCTATTGCTTTGGGAAGGACCAATGACAAACGCGCGGTCGAGCCTCTGCTCAAGGCTTTGCTGGACAGTGAATGGGCAGTGCGTGAGCAGGCTGCCCGGTCGCTGGGAACAGCAGGTCAGGAGCGGGCGGTCGAACCGTTGATCAATGCTTTACAGGATCAGCATGATCAGGTGCGAGAAGCGGCGGCAAAATCGTTAGGGATCATCGGGGACCGTCGCGCGCTGGAGCCCTTGAATCAGGCAGTGCAGGACGCGGACGAGCAGGTGCGGAAGAAAGCCGCTGAAGCGCTGGGCTTGCTCAAGCAAAGCGGCGGCGATTCTTCGATGAGTATGAATGCCCTGCATTCCTCAAACGCGACGGAGCGCGCCCTCGCGGCCTGTGCGCTGGGCCGCCTCGGCGCCGTCGAAGCGATCCCGGCGCTCATCAACCTGTTGGGCGATGACACGCCAATTCGGCCGATCAAATGCTGGGACAGTGGCGATTGGAGTCCCGCGCGCCATACATTCAAGCAAGCGTCTCCAGGCGAACAGGCCGCTATTGCGCTGGCCTCGCTGAGTCAACATGCCGTCGAGCCTTTGATCGCCGCGTTGAACAATGGGGACCCCTGCGTGCGCAGAAACGCCGCCTGGGCGATCGGCGAGATCAGGGGTGGTTTGGGAACGAATCGCGCCGCCGCCGTTGAACCGCTGATCGCGACCCTGAGTGATGAGGATTCGTGGGTGCGCGTGGCGGCGGCCTTCTCGTTGGGCGAAATGCGGCCCAGCGAGGCGACGGAATCGCTTATCGCCGCGCTCGGAGATGCGGAATGGAATGTTCGATGGATGGCTGCCTGGGCATTAGGTGAAATGAAAGCACGCGCCGCTGTCGAGAGCCTCACGTCCCTGTCGCTGCGTGATGAAAATGAATGGGTCCGTCGCAAAGCGGCCAAGGCGTTGGGCGAGATCAGGGACTCGCAGGCTGAGAAATCGGGGGAGCTTAAGACTACCGGCAGATTCACCAATGTAACCAGGACTGAAGAACTGAGTCTTCCGGCGCGCCAGTTGTTCAAGATGGCCCGGCTGAAAATCAACGGCCGGATCAAGTCAGGCAGCTCCGTCTGGACATTGCGCGATCCGAATGGAAAATCAGTGTTCACGGCGGAGTCTGGCAATGCTGAATTATCTCTCGATTCAGGCGATTTGGACGTTATTCCCGGGACCTGGAAGTTGCAAATAGAGGTGAAGAACGCCACCCTCGATTTCGAGGTTCATTGGAGCCTTCGTTGAACCGGCAGCCCTGGCGCGGGGAATATATACAGAAAGTTTCCCGCGCCAGGTTTAGTTTATTCCTTGGGCCTCTTGCAAAAGTCGTTTGGGATAGTGCGAGCGGATTGACAACCGTAGCGCAAACTGTCCAGTTTGCGAGGCTTTGATGATTGGCCGATCGATGAACCTGCGCAAACTAAATCGAACCAGGCAACATTGGGACACGCGGCGGTACGGCGCCGGGAGCGGTAGCGACCGGGCGCCTTGCTGAGAGGGCGTTTCGATGGGCGCCCGGTCGCTACCGCTCCCGGTACCGTACCAATGTCGTCTGGTTCGATTTAGACAGTTTGCGCTACGCCTTTTGCGATCCCGATTTCTTTTAGCGTCGCGGACCGAAGCCAGATTTACTTTTGCAAGAAGTCTCTTCTTATCCTTCTTTTCCGTAATCCTCTCGCCTACCTGGCCATATTCGGTTTTGGGAATGGCCAATCCCACAATCGAACACCAACCTCATATCCAAACAAGTTGTCTGATGCTCGACTTCTTCTAAATTCTTTGCTTTCAACGCCGGGCCTTTGGCTAACAAGGTCGTTAGGGTGGCACGGAGATTGAGTTTTAACCTCCAAATCAAAACACGTGAGGTAGGTACAGTACCGCGCGCGTAAGCAAGCGGCTGATCGATGAGGTAGCCGCTTGCTTACGCGCGCGGTACTGTACCGATAACCGATAAATCGCCTGCGCCATCAGGCGCCGCGCAATGTCGAGAGTGAATTTTGTCGAGCGCCACAAACGGACAATCTGGCGGAGGATTTATGGGAAACTTGCTGCAAGACCTGCGCTACGGCGCGCGAACGTTGTTGAAGAATCCGGGCTTTACTTTGATCGCCGTGATCACGCTCAGCCTGGGCATCGGCGCGAACACGGCCGTCTTCAGCGTGGTGTACGGGGTGTTGCTCAAACCGCTGCCGTACAAGGACGCCGAGCGGATCGTCGTCGCCCGCGTCTCGCAGCCCGATTTCCGCGACCTGAAGGAGGCGACGCAGGTTTTCGATCGGATGGCGATTTGGGGAAGGAACTTTTATAACGTAACGATCAACGGAGAGACGACGCAGGTTCTCGGCGCAATCGTTTCTCCTGAATTTCTGCCGATGCTGGCGCAGCCCGCGCTAGGCAGGTTCTGGCGGCCCGAAGAAGATACGCAGTATCTGACCGTCATCAGCTACGATTACTGGCAGAGTGGTTTCGGCGGCGCCGCTGACGTTATCGGCAGGACGATCAGTCTCTACAACAAACCATACACGATCGTCGGCGTGGCGCCGCCGGAATTTCAATACCCCAGCCGCGAGTTCAAAATCTGGAACACGATGGGCGCGGCGATGGCCGAAACGCCGGCGCAGATGGAGAACCGCCAGTTCCGCATCTTTCGCGCCGTGGCTCATCTGAAACCCGGCGTCAGCGCCGCGCAAATGCAGGCCGAGATGGATGTCATCTCCGAACGGTTGCAGCGGCAATATCCCGACACCAATTCGGGGGTTCGGATAAATTTCACACCGCTTTACGACATCATCGTCGGCGACGCGCAGCGGGCGTTGTGGGTGTTGCTGGCGACGGTCGGATTGGTGCTGCTTATCGCCTGCGCGAACGTCGCCAACCTGACGTTGTCGCGAATGTCGGCGCGCGAACGCGAGATCGCGATCAGGGCCGCGCTGGGCGCAAGCCGCTGGCGGGTGACGCGCCAATTGATGACTGAAAGTTTGCTGCTGGCGGCGGTCGGAGGCTTATGCGGGCTGCTGTTGGCGGCATGGGGACTGGATGCGCTAGTCGCATTCAACCCCGCCGATATTCCCCGACTGAGCGGCGTTCGCATCAACGCCACGGCGCTGTTGTTTACGTTTGCGGCGTCTGTCGTAACGGGGCTGATCTTCGGCCTGGTTCCGGCCTGGCAGGCGTCGCGCGGGAATCTGAATCAAACTACGGGAGGCCGTGGTTCGGCGGGCAATGTCAAAAGCGCTCGGTTGCGCAGCGCGTTGGTCGTCGCCGAGGTCGCGCTGTCGTTGGTCGCGCTGATCGGCGCAGGATTGCTGATCAAAAGCTTCAATCGTTTGCTGAGCGTCGATGCCGGTTTTACAGCCGATAACCTGTTGACGGTCACTCTTCCGCTGGGCGAATTCAAAGACCCGCAGCTTCGCGCCAATCTTACGCGCGATGTCATAGCCCGCGTCTCACAAATTCCCGGAGTTCAGGCCGCCGGCGGCGGAACCGCATTGCCTCCTATCAATGGGCAGCGCGTCACACGTTTCGCCGCGCAAGGGACGCCGAATCCGAATGACGGCGGCGGCCTGTGGGACGCGTGGTTCGTCGCCGCCAGTCCCGATTATTTTCGCGCGCTGGGAACACCGCTGATCGAAGGCCGCACCTTCACGGATCGCGACGACGGCGGGGCCGCGAAAGTTTTGATCATCAGCCGCAACCTGGCGCGCGGCCTCTTCCCGAACGAAAGCGCGGTGGGCAAACGATTGCAGTTGGTCAATTCGGATGCAACATTCCGGCCTGGGCAATACGGACGTAAACACGATCTACACTCCGTTCGCGCAGACGCCGTTTACGTGGAGCTACCTGATGATCCGCGCGAGCGTCCCGCCGGAGACATTGATCCAGAGCATGCGCGGCGCCGTCGCCTCGGTCAATTCAACGCTGCAACCCGTGAGCTTCCTCCCTATGGAGCGACTGGTCTCCGATTCCGTGGCGCGGCCGCGTTTCAACACAGTGTTGCTGGCCGCGTTCGCGGCCTTGGCTCTGGCGCTCGCGGCTGTCGGAATTTACGGCGTGATCGCCTATTCGGTCAGCCGGCGCGCGCATGAGATCGGCGTGCGGATGGCGCTGGGCGCGCGGAAGAGCGACGTGATCCGGCTGGTCTTGAAGCAGGGAATGACGCCGGCCGGCGCCGGCGCCGCGCTCGGCCTGATCGGGGCATGGGCCGCGACGCGATTGATGTCAGGGATGTTGTTCGAAGTGAGCGCGACCGATCCGGCGACCTTCGCGGTAATTACATTGACGCTGATGACGGTCGCGCTGCTCGCTTGTTACATCCCGGCGCGGCGGGCGACGAAAGTTGATCCGATGGTGGCGCTAAGATGTGAGTGAAGCGGATGAAGGGAAGGCACGGTGTCAGTCGTTCTCGGCGCCTGCGTCTGTCTCTTCCGCCTGCTCTTCCAGAGGTGGAAACTCGACGCGGTCGTAGACTTCCGACAGCGGCAGATGGCAATCAATCGAAGGCAAGCGAATCGAGTCTTCGAGTCCCAGGGCGTCGGTCATCAACCATCCATCCGGATGCCGCGAGTAGACCTGAATCCACGGCAGCGTTTGTAAAACCATCACATAGTCCTGCAAGTCCGGAATGTGGGTTCGGTAGCGGCGGAATTTTTCGCCCCGATCAAATCCTTCGGTCGACTCGGAAAGGATTTCAATGATGACGGTCGGGTTGATGAGAACGTCCTGGAACTTGTCGTGAAATTGCGGCTCCCCGCAGACGATAGAGACATCGGCGTAAGAAAACATTCCCTTATTCGTCTTTTGCTCTTTGAGGAACGGCCCGCTGCGTATTTTCATATTTGGGGAGAGCGCGCGGCAAGGTTTGCCACGGAGTTGTGCGACGAGGATGGCAATCAGATTTGCGTTAATGACGCTGTGTTCCAGGCTCTCCCCCGCCATATTGTAAACATAGCCGTCAACGTATTCGTGCCGCTCTTCGGACGCGCGTTCCATTTCGAGATATTGTTCAACCGTGTAGAGGAATTTTTCTGGTGGTAATGCCAAAGCGTTCTTCTTTCGCTCGTTATCAAATGACACATCAAATGATGCGACAATGATAAGCCAATCTTCGAGGCTTTTGCTAACCACAATGGAGTAGAGATGCAAACACTGTTACAAGACCTGCGCTTTGCCATACGGATTTTGGCGAAAGCTCCCGGCTTTACTGCGGTGGCGGTAATTTCGCTGGCGTTGGGAATCGGCGTCAATACCACGATCTTCAGCCTCATCAACGGCGTGCTTTTCAGGCCTCTTCCGCGAGTGAAAGAGCCCGCAGCGTTGGTGTGGTTCAGAGCGCCCGCATCCTATCCTGATTACGAAGACTTCCGCGATCAGAATGACGTCTTTTCCGGGATCAGCGCGCTGAGCGGGACGAGCGAATTCAGTCTGAGCCAGGGCGGCCAGCCTGAACTCGTCAAAGGCGAGTTTGTCAGCGCGAATTACTTCTCCGTTCTCGGCGTCGATATCTCAACGGGACGCGCCTTTCTGCCGGAAGAAGACCGCCTTGCCGACGCTCAGCCGGTCGTCGTCCTCAGTTACGGCTTATGGCAGCGGCGCTTCGGCGGTGATCCGAATCTGATAGGCGGAAGTGTCAGCCTCAATGGTCTGACTTTCACAGTGGTCGGGGTGGCGCCGCAGGGCTTCGTCGGCGCCGAAGCCACTCTGCCGCGTGATCTGTGGGCGCCGATGGCGATCTACCCGCGCTTGAATCCGCCGCCCGCGGGGAAAGGCGACGTCGTTCCTGATAGGCTTCGAGATCGCGGAACGGACTCGCTCAACCTGATCGCGCGTCTCAAACCCGGCGTCACGCGCGCGCAGGCGCAAGCCGCGATGACCGCCATCGTCGCCCGCCTGCCTAAGGAACGCTACCATCAGACAATTGATGAACGGTTGAGAGCCGTTGAGCTTTTGACTGTGAGCGGCGGACTCGATCCGAGGGATCGGGCCGGGGCGCTGCCTATTTCCGCTCTGCTGCAAGCCATCGTCAGCCTGGTTCTGTTCACGGCCTGCGCGAACATCGCCGGGCTGCTATTGGCTCGGTCGTCGCTGCGGCGCAGGGAGATCGGCATTCGTCAGGCTCTCGGCGCCAGCCGCGCTCGCATCGTTCAGCAGTTGTTGACGGAAGGCCTCTTGCTTTCGCTGCTCGGCGCGCTAGCCGGATTGCTGGTGGCCATGTGGGCGAAAGGTTTACTGATCAGTCTCGTCAGCGCGACGCCGATCGCAGCGCTCGACCTGCGCCTCGATTACCGGGTCCTCGCTTTCACATTCTCGGCCTCTTTGCTGGCGGGCCTGGTCTTCGGACTGGCGCCTGCCCTGCAGGCTTCGAAGCCTGATTTGATTCCGGCGCTCAAAAACGAAGCCGCCGGCAAAGGATATCGGCGGTCACGACTTCGCAACGCGTTTGTTATCTCACAGACAGCGCTCTCAGTCATTCTGCTGATAGGTTCCGGCCTATTTATTCGCAGTCTGCTAAACGCGCGGACAATCAACCCCGGGTTTAAAGTCGAAGGCGGTCTGATGGCGACACTCGATCCGGGATTGTTGCGATATAACGAGGAGCAAGGGCAGGAGTTTTTTCGCCAGGCGGTCGAACGCGTCGAATCGTTGCCTGGCGTCGAGCGCGCGAGCCTGATGCTTTTTGTCCCGCTCGGTCTCTCCTTTGGGCAACGCGGAGTTTATGTTGAAGGGCAGAATGGTTCGCGCAACGTGACGACGACCGGGTTCAACATCGTTGGGCCGCGTTATTTTCAGACCATGGGTATTCCTGTTATGCGCGGACGCGAATTCACCTCGCGGGACAGGGCAGGGGCGCAACGTGTGGTTATGATCAACGAAACTCTGGCGCGTCGTCTGTGGCCCGGCGAAGACCCGATCGGCAAACGATTGCGACTGGGAGGCCCGTCGGGCCCTGAGGCTGAAGTCATAGGCCTGGCTGGCGACGGCAAATATGCGACGATTGGTGAAAATGCGAGA
>WNGE01009606.1_pt1 | contig 10154 bp, 10 predicted proteins | sample 5400651 | NCBI WGS metagenome assembly WNGE01 (sample SAMN13153370, study PRJNA577476) | soil metagenome | isolation source: 60 cm soil or saprolite under grassland replicate 2 | place: USA:California | collected 2016-06-15
TGGAATCTATCGGCCACCTGAGTCGCTTGGGGAGCACCCTTTTTGGCTGCCGCTGCGTAATCCCCACCGCGATCGCGACTCACGAGCACCACTTCTGGATGGCGGCGCAGCCAGGCTTCAGACGTCGAAGCGGTTCGATCGGGAGGCAGCTCAATGGGCTTATGCAATTCGAGATCGACCAAAATCGTGCCGTAGGTGACCCCTTTTTTCCAACGTCGGGTAAGGGGAATGATGTTGCCATCATCCCCTCCCCTAAGAACTGTACGGGTGGATTTCTCCACATACAGCTCAAGCCTTTCGCTCCGCCCGTTTGACCGGACGCGGTTTCTCCACAGGTACACGCTGGATATGAACTTGTTGATGGCAGGTTGGATGAAGCAATACTCGGTTCTCTGCTCCGTCTGATCCTCCTTTAGATCGCCACAGAATGTGATGGCTATGCCATCCGGTGATCTTGGTGATCTTCTGGTTGCAGATGGGGCACAGACCTTGCTGTTCCTTCCATAAGTGGAGGAGCCAGCGCTTCCCTTTCAGCCTTGTGGCCATGTGAACGTCGAGGCGTTTTTCAAAATACGTTTCCCAACTGGGATCGTAGGGATTGGCTTCTGCGCGGATTTTCGTATGCCGCTCAATGCGAATAGACGAAGCCGCGAGGAGTCGCATCACCTTCACCTGTCCCTCTTTCCCTTTGAGGACACCAGTGAAGACCCAACGATTTGGCCCTTTATCGGGAAAATATTTGTCTTTCACCCATCGGCGTGGTTTGTGCTGATGTCTTCGACGAGCCCATTTCCAGATGGCTTGAAAGATGGCATGATCAGCAGCATGAAAGACTGCCTTACTGACCACATGGCGATGATAGAGGGCCCAGCCACGAATCATCGGATTGAGTTCTGCTATCAACTCCCCTGCGGTCAGGTCACGACTTTCTTTGATACGTTTTCTGATCTTGCGGAGAAATGCCTTCACGCTCTTCTTCGAGGGAGTAATGAAGAATTTAGGGCGTTTTCCCCGTTGATATTTCCGTACCGTTTGCCCAAGGAAATCAAATCCGCGTTTGATATGCGTGATAACGGTTTTCTCGATTGAGAGTTCCAATCCCCGTTCTCTCATGAACTGTTCCACAAGAGGTTTGACTTCTTGTTCCAGGAGTTCTTTCGAGCTTCCTGTTACACAGAAATCATCGGCATATCGGATTAGATTGACTTTTGCTCGCCTTCCCGCTCTACTCGTCTTTGAGAAATGAGAGGAGAGAAGCCGCTCTAGCCCATCGAGCGTCATATTCGCTATCGCTGGCGAAATTATGCCCCCTTGGGGTGTGCCTTCTGCTGTTGCATGGAAACAATGGCGTTCCAGGTATCCCGCTTGCAGCCATTTCTTGAGGATGGCTTTCTCCATCGGGATGTGAGCTAACAACCATTGGTGCGAAATTCGATCAAAGCAGGAGCGGATATCTCCTTCGAGTATCCATTCTGCGCGATCGCTTTTGCAAAGCGCAATGAAACAGGCTTCGATCGCATCTGCTGCCGAGCGAGCTGTCCGGAACCCGTAGGAGTTTGGGTCAGCCATTGTCTCGGCAACCGGGTCGAGTGCGAGCAAGTACAAAGCTTGCATCGCCCGATCACGCATGGTGGGAATCGATAAGGGCCTTTGGGCTCCATTGCTTTTAGGAATATACACACGTCGTAATGCTCGCGGATGATATCCTCGCTGTTGCAGCGTGCGAATGGCTGTTATCTTTTGTTCCGGCGTCTTCCAGAGCTCTCCGTCAACGCCGGGAGTTCGTTTTCCAGTGTTTTCTGTCACTCGTCTGACCGCAAGGGCTTTGCCACTCAACGAGTGGGTAAGCAAGCGTTGCAGCGCTTTGACTCTGCCCCACTTGCCTGCCTGAGTTGCCTGCGCGATACGGGCTTGGAGCCGATGAACAGTTCGCTCCGCATGACGCCAGTTCATCTGGTGCCATGTGAGCGGGGTGTCGGTGGTCGCACCAACAGAGGGATCTGAAGTCTTCACTTCAGCCGTTTCCGTCGTCATCTGCATTACCTCCTTAATCGGTTAATCAAACGTTCTCGCGCGGAAAGACCCGAGGGAAGTCTGCCCGCTTTCGCGTGAGGGGATGTTGCACCCTCTATCTGGTCGATTACTAACCAGCGTTCGCTTGTTCCCTCATCCTTTACCGGCTATGCTACCGGTGAGTCTTGCGACTTACTTTCCTCTGTTGAGGAGCATATCCGGCTTACCACGTTCCGCATGTATAGCATGCATGGGTTAGGCTCCGCCTCTCCGCCGATGGCCTTGTTGTCTGCGTCAGAAGAACTGGAAACCCCTGAACCGGCCATCTCCCTTTTGGTCAAGCTTGTCAGCATCTTTCGCTTGTTATCGATCACGACGGTTATCGGCGATTCACGTTCGTTAGCCATACCATGCGCCCTAGCTCCTAACCGCTTGATGCTAGCAGTCGCAATTTCTCCTCACGGATTCATTGCCGTCCTGATGGACGCGGCTACATTGTCCCGGGCGCTCTTGATTCAGCCTGGCAGGGCACTGAGAGCAGAATCCCAGGTAAGATCCTCCTTTCGAGAGTCCTTACAGCTATACATGCGACCTCATGTCGCACACCAATCGTCTATTCCCAGTACCCGTACTGGTTTGGATGAGGGAGACGGGATGGCTCGAAGGCAACGAAGCAAAGTCGGAGGGCTCACCTGCATTCCCAGTCTGCTCGCCAGCCGTGCTCCAACCTCTCCACCAGTTGCTAGCCCTATCGTTTGCAGCATCAGTCGCAAACGATTTGTCATCCGAGCAGAAGGTTGCACCAGTGCAGGAAGGTAGGGTAGGCACCCAACGAGGTACTCTCTAGAGAGCCCTTTTTTGAATGCCCCCCTCCAAACCCGGCGTGCTCCTTTCAGAGCACCGGGCTTTCCAGCATCATCGAAGTGGTTCCGTCCGCGAACGTGATCGTTTTGTTTTGAGTGGTCGCCCAGCGTGTAAATCAACATGGCACGAGTGACACAGCACGAGGGTCTTGCGACGGCGGGCTGCCATCATCTTGACCCAACTGGGTTTGTCTCGGCCCTCATATTTGTTGAGGTCTTTAAGCGCACGTATATGATGAACTTCGACCTGGTCCATCATACGTGTGGCCCCACACTGTTCACATACTTGGGCCAGGAGCCGTTGTTCCAGTTCTGATCGGCTCTGCCAGATGTGCCCTGGTTGATCGTTGAGGGGAGCTTTCATATCCCATCTCAGCGGAATACCACCCCAGGTGGCTATCAGTGGCTTTTTTCCCTCGCGTTCGATGGTCGCTCGAAGCCCTACATAGGTCATTCCATCTACCTGAATATGTGTCCGATATTTCCTGTAGATGTGTCCTACCGAGGTGTGATGCTTATGTGCTAACGTTTTCGTCAGCGATGCTTCCATCGTCTGCTTGAGCGTTTTCAACCGATGGAGGTTGTAGGCATGGCGGTAATAGTTCACGAGCCCTCGATACTCAAGCTGATAGGTGGAGATGATGGTGAAATCACTCTCCTTGAGCAGTTGGGTTCGATGGATTGCCTTTCCTCCTTGTTGATAGCGGTTCCGTTTTTCCAGAATGACTGCTCGTGGGACCCGGAGTCCGACTTTGCCATTGATACTTCGTCGTTTGTAGCGATCTTTGCTCCGTCGTTGCCTGGTATCGCTTTGCATCGTGGTGATTTCGTATCCCAGGAAGCGAGCAGCTTGGCTCCTTGCATGCGTGATGAGCGTCTTTTCTTCGGAAAGCTTGAGACCCAACTCTTCCCGCAAAAAGGTTGCGACTGCTCGCTTAATCTCTTCTGCTTCCGATTTTGGCCCTGTGAAGGCAAGGCCGAAGTCGTCGGCATAGCGGATATATTTAAGCCGCCGCCAGTCTGGATCTCGTGGGTGGATCGAGGGAAGCTTTTGCATCCGTTTTCTCATTTTGAGGGCAGCCTCCTTCTGCCCTTGAGCAAACAACATCCGTGTCTGCCCCTGGAGGGTTCGGTATGCTGGGTTGAGCTTCCTTGTCTCCCCTTGAGTATACTGGGGAATGAGCACGGTTTCGACAAATCTGTCCAGTTTGTCGAGCAGGATATTGGAGAGGATCGGACTCACGATGGAGCCCTGGGGGACTCCGCTGAGGGTCTGATAGTATTTCCAATCCTCCAGGTATCCGCATCGAGGAGTTTTTCTATCAAGTGGAGAAAGCGGCCATCATGGAGTTTTTCTCGTAAGATGGAGAAGATCTTCTCATGCGGCAGTGAGCCGAAACAATCAGAGATGTCGCCTTCGATGATCCAGGTGGCATTTCCCCAGGTATGATAGATCTCTCGGAGTGCGGTGTGACATCCTCGTCCTTCCCGAAATCCGTGAGAGTGTGGGCTGAATTGAACGTCGTAATAGGCGTCCAGGATCAGCCGGACCACTTCCGCCAGGAGCTTGTCGCTCCAGACGGGCAATCCGAGCGGTCGCTTTTTCCCGTTCCGCTTGGCGATGTAGGTTCTGCGTGCTGGTTGCCACTGATACCGTTCGAGGCGCAGAGCACCTATGATGTCCTCTATCCTTTGGAGAGACATGCTATCAACGGTTTCAGAGGTCACGCCTTTGGTGGTCGCGCCAGCGTTGCGATAGATCTTGCCATAGGCGGTCAGGTAAAGGTTCTTGTTGAACAGTTGTCGGTAGACTCTCGCGAGCGGGAGTCCTTGTTTGCCTCGTTCGCGGAGAAGTCCCAGGTACGTGTTGGTACTTTGCATTTCGCATGCCTTTCCGTGTATGGACTTCTTGATACCTTCCCTGTGCATCGGGATCAGTGATGCACTCTGGCCTCCCTTCGGAGGCTGCCCCTTCGCTAGTTGTGCTAGCTACTATGGGGGTTCCGTCGCCATAGGACTCGTGTCCGGTAGGCGATCCCGAAGTTCATGCATCCCCCTGGTCCGCACGTAGGTCCGTGGTTCGGTGGTTCGCTCGATCATTTCGAGTCCTCCTGAGAGAAGCATTCACGATGACGAACGGCTTATCTTCGTGATCTCAGGCAGAGGCAATAGCACCATGACCCTCTGGTTGTTCACCTGCAACCAGTCACCTCACGTTTGCCCAATTCAGGGCTGACCCTATGCGGCCTTGCTTGCACAGCCTCTTGGGAGAGAGTGCTTCCCGCACTGTGCTTTCTTTCCATGCTACTGTCCCCTTTGGCTTTCGCCGCTAGGTAAGGAAGTGCTTTAACTACGATTGCTTCAGTAGTGTTGGGTCCCTCCAACAAGGAGGATGAATGCGCATCGGCGCACCCGCTCGGTGAAAATTTTGTGCGGGCAGGTCTGGGTGCTACAGACGACATTCTCGAAAGTTTTAAGTTTTCCTTCACCTTGAACTGGCTCTTCCATACAAAAAACATTCGATACACTGAAGCCTGCAAAGTTGTCAAAGAGGCCGGATGTCTCAATGATCTGCCTCTCCGTGCGGGAATGCAAGTGTACCACGCCGTCAAGGCCAAGACGAGCGTGCAGGCCCCACCGTGCTCCCCGCCACCTCCTGCACGGCCTTGACTTGGCGTGGTTTTTGGTGAATATCCCGCTCGGAGGGGACGCGAGCGGGCTGCGGCAGACGGCTGACAGGGAGACAGGAGGGGAGAGCTCATGGAAGGCCGCGAGAAAAGGACGTGGGGACCGTTTGGCAGCTCCAGCTGACAGGGCCACCTTCCCCCCTCCACGCGTGCTCACCGGAATTGCTCCATCGGGACATCCTCTCGGCTGAATGCGGCCAGCGGTTTCTTTCGGTAGTCAGAAGTTGGACCCTCGCGATGATGGACTTCCACCCGCATGGCATCGACCTTGAGCCGCAGGACACATTGGGCAGTGTTCATCGCCCCAAGCAAGTCGCGCTTGGAGATAATACGAGTAACAATAGCTCCGGTCATATCCCTTGCAATTACCACCAGCTTACTGTATGAAGGAGGTGCGCTACTCATCACTCACCCCTTTGTTCAGATTGGGACGGCGAGGATTTCTGTCTCCACTCCTGGGCCGAAGGGAACGTGGCTGGCCCTGCCTTGCCTGTGGAATCAGTCGTCTGAGGAACGACGATCTCACGGGGAGCCCACGCATAGGCGAACGCCTGCTGTTCCTCCCAACCGAGCCAGGGCAAGATCCCTGCACTAATCGTGTCAGCCAGCATGACGGCGGCTGTTTGACGGAGCAGACGCGCAGTGCAGGCGACACCGAGAATGTGCAGGGAGGCCCGCATCACCAGATTTCGAACGAACTCGCCGCTCACGGGCGTCTGGTGATGCGCCTTGCCTGGTGCAACAAGCACATACTGATTGTTCGTCCCCTTGACGATCTCCTGACGTTGTCGTTCGAACTTCTCAAGGAGCGGCTTGAGCCAGGATGCTGCTTCAGGAGGAAAATCTAATCGGTGAAGAGGGCGGCCTGGAGAGCGTTTTCCACGGGAGGGGACCGCTTTGGAGAGCACCACATAATAGAATTCTGCGAGCGAAGGGACGTGAATCGCCTCAGTCAATGAAAGTAAAGACGGAATCTGCGCATGTCGGAGTTCCCAGGCAGAACACGCATGGACAATGATGAGATACAAGATCAGTCCTTCTGTCGGGTCGATGTCAGGAGTAGAGAGCGAGCAGAGGTGTTTGGTGATCTCAGGTGGATAGTGGCGAATGGTCCGAGGAGGCACCGGAATGCGTCGCTGTACGGGGTTAGCAATGACCAGATGATTTACTCTGGCCCAGTCAAAGAATCCACGTATCGCCGTACGATGGTTGGCAACCGTTTGTTGAGCACACCAACTGGTCTGGATGAGTGTGCCAATAGCACCGCAATGCACACAGCGTCGAGGAGCCTGGCGATTGGATGGCTCGAAAGGCATGGTTCCTTGACAATGGCTACAGTGCCATTTCCAGTAGAGGCTCAAGAGATACTCTGTCACCAGTCCTCCAGATACCAGTTCGGGAGACTGAATGTCACGCAGCCCACACCAGGTCCAGAAGGAGGCAAGAGCTGCGAGTTGTTCACGTACAGTCTTCGGCTTGTACTTACTCTCCCAGAGCCAATCTGTGTAACGCTCTACGCGATCTTGGAGGCACAGAGGAACGTACTTGAGTGGGCCTAAAGCCTTTCGTGTGGCAATGTAGATCTCACGGCTCTCTATCTGACCGTTGGCTGCCAGAAGATACCCCACATCAAGCAAGCATCCTCGTATGAACTGGGGTCTCTGCCGGTTTGCTGGCACCAGTGTTGCGCAGGTGTCCTCGATAGTTTGCCACGTCAATGGTTCCTGAAAGGGATGCGTCTGTAAGAACTCCCCAAAGGCATGAAAACGTCGTTCGACTGCGTGGGTCACGTTGGGCCAGTCGATGGTGGTCACCAGAAGCTGGAAGAGCATGGTCGTGAACGAGTTTGGGGCAATGAATGCTTCAATATACTTGCGCAAGCCCTTGGGTGCTAAATGATCTCGGTAGCACGGTTTGCACACACGCATGGTTTTCTGATAGATCACCTTGAGTTTGTGGCATTGTACGCAGATGGCACGACCGTTGCGTTCTAGCCTCCAGCAAGATTCGCAGATCGCTCGCTTGATGAGGAAAGAAGAGCACACCTTCCCGCAGGCTGTGCATGCCACCTGGACTTGTCGACGTTCTTTTTGGCGTAGTGATTGGCGCCGCATGCGCTCACATTGGGAACAAAGCCAGGCTTCTTGATTGGAGATGATGCTGACGTGGGAGCAGCGGGCACAAGTGCCTTCTGGCCGAGTCATACAGCGTGGACATAAGCCTGTCTGTGGGAAGACGCAATGCTTCAACCGTCTACAGCGTTCACATCTCGTACTCGGCGCATTACGATAGCAGGTGATACAGATATCGCGCGTCTCCACACGAGATGCTTGACCGCTCTTCCCACAGATCTCACAAAGGATTTCCCTCTGTCTGCTCTGTATGTGCGTACTCATTTCCTTCCTCCAGTGGAAGGGGTGTCGATGCCACGAGCGCCCACTTCCTCTCTGGAGAGAGATGCTTGAGTTGGCGTTCGGCACGCAAGGCTTCCCGTCGGCTATTGAAAGCCCAACTGGCAACGAGCGTGAGAGGGCGATTCAGCCGCGTGTAGCGCCCACCCTGGCCGGCATTGTGGCAGGCCAGGCGTGTCTCCACATTCATTGTGTATCCCACATAAAGCGTCCCATTCGCACAGCACGCTATGTAGACGAAGTATCGTTCTCCCTGATCTTCGGGCTCCATAGATCACCTGACCAAGTTGCTTTGGTCACCTCCACCACTCGCTCAGAGGTGTTCCGATGGCAGAAGCTGCGACTTTATCTCGCTTTTTCCTGTTGGCCTTTCTTGCGCTTTTTGGCACTCCCCGATGGGCTGGTCGAACGTGCGATGCCTTTGTACTGATAGGGATCAGGAAATGGACTCTCCTGGTGTGGCTCTGGCTCCTTGTCTTCATACAGTGAGGTGGGAGCGTCTCCCGCGACCCTGAGCTCCGGCTTTTGTTCTTGAGGACCAGCGGGCAGGACATCGAAGAACTCAGAAGCCTTGCACTCCAATGCGGTGCAGAGCGTTTCAAGTGTGGCGATGCGTAGAGCGCTTGGCTGGCTCTGCATCAGAGCAGAAATGGCTTGCAAGGAGAGGTGAACCCCCGCCTTTTCAGCGATCAGTTTCTGTAAGTCAACAGGCCGGTAGATATCCCGGTTCACGGCCAGCCACTTCCTCAGATTCCATACCAGTGGCATACGTACACTCCTCTTGATTCCTCATTAGTGTGGTCGGCTTTTCAATGCAGCCGTATTGGATAAGAGTCCTTGGGCAACCGTTCCGATACCTTGCTCAAAATACTCTCGTGTATGCTTGACGTAGCGAAAGAGGGTTCCTGGGCTCAGGTGCCCCATCAGGTCCATTAAGAGCCAGACCTGGTCGGGGTGCTCCTCCATGAAGTTCGTGGCAAAGGACTTGCGCAGACTATGCCAACTAAACTTGTGGGGCAGTTCCAAACCCGCCGTTCGTGCTGCCTGGGCGATGGTGCGTAGACTGCTCCAGATGCCATCGTAGGAGACCCGATCTCCGCGCTCAGTGAGGAACAGTGCTACCTGGGTTTTCGCGTCAGGAAAGGCTGGTCGAATAGCCGTCTCATAGACGCGCATCGTCTCCTGAGCAAAGGGGGTAAAAATGGTTTTTCGCACGCGCTTTCCTGAACCTTTTGCCGCTTTTCCATACCGGGTTTGCAGACAGGAATGCGTGTAAAAAAGATCACGGACATCGAGATGACAGATTTCGTCTGCGCGCAGGCCACTCTCTGCGGCCACCACGATCATGGTGTAATCCCGTGAAGCGGGAAGGCGTTTCTGCTTCCTCGGGATATATGTGGAGCGGACAAAGTCGTAAAACGCGACGAGCCGTTCACCGGTGAGAACGAAGTCCTCGTCTTCATCATCAAGCACATGGACAGGGTAATCATATTCTAGCACCGGCTGTTCGATGCGACCGTACTTGGCGACAAGCGATTGGACGGGCGTGCCGGGGATATACGGATACTCAAGAATATATGCAAACAAACGCCGAAGATAGCCCAAGTAGGTACGCACGGTGATAGGGCTGTAGAGCGAGAGCACCAGCCCTTTGCTAAAAGCACGGACACGCTCCCGACCAGCTATTGGTGTCATGGCCTCCCAAAGAAACAATTGTCGTTGGTGATCGGGATGGTTCTCATCGGGAACCAAAAAGCCTTCAAACCAGCCTGTGAGGAAGAGACGTTCCTGCTCGATAGTGAGTGGACTGTGATTGCGGGTGATATGCGTGTCAAGATAGCTTTGCAGGAGCGCCTGGTGATCAGCAAGCATCTCCGCAAAAGGAATGGGCTCAGAGACAGCCTCGACACGACTGACGAGAACCAGTTGTGGACGGCTCATGAGCAGACCTCCTAACATGGGTAACTGGACGAAGTTTCTTCTGCCATCTTACCCTGAATCAGCGTACTTTGTCAAGCTATTCTTAACTAATATTAACTTATCAGTAATTAATGACGCATAGCTTATCTAACTCAAGTGAAACTTACTTGAGAGCATGGTTGCATCGTTGAAGGCAGGTCAGACCTATGGGAATGTGTTTCCATGAGGGTCTACAAAACAGTAGATTTCTCCAGTAATTT
>WNGE01011813.1_pt1 | contig 10154 bp, 7 predicted proteins | sample 5400651 | NCBI WGS metagenome assembly WNGE01 (sample SAMN13153370, study PRJNA577476) | soil metagenome | isolation source: 60 cm soil or saprolite under grassland replicate 2 | place: USA:California | collected 2016-06-15
GCTCTCGATGAAGGCTTGGCCCTCGGGGTCGCGGTAGCCGCCGCGGCGATGCTTGATGCCGAGCTCGCCGAGCCGGGTGCGGAAGCGGCGGGCGGTGAAGGCCGAGCCGTTATCCGAGCCGAGCACGAGCTCGCCCGGTTCGATCCCGTGCAGCGTGACGGCGCGTTCGACGACGGCGATCGCTTCGTCTGCGCGGCACCTGAGTTCGAGCTGCCAGGCGACGATCTCGCGGGTGCAGCAGTCGATGATCGCGTTCAGGTAGCACCAGCCGTGCTCGGCGACCCAGACCGAGGTCATATCGAGCTGCCAGAGCTGCCGCGGCCGCTCGACCCGGAAGAAGCCGGGCCGCTTGCGCCGCTCGAGCGGGCGGCGACGCTGGATCAGCTTCCGCTCCCGCATCACGCGTAGTACGCGCTTGCGGTTGACCGCGACCCCGAGCCGGCGACGGACGAAGGCGCAGACCATGCGGTAGCCGTCGGTCTGGTTCGCGAGCGCCTCGGCGACGATCGCGGCCTCGACCGGATCGGTGAGCGGCCGCCGCTGCGGCGCGCTCTTCGGCTTCGGCACCCGGTAGAGCGCCTGGCGGGTGATCCTGGCGACGCGCGCCACCACCGAGGGCGAGTGGCCCCTCGGCAACGAGCTCGCGAGAGCGGGCGACGCGCTGTCTCACTCCCCACTCCCGCAAGAGTTTTCCCGCGATCTCCAATTCGTAGGTCTTGCGCGGCCGAGCGCCCGCTCCAGCTCGGCGACCTTGCGGCGCAGCTCCCGCGAGGGCGGCCTGGAGGCGCTCGCAGGCAAGGAGGAGCGCCAGGGCGAGTCGAGCAGCTTCTCACGCCAGCCGTAGTAGAGCGTCTCCGAGATCGCGGTGCTCGCAGCAGACCTCCTTCACCGAACGGTCGCCGCGCAGCCCGGGCCAGCACGATCGCGATCTTCTGCTTGGCCGTCCACGTCCTGTACTTCCTCTGCTCGCTCAACCTCGTCTCCTTGTCGGTCGAGCGGCCCATGCTGAGCCTGGCGCCGGACGGTCTCTCCGGGGCTCCGCCCCTCCGAGACCGTCCGGCACACCAAGTCAGCTACTTGTCAACGCGGGACCGGGGAGCGGGGCAAACCCGGCAGCAGACAGCAGAAACACCACCGCACTGTCCCGCTTGGGCAGACTGAGGACGGGAGCCAGGGTGAGCGCCCAGCGCCCTACCTCTCCCCTAGAGGCGTTTGGGCCGGGTAGCCGTCAGCCCCGCCTGGCTCCCACTTCATAGATCCCGGCCGACAGCAAAAGCTTGTGGCACGGGTGCGTTTGGTCGCGCCTAAAGCATGATCTCGCGCAGCCGCTTCAGCAAAGCTTGTGGCACGGGTGCGTTTGGTCGCGCCTAAAGCATGATCTCGCGCAGCCGCTTCAGCGTTTGACGACCAGCACAGCCGAGAAGGCGAGATAGGCGAAAGAAAGAAGCATGCACCCGATGCTCCCATCGCCCGCTAGAGAGCGCAGGAAGAACAAGAACGTCGGTCCCGGACCGACAGCTAATGAGTTGCGAACCCCAGCGCGATCTGGTAACCGCGCGCGCGTGAACATCTAAACCAGCGCAACCGCCGGCGCGGCCCACCAAACCGGCATTTTGAAACCCCTCAGGTGATACGAGCGCGACGGTTTCGCCGCAGCGTCAGGACGTCAAGCTCTCGCCGGACGGGAGGTCTCTTACGTCGCCAGCGGTCTGTTAGCGGCGGCCGCGGTGCGTCGGCCCTGGCGATCGGTCTCTTCGGGCAGCCGGTTTGCCCGGCATATGCTCCCTGGGTGCAATCGGACAGCTATTCGGGTCTCGAGCGCTTCGACGATGTCGACATCACGGGCGAGGAGGCGATGTTCGTCGGCTTCCTCGAGCGCATCGAGCAGCTGCCCGACGTTGTCGCGCGTCGTCGGCGGTCGTACGAGCTGCTCGCTCTCCGGCCGGGCGATCTCGTCGCCGATGTCGGCTGCGGGCTCGGCACGGCCGCACGCGAGCTCGCGGCACTGGGTGTCCGCGTGATCGGGTTCGACGCGAGCGAGGCGATGGTGGCCGAGGCTGGGCGGCGTTCAGGCGGGGCGTCGGTCGAGTTTGCGATCGCGGATGTCAGCGCCCTCCCGTTGGAAGACGGCGCTCTTGCCGGCTACCGAGCCGAGCGCCTCTATCAGCATCTCGCCGATCCGAGCGCGGCGCTCGCAGAAGCGTGGCGCGTGCTCGCACCGGGCGGGCGCCTTGTCCTCGTCGACCAAGACTGGGATGCGTTTCTGATCGACGGCGAGCCCAAGGATGTGACGCGCGCCATCCTTCTCGGCTTCGCGGACTCGATCCGGAACGGTTGGATCGGCCGCAGTTACCACCGGCTGCTGACCAGCGCCGGCTTCGGGGACGTGGCCGTCCTTCCCGAAACGGTCGCGATCACGAGTCCCGAGCAGGGGGAGAGGCTGCCCAAGCTCGCCGCCGATGCGTCAGTCGAGGCAGGGGCCGTCGACGCGACGGTCGCTGGACACTGGCTCGACGACCAGCGGGCGCGACTGGAAGCCGGGACGTTCTTCGCAGCGATGACACACTTCATCGCAGTCGGCCGTCGGCCAAGCTAGTCGCGTTGCGCGGACGACAAGCCGGGCCACCTCTACACCGGCCTGTGGGGTGCGTAAACTCATCCGCCGTCCGGAAGTGCCCGATTTGCAGCGAGATCGTATTTACGCACCCCACACGTTCGACGGTAGGTCGCGGCGCGCGCGCGGCCGCCGCCCACCGCCGTCTCAGCGCTTCACGGTCGAGATCGCCTTGGTGCTCCCTGCCCAGCATCCGCAACGCCTCGTCCACGGCTCCTCACCTTCGGCCCGCTGCTTACGCGTCCGACGGTACGCCGCTCCGAGGCGCGCCACATCAGGAGACCTCCCTAGATTGGCGGTCGGCGTTACCCGTTTTGCCCGATGAACCCCAACCGCGCGGCTTCGGCGCTCGCCTCGCCGCGGGTGCGCGCACCGAGCTTGCGAAGAATCGCCGACACGTGATGGTCAACGGTCTTTTCCGCGAGAACGAGACGCTCGGCGATCTCCGCGTTGCGTAATCCCTGCGCCACCAAAGCGAGAGCCTCAAGCTCGCGCGCCGTCAAGCCCGCCGGATTCTCGCGCGTCGACGGCCGCGGCCCCCGCGGCAGCCCGCGCACGCCCCGGTCGCGCAGCCGCCGAGCGACGATCGCCGCCGCCGGCTGCGCCCCCAACCGCTGCAGCTCCGCCAAGGCCTGGCGCAGCGCCGCCTCCTCATCGGCGTCCGCCAGCGCGAGCGCGGCCTCGTACGGGCAACCGATCTCGGTCCAGAGCTCGGCTGCACGCGCCCATTCGCCGCGCATTTGCAGTGCGTACGGCTCGGCCGGGTCCACTGCGATCCGTTGTTGATGACCCGCGCGCCAGCGCCAACAGGCGAGCTCCCCAACGATCCACGACGCGCGCGCACGAACCGCAACGTCGAGCGCTTCCTCGGTCGCGGCGACAACGGCCGCCGGATCGCCCTTGAGCCACGCGATCTCCGCCCGCGCGGCGGCCAGGTACATCTTGCTCATTGGAGGTGGGGCAGGTGCGGGTCGCAAGGGACCGGCGCTCGCGTCGTCTCGCTGCATCTCGTAGTCGAGGGCGTCGTCTACGCCGGGGTCGCCGCGCCGGGCACGGACGAGCGCGAGCACCGAGCGTGCAAGCGCCGGTGCCGGCGCCTGCGTCTGAGCCGTCCGTAGCACGCGTGCAGCGCCGGCGGCGGCGTCACTCCAGCGCCCGCGGTCGAGGTCGGCGCGCGCCCCGAGCGCGACCAAGTGCTGACGCCAGGTACCGAGATCACGCTCGCTGCAGTAGTCGACGCCACGTGCGAGGTAACGCTCCACTGCCGCGAAGCTGCGGCTTCGGACGGCCGCGGTGACGAGGAAGTCAAACGCACATGCTGCAACCTCCTCGAATCCGGCGTCGATCGCGACTTCCAAGGCCTGCTCGAGTTCGGCGCTGGCTGCGGGGTCGCCCTGCAGCACCTTAATCGCGCTGACGCAGACGACCGCATAGGTGGCTACCTCACTGTCATCGATCTCGCCCGCAAGCTCGATCGCGCGTCGCGCCCACGCGATTCCCCGCTCGGCATCTCCGCGCTTCCACGCAAGCTCCGAGAGATTCGCGTATGCCATTCCGAGCTCACGATCTGGCGGCAATGTCTCGAGAAACGCGGCCGCCGACTCCCCCTCGGCGATTGCGTCCTCGGCGTGACCGAAGAACCAAAGAAGACGCGAATGCAGCCCTAGCGACGCCGCCTCTTTCCGCAGTTCTCCGGCGGCGCGGTGGGAGACGAGCGCCTCGCTGCACGCTTCGAACGCCTCCGCGAAATCACCGGTGAGAAAGGCCTCCCCCGCTTGGCCGTCGAGAAGGTCGGCTCTGGCGGACGGCTCGTCCTCGAAGCGCGCTGCGCGCCCGTATAACGAGGCCGCCTCACGATGCGCTCCCACCCACGCTGCTCGCTCGGCGGCCGCAGGCGCATACCTCAAGACCGCCTCCGCGTCTTCCGCCGCCTCTGCGTGGTGAGCGAGTCGGGCCACATCCGGTGCGCCGCTCGGCGGAGCGGCGAGCGCTGCAAGCGCCCTGCGGTGGAACGCGATCCTGCGATTCGGTGGAAGCGACTCCTCGATCGCCAAGCGCGCGAGCTCGTGCCGGAAGGCGACGCCTGCCCGCTCGTACACGAGCATGCCCGACGTCAGACATTCGTCGAGAGCGTCGATCGCCTCGCCGACAAGCGCCTCCAGCAGCCACAGCTCCGCCCGCGTCGGGACGATCGCGGCCGCTTCGAGGACCCGCTTCGCGGGAGCACTGAGGCGCGCGGCGCGGGCGAAGACCGCGTCCCTCACCGTGTCGGGTATCTCCACGGCTCCTGCGGCGAGCGCCTCGACGACGAAGAACGGATTGCCGCCCGTCTTGCGGTAAAGCTCCCCCGGGTCGACGGCGTGGGGCTGGGCGAGCTGCGCGACCGCCGCCGGCGAGAGAGCAAACAGCTTGAGCCGCCCAACCGACTGGCTTGCCGCCAGCTCGCCGAGCACGATCCGGAGCGGGTGCGCGCGCTCGAGCTCGTCGTCGCGGTAGCTGGCGATGATCAGGGCCGGAACCGTCTCCACCCTCCGGGCGAGCAGCCTCAACACGTCGAGCGTGGCCTCGTCGGCCCAGTGCACATCGTCGAGGACGAAGACAGACGGGCCTCGCGCCCGCAGTTCACCCACAAGCGCGGCGACGACCTCGTGCGGCATCACCTCACCACTCGCGACGACCTTCTCGAGGTCACCGCCGGCCCTCTCGGCGACGTCGACCAGTGGCCCCAGCGGGCGCGGAGTAAAGAGCGGATCGCAAGCGCCCCAGAGGATCCGCGTCGATCGGCCGGACTCCTCACAGAACCGCCGCAACAGTGCCGTCTTCCCCACGCCGGCCTCACCGCGCACGACCACGACGCGACCCTGCGAACCGCGCCGCACCGTTTCCAGACACTCGCCGAGCGACGACAACTCGCCGTCCCGCTCGAGCAGCTCGCTCGCGGAGTGCGTGGCGTCAAGTGGCAGCTGTCTCACCAGACCGGAATTGTCCGCCGACCGCTTCGGCGCTTCAAGCTGCCGGAGCGAGAACCCTCTCGAACACGCGTATTCCGGTGTCCAGGGTCAGAGCTGCTCGAAGATGCTGCCTACCCATGAACCCGACCGCCGACGTCTCCTGTCATCGGTCCGCGCTGGAAACGAGATGGAAACGAATTTCCCCATGACCATCCCGAGATGGCGCTCCCGTGCGATGCCTACTAGCGAGCTCCGACCCGCGCTGATGGCGCCCACCCTGGAAACGTCATGGAAACGACCGGGTGAAACCAGGTGAAAACTACGCATGAACGCCGACGACGCGACTTGTGCAAACTCGCATGACTATGCGATTTCCGCGGCTAGATGAAACCTGCTGAAACGCTGTCGTCACACCTGTCACGCCGGAGGTCGCGGGTTCGAGTCCCGTCGCTCCCGAAACAAACATCCTGCAAATCCCCGCAGCTTTAGTTGCCGATTCCGGCGCAAGGGACCACCGGCTTTCCAACCGGTCACGCGTTCATCCCGCACGCGAATCCCGGACGCGGTCCCGTCACGTAAAGCGCTGCAAATCGCCAATGTTCTGTTGCCGGGCACGGGGTCAGAGTCTTTCGTCATCCCGCGTAGATCCCGCAAGCGAATGGCCAGTTCGACGGCAGAGGCGCCGCTCGCTCACTTGACGTCACTAACGGCGCACCGACGGCGCGCACACGGAGCGATCGGCGCAACGGCGCTCTACACGCGGCGCAGCACGGTCGAGCCAGAACACGAAGGGGGCGCGCAACTCGACCGCCTCTTCAGGCCCAGCACGGCGGCGTGGCACCACCACGCAAGCAGCGACGTCCGCGGCAACACACGCGGCGCGTCCAGCGACCGCGATTGGCTGCTAGATGCAGTTGCTCGTCGACCCGACCGATCCGTTTCCGGAGGGCTATCTCCTCTCGGACACGTGACCTGGAAGCGACGTTCAGTAGCTCATCATCGCGCGGACACCCGCAGCAGATTCGAGTACAAGGTCGCCGACGCGGGCCGGCAAGCAGGGTCCTTTTCGAGGGCGCGCAGAAGCGCCCACGCGTGTGGGTGCCAAAAACTTGGTGCACACCCCGAGAAATCGATTTGCAGGCAGGAGGCTAATTTTGGCACCCCACACGGGACGTCGCCGCAGCCGTCAACATGACGAGCGGGCTCCTCACCACCGTTGTCCGCCGCAAGACCGGCCGACCGGTGCAGGAATGGATCACGGAACGGCGGATGGCACAGGCACGTCGGCTGCTCGCCGAGACCGACCTCACCGTCACGGAGGTCGGCCGCCGTGTCGGCTACACCGACCCCGTCTACTTCGTTAAGACCTTCCGGCGCGCGCACAACGCGACCCCCCTTCAGTGGCGCCGTGCCGGACGTCGCCAGACAGGGTGATCAGGCGGGGCGAATCATGAGCCGAGCCTCTGGAGCCGAGGGGTCAAGCGGTTTACTCTGCCTTCTCGGTCGGCAGTCCAGCCCGCCGCCAGGCGACGAAGCCGCCGGCAACCTCGGCAGCGCCGTTGCGCAGCGTCGCCTTCGAGCGCACCGCGTGCTGGCAGAGGTAGATCGCCCCCGCACCCTCGGGCTTGAGGACGTGACGTGTCAGCGACACCGAAATCGCCCCCGGCGGAGCACCGTAGCGTCGCCGCTCGACCTCCGTCCGCAGGTCGAGCAGGCGCGCCTCGCCTCGTTGCAGCAGCGTCCAGACCTCGTGCGGGTCGACAGAGCGTGCTGTCGCATGACCTCCCGCATCTTGTTTCTGATCAAGCACCGACATTCTCACCTTCTTCTCGGCCGCGAATATCAATTTGCAGTTCGAGGCGCATCCGCGTCCACACGGAACGGCGTTGCGGCAATGCCACAAGGAGATCGAGTCGGTCTGGGGAGCGCCGCGCCCGGCGCTGGGCCGCTCGCATCGCACACGCCCGGAGGCAGCCAGGTGGCCGGTCGAGCCGTTGTCGCCACTGCTCGGTCAGGGTATCGTCGTCTGGTTGTGAAGAGACCGGGAGCCCTGGTCGGCCTCCTGATCGCGATCGTCGTGCTGCTGGTCGCGATCGCGGCGGCGCTCGGGTGGGCGGTCGGCGACCAGACGGCGTCGAAGACGAAAACGGTCACCGTTTCCGCGCAGACGACGATGTCGGCCCCGGCCGGGCACATGGGCGGCCCGAACCTCGCGATCACCCAGATCGGCGATCCCGCCCGCGGAGCGCGCCTGTGGCAGTCGAAGCGCTGCTCCGACTGCCACTCCTACGGCGGCCGAGGCGGCGAGGACGCACCACCGTTGGACTACATGCGCGGGCACATGTCGGCTCGTGAGATCGCCGACATGTCCGGCCAGGTCTGGGATCACCTGCCGGCGATGCTGCCGCACTTCCGCGAGGAGAAGATCCCCGTCCCGACCTTCACCCAGGGGGAGATGGCCGACCTGATCGCCTTCCTGCACAGCGGCAAGGGCGCGCGGGCGGGTGCGCCGCCGGCGCATCCGGGGATGACGGGCATGTCAGGGATGGGCGGGCAGATGGGCGCCGCGGGCGGCAAGGGCGTCTTCCTCTCGGCTGGCTGCGGCGCCTGTCACACCTTGGCCGCCGCCGGGACGAAAGCGACGGTCGGCCCGAACCTGGATACGACGTTGAAGGGAAAGAGCAGGGCCTTCGTGCGGGAGTCGATTCTCGATCCGAACGCGACGATTGGCGCCGGGTACCAGGCGGCCGTGATGCCCACGAGCTATCGGAGCCAACTCACGAGTCGGCAGGTTGATGCGCTTGTTGCGTTCTTGCTGAGCGACAGGAAGTAGTAGTACCGCGCCGACTGGAGAGGGAGCCACGTTATGGAACGAGATGCGGGCCGGGTCGATGTTCTGATCGCCGGCGGCGGGGTCGCCGCGCTCGAGGCGACGCTCGCCCTGCGCGCGCTCGCCGAGGACCGAGTCGCGATCACGCTCGTAGCGCCCGAGTCCGACTCCGTTTATCGCCCGCTCGCGGTCGCGGAGCCGTTTCGGGTCGGGGAGGTGCGCCGCTTCCCGCTCCGACCGCTGGTGAATGCTGCCGGCGCCGAACTGCGGCAAGGAAGCATCGCCGCCGTCGATCCGGACCGGTACGTTGCGATTGCGGAGGGCGGGCAGGAAGAACTCCCCTATCAGGTGCTGCTGCTCGCGCTCGGGGCGGTCCCGCGCGCGGCGCTGCCGGGAGCGCTCACCTTCCGCGGCCCCGAGGACGGTCCCGCGCTCGCAGCGCTGCTCGAGCAAGCGCTCGAAGGGCAGCTCCGCTCGCTCGTCTTCGCCCTGCCGGCCGGGGTCACCTGGCCGCTGCCGCTCTACGAGCTCGCGCTGCTCACCGGGACCTTGTTCACCGACCGGGGCACGACCGGTCTCGAGCTCACGCTGGTGACGCCCGAGGAAGCGCCGCTGGGCCTGTTCGGGTCGAGGGCAAGCGAGGCAATTCGCGAGCTGCTGGAGACGCGCGGCATCGCGCTGCGAACCCACTCCATCCCCATGAGCTTCGAGGAGGGCGCACTGCGGTTGGCGCCGGAGGGGGAGATCGAGGCGGCGGCCGTGGTCGCGCTGCCGCGGCTGGAGGGGCCCCGGCTTGCCGGGGTGCCCTGCGACCCGCAGGGGTTCGTGCCGACCGACGAGTACGGCCGGGTCGGATCGGAGGTCGATGTCTACGCTGCCGGCGATCTGACCCAGTTTCCGCTCAAGCAAGGCGGGATCGCCACCCAGCAGGCAGACACCGCCGCCGCCAGCATCGCCGCCCGGGTGGGGGCAGACGTCGAGCCGATCCCGTTCAAGCCGGTGCTGCGCGGCTTGCTTCTGACTGGCATGGTTCCCCGTTACCTGCGTGCCCAAGTGGGAACGGCCGACTCGGTCGCGGACACCGAGGCGCTCTGGTGGCCACCGGCGAAGATCGTCGGCCGCTACCTGGCGCCCTTCCTCGCGGAGCGGCTCGGGCTGCCTGAGACGCCGCCGCGGACCGGCGCCGAGGATGTCTCGGTCGAGCTCGAGCTGAGCGTGGGCGAGCCCGAGTCGACGCTACGCCGGTAAGAGGGGCTCCCGGCCCGCACCGGCCGAGCGCACCCGAACGCGCCGGCCGGCGTGCATCGCCTTGGACTTCCGCTCGATAAGAACGGGGTCGAACTGGCGAGATTACGCATCGGCTCACCTACTTCTGGTCGTGCTGATGCTCTCAGCCTGGCCCGGCAGCGGTTTAGCCCGTGGGGTGCACAAATTCGGCGCCTGCGCAAAGTCCTCGATTTGCAGCGGGATCGTGTTCGTGCACCCCACGCGAGGCGCTCTTCCGCGAGTCGATCGGAATTCTCGAGCGGAGCGAGTACACGCGCTTCCTTTCGGAGCCGTTGAAGGCGATGATTCAGTTCCTCGAAGAGCGCGAGCGCTTCGACGAGGCCGTCGCCTTCGAGGAGCGGCTCGCCGAGCTTCGTGCGGGCGCGGTGCCCGAAGAGAGCGCGGCGCGGATCGCTTGATGCGACTCCTCGTCCGGCGACTCGCTGATCACTGTCGCCGGACGTTCGGAGCGCGTAAACGCCTCGCCTGCCCG
>WNGE01011291.1_pt1 | contig 10153 bp, 11 predicted proteins | sample 5400651 | NCBI WGS metagenome assembly WNGE01 (sample SAMN13153370, study PRJNA577476) | soil metagenome | isolation source: 60 cm soil or saprolite under grassland replicate 2 | place: USA:California | collected 2016-06-15
GAGCATGAGCGATTCACCGGGCGGCCCCGGCGCGAGCTCGAGGCCCGGCTCCGGGAGCCGCTCCCCTGCGAGGCGCCTCCCCGGAAGCTCGCGCTGGCCGCCCAGGTCCTGGACAGGCTCCAGCGCAGCCAGCCCAGCGCCGCGGTGCCCCCCACGCAGGCCCGGGCGCTCGTCTTCGTGGAGGCTGCCCGGACGTCCGCCCCTCCCGGGACGGTGCTATCCAGCGTGGCGACGGAGCTGGGTGTCACCGCCGGCGAGCTGAACGACTCCCTGTTCGCCGACCTGCCGGGCGAGCGCCTCGTCAAGCCACCGGCAAAGCCCTTTTCGGCAGCGGAGCTAGCGCTGCGGAGCAATCTCGCGCTGGTGCAGGCACTGCTCTTGCGCGCCACCGGCGTGACGGTCGACGTGGAGGGGAACACCCGGCTTCTGGTCCGTCAGGCGAAATGGCGAGGGCTGATCTGCACCGTCGCGGAGCGATCGGGCACTGCGGACGCCACCTTGGAGATCTCCGGACCGTTCGCGCTGTTTCGCCACACCCGACTCTACGGCCGAGCCCTGGGCGAGCTCGTGCCCCTGCTCGCGTGGTGCCCACGCTTCCGCCTGCGAGCCGCGTGCGACTTCGATGGGCGACGCCTCACCCTGCAGCTCGGTACCGGCGATCCCATCTTCCCGGCCGCGGCGCCGCGCCAGTATGACAGCCAACTCGAGGAGCGTTTCGCGCGGGACTTCCGACGGCTCGCCCCGCAGTGGGATGTCCTGCGCGAGGCGGAGCCGATCAGCACAGACGGGACCCTGATCTTCCCGGACTTCGCCCTCCAGCACCGCTCCGATCCGGCGCGCCGGTGGCTCCTGGAGATCGTGGGCTACTGGACGCCCGACTACGTGACACGGAAGCTCGAGCGGTATCGAAGCGCACGGCTCCCCAACCTGATCCTCTGCATCGACGAGCAACGGAACTGCGCCGAAGCCGATCTGCCTCCAGCAGCGCTCGTCATCACCTTCCGGCGCCGGCTGGACCCGGCTGCCGTCCTCCGCGTCCTTGGCTGAACCCAGCGGAGCGGTCGCCCCCGCCGCAGACGAAGGCGAAGGGGAAGGGGCGTCGCTCACCACGCCGGCCAGCGTACCAACGCGGAGGCTCGCGTGGCGCGGAACCGTGACGTGGTGCTCGCCGCGTTCGAGCGTGGTCAGCCGAAGATGGCTACCGGTCTGACGGGTCACCCGGTAGCCCAGGTCAGCGAGGGCCTTTGCGAGACCGTCACCGGAAACGTCCCGCGGCAGCCTCAAGCGGTGATGACTTCCTCGCGCACGAAGTGGAGGCGGATGACCTTGGGAATCTTACCTTCCTCGAAATGGCAACGGACCGCGTCGCGGACCTTGTCATACAGGCTTGGGACGCCATCAGCCTCGGTGAATATCGACTCCCCGAGGGCACGGGCTGTGAAGCCTCCCTCTGGAGCTTCCTCGACCAGGAAGATCAGTTCCGACAGGCTGCCTTGCACCTTCATTGCCTCACTAGGATAGCACCCTTCCTCGGGTGCCCCCAGCGCTTCGCGAGGAGCCGGCGCGTGTCACCAAAGGTGTCACCAATGCCTTGCACCCGGGCGCATTGGCGTGCACTCCCGCGCACATGAGAGACCAGAGGGTCGCGCAGGTGAGAGCGCGAAATGATTGCACGAACGGCAATTTGCTCAGGAGACTTTGAAGTCCGGGAGGCCCACCGGTATCCTAGACGCTCCCGATTGGCTAACTGCGTGTCACATCGGCAGCAGGAGTCTACCATCGGGAACCGAGGAGCGGGCTACTGTCACCCTGAATAGACTCCGAGCGGAGCGGCCGATAGCGTCTTCCCGCGACCACGGGCGTGCACGTGATTCGCTCCCGCTTCCGCCTCGGCCCGCAACTTCTCCAGATCCACCGTGGTATGCCGGCCGTCGTCGAGGAGCAGCCGTCCGTTCACCATCACGTGGGTGACTTCCGCGCGCGAGTCGAAACGGACGAGCTCGGTTACGAGGTCCTGGGTGAGAAAGAGATGGGGCTCGTCCCCGGAGTCCCGCGTCCAGGCGCGGGCCGGCCGTGCGCGCTATGGCCGGAGCCTCACCGCGCACCTCGACACGCTCGGTCTGCTCGGCGCAGGCTTCAGCCCGGCCCACGCCCCTCTAGTCACGCGGGGCCCCCCGAGCCCAGCGTGATAGGCTCGCGAGCAATGAGGAGGGCGGAGGGTATCCTGGTGTTGGCCGTCCTCGCGCTGACATTGCCGGCCGCGGCCGCAGATCCGATTCCGCCTCACGGAAGCTCGGCCGCCGAGCGCGACTTCATCGCGCGTCATTGGCGTGGCGCCATTCCGCCCCAGGGACCGGCGCCCGCACGCTTCTCGCCCATCGAGCGCTCGCTGAAGCCGGAAGCCTGCGGCGCCTGTCATCCCGTGCAGTTCGGCGACTGGCAGACCTCGCTGCACTCGCAGAGCATGGGCCCCGGCATCGCCGGCCAGCTCGTGGAAATGGCGCGGCGCGAGCCGGCGGCCGCGCGCTCGTGCTTCCGGTGTCACGCGCCGGTCGCCGAGCAGCGGCCCCAGCTCTACGAAGCGGGTCGACTCGTCCCGAATCCAGACTTCGACGCTACCCTCCAGGCTCGCGGCATCATCTGCGCGAGCTGCCACGTGCGTGGCCACGAACACTTCGGGCCGCCCCGCCGGGATGGCTCGACGGCCAACCGCGCGCCGCGCGCGCAGCTCCCACATGGCGGCGTCACGAGGGATTCCGCTTTCCTGCGCGCGGAATTCTGCGCGAGCTGCCACCAGTTCGGACCCGATGGCCTCGCGCTCAATGACACACCCCTCGAGAACACCTATGAAGAATGGAAGAAGAGTCCCGCGGCGCGACGCGGCCTCCAGTGCCAGAGCTGCCACATGCCCGATCGCCGGCATCTCTGGCGCGGTATTCACGACCGGGAGATGGTTCGCTCGGGTCTCGACATCACCCTTCGAGCCGACCGGGCGCGCTATCGCGCGGGTGACCAACTCCGAGCGACGCTGGTCATTGCCACGCCGGGTGTGGGCCACGCCTTCCCGACATACGTGACGCCCCAGGTACGTGTCCGCGCCGAACTCGTCGACGCGGACAATCAGTCGGTGGTGGGCAGCGTCGAGGAGCGCGTGATTGCCCGCCAGGTACCGCTCGACCTTTCGCGCGAAATCGCCGACACCCGCATTCCGCCGGGCGGCCGCTTCACCCTCGCCTACGCCCGCCGCCTCCCCACTCCCGGACTGAGGCTGCGGGTCACGGTGACCGTGCTCCCGGACGAGTTCTACACGCGCTTCTTCGACGCGCTCCTCACGAGGGGAGCCGGAGAGGGTGAGGCGCAGATCCACGAAGCTCTCGAGGCGACGCGCCGGTCTCCGTACACGCTGTACGCGAAGGAGCTGCCGCTGACCTGAGCGTGTCCGCTCCGGCGGGCGTCAGCGCATGGGCCCACCGGGCGCGGGAGTCGTGTCCACAGGCGCGATGTCTCCCATGTCGGGATCGAGCTGCAGCGTGTCCGCAATCTTCGTGTAGCTCGAGAACATCTGCGTCACACCCACGACTTCCATGACACCCCGCGGGCTCACGCCAAACCGTCGCATCTGGGAGAGGTGCAAGGCCGTCCCCAAAGCCGAGCGCGTCGTCATGGAAACAGCAAAGGCCAGCGCCTCCTTGAAGCGACGGGGTAGACGATTGTCGGCGAAGGCGTGCTTGGTAGCCGCCCATACCTCGGCCGCATAGCCAGGGTCATGGGCGATGAAGCGGAAACCCAGCGGCACCTCGTCGGGTTGGTAAAAGTCGCGGATGTCGGCAAAGAGAGCCCGCGTCTCGACAGGCGCGACGGCCTCGTCCACGGCGCCGAGAACGCCGAGGGTGTCCGCGGCCACGTTGAGCGCGTTGGTGATACCGACCACCTGCGCCGCCTCGTACCACACGGCGTCCCCCGGCATTCCCTGCAGCTTCCCGGCTGCAGTGTGGGCCTTGACTCAGTACTCGCAGGCGTTGACGCCGCTCACGGCCGCCGCCACCATCTCCTTCTCACCCCGGGTGAACTCCCCCGGCGCCATCGCCCGCTTCATGGCACGACCGTGCGGACCGCCGAACTCGCCGTCCCATGCCATCACGCGGCTCATGGCGGGCGGCTCGGAGAAATCGTGGTTGAACCAGGATCGGCTGAGCTCGAAGAGTCTCTGGGCCGCCGCGGGATATTCTGTGGCAGCTCTGAGTCTGACCGTAGGCATGGTTTCCCTCCAGAAGGGATCAGCGGGTTTCGTTCACGCTCCTCCGGCCAGGGGCGGAAACATCGACAGCACGTCGCCGGGGGCCAGACGTTGCTCGGGAGGAGCATCGCGGCCATTGACCACGGTGAGGCAGGAAAGCTCACCCGGAATCTCGAGCAGCTCAACGACGTCGCGCACGGTGGTCCCGAGGGGGACGTCGAGCGAGGCGCCGTCGCCCTCCGCCCCAGCAGGGAGATAGCGCTCGAGAAGCGCGAAGAGGTGGACTTCCACCTTCATCCGACTGCCCGGGCTAGTTGGCGGGGGTGGCCGAGGCGATACGCAGGCGGTCGCCAGGGCGGAGATGCGCGCCCTCGTTCAGCTCGTTCCAGCGGGCGAGCGCGGCGGCCGAGATGCCGTAGCGCTTGGCGATGCTCCGCACGGTTTCCCTCGGCTTGACGACGTGGACTCCGAGCTTGATGGTCTGCCGGCCATCTGCCCCGAGCTTCCGGTCCTGAACCTTGGCCTCGGCAAAGCGCTGGGAGGTTCCGATCGGGAACTTCAGGAGATACGTCCCACCCGGGGGCGTCTGCTTGTTCCAAAGTTCGGGATTAAGCTCCCGGAGGGCATCCAGGGTCAGGCCGGCCAGGGCCGCCACTCGCGCCAGCTGCATGCCCTGGGGTACCGGTGCCAGCTCGTATGCGAGCGGCCCGGACTGCGAGGCGGCGAAACCGTATCGCTCGGGCTCACGACCGATCAAGGTGGCCGCCTGGATGGCCGGAACGTAGTTCTTGGTCTCGTCCCGCAAGACCTGCCCGCGCGTGAGCTCCCAGAAGTCCCTCGAGCCCAGTACGCTCATCGCACGCAAGACCTTCATCTCACCCGCATTATAGGCCGCCTTGGCCAGTTCCCAGGACCCGAACATGGCGTAGAGGTCGCCCAGGTAGCGTGCGGCGGCCACCGTCGACTTTTCGGGATCGAGACGCTCGTCGACCCAGCGATCCACACGAAGGCCGTATCGACGGGCGGTGGGCGCCATGAACTGCCAGAGGCCTTTGGCCCCCGCCCGCGACACGGCAACCGGGTTGAAGCCGCTCTCGATCATCGCGGCGAACATGAGATCTTCGGGCAGGCCCTTTGCCCTCAGAACACCTTGAATCATCCCGGCATAGCGGCCCGAGCGCTCGATCCAGCGCTCGACCACCGCCCGTCGATACCCGGTCTGGAAGTGCTCCAGGAAGCGCTGGACCTCAGCATTGTCCCGGACGGGAACGCGGGGAGTCGCCTGGCTGAATGACTCGGTGCCTGCTCCGTCTGACGGTTGGAGGTCGGGACCCGGTCCTAGCTCCACCAGGCCACCAGGGAGGGCCACGGCAGCCTCACCTGATAGCGTTTCGGTGGTCCGGCTCTGAAGAGCAAGCGCCTCAGGCTCCGCTCCCGCCGCCGGGGGGTAGCCCAAGGCAACGAGCCAGAGAAGCATGAAGCCTAAATTTCGGGATCTATCGTGGAAGGGCATTGAGGGGAACTTGAAGCTTTTTACCACGGGGGCGGGCAAGGGTCAATCCTGATGCCTCTGGGTTTGACTAGGTTATATAAATCTTGACATGACGGTTGGCGTCAAAGTATCTAAGTAAGCGCAAACTAAGAGTTCTTTTGAAGCATAACCTGGATAGAAGGAAAGGAGGTGAGACCACATGAAGAAGATCATTGCGCTGGTGATAGGCATTGCCTTCGCTTTCGGCACCGCGGGCTTCGTAACGGCCCAGACGCCGGCCCCGGCCCCCAAGGCGGACGAGAAGAAGGCCGATGACACGAAGAAGAGCGACAAGATGGAGAAGAAGGGCGACAAGAAGGGCAAGAAGGGCGCCAAGAAAGACGATTCGATGGACAAGAAGACCGAGGACAAGAAGTAGGTCGATCCATCGTTCTGAAGTAGCCAGGGCGCCGCTCCCCGAACGGGGGGTCGGCGCCCTGCTCTTTTCCTCACTTGGGGGGAGCCGGTTGGCCCTTTGGAGCACTCGGCTGGTTCGGATCAGGAACCCTCCGATCCTCCCTCGTTCCTGTCATCCACTCGTTACGATCGTGAAGACGGATTGCCACCTCTTCACCTGCCTTCACCTGTAGTGGGATTCGCCAGAACACGACAGAGGTGTAGCCGAAGACCTGCGGGCGCGTCTTGTAGCGCCGAGCTTCACTTGCTCTGAGCGAGGTGGGACGCTTGGCATGCGGCATCTCCCTCCACGCGAGAAGCGTCCAGGCTCCCTCGGGTACCCGCGCGAACCGAAAGGCACCCGAGGCATCGGACGATTCCCCCAAGAGCAGTTGGCCGCCCCCCGCGTCGACGATCGCTCGCTCGTAGGCAACGCGGGCCGCGCTCAGCTTGGGCTCGGCTTCGAGAAACGCATCCGCGGAGTCGCGGTGACTGGCCTTTATCCCGTCCATCTCCGCCTCGAACTCCTCGGAACGCGGGAGGAGGAGCACCGACACACCTGGATAGGGTGTGGACTCGGCACCGCCGCGCTGGCCCTCCGCGTAGGCCCGACCGTCGACGCTTCCGAAGGCTTCGCGCTCGCGCGCCGCCAGAAGCGGCACCGTGAGCCCCGCCACGTCTTTCGGTGAAGCATGGGCAACCGCCCCGAGCAGGGCGAAGATCGCCAAAAGATGCCCGGCGGACCTCACGTGGATCATCCGTGGGGCAGGATCAGCCACGTGGCGGCGGCGAGCGCGCCAGACAGGGGTATGGTGAGGATCCAGGCCCAGACGATACGTCCCGCCACTCCCCAGCGAACGGCCGAGAGGCGCTGGGTGGCGCCCACACCCATGATGGAGCCCGTGATGGTGTGAGTGGTGCTGACCGGGATACCACCGACGGCGGTGCCGATGAGCATCACAGCCCCGGCGGTCTCAGCGCAGAAGCCGCCCACGGGTCGTATCTTGGTCAGGCGCATACCCATGGTCTTCACGATACGCCACCCCCCGGCCATAGTGCCGAGACCAATGGCCGCATGGGCCGCCAGAATCACCCACAGGGGCACATAGAATTCTGATCCGAGATATCCGCCGGAGAAGAGCAGGATGGCGATAATGCCCATGGTCTTCTGCGCGTCATTCGTGCCGTGGCCGAGGCTATAGAAGGCCGCAGACACGAGCTGGAGCTTCCGAAAGAGCGAATCTACCCGGCTCGGACGCGTCCTCCGGAAGGTCCACAGCGTCGCCACCATGAGAGCGAAGCCTAGTGCCATGCCCAGGACCGGGGCCAGCACGATGAACGCGGTGATCTTGATCAGGCCGGTGGCCACGAGCGCTCCCCAGCCCGCCTTGGCGACGGCGGCCCCGGCGAAGCCGCCGATCAGCGCATGTGAAGAGCTGGAGGGGATGCCGTAGTACCAGGTGATGAGGTTCCATATGATGGCGCCCGTGAGGGCACCCAGAATGACCCACTGGTCCACCACCCCTGACTCGACCACACCCTTCCCCACCGTCTTGGCGACCTGCACGCCGAAGCCAAAGGCGGCGACGAAGTTGAAGAAGGCGGCCCAGGCGACGGCCTGCATGGGAGTGAGGACACGTGTCGAGACGACAGTGGCAATGGAATTCGCGGCGTCGTGGAATCCGTTGATGTAATCGAAAGCGAGGGCGACGGCGATGATAAAGGCCACCAGCAGGACGGCTCCGCTCATGCCCGGGTCGACTCGCCCCGCTCAGGCCATCTTGAGGGTAATGCCCTCGATGACGTTGAGCACGTCTTCGCAGCGGTCAGTGACCGATTCCATCGTCTCGTAGAGCTCTTTCCACTTGATGATTTCGATGGCGTCGGTAACGCCCTCGAAGAGCGCGGCGAGCTCGTCACGCAGCAGGCGGTCGGCCTCGTTCTCGAGCCGGTTGACCTCGATGGAATGTTTCCGGTACTCCTGCGAGAGCGTGCGGAGGCAGCGCACCGCCCGGTCCGTCTCTTCGGCCGTCTTGACGATGATCTTGCCCATGGCGATGCAGCCATCCGTCGGCGTCTTGATCTTGTAGAGGAGAAGCCGATCGGCCACCGCGTCGATGAGATCGAGGACGTCGTCGAGGCAGCTCGCGAGCGCGTAGATGTCCTCGCGGTCGATGGGAGTGACGAATGTAGTGTTGAGCCGGCGCACCACCTCGTGGGTGATCGCGTCGCCCGCGTGCTCGAGGTCGCGGATCTGCTGGACCTTGGCCTGGGCGCTCGGATAGTTGAGCGTGAGCTCCTCCAGCACCCGGGACGCCGAGACGATATGACCGGCCTGCTGCTCAAAAAGATCGAAGAAGTTCTCGTCGCGTGGCAGAAGCCGAAACACGGCCCATCCTCTCGCGCCTTGTCCTCCATGTCAACGCCCCGGCCACGTTTGACAGTGCCGGGGCCCGCTGGCTAGGATGCGGCCGTGCCATCCGACGAGCCCGTCGCCGGCCAGCAGGTCCGCTGTCCTCGTTGCGGAAGAAGGACGGCCTGGGCCGAGAATCCGCACCGGCCCTTTCGCGGGCTCACGTGCCGGCTCATCGACTTGGGAAAGTGGCTCGACGAGCGCTATCGCGTCGCGGGCGATCCATTGCCGGACGATCTGCCCCCCGACGATCGCCCGCCTCGCATGAGTGAATGACGGATCTCCTCGGTGATCCGGCGCTCTTTCTCCAGCGCCTGCTCCTGCAGCTCCCTGCGCTCCTCGTGGCGGTGACGGTTCATGAGCTGGCCCATGCGCTCGTGGCCGATCGCCTCGGAGACCCCACGGCGCGGCGCCTCGGCCGACTTACCCTGAACCCTCTTCCGCACATCGATCCGATGGGCGCGATCTGTCTCGTGCTTGCCGGTTTCGGGTGGGCCAAACCCGTGCCGGTCGACGCGAGGAATTTCCGGCACCCCGTGCGCGACATGTTCTGGGTCGCCGTCGCCGGACCAATCGCCAACTTCCTCGCGGCGTTCGGAGCCATCGTCGTCTACCTGTGGCTGCGACCGGCCGGCATAGTCCCCGCGCCGGTGCTGGTCGCGTTGGGCGCTGTGTTCACCCTCAACCTTGCCCTCGGCATCTTCAATCTGATTCCGCTTCCCCCGCTCGACGGGGGGCATTTTCTGCCCTACCTGCTGCCCGCGGCCGCGACGGGGTTTCTGCGGATGCTTGAGCGCTACGGCATGCTGATCCTGCTCGTGTTGGTCTTCACCGGCGCGACTGGACGCATCGTCAGACCTGTCATGGACTGGTCGGCGACGATCCTTATCGCGATCGCTCGGTCGATCGTCTGATCCCGGTCGGACACAGCGAAGCGCCCGGACCTTTCGGCCCGGGCGCTCGAATTACCCCGGCAGCGACCTACTCTCCCACGCCGTTACCAGCGCAGTACCATCGGCCCTGGAGGGCTTAACTTCCGTGTTCGGGATGGGAACGGGTGTGGCCCCTCCGGCATCGCCACCGGGAATCGGATGGCAATTGTTTACGTTGATCCTCGAGTGCAGCCAAGCGACGTCGAAGTTATGAGTGCAACGTGGTCAAGCCGCACGGCCGATTAGTACCGGTCAGCTGAACACCTTACGGTGCGTACACCTCCGGCCTATCAACCTGGTGATCTACCAGGGCCCTTTAGGGGGCTTGCGCCCCGGGAGGTCTCATCTTCAGGCGGGTTTCGCGCTTAGATGCCTTCAGCGCTTATCCCTGCCGGACATAGCTACCGAGCGTTGCGCCTGGCGGCACAGCTCGCACACCAGCGGTCCGTCCACCCCGGTCCTCTCGTACTAGGGGCAGCTCCCGTCAAACCTCCTCCGCCCGCGACAGATAGGGACCGAACTGTCTCACGACGTTCTAAACCCAGCTCACGTACCGCTTTAATGGGCGAACAGCCCAACCCTTGGGACCTGCTCCAGCCCCAGGATGCGATGAGCCGACATCGAGGTGCCAAACCTCCCCGTCG
>WNGE01010827.1_pt1 | contig 10152 bp, 9 predicted proteins | sample 5400651 | NCBI WGS metagenome assembly WNGE01 (sample SAMN13153370, study PRJNA577476) | soil metagenome | isolation source: 60 cm soil or saprolite under grassland replicate 2 | place: USA:California | collected 2016-06-15
AAAAAATAATATTACACATTCGATTAAAATTTTGCAAAGCAGCCAGCATTTTTATTATGAATAATCAGTTTGTTGCTATCTTCATTTGATGCAACACCTGATATTACTGCATTGCGCTATTGGTGCCAAAGACCAATTGTATCCTTTAACTATACCACTGAAACATCATTATACAATTCATACATTAAACTTTTCAGGACATGGCGGCAATAGTATTCCTGATGATCGTTTTTCTATTGAATTGTTTGCAAAAGATGTGCTCCGGTATATGCAGCAACAGAACATTGAAAACTTGAGCATATTCGGATACAGCATGGGAGGTTATGTAGCCATGTGGCTTGCAAAAAATTATCCTGAAAAGATCAATAAACTTATAACACTTGCTACAAAATTTTACTGGGATGAGATCATTGCTACAAAAGAAATAAAGATGCTTAATGCAGAAGCGATAGAACAAAAAATTCCTGCTTTTGCAAATCAATTAAAACAACGCCATGCTCCCAACGATTGGAAACTTGTTATGCAAAAAGCAGCAGAGATGCTTATGAACCTCGGCGTTAATAACACTTTAAAAACAGAAGAATATTCCTCTGTGGCGGCTCCATGTTTATTGCTGCTTGGTGATTGTGATAAAATGGTAACACTTGATGAAACAGTTGCTGTTTATAAACAATTACCCAATGCCCAACTTGGTGTTTTACCTAATACACCTCATCCTATCGAACAAGTGAATGTTGATATGCTGGTTTATATGATGCAGCGATTTTTGCAATAAGTTTATTCGTTTGAAGAACATCTACTACATAAACAAAAAAGCCATTCGTTATTGCGAATGGCCGATGCATGAAATAATATTATTTATTTATCCTTGCTTTGGTTCCAAAAGTTTAAAGAACTGATCTAATTGGGGCAAAATCACGATTCTTGTTCTGCGGTTTGCAGCACGGTTTTCGATAGTATCATTGCTTTTGCACGCTTTACGCTGAGATCCCAGTTATCGAGCAACACACCACTTTTAAAAGGAACATTATCTGTGTGACCCTCTACCATAAACTCAATATCAGGCTGATTCTTCAGTACTGTGGCTACCTTACCCAGCACTACTTTAGCCTCTTCGGTTACATCATATTTGCCTGTTTTAAATAAAAGCTTATCAGAAATATCAATATACACAACGCCTTTCTCAACTTTTATATTAATGTCTTTATCGTCAAGATTACCAATGGCGCCTTTCAAATTCATTACAAGCACCATATTAAGGGAATCTTTTTTAGACATTGCCTGCTGAAGGCTTTGTATATACGCATCTTTGGCACCGATGCTTTCGAGTGATTTTTTTACACTTTCCGCCTGGCTGCTGCTCATTACAGACATTGACTGTAACTGGTTAAGCAAGGTTGAACTATTCTGTTTCAAATAGTCATTCTCTTTTTGAAGATTTGCTACCTGGTTTTTAAGATTCCCGTTTTCCGTTTCAAGAAATGTTTTTTGCGTAGTAATGTCTGTTTTGTTTTTTTGGCAATCGTTGAATTCACCAAGCAGTGTAGAATATTTTGTATTTAGTTCAGCATTCTTTGCCTGTTCACTTTTAAATTTTTTTGAACTTACACAGGAGAATAATAAAACAGGAAGTAAAGCGAGAAGTAAATTTTGTTTGATTTTCATCAGAATTGTTTTTTAGAAAATGAATAAATAGTTTTATTTAACTCAAATATTATTTACAGAATTTGCAATGCGGCAAATGTAATGTGGAGCAAGCAAATTACCTCTATCCTTTCGTTAAAAGAATGATGCTTAAAAAACGTATCCAACTTTGTGTAATAAAAGGTTTTGAAAGCCGAAGTAAAAGATTTTCTCTTTTGGTAGCGAAAAAAATTACTCACATATGTTCAATAACTATTTTATACTGCTCTTCTGTTGCTCTATATTGCTTTATATTTTTCTGGCACAGGATTTTATATATGATGTTTACTTCACAAATACTTTTTAATGTGATTGAAGAACCATAGTAAACAGGAATGAGCAAGCTTAAGTGCATGGTAACTTTTCAACAGCTATCGAAATTAATATTGTTAGTGATCATATTTCATTTCATCTCACCATGAAACAATTGATAATAGCAACATTTAAACGAAGACATCCTTTTTTGTATTAGAAATTTATGTGATAAAACCGGAATTTTTTGCATTTTTGCAGCTAAAGCACCATTAATCATAGGCATGAAGCAAAAGCTATATAATCAGTTAACCGAAAGAAAAGGAATTGGGCGTAGGGCGTTTACGGTGCTGATTGATCCAGACAAAGTTGATCCGGTAAAAATTGACAAACTTGTATCTCTTTCAGCAGATGCCGGTGTTGACTATTTTTTTGTGGGGGGAAGTTTGGTTATCTCCAATTATTTAGATGAATGCATCCAGCTTATTAAAGCCTCATGCAATATTCCTGTAATACTTTTCCCCGGCGCACCTTCGCAGATAAGCAAATATGCTGATGCTTTATTATACCTTTCATTAATCTCTGGCCGCAACCCGGAATTATTAATTGGTCAGCATGTGGTAAGCGCTCCGTTTGTAAAACAGAGTGGTCTTGAAATTATGCCCACCGGTTATATGGTAATTGACGGCGGCGCTCCTACAACAGTATCCTATATTTCGAATGCTTCGCCCATTCCATCTGACAAAAATGAAATAGCTATGTGCACTGCTATGGCGGGCGAAATGCTCGGTATGAAACTTATTTATATGGATTCAGGCAGCGGTGCTAAGAGGTCAATCAGTGAAACAATGATAGAGAAAGTTGCCACGCATATTGAAGTACCTTTAATCGTTGGCGGGGGTATTGCAGAACCTGAAAAAGCTTACCGAAATTGCAGGGCGGGTGCAGACATGATTGTGGTGGGTAATGCCATTGAAAAAGATGCATCGCTTATCAAAGAAATGAGCGATGCCATACATTCAGTGCCGGTAACTATTTAGCCTTATCACTTTAACACGGATCTATCTATTCTTGAAGGCGTATCTTTCCCACCCACGATAGTTTTACAATTAATGGCAATGGCTTTTATTATTTCCGCCATGTTGTTTATATCCAAGATTTCAATTTCATCACTGGGTTTATGATAATTAAGTTCATTATCCATTTTTTGATGTTGAGATAGTACGTGCCGGAACGCCTAAACTAGCCAGTGTAACGTTATCTGAACGACAGAATAAAGTTTGTTCGGGATATGGATCAGGATAAAATTTGAATGAAGGGCTTTCCAGATTTTTTTGTAATATTTTCCTCATGTCAGATTTTTCATAACCGGTTATATAAGGAGAATTATTACCCCACTTCGATTGCGTTCCAATCATTTCAATATTGAACATAGCTTTTACTTTCAAAGGATCCAATTGCTTTGAAAAATATTGAGAGCCAAAACCCCCTTCCTCTTCAGCAGTAAAAGCGGTAAATATTAAAGTTCTTTCATTGTTGCTCGTTTTAAAATATTTAGCCGGTATAATTACAGCAGTTGTTCCTGCTGCATCATCATTAGCGCCATCATAAACAGAATCACCATTTACAGGCTGTCCAATGCCAAGATGATCATAATGGGCGGAAAAAATTACATATTCATCCGGCCTGGATTTACCCGGCAATATACCTGCAACATTTGATAAGTTGAGTGTATCAAAAAAGTGTTTTGCCTGTATATTAAACTCCTTTACACGTTCATTAACTAAAATAAATACTACACTTCCATTGGATGGTGATAGTTGCTCATTAAAAAAAAGCAAGCGATTAAAATTATCCTGAAAAGAATTATCAACAAATGCTACATAATTTTTTCCTGAACGAATTAATTCAAACGCTTTATTAAAAAAATTATCTTGTGGAGCTATCATTACTTTTTCAAAAGATGATTGCTGAGTAATATTTAAATCTGTTTGTGTAGTAATGACAATCACATTTTTTGATGCTGTTTGTTAGCCATTCACAGTACAACTAGGTTAATTAATTTTGTTTTAAGCATTATAAAACTTTGCCTGTAATCTTTTGCACCAAAGGGCTTTAAGCCAATCTGTTTAAATTCATTGCTTATAAATTCAGCCGCCTTTTCTATTCCCGGTGTAAATATTTTTCTGCCCTTGCATGTCATCAGAAGAAAGTATTGTTTCAATTCATCGCACTTCATGGGCATTAATCAGAGAATTAATATCCTGCACAAATAAAATATTGCAGTAAAGCAGCAGAAAAAAGAAAAGTAATTTTTTATTCATCGTTTATTATTCAGCCAAAGCCATGAGCCACCAGCCATAAGCTGTGAGAAAAAAACTTGTAGCCAAGGCTTATAGCTTAAATAACTTAAAAGCTCATCATTTCTTTGAACTTAACGGTTTGCCTGCGGCTTACTTCAATCTTTTCGCCACCTTTTAATTCAACAAGCAAACCTCCATTAAAATAAGGTTCTATTTTTTCTATCCAGCGGAGGTTGATAATGTGTTTGCGGTTAGCACGAAAGAAAACTTTTTCATCAAGACGCTCTTCCAATGCGTTGAGCGATTTTAAAATAAGTGGTTTATTATTGGCAAAGAAAACTTTTGCATAATTACCAACACTTTCAAAAAGGCGTATCTCGCTAAGTTTTACAAACCAGCAGCGTTCTCCATCTTTTACAAAAACCTGGTCGTTCTCAGTAAGAGGGCCACGGTTGATCGCACCATTTTCGCCTTCTCTTTCCTTACTTATTTCGTATTGCAGTTTCTGAATAGCATCTGTTAACCGTTTTGGCTCTATAGGTTTAAGCAGGTAATCAAGTGCATTTACTTCAAATGCTTTTAGCGCATATTCATCATACGCTGTAGTGAAAATTACATGAGGAGCTTTGTCAAGTTCGGCAAGCAGGTCAAATCCTGTTTTGCCGGGCATTTGAATATCGAGAAAAACAAGATCCGGATTCTGTGTTTCAATCTTTTCCACGCCTTCATCCACATTGGCGGCTTCATCAATTACATTAATATCAGAAAAATCCTGCAGCAGTTTTTTTAATTCAGTTCTGGCAAGGCGTTCGTCATCAATAATAATAGCTTTAATAGGCATAATTTTTTTCTTTTTACATACTTGTAACTGGCATTAGCACTTTTGCTTCCACCATATTTCCATTTACATTTCGTATTGCAAAATCAGCTTTGCCGCCATACAATAATTTTAAACGGTTTTGAGTACTTACAATACCAAAACCTTCTGTATTATTAGCAGCTTCAAGTGAACCGGTATTTTGTACAATTAACTCATGATGATTGTTTCTGAAATCTGATATTATTTTAATCAGTCCTCCGTTTATTTGTTTACTGATGCCATGTTTTATTGCATTTTCTACAAGCGTTTGCAGCATCATTGGCGGGACTTGCTGATCGAGTGTATCTTCATCAATATCGTATTCTACTTTCAGCCTGTCTTCAAACCTTATATGTTCCAGTTCCAGGTAGTCCTTTACAATATTTAGTTCCCTTTCCAGTGAAGCCATTTCAAGTTTTTCTGCCTGCATGCTGCTGCGTAAAATATTGCTTAACTCGGTGATAGCTGTTCTTGCTCTTTCAGGATTTTCGTCTACCAATGCCCTGATACTGTTTAATGCATTAAAAATAAAATGAGGATTGATATGAGATTTAATTGTTTTTAGTTCAAGCTCTTTTACAAGTGTTTCAAGTCTTATCTTATCCAGCTTTTCATTTCGTGTTTTTTCCACAAAATGATAGGTGAAATAAATAAAATTCCATATCAATAAAATTAAAAAGAAGCCAAATGACAAGCGTATAGTTTTATTCCAAAAACTGTATTGACTATAAAATGAGGATTCCAATTTCAGGGTTTGATCAATCCATGTAACAATTATTGCGTAAATAAAAGCGAAAAAAATTGTGGTCAGCACCATACAAATTATCTGCTTTCGGATATTATACTCTGTTAGTTTGGTTTTTTTAATAAATGATCGCATTACATGCGTAATACCAACACCTATTACAACATCTATAAGTGTAGAAGGAAAAAATTGAGGACTTGGTTTAGTCCTGATAGTAAAATAAGCAAATGTAAATGCTAAAATATAACTACCCCATCCTCCTAACTGGCATAGCCAATATGCTGACAGTCTCTTCATGCCCAATTTCATTAAATTTTATTACCTGCAAATTAATTAAAGACTTGCGTTCTCAGTGCGCGCGAAATTTACAGAATCAATCGACAAAGATAAAATAACAATAGAGCAAACCGGCTTATCATTTTATTAAAGGTAAATACAGCGGGTATTTGGCAACCTGTTTTTTAAAAAAATTAAATAATCAAGCTTTGATTCTATTTATAAATCCGCAGAAATTACCGGATAATTGCAAAATTGTACTTTTACATTTTAAAAATAAACATGAATGGAAATTATTCCCGGGCCTTTACTCAATACAATCAATTCTCCTGAAGATTTAAAAAAGCTTAGCCGTGAACAATTGCACCGGGTTTGCAGTGAATTGCGTCAATACATTATTGATGTGGTAAGTGTGCATGGCGGACATTTTGGTGCGAGTCTTGGCGTTGTAGAATTAACTGTTGCATTGCATTATGTTTATAATACTCCGTTTGACCAGTTGGTTTGGGATGTGGGGCACCAGGCTTATGGTCATAAAATATTAACAGGCCGCATAAACAATTTTATTACAAACAGAAAATACAAAGGACTAAGTGGTTTTCCCAAAAGAAGTGAAAGCGAATATGATACATTTGGTGTAGGCCATTCATCTACTTCCATATCTGCTGCTCTTGGCATGGCCATAGCTGCCAAATTAAAAGGCGAAACACGTAAATCAGTTGCGGTAATAGGTGATGGCGCTATGACTGCCGGTCTTGCTTTTGAAGCATTGAATCATGCAGGCGTAGCAGATGCGGATATGCTCATTATTCTTAATGACAATTGCATGAGTATTGATCCCAATGTTGGCGCTTTAAAAGAATATCTTACTGATATTACCACTTCACACACTTACAATAAATTAAGAGATGACTTGTGGAATATGCTCGGTAAATTGCCGGTTGGTAAAAAGTTTAGCCGCGATATGGCAAGTAAAATGGAAGCGAGCCTGAAAGGAATGGTAAGCAGGAGCAGTAATTTATTTGAATCATTAAATATCCGGTATTTTGGGCCTATTGACGGACATAACATTACAAAACTTGTTGATACCTTAAAAGATCTGCGCAGTATGCCCGGACCTAAATTGCTGCATATAATAACAGTGAAGGGCAAAGGATATGAACTGGCCGAGAAAGATCAAACCAAATGGCATGCTCCCGGATTATTTGATAAGCTGACAGGTGAAATCTATAAAAAGAAATTCGATGCTCCTCAACCTCCAAAATACCAGGATGTTTTTGGACATACTATAATTGAACTGGCAGAGAAGAATGAAAAAATAATGGGTATTACACCAGCTATGCCCAGCGGCTCATCACTAAAATTCATGATGGAAAAAATGCCGGATCATGCATTGGATGTAGGCATATGCGAGCAGCATGCAGTTACACTAAGTGCGGGTCTTGCCACGCAAGGCATGAAAGTGTTCTGTAATATTTACTCAACATTTATGCAACGGGCTTATGACCAGGTAATACATGATGTGGCCATACAAAATCTTCCTGTTATTTTTTGTCTGGACAGAGCCGGCCTTGTTGGTGAAGACGGACCTACTCACCACGGTGCTTATGATATTGCTTACTTTCGTTGCATACCCAATATGATCATTAGCGCACCCATGAACGAGCAGCAGTTGCGCAACCTGATGTATACTGCCCAGCTTGATTCAATAAAAAATCCTTTTGTAATTCGTTATCCAAGAGGTGAAGGTGTGATGCCTGAATGGAGAACAGCTTTTGAGGAAATACCGATTGGCAAGGGAAAAAAAATAAAGGATGGTGATGATGTTGCGATACTCACTTTTGGTCATCCCGGCAATTTTGCAACAATTGCTATTCGTGAGTTAAGAACCGAAGGTATAAACCCTGCCCATTATGATATGCGTTTTGTAAAGCCGCTCGACGAAGAAATGCTGCATGAAGTGTTTGCAAAATTCAAAAAGATAATAACCGTTGAAGATGCTGCAATCATTGGTGGTTTTGGCAGTGCAGTGCTTGAATTTATGAACCGGAATAATTATAACGCGGAAATAAAAATATTAGGCATCCCTGACAAAATTGTTGAACATGGTTCACCAAAGGAATTGTACAAAGAATGTGGTTATGATGCACAGGCCATTGCAGAAACAGTACACAGCTTTATGAAAGATAAAGTGCGCACTGACATTACTATTGCAGGCTAAAAATTTTTGATTATACAGTTTCGAAAACATCAATGTTTAATAGAGTTGATGTTTTTTTATTTTATGAGCCTGGCTACGGTAATGCTATTATCACCAATTGCGTCGCACACTTCGACGCCAAAACTTTGCTCAACAAGAGCGAACTATATCATTTTTATTGTTGAGTTATAAATCAAAAATATTGCTTATTAAACATCTCTGATGCACATAAATATCTCCAGTCAAAATTTTCTGCTTCATGTGCTCCCGCTGGTTTTACCGGCTCATGAAGTATGGTTGGCTGCAATACTTTTTTCTCCACTAATTTTTTTCTTGATTCCATGATCATTTCCTGCACTCGGCTATTTTGCATCCACTCTTTTTGAGGCGGCTCAAAACCGACTTTACCGCTTCGCCAAACTATTTTATTTGGTAAATTTTGTTCCATGCTTTTTCTCAATATCCACTTGGTAAATCCATCTTTTATTTTGTATGATGCTGGTAATGAAAAAATAAATTCTACCAGCTTATGAAAAAGAAATGGCAAGCGTATTTCTCTTGAATGTGCCATGCTGTTTCTGTCCGCATAACGCAGCAGTTCTGGCAAGGCAATAGTAAAAGTGTTGTAATAAAGAATATCTTCCAGTTGCTTCACAACAGGTTTTTGCAGTGCATCAGCATTGCGGTAATTCAACAAAAAGTCTTTATTAATAAATGAATGTTGATTTTGTTGAGCAATGGCTTTTTGTTGAAGAGCATGTGCAGCTTTATCCGGGAAAAATGCGGCGGCATAATTGCGCCAGCCCCATTCATCTATAAAATCATTTTGCTTCAACAACTTTTTTTCCGTAAAAAATTTTGACGTGTCAGATATAAAAAGTTGCTGTAAATACCAATGAGCATATTTTTTATACCCTCCCATTATTTCGTCTGCACCCTGACCATCCAATAACACAGTTATATTGTTTTCCTTTGCCAGCTTATACACTAAAAATTGAGTAAGCACACTGCTGCTTTGCAATGGCTCTTCCTGGTAATACATCAATTGCTGAAAATATTTTATCCAGTCAGCGGCTGTTGGTATAACTGTATGTTGTTTTATATTGAAATGAGCAGCTACCTTTTTACTGTACTCGAGTTCATCTTTTTCAAACCCGGGAAATGCTGCAGTAAATCCTATATTCTTCCATTGCTTTGACTTGTTTTTTAATTCATGAATTGCAGCGACAACGGAAGAACTATCAATACCGCCGCTTAAACTTGTTCCAATGCTTACATCACTGCGCAATCTTCTTTGAACCGATGTAAAAAAAAGTTCTTTGAATTTTTCAATTACAAATGTGTCTGATACTTTTGAAGTGTCAGACATTTTTGGGTGATACCATTTGTGCACCTGCGCTCTTCCCTCATTTGGTGTTACAACCAAATAATGTCCTTGGGGTAACGATAAAATATTGCTATAAAATGTTTCTATTTTTTTAATTGGATTTTGAACATAGCCTAATGTAAGATAATTGAGCATCATCGTTCCATTCATGTTTCTGTCAACACCAACAGACCATAACGCTTTCATTTCACTTGCAAATACAAACTGTTCAAATCTGCCACGTTGTAAATAATCTGCATGATAGAATAAAGGCTTTTCACCAAAACGGTCACGTGCAATAAATAGCTGCTCTTTTTTTTCATCCCACAATGCAAAGGCAAACATGCCGTCGAATTTATTGACACAATCAAAACCCCAGCAATCATAAGCAGCAGGAATAACTTCTGTGTCAGACTGCGTAAAAAAATTATATCCTTTCTTCTGCAGTTCCTCTTTTAGTTCTACGTA
>WNGE01011069.1_pt1 | contig 10151 bp, 4 predicted proteins | sample 5400651 | NCBI WGS metagenome assembly WNGE01 (sample SAMN13153370, study PRJNA577476) | soil metagenome | isolation source: 60 cm soil or saprolite under grassland replicate 2 | place: USA:California | collected 2016-06-15
TGAGAAGAATAAAAGCCAGTTGGAACGGACGCCATTCGGGCTGGGGCTGCGCCGCAGGATCGCCTTTCGCCCCGGCATTACGCCGCCGCGCCGCCTTCGCGACCGCGAGGTTCATGAACAGGAATGCCCTGCGGGCGAGATCGTCGCGTGACAGGATGTCGATGCCCTCGATGATCCGTTTGCGGGCGGTCTCCATGTCGGCGACGAGCCGTTCGGCCGCCGCGCGCCGCCGCGCAGCCAGACCAGTGATCTTCTTCCGTTCAGCGTTGATCCAGGTCGAGTAGAGCAGCGGCAGGTCGGCGAGCGCCTTGTCGAGCGCCGCACCGTCGGCCGCAGCCCCGGCAAGGGCGTCCATCCCGAAAGCGACACGCGCCTTCAGCGCTTCGTCCTCGTTTGGCGCGACGCGCTCGACTTCGGCCTGGGGGAGGGGCTCGGTCCAGACGCGAGTGACGTGCCCGTGCTCTTCGCCTTCGCCCCATCCCGCCGCCGCGTTGCGCCCGACCGCCCATTCGCAAACGTCGCGGTAGTGCAGATCGGCGACACGCAGATCGACATCTTCCGAGCGATAGCCGGAGATATCGCGCCGCGGCCGGAAGCCCTGGCTGCACACGAATTCGAGCCGCGCCTGGAAAATGTAGCTCACATCCGCATAGAAGCGGTGCGCCGTGGAGCGGCGGTTGACGAGAAACACCGTGAGCGCCTGCACCCGTTCCTCGCCGTCGGGCGTCGGATAGATGAAGAGACGGGCGTGCGCTTCCAGCGTCAGCCCCCCGCCCTTGCGCTGCGCGGCCGCGCTCTCCGGCACCACGACGGGATCGCCGCGGCCGTCCGGTATCGTCAGGCGCATTGTGCGCTGCTGCGGAGCACGCACCCAGTCAACCAACGGCCGCTCTTTCTTCTTCCGCTTGCCGTCATCGTCCCTTTCCTCCTTGCCGTCCTCGTCCGTTTCCTCCGGCTGGTCGGGAATGAGAACATCTTCGGCGAGTGGTGGCTCGGTGCGGTAATCGCCCCACGACACGCGCGCCTCGATCTCGGTCACATCCGGCGGCAGCAACACGGTGAGTCCCATCGAGGACGGCAGGAACCTGCGCTTGGTGCTCGGGGTCTCCGGCGCTTCAGCGTCGCCTGCCGCGCCACCCGCACCGTCCGCGACCGGCTCGTCGACGTCTATTTCCATCTCTTCCTGAGCAGCGGGGTTGTCTTCCGTCTGCTCCGGCCCGTTCTGTGCCAGTGGGTCCTCGGCAGGTGCGAGGAAGCCGGTGAGGTACCAGCGCGACGGGCTTTCGTTCAGCCGCTCGGTCGCAAGATCGGCGTCCTGCGGACCGGGTCCGACGAGATCGCGGCGGAACCTGTTGACGATCGAGGAGCGGACGTCAACGGATCGGCGGGACGCGGTCATGTGCGTTTCGTTCCTTCTATGATCACGATTTCCCCAAGCGTCCTAGCGTGCCAAGCGGACGTGTAGTTATTTCGCAGAGCGATGGCCGGTCGATGCCCCACGCCCTGAAGCAAATCTTCGAGTGAAACGAGACGGTCGCGAAAGCCAAGCCGGACGCCGAAACGCATACTCGCCTTGTCGGGGCCGCACACAACCCACGCGTCGGTCCGGGTGAGCGCGTGCGCCCACAGGGACGCCTCCCCGGGATCGAGAAAGGAGAACATCGGGTCGCGCACGACGGCGACGGCGCGTTCACGGTCTTCGACTTTGTGCATCATCGACAACGAGCCTCGCAGCGCCGCATGATCGATCTGTTGCTCCGGCCGTCGCCGCTGGTAGCCGGTCTGGGTCTCGATCACGCAGTCCTCCACCGTCTCGACGCTGTAACCACTGGTGAGCGCGCGCCACGCACGAACGCGCCAGCACTCCAGGATCGCATTGGTGTCCACCAAGACGGGACCGCGGTGACGCGCCATCGGTCCCTTACAGGTCGAGCGCCACCGCGACACCATGCGTCGCGCATAGTTGCGCGAGGTCGTCGATCGTCATGTCGAGGAGATCGGCCGCCCGGCGCGCCGATAGCTGCCCCTCATTGATCGCGAGCGCGATTATTTCCATGAACAGCCTCGAGAACAGGGGCGGCGGTTCGCCCTGGGCAACTTCGTGGCCGTTATTGCGCAAAGCTGCGTCCGGGATCGCCTTTGCCTGCGCAGACTCGAGCCGCTCCAGCGCAACCAGCCGCCATTTCAGCGCTGTGGCGGTCACGGCAAGCGCGTCTGCAGTGGCGTTGAGCCAGGCGGCGACATCGCCTCCGACCGGCCAGAACCGTTCGAGCGCCGTCATCGGCATCAGCACGGCGGACGCGAAGTTGTTGGCGAGCTGCTCTACACGGCCTATGCCGACTTCGGAAGCGTCCTCGACGTGCTTGGGCGGCATCGTGTCCCAGGTGAGAATGTGGAAAAGCTCGTGCGCGAGGTCGAAATTACGGCGGCCGGCGACTTCGTGGCGGTTGATGAGCACGGCGTCGAGATCAGGCAGGCGGCAGGCGGCGCCGGACACGCCTTTGATCGCATCCACCATGAGGACGAGGACGCCGAGCCTGCGCTCCATGGCGTCCGCAAGGCGTTCGGCAGGAACCGGCCCGAGCTCGAAATCGAGAGCAAAACGCTCGCCCGCCGCCATGGCCTCCTCGAAGCTGCTTCTCGACGCGAGCTTGAGCGCCTGCCTCAGATAAGGCGCAGGCCGCCCAACCCGAGGAGCCAGGGTCCGGTTCGCAGCAACCCAGCGCCCCGCCACGCGCTCGAAGGCGTTCAACTGCTCGAGGCCTACGTTCGATTGGCGCCACGAGAACTTGCCCTCGCCAGCGAGCAGGAAAGGGTTGGTGAAGTAGTCGAGCGGCGCCCCGAGCTTCTCGATGGCGATCAACAGTTCCGCGGCGGAAACGCGCCGTTCCCCGGTCTCGATGGCCGAGACGGTCTGCCGATCCTTGAAGCCGAAAATCAGCGCGAGATCGTCCTGGGAGAGTTTGCGCTCTTCGCGCAATGCCTTGATCCGCGCGCCAATGAGGTTCATGGGCGGCTCTTAGTCTTGCGATCCGCGATTTGCAAGAAAATATTGCGAATATATTCAGGCCGTTATTATGATACCTCTCAGGGGGTCTAAAGGTTTGGGGTGTTCAGTCTCGTCCTTGTAATCGCCGATGACCCAAATGAAGCTTTGAACGTCGATCCGGTCGCGTGGCTTCAGATCAACGAGTTCCGTTGTCGTCCTCGGCTTCAGATCAACGAGTTCCGTTGTCGTCCTCGCTACAAGGTCGAGAAGGCTGTCGTAGACGGCAATGTCGAGTCGCGCCTCGTAGTCCGACGCAAAGCGGTGACCGACTCGCGCGGCGAAATCCTTGGTGACCTCCGGCTTCAAGAACATGTGCTTCTCCGGTTCCCATAGAAACGGAAGATACGTCACGACCGTCCACTTTGCGCAGTCGTGCGGCTTTAGCGCGCGCTCCATCTCGAGAAGACCAGACTTGGTTTCACCCATAGCAAAATGGGCGGCGGCCCGGATGAACGGGTTGGCAGCCGGTCCGCGGAGTACATCCTGAAGGCGCGTCTTTTCGAACGGTGACAGCAGATTCGTTGCCCGAAAAACAGAGAGGATCGCCTCGCCGAAACCGGCACCAGTCGCGGCCATTTCCAAAGGAACGGCTGCATCAAGTTTGTTCTTGGCGGCAACCTTGTAGTCGCGCTCTTCCTTGGCATAGCCGGCTGAATGAAAGCCGTTGGGAAAGAAGTGAAGGAAGCGCGCGCGTGCGCCGTCGAAGCCGAAGTACCTGGGATTTGCCTTGGCTGCTTCATCGTGCAGCCGTCGCCAGACATCGTCGGCATCGTCACCATCAATTTGAGCTTTCCTCACGCCATCGGCGATGATGACACCTATGAAAAGCTTGTCCTTCTCGACGAGGCGCAGAACTTTATCACCGAGGTTTGCTTCGCGGATGGTCTTCACGCTGCCTCCTCAATTACTCGTGTGCCGGCCTCTTGCTCAAACTATCCGTTGCCGCGCATCGTAATGCGACCTTGCATCTGACTACTTGAGACTGTTGCCGAGCAAGATGTTTTCTTCGTTGCGCGAGGCAAAGCAAAAAAGGTCCATGGGACTGCCCCTCCCGATCGACCGTCCACCGCACGGTCCTTCATCCGGGACTACTGCTCAAACTCTACTTCCAGCTCATCTTCGTCGTCGCGACTTCGTCCCTTCATCCCCGGCGCGATGCCGAGGCGCACCTCTTCGGCGTGGCGTGCGGCGTTGAGGGTAAGCAGGCGAGCGAGGACCCCGTCGCGGAAGTCGGAAGGCCAGAACAGCCGGCCCTGGTAGGTGTGGTCGTCCTCGTTGGTCTCGTCGAGGAAGATCGGCTCGGCGCGCCCAGCGAGATCGTGCCAGCCGTAGGCTGCGAGCACTGCGCGGTCCATCGCGGCATGCAACTCGCGCAAGCGCCGGATGTCCTCGGCACTCTCCGTGCGGTCATGGAAGCGATTGTAGGTCTTCGTCAGCCCCTCGTTGCGTGCAATCATGAGCGCGGCACGGTGGTCGTGATAGGTTTGCCCGTCTAGCTCAAGTTCTTGTGACATTTCGAAGTTCGGTGGAAAGGGATAGGTTTGAAAGCAATTCTCCGCGCTATATCCATACCGGTCCTCTAACGTGTATCCAAAACTTCGTGACCAGAGACAATGTGTCGAAGACTGCAAGACTGCGAAATTGCTGTATCTGCTTGCCGCAACAATCACCAATCGGTTTGCAAAAACAAATCCCTTGTCCATAATTGCAAACGCGTGGTGTGCGGAGATTTGGGAAGTCACGATCACCCGAGGCAGAGACCTGCTTGTCGCATTTAATCCTGGCGTAACTCGCCCGAACTGCCACCAAAACTTTCTGCGGCGGCGGCCATCCGCATTGTCTGCGAGACGTTCTCGCTCCGGCTTCACCCGCTTCTCTATGATTTCAAGCAACCGGGGCCAGTCAGTGGCGACCCTCCCTGGATAGTCGCTAGGCACCACGCCCTCCCGCAGCCACGCTTCACGCTGCCGCTCGGTTGCTGTCGACCACGACGGCAAAGTTACCTCCCGTCGTAGTGGGTAGTTATCGAAATCGATCACCCAGCGATGATGTGCGTGGGCGGGATCGGAGTTGACTTCCTCACCACCAATGTATGGGAATACTCGGTCAGAATTGCGCCGATCACACTCGATAAGTTCCTGCATCGTAGCGACGCTTTCGGCCTCACCCCTTGCTGCAGCCGCATTGTCAAACGTAAAGCCTGCACCGTAAATCTTTGCTCCTTCGAAGGCCTTGCGCGCATTCGCGGTAAGTCGCGCCGGCGAGCGATCACGAAAGCCTTCGACAAGATACGCTGAAATGCGCTGCGCCGGCTGCCCGTCAAGCATAGTTGGCAGCTTCGTCGCGCCTTTAGTCACGTGCACGATGCTTACCACAACAGCCGACTCGCCAGGCCATTTCAGGCGCCGCGTGGCGCGGATAATGACTCCGCCATGATCAAGAATTGTTGCCAGGCCCGTGGCGCGCGTATCACCCTGACCGATCGTATTTGTGGCGATAAGACCGAAGACACCATCATTGCGGATTAGTCCGAAAGCCCGCCGGAAAAAGTGCGCGACGAGGTCGGAATTACCGTGTGCGCCTTCATGCAAGCCCTGCAACCAGGGCAGGTAATGGGCCCGATTGCTGGCGATGATAGTGTTCTTGCCCGCAAATGGCGGATTTCCAACAAGCGCGTCAAAGCCGCCATTCTCGCGCCCAAAGACCTCTGGAAATTCGATCTCCCAGTGAAAAGGCCGCAGCCCGTGATCGCCGCTTAGAAGCGTAGCTCGCATGGGGTCGACCGCAGCCTCCCAGCCGACGCGACCGAGATGGCTCTGGATATCTTTCTGAAGGGCGACGAGCCGCTCAACGCGTTTCTTGAGCTTTTCGTCGGCAAAGAAGCAGGCAACGATGGCATCTCCAATTATGCGCGCAACCGCCGTCTTAGACTCTACTTCGCGCAGGCGGCCGCTCAACTCGTGCTCGCTCTCGACCTCGGCGCGCAACCGGATTTCGGCGCGCCCCGTTTCGGCTTCGCGCAAATGATCCGAGACAAGCTTGCCGACGAACGTGGGAGGCTTTGTCGTATCCCAATGCATCGCCGCGATCTGCGGCTGCGTGAGGCCGACCAGGCTGTCGCCCGATTTGAGCGCGTGATCGAGGAACGTGAATTCGTGGTCGCGCGCGAGCGTCGCGAGCCACAGCGAGAGCTTGGCGAGGTCCGTGGCGAGCGGGTTCTTGTCGACGCCATAGAGGCAGCGCTGCGCAACCAGGCGACGGGCGTGCAATTCCTCATCCTCGTCCGCGGGAATGACGGGCTTCTTGTCGGGATAGCGTTCCCAGGCTTCGACCAGTCTCGCCGCAAGCGCGCGGCAGGCTTCGACCAGGAAGGCGCCAGAGCCCATCGCCGGATCGCAGACTTTGAGATCGAAAATCTGCTCAGGCGTCGCCTCCGGTCCTAGCCGCTCGAAGGCGGGCTCTAGCGCATGGCGCACGATCGGCTGGGTGAGGCTGCGCGGCGTGTAATGGCTGCCGGTGCGGCGGCGCTCGTCGGTTGGCTGCAGTAGCGGCGTGCCGGCAGCAGCCTCATGTTTGCACGGCGAGCCGCGCTCGTCGACGATTCCGTCAAGCGCAGCGGTCATGTCGGTGGTCGTCTTCGCCGCTTCGACCGCCTTGGTCACGTTCGCCGAAAGCTGCGCTCGGTCGGCCTCCTCCTTGAGGAACTTGATGCGATCCTTGCCCTTGGCGGCAATGAGCTTTTCGAGATCGACGAAAACCGGCGTGCGATTGTGCTTGCCGGCGCGGATGGCGAGGGTGCGGCCGGCAGCCGTTTCGACGGTGAAGCCCATGACGGTCTCATAGACCGAGCCGATCTGCTCGACGTCGAGCGCGCGATAGGAAAGCCGCTCGCGACCCGCTCCGCTCCTCAACGTCATCAGGCCTTCGAGTATGCGGAGAATGCAACCGTCGGAAACGGGCAGCACGCGCGGGGGGTCGGCCAGATCGATGCGCCCTTCCAGGAAGAGAGACTGGTCGGGATCGAACAGCTTGCCGCCGCGCGCCTGGACGAAATGGGTTGGATGGCCTTTGTGGATGAGACGGAAGAGCGCGAGCAGCCGGCCCCACGTGCCCCGCCGCTCGTCCATCGTGTCGGGGTTGAGCGCGGCGTCCTCGACCAGCTTGGCGTAGAGGCCGCGCACGGAATAACTCGTCTCGTAGATTTCGCGCGCGCGACCGTCGGTGCGTGACGGCAGCAGGTCGCGGTCCTCGGCATAGAGAATGAAGACCAGCCGCATCAGGACCGTGAGGAGGCCCTCATAGAGGTGGCCCGGCCGGGTCCGCGCCAGGTCGCGAACGAGCTTTGGCTCCGCGCCGTCGAGCCCGCGCAGCAGCTCGTGCAGCGCGCCGAGCACTTGGCCGGCAAGCTCGGTCGAAACCGTCGCCTGCGCTTCGCGGCTCTTGCTGAGGAGGGCGGGAAGCCTGCGATCGTCCGCGTCGGCGAATAGACGGAAAGAATCGAGCAAGAGCTTGAGGCCACCCAACATCGGCCGGCCGGCGACCGTGGTGAGCTCCCGCAGCGGAAAGCTCAAGTGGCCCGAGGTCTCGCCGCGCGGCGCGTAGATCAGGCGCAGCTCCGGCAGGTAGCGATCCTTGCCGTCTTTTCGGTCATTCTTCTCGGAAATGAGGAGGCCGGCGAATACGCTGGTCTCGCGCAACAAGCGTTCGAACCGCTGGTGCGGCGTCGCTTCCCAACCTTCGAGCGCGCCGCGCGCGTCGGGATCGACGCCCGGGGCTTCGACGCGGACGAGGAGCTGCCAGCCCTGCCCGTCGCTGCCCAGTTCCCTGACCGCCCAGGTGGGGTTGAGCGTGGTGTCCTGCTCCGGCAGACGAACGTGCAACGGCTCGGGCACTGGAGGACCGTCCGGACTGCCCGCGACCTGCTCCGCCTCCCAGCCGAGAACCTGGTGGACGAAGGCCCAGGCATCGTGAAGGGCCTGCGTTTCGAGATCGTCGTTCAGGAGCGCGGCGACTGCGGCGGTGTCGGCCTGGGTCTGCCGAGCGGGTACCAGCCCGAGACCCTTCAAGAGGACAGGTGCCACGACGAGCCCGACCGGCTGCACGTGATCGAGCCACTCGAGGTCGGGGTCGCGCTTAGCTTCGGCCGCCATCGCGGTCATCCCGACGGGGGCCAGAGATAGACGAGCCCGACCGGCTCTAGCCGGCGCGCATGCACGCCGTAGGCGGCCCGGATGCGCTGCGGCTCTTCGCCGATCTCCTTTTCGAGCCGCAGGAGGCGCGCCTGCCAGTGGCGGCGGTCGCCCTCTCGCTCGCGTCGCTCCTCGTCGCCGATACCCGGCAGCATCAGCTGCTTGGGATCATAGTCGGCGGATGCCTCGGCGATCCGCTTGCGTTGCTGCTCCAGCAGTTCTGACAACAGCCGCGCCTCCGCTTCGCCGCGTTTCGCGAGCTGTCCCTTCACGATCTCGAGATGCTCGGTCGCGATGCGCTCGAACGTCGAAACGAGATCGGCAATGTCGCGCTCCACCAGCGCCTGAATGCGGGCGGCCGCCATCGCCGGCGCCGGGCGCGCGTTGCGCAGCGCTTCCTCGAGCTGGTTGAGGGTGCGCTCCTCGCCGCTCTCGCCGAGCGGGCGCAGCGGTTTGCGGTCGCGCTCGGCTTCGGTCCAGATAGCCGTGACCGGGATGACCTCCTCGTGCAGCCGCGCTGCGCCGGGCCCGTAGACCGCGAGCCGCCCCATCAGCACGACGCGCGGCTGCGCGCCGGGGCCTTCGATCACCGCAATCCGCGACAGGCCCGACTGGAAGCCCTGCGAGATGAAGCGCGATAGCAGGCGCCGCACCAGCCGGTGCTCGAGGTGAACCTGGACAACCTCCGGCGCGTCGCGGCCATCGGGAAGCCTCGGCGGCTCGAAGGCGATCGCCCTGATCGGCACCTTCCGTCGCCATTCGGTGATGCGCTCGCCGCGCTTGCGCGGCCGGGCGCGCAGATCGTCGAATGTATCGTCCCAGCCGGCTTCCTTGGCGAATGCCGGATCGGTCGGGTCGAACCTGAACGTCGCCACCTGGCCGATCCTGTCGCCGCGGGCGCCGTCGAGCGACGTGCCGGTGCGCGACAGGGCGGCGTCGACCACCCGCCGCAGATCGTCCGCATTGACGCCGACCCGCTCGCGTGAGCGTTCGAGCGCGCCTTGCAAGTCCTCCTGTTCCCTCAACAGCCGTTCGTGCCGCACCCGTTCCTCGTCGTTCATTTCCGCGCGGGCACGCGCCAGCCGCTCCGCGTCGGTTTCCTCTTCGATGGCTTTGGCCAACGTCGCAGCCGCCCCGCGGTCGATGCCTCCCTCCGCGAGACGCGTGGTGATGCGTTTCTCGATCACCTGCCCGGCGGAGCCGAGCTGCGTCTGGATCACCTCGGTCTTGCGCACCAGCGCATCGAGCACGATGTCGGCCTCGCGCTGCTCGTAGCGGAAATAGCGGCAGAAGACCTGCTTGGCGGGCTGGAGCTTGCGGTCGATGCGGCCATTGCGTTGCTCAAGCCGCGACGGGTTCCACGGCAGGTCAAAATGGACGAGGTCCGCACAGTAGGTCTGCAGGTTGATGCCTTCGCGTGCGGCGTCGGTGCAGATCAGGATTCGCAGCGGCTCTTTGTTCGGATCGGCATTGAACGCCGCCTTCACCTCCTCGCGCCGATCCTGCCCGGTGACGCCGGTGAATACGGCGATGCGCTCGTCTGCCTGATCCGTATCGGCGAGTGCCTCACGCAACCGCCGTTCGAGCCAGCGTCGCGTATCCTCCCACTCGGTGAAGACGATCAGGCGGCGATCGTTCCACTCCTTGCCGGACAAGAGATTGTCCTTGATCCAGCCCACCAGCCATTCCACTCGCGCGTCGGGCTTCAATGCGGCAGCCTCGGCCCTGGCCAGCATCTCGTTGACAGCGGCCAGCTCGGTACCCAAATCGCCGGCTGAGGCGTCGCTGGCTCCGAGGACGGAAGCGGCCTCTGCGGTCGCCTCTTCGTCCGCCTCCATCGCCTTCTCGGCGGCGTCGTCTTCCAGCCCGAGATCGTCGATCTGCTCGGTCGTGCTGCCGTCTACGAACGCCTG
>WNGE01014841.1_pt1 | contig 10150 bp, 9 predicted proteins | sample 5400651 | NCBI WGS metagenome assembly WNGE01 (sample SAMN13153370, study PRJNA577476) | soil metagenome | isolation source: 60 cm soil or saprolite under grassland replicate 2 | place: USA:California | collected 2016-06-15
CGGTGTGCCGCGGTGGCGGCGCTCGGCGGCCAGCAGCTTCGCGGTGAACTGCACCAGTTCCCTGGGGACGTCAAGCGTGGCACGATAGCTGATCACGTGGAGCCTTCCGCAGAAGATGATCTTTGGCGAGACCTCTTCTGCTGGGCTCCACGCCTATGTTCAGCCTGCCCGGTTCGTCCGCGTGTCTGCCCTGACGTGCACGCTTGCGAAGATAAAGCCTGACTGTCCGAACCTATTTCGGTGAGATCACCTCACTGAGCCGTCTGTACGCCAGCGACCTCCTGGGCAGGGTGAGTGGTCATGGCCAGATCAGGTTGTTCTGCCGCGACGACCTTCCGGTGCTCGAGACCCGAGGTTCTGGTACATCTGGCCAGCCAGAAACCGACCTGGCCGGGCCCTGGTGGCGGGGACCGCGGCGGGCGCCAGCGGCCCCGTTGATTCGTCGGGGTGATCCACGGCTGCTGGACGAATGCCGCGATCAACGGCACGCACGCGTCCGTGTTCCAGGATGCGGACAGGGTCTGCCCGAAGGGCACGACGGCGATCTCGCGGAACCAGATCGGACCAGCAGGACTGGCAGGAAGGCTCTAATCAACCAGCCGGAGCAACGGGACTATAGGCCCGGCAGGTCCTGGCGCCAATAAGGTCACATGGACCAGCTGGCGCGAACAGCAATACGATGCTCAACGGCACTGGGACACCGGCAGCACAGTCGACAACAATGGCGACTGCTATATATCGACTTCGCGGCAAATGTCCTTTGCGGGCCGAAGGCCGGTGGCACCTGGTCGGCCTCCGCGACCAGTCCTCGTCTGCACCCCGGGCGCGACCGTGCCGGAAGGACCGATTTAATTTACGAAAAGGGGAGAATATGTCAGCACAGGACGAGCCAATCGCCTAATCTCCATTCTCGCAGCTCGCGCACTTTCCGATTGCTGATGAATTTGGGCTTAGTGATCCACCTCGTCGAGTAGAACGACTGCCGCATGCTAGTAGCGCGTTCATCGCGTTTGTTGCGTGAGCAGCACTACGAGAATCACCAGCAGCAGACCGAGGACTACCACCAACAGGCGGAACCCTCGGTTCACCCACTAGACTTCTTCCAGATTCGCCTGCTTCTTCGAGTACCTGGATGGTGCTCGCGCCAACTGATATTGCTTATCCTCACTGGTTCGATCAATCGGTCATGGGCCAACTCGAACCATATAGCTCCGCGTCGGTGATCGGCGCGCACCAGGTATGACTCCTGAAGGAGCGACAGGACTTGGCTCGACTTGTCACCGCCAGGGCCAAGCAACGCTTGGCTACGAAAACCCTGGGGCGTGATTAGAGAAAATTCGAACCATTCCCGGATTGTGCGTTCTGATACGTCCGTCTGGGTTGCAATATGGGTTACCTGGTCGCTGTAGTAGTCGGCCAGAGCGCTTGTGGCACCGCCCACCGCACTGAGGTGGCTGGTCTTGATCACCTTTGTATTAGGACGGAGTTGCCGCCAGAGCTGGCGGCAAACGATTTGGAGCTGAACTGGATCGAGGTGCGGGCCCAGGACAATGTCGGTTGTACCATCCGGCCGCTGCATCAGCATTTGGCGGAGGTCATCGACTAGTGTGGTTATTGCACCTTCTGAGAAGTCGACACCGACAGCACGTGCGGGATCTTGGATGGCATGCCGCGCCGCAGATTGCGCCATGAACTCAAGTCGGAACGTGCTGAGTGGAAGTCGAAGTGCTTCTAGGTACCGGTGCAGAGGCCCGATGTACTCTTCGCGTGCAACGAACAACGCCCAGCGTCGGCCGCGGCGGAGTGTGTTCCCGACCTCTAACATGAAGGCGGTCTTCTCAGCATGATCGATTGGATTGGAGAGAAGCTCCTCAAGCTGGTCAAAGATTAAGACTTGGCTGTCCGCTTTCCCCCGTCGTTCTCGCCGGTCATCGAGATAGCTATGCAGATCTATCTCCGCAAGTTCCCCGAGCGGGCGATCGGCCTCGAACGAAAGCAGCACGCTGAGCACATAGGGATTGGCGGCCGCGAATTCGGGATAATTCCGAATGCGGGCCACTGGCAAGACGTCAAACCTCTCCTCTGCAAGGAGCCGAGGAACAAGACCGGCTTGCACGAGAGACGTCTTCCCCGCACCCGACGGAGCCTGAAGAAGCACGAATCCATCTGCGAACAACAGATCGATAAGTTGGGACAACTCCCTATCTCGCCCATAGAAAGCTTCCCCCGGACGAAAGGGTCGAGGGCCAACGTAGGGGTTGCGCCATTGGGTCTCGCTTGATAGTGCCACCGCTTGCCTCCCTTCGAAGCTATTACGAGTCCTCAGGCGGGGTGCGAGGCCTCCCAGCGCTGATGCAACTCCCGTGCGAAGTCACCCGCGCTCCCCCAGTAGATGCTGGTCCTGTCCTTACCGAAATAGGCCTCTAGGTAACGGACGACTTTTTCGGGCTGCCCCTGCCAGTCCCAGACGGTCTCGTTCGGGTCCAGAGTCAACATATGCGAAAATGAACGGAAGAACATAGACCCAGCACCTGTCTGGAGTATGCTCCACAGCATTCGAAAGGACCAACTTCGTACTTGGTGACCAATCAGTAGCTGCGAATTGCTGGTCATTGCTTTCCTGACTCGAACAGGGATAACCCGTCGATTGGCTACGCTAGTCAAGAACTGCAGGTAGTCATTCTCGGTCAGGACGAGCGACTCTGGCTCTTCCAGAACGCCGAAGAGTTGGAAAACGAGCGGTTCTTCTACACTCGGCTGATAGTCTCCTTCATCATGTTCTGTCCAGCCAGCCGAATCAACTAGGTCATTCCATAGGGGGAAGTCACGGCGCGGCATCTTACCCTTCATTTGCAGCGCGCGCATCAGTCCGTCGTCGTAGCTCGTGGTGATATAGAGGGTGAATGGAAGGTCAGCTAGCACGTTATAAGGTTCCCAATCCCAATGGTCGGCTAGGGTGGAATCCAGTTTCCCGCCCTCTCGTGCGCCTCGGATCTCTTCGGCCAATGACATCTTGGCGAAGGAACCGCTCTGGGTTATGGAGAGCGCTTGACTAGCCACCGCGAGGTCGTCCGCGTCAGACTGCGGCACCGGCAGCTCATACACAGAGACCCACCTCCGTGCGATCTGCTGTGGTCGAGGCATGACAGGAGGCTCCGCCCCGCTCCCAAGAATGGGCGTGACTCGCAATTCCTGGATCAAACCGGTCAGTATGGACCAGGCGCTCTCTTCCAACGGATGCAGCTCGCGAATCTGCCCGGACCTGTCCTCGCGCCGCTGGGCCGGAGCTTGCTTTCTGCTCTCCAGAGTCGAAAGGGTGCGCGTCGCCAACGGTGAGACTCGGTCCTGCTCTGCCGCTAGGCGCAGCAACTGCTGGGCCTCGTTGTCTGGCAGCTCTCCAAGGAGCCGCACCGCATTCTCGGATTGCTTGGTAGACACTTCACTTCCGACTATGCTCGCTCGAAGAATGTCCCAGACGTTGGCGCCGTGAGCTCGTGACCGGTCGAACCAGAACTGCATTTCGATGCCGTGCTGCAAGGCCGTAACGAAAAGTTCAGGTCCATACTGGCTCAATGCTTCTGTCAGCACGGCCTCGGCCTGCTGGGCGATTGGGCGATTGAGAAGCCGGTTGGAGATGATGCTCAATGCCAACCCGGCTCGTAGGGCGGGAGCGCCCCCATGGTGAACGACCGACGCCAGCGCATTGATGGCTTGCTTCCTGCCCATTCGGCTGAGCACGCCGACGGCCTGTGCGGCGGTGGCGTCGTCCTCAGCTGCTCTAGCGAGGACCGCGATGGCTGCATCGTTGCGCATCTCCCCGAGGGCATTGAAGGCGATGTCCGCTAGCCCTGGCTGGTCCAGCGCCACTGTTAGCAGCTCGGCCGCCTGCGGAATGTCTAGTGTGCCGAGCAACCGAACGGCGTTAATCGCGGCATCTTGGTAGGAGTCGGGGGCCGCAAGCAGCTCTTGAAGGATCATCCAGACCTTAACGTCATGGCGCTCGGCCTCTTGGAACCAGAGCTGCATGTGGGTGCCACGCGCCAGTGCTGACGCAAGCAGTAGAGCTGCTTCTCCGGACCGTAGGTCGAGGAGCGTCGGATCGTTCGAGAGGCGATCGAACTCGTCTACAGACAAGGGAAGTGCGCTGGATTCTGTCGCCATCGAGGCCAGCCACTGTACTGCGGCTGTGCCGTCGTCGTCCAAGGGAAACGCTGCGGCTCGTTCCAACGCTGATGCGAGAAGCCGTTTGTGCCCAATCGCCCTCACCCAGCGCAATAGCCAGTTGGTCCGCTCGGCAAGATAGTCGCTCGTCCATTCAAGGTACACCGCGTGCTGGCGGGTAAGCTTCCTGATCAGGCGCAGTGCTCTGAGCCGCTCGACGAGCTCTCCCAAGGAGGCTGGGTCGGTCTCTAGTCTGCCGACCAACTCCTCGAAGCCTCGGGTGTATTTGGTGTCCTGGCTGGTGCGCAGCTCCGGCAGAAGCCGCTCGATCAGACGCAGGTCGGCGTCGCCTAGGCTTCTCAGATCGTCGACAAGGCGCTTGTCCAGGATGTGCTGTGCGCCTCCGAGGCGCTGGTAGCTCTCAAGGATGATCGAACCCTCAGATCGCTCGTTCCAAAGACTGTCACATATGATCTGCAAGCGCACTGGCTCGATGCGCCCCCCGTGGGCCAGGTCGGCGAGCAGTTGGTCAGTTAGCATCGGCTCGATCCGCACGCCTGCCGTCTTTGCTGGCAGCTCGATGGCGCGCCGTGCCTGCTCAGTGTCGAGCGGCCGGAGGCGAAGACTGGAGTCATTGTGGAAGATGGATGGGATCTCATCCCTGAAGACGTCCATTTCCACGAAATACTCCTCTCGCATTGAAAAGACGGTGTGAACTCCCGACTCCCGGTCGCGGTAGAGCGCTGCGACGCTCGCGATGAAGCGTCTCGCCTTCACCTGCTCTTGCGGCTCGGTCAGGTAGATGAAGAACTCTTCGAACTGGTCGAAGAACACAACCATAGGCTTTCCGAGACGGGCGACTGCTCGCTGGAGTTGCTCAGTCAGCGGCCGGTTGCGGGCGTCGGCCGGTAGGGCGTCTGCCTCCCGGAGCACTCGTCGGAGCGACGCCTCCGGATCCTTCTCGACGCGAACATAGAACGTTGCATAGTCGAGTTCTTCCAAGCGTGGACGCACACCTGCGTTGATGAGCGACGTCTTGCCGCTTCCGGTTCGCGCGAAGAGCACGACGATCCTGGTGGAAATAATATCTGAGAGAAGGATCTCGGTCTCCCCTTCACGACCGAAGAAGATATCTCGGTCGGCAAATTCGTAGTAGTCAAGAAACTTGTATGGCGAGTCAGGTGACGAGGCCCTCTGAGGACTCATTGATCTCGCCGCCCGTCCGGCTCATCTTCGCCATACTTCTTCCTGTATCGATGGCCAAGCTCCTCAGCGAAGTCATAAACATCCATGCTATAGATTTCGATACCTTTTTTCTCCCAATAAACCCCCCAATACTCAGGTGGATTGTGCTGGATCGCAAATGACTTGCGCGCCTGATGCTTGTTGAGACGCTCTACCAGCCCGCGGTAGATAGTCCGGAAATCCCAATCTTGCAGACTGTAACCAAGAAATAGCAGCGTACTTGGGGTAATGCTCTTCCGTATAAGGTTAGGTACGCCGATCTTTACCGAATCCTTCTCATGAACGGTTAGGAAGTCGATATAGTCATCTTCGGTGATGATGATCCGCGACCTCGGATCCTCATCATAATCCTTACCACGCCCAGCCAAGTGATTCCCGAATGTCCCATGGATTTTGTATACGATCGTGCCCGAGTATTGCTCAAGACTTTCGAGCCGCTCTCTAGTCTCGGGCGTATCCTCGAATCCCTCCGCAGGCTGCACGAGTGTCTCGAATGGAGTTTGGCTCAACTCGAGCGCACGCTCGAGCAGCCGGTCGTAGTTCGTAGTGACGACCAGCTTGAGCGGGAGTGCGGCGAGAGTTCGAAGGAGCGGCGACGGCTCGATATCTCCGTCGTCCAGCATCTCGCGGAGGAACTGAAGCAGATAGGGACGATCAGTTCGCACCTCATACTCCAAGGCGATCCGGGCGAGCTCAGGAGGTTGGCCTTCCCCGTATTGGAGCTTTGTGGCGAAGGCGTGCGCAACATCGTTCCCCAAAGGGAGCCCAACGTAACGGCGGATTTCATTACGGATATTTGCAGCTGCACCAAGGAATGGTACGCATCTGTGGTGGTGCAGCCGATCGATGATCATCTCCCACTTCAGCTCATCGATCTTTGACTTGACCATGCCCGTCCCCCAACCGGCGGGGCGAAAGCGCTCGCCGCTAAACAGAGAGTCTAGACCTCTGGTTCGGAATTTTCGACAGGCCAACCGCACCCACGACCAGCGGGCACTAGACGTCGCCGCGACAAGCGTCGCCGACGTTGAGCAGGCCATGACCGGGCCTCTTAGCCAGCACCCGACGCCGAGATCATCATCAGTCTTCCCAGATTCGCCACCATCCTCGGCCCGGCCCGCCGAGACCGGTGACAACCGATCCCGCTTCCAGCATCCCAGGGTCTCAAGGCCTATGCAGGAACCGCGCCAATCACACGCACCTCCGGCAAGCGGCCGCGCCATCACCCGCCGCGTCGTCCACAACTAGCGGCCTGCCAGGCGGGCTACCTGTGGCATTCTCCTGCTCACCGTCTCCCCTGCCGCCCGCCCACACTACGACCGGCGCCGCGGGCACGGCGCGGTCGGGCCGGAGACGCTGGCGCGATCTCAAAAGGGACGGCCTACCGCGATAACTAGGGACTCCTGGTGTGGTCCATGTCGATCAGCTCCGCCATAAATGCCGAATCAACGCCGCGCCGCCTAGGACGGCGCATGCAGGTGGACGGCCTCGTGGCCAGCAGCCATAGTCTCGGCGGCCGCCCGGCCAAGCTCACGCTGAGAGAAGCCGAGCAGGATGCATCCATGGCCGCGCCCAAGAACAGCCCAGATCTGAGAGATTTGGGCGTAGCACGGACCCATCAACATGCCCCTTGCAGCTGCAAATAAATCGGCGATCTGGCTGCGCCTGAATGTCCTACGACCCGCACTTGGGAGCGCGGACTTCCACATTGACGACTGCAGCGTTAATCGCGTCAATTACGCATGAGTATGCGCAGAGGGGCATCATCATGCGCCAGGAGAACGCACTACTTTCGGCACGACCGCGCGCGTGGTGCTTGAGGTCTGGTCAGGTGCCGGAAGCCATGTAGGCGGCGAGGATGTGGTTGAGGATGTGGTTGAGGATGTGGTTGAGGATGTAGTTGAGGTGACGGTCGAGGTTCCTGCGTGCTCGGTCATAGCGCATCAGAAGAAGCGGGCGCCGTTGGGATGCCCTGAGCTGCATCTGACCGGTGCGGGCTATCTAGGATCGGCCCATGCAGCGCTACCCTCTGGGCCCTTTCTCCGTCTCGCGCGTCGGGTTCGGCGCGATGCAGCTGCCCGGCCCTGGCGTGTTCGGTCCGCCGCGTGATCGTGGCGAGGCGCTGGCGGTGCTGCGCCATGCGGTAGAAGCGGGGTTGACCATATTGACACCGCGCAGTACTACGGGCCCGGCGTTGCCAACGAGCTGATCCGCGAAGCGCTGTACCCCTATCCCGCCACCCTTGCGCTGGTGAGTAAGGTCGGGGCGCGCCGTGACGGGTCCGGCGGATCGACGAGGGACTGATCGGCGGCGTGGGCCTGAGCAACGTGACCCGCGGGCACCTGCTGCGCGCGCTGGAGCACACGCCCGTAGCGTGTGTGCAAAATCCGCTGAATCTGGTCAATCGCGCCTCAATGCCCGTCCTGCGCGAGTGCACCTCGCGGGGTATCGCCTTCGTGCCCTTCTTCCCGCTGGGCTCCGGCTTCGCCCGGGACAACCCGGTGCTGGGCAGCAAGCAGGTACTCAGCACGGCAGAGCGGCTTGGCCGCACGCCCGCTCAGATCGCACTTGCCTGGATTCTGGGCCTCGCGCCCAACGTCTTGCTGATTCCCGGCACCTCCTCCGTGCGGCACCTGGACGAGAACCTCGCGGCCGCCGGCATCACGCTCGACGAGGACGCCCGGCAGCAGCTCGCCGCCGCCGCCGACTAGCTTCCCGGCCGGCCTGTACGGCACTGCTCCTGGCCCCAGAACGCTGCTGGCAGGGCAGGTCACTGGCAGCCCGCTTCTGGAGGCCAGGCCGCGTTATCTCGCCGGCCGGCGGGATGCTTTGCGCCGCGACTGATGGAGCTTCACTCGTGCCGTTCTGCCATGCTTTCGGGGGTGGTGGATGAGCGGCTCGTGGATCGCTGGGCTGATCACCCGCGCCCGGAGGTGCCGGATGCGGTAGCGATCTTCCTGGCGGGAAGTCACGCGCGCGGGGACGCGGGACCGCGCAGCGATGTCGATTTCGACAGCCTTCGTAGTCCCACCCAATCACCGCGCTAGCCAGGGCATTTTATGTCACCGGCTCATGTGTCTCGGTGGACGGCCCGAAGGGCGCGAAGCCGAGCGGTGAGATGCCAAGATCTCTGCGCATCGCGTCGGACATCGTCTTGACCGCGTCGTAGTAAGTCGTCTGCGCTGCCCGGTACTCGGCCGAGTCCTCGCGGACTCCGCTGATCAGGAGATCTCGTATCTCGCGAGTGTGGCGGAACACCGCGACCGCGAGTTTCACCACGTCAGCGGGAGCCAGCAGGCCCAGGTCGAACCGGTGCACATATGGATCAGCCGATCGGAATGCCTCGGTGATGGCGGCCCGCCTTCTCTCTGCGGACCGGTCATCGCTGACAGCAGCTACGCGCATCGCTTCGTGCGCCCGGATGATCGCGGCCAGGTAGTTTCCATACGACTCGCGACGGAGCTGGTCGCGTTCCCGGCTCCGATCACGCTTCCAGCGCGAGCGATCAGCCAGTGTCGTCGCCCCGACGCCCACGGCCGCTCCAACGATCGTGCTCACCGCCGCCGACCAGTCCACGAGATTGAACAGTGGTGGCACGCGGACAAGGCGGAGGGCTGTGGCCGATCGGGCGATCAGCGTGCATCCTTGGGCAATGCGTATGGCAGTGCCCAGGATCCTTCTGACCGGTCCGCCGCGGGCCGGTAAGACCACGCTCGTCTCCAGGCTGGCCGCCGAGCTAACCGCTGTCGGCGTCAGCCCGGGGGGATTCGTCACGCGAGATCTCCGGGAAAACGGCGAAAGAGTCGGGTTCACCGTCGAGGAAATTGGCGGCCCGCAGGCGCTCCTCGCTCACGTATCACTGCCCGAAGGTCCCAGGGTTGGCCGCTACCGCGTGGACGTGGCTGCGTTCGAAGCCCTGGCCGTTCCAGCAATCGAGCGGGCCATGCAGCAGAGCGGTGTTGCGATTATCGACGAACTGGGCCAGATGGAACTCTTTTCGACCGCCTTCGTCCGCTCATTTGAGGAACTCATAAGCCGGCCCATCCCGCTCGTGGCAACGATCCACGCACGCCTGCACCCGATCACCGATGCCATCAAACAGCGACCCGACATCGAGCTACTGGAAGTTCGCCCTGGGAACGCCGACGAGCTTCTCGCGCGTCTAACCTCGCGGCTTCCTGGCTAGCAACGCCTACCCGCGGGCTGCGAGCACGCCCCCGCAGCGGCAAAGTAGTGCGTTCGCCAGACCTGCCGCGGCGCATATTTATGCGGACTCGCCGATCAAGCGCCCGTCGAAACCTGCGCGGGCGAATGCGCGCACAGTCCCGCCGTTCTGCGCGGACGACGGGCCCGGTGGCGGCGCTCGTGATGCGTACAGATCAGGTATTCCGGCGCTGTCTGGCAGACTTCGATCAGATGGCCGACGCCTATGAGATGCTCGCCGCCGACTACGACTGGCTGTTCGGCGACGACGCGCTTGCTGACGGGGGCGCGGTCAGCCAGCCCGCGGCGGCGCGCCTGCTGCAGCGGATCAGCCGCACCAGCGCGGTGCTGGACGCGGCCTGCGGCACGGGCATCGATGCGGCGGTGCTCGCGCGCCGGGGTTTCACCGTGTGGGCGGCCGACGCAAGCGACGCGATGGCCGGGGGCGCGGCGGCCCGGTTCCGGCGAGAGCGGCTGGCGATCCCGCTGTTGCGCAGTAGGTGGCCGGATCTTCCCGCGGCCACCGGCGAACGGTTTGACG
>WNGE01020481.1_pt1 | contig 10150 bp, 11 predicted proteins | sample 5400651 | NCBI WGS metagenome assembly WNGE01 (sample SAMN13153370, study PRJNA577476) | soil metagenome | isolation source: 60 cm soil or saprolite under grassland replicate 2 | place: USA:California | collected 2016-06-15
CCAACGCGCGAGACGCCCGTTCGACTATGCTCAGGGCAGGCAGTGCGCTACCCCACTCACAATTTGAGCTTGTCGTGATTGGCTTCCTGCCAATGGTGAATCTCGCCGGCAAGACGTGAAATTACTGAGGCATATTGTCGATCTGAGTACAGATTGCGCGTTTCCAGCGGATCATCAGTCAGTTTGTATAATTCGTTCAAATCCTTGTCCCGGAGACAAAGCTTCCAGCCGTCGGCGGAGACGACGACCCGAGTAGATTCCTCGACCGCTCGTTTGATCGCGCGCCGCGGCGCCAGGGACGTTCCTTTCTTAATTTTTGTTCGGTTTGGAGCCCATTCAATAAATATGCTGTCGGGTGGTACCTTTTCTCCGCGAATCAATGGCAACAGACTCTTGCCCGCACATTGATGGTGCTTCGGTTGACCCAGCAGATCGATCAATGTCGGGACGAAGTCGATGTGACTAACTGGATCTGGAATCGTTGTGCCACGCCGGTGATCGGGCAGGCGGACTAGGAACGGAACCCGCGTGGCTTCTTCGAACATGACTTCTTTGCCGAACAGATGATGCGCGCCCAAGCTGTCGCCATGGTCGCTCGTGTGCACGACGATTGTGTCGTCGCTTAAGCCGCATCGTTCCAGACATCCGAGAATGGCGCCGACGCTTTGATCCACCATCGTGACCAGGCCGAGATATCGCTGCTTGATGCTTCGATATTCCTCCGGTGTGATCCCGAAGAATAACTGACTGGGCAGGCGCTCCCTGTCGAGAATCGCTTCCGCTTGCTGCCATTCTCGCATAAGCCGGTAACGCAGCGGAATGTTTTCGCTCTCGGGCAACGTGGCCGTGAGACTTAAATCTATCTCGCTGAGCGGATGTTCGTCGTTAAGCGGTCCATTGTAGGGCGAGTGAGGTTCCACAAAAGCCACGATCAGGATGAAAGGAGCGTGACTATGTTTTTCGATAAATTCGCATGCGCGTTTTTCCAGAAACTTCGGACGCGAAAGTTCAGGCGGCAGGTCGCTGATAGCCAACTCCGAGAATCGTCCGTCTTGTTTGTCAGGCGTGACGCCCGCTGCGATGAGAAAATTGGTGTAATCACCGCGGTCGTCAGTAGAAATCCATTCGTGAAATCCTCGTCGCGCCGGCCCTTCTTCGCCGAGATGCCACTTGCCTATGTATGCAGTCCAATAATCTTTGTCCTGCATCAGCTCAGGGAAGACGCGAAACCGGCGATCGAGTGGCACGCTGTTCCGCGTGCATCCGTTAATATGCGGCCATGTTCCGGTCATGAGTGACGAGCGTGAAGGAGTACAGACCGGATGGGTCACGTAGGCTCGCTCGAAGATGACTGACTCGCCAGCAAGTTTGTTTAGATTAGGTGCGTGAACTTTTGTGCCTCCATAACAAGCGATGGTGTCCGCTCTTTGCTGGTCCGGCAAAAAAAGAATCAAATTCGGTTTGCGCGGAAGTTTTGCTGGCTGCGAGACCATTGGATTTAGCGGTTAACACAGTAAATCAAGCTTGGCCATCCTCCAGGATGACGCTTCGAAAGAAAGTGAAGTTTTGTCATTCCGAGCCCTTCGACTTCGCTCAGGACAGGCTCCGTCGAGGAATCTCTCAATGTTATCCGATGAGCCGCGATTCACGGAGAACAATAATCCCGCGATGGCGGGACACTTCGGTCGAGATGACAGAAGTACCAAGCACGAGCGATGATTCTTCAATCTTTAGCGTCGCAACGTTCGCAATTTCGATGTTTCATGATTCGCATGAAACGGTTTTTGATCTTGCAGGTATTTGGCGCGTTAATTGCCGCCATGTCCAATGGCGCAACAGGCTACGATATGGCGGCCACCGCTTCCAATAAACTCGCGGTCGATCTTCACCGTCAGCTCGCCACTGCGAGTCCGTCCGGTGGCGGACTTGCCACGGGCGACGAGAATCTTTGCGTTTCACCCTACTCGATCGAAAGCGCGCTGGCCATGACCTTCGCCGGCGCGGACGGCGAGACACGAACAGAAATGGCGCGGGTTCTGCATTTTCCCAGTGACGCGAGCGCAGTTTCTGCTTCGTTCGCCTCGCTCCAGCATTCGCTGGAAGAGATGAGCGTGAAGACGGCCGAACTCGTAAAAGAATCCAAAAGATTCGGCGGTCCCAGCGAACCGATCACACTCAGCATCGCCAACCGGCTCTTTGCGCAAAAAGGATACGACTTTCGCGAGTCGTTTCTTGCGCTTGTGAAACAGAATTTCGGTGCGGCGTTTGAACCGATGGATTTCGTCCACGATTCTTCCGGAGCCACGCAGCACATCAATAAATGGGTCGCCGATCAAACTCGCGACCGGATTCGCGACTTAATTCCTTTGGGTGCACTGGACGAGACAACCCGCCTCGTCCTGGCGAACGCACTTTATCTCAAGGCGTCGTGGGTTGACCCATTTTCTGAGAAGGCAACCCGGCCGGAACCGTTCCACGTTCATGGAAGCGCGCCTGTCGATGTTCCGGTGATGCAGAAACGAGATAAGCACTTCGGTTATGCGAAACGTGAAGGATATACCGCCGTCAGCCTCCCTTACTCAGGCTACGATCTCCAATTCCTCGTGCTTCTCCCAGACGACGTAAACGGTCTGCGGGCCCTCGAATCGCAACTGACCAGCGAGATGCTGGCGGAATGCGCCAAGCTCCAAACGCGCGAAGTCGATCTTCATCTGCCAAAATTCAAAATCGAGCCGCCGACCATAGCATTAGCACAAAAGTTCGAGGTACTCGGGATGAAGACCGCCTTCAACAAACCAGCCGGCAGCGCGAATTTCGACCGGATGGCGCCGCGGAAACCGAACGATTACCTCTATATCTCGCAAGTCTTTCACAAGACCTTTATCGCCGTAGATGAAAAAGGAACGGAAGCAGCCGCTGCCACGGCCGTGGCGATGATGGCTGGAAGCGCTCTAATACAACGCCCGCCTCCAGTCGAAGTGAAAATCGATCGGCCATTCCTTTATGCGATCCAGCATGTCCCAAGCGGCGTCTGTCTTTTTCTCGGCCGCGTGACCAATCCCCGCTGAAGTGGACGTCTCGACTCTTGCAAGCCTTATCAACGCACTTGCGGTTACCGCCGGCGTCATCTTTGCCGCAGTGCAAATTCGGGACTATCGGCAACAGCGACACCGCGATTCGATGTCTGCCCTCGTTCGATCATTTCAAACTCCATCTTTCGCCCATTCATTGCGCCGCGTTAGCTCTTTGCCAGATAATGTCGCACGTGAGCAAATTCCAGCGCTGCTCGGCTCAGATGGCGAGGATCATATTTATGCTCTTTTAACAAGCTGGGAGGCTCTCGGCATTCTTTTATACCGAAAGGAGGTTAGCATCGATCTTGTCGATGATTTTTTCAGCGGCCCAATTGTTGTCTCATGGCGAAAGCTATCCCGTTACATCGCAGAACTGCGCAGCGATGCTCAGCGAGACACATATTTCGAATGGGTCCAATGGCTGGCGGAGCGAATGATGGAACGTGAGAAGCAGACGCCACCGGTTCCGGCGCACATTGCGCATCGCGATTGGAAGTAATCTGTAGCGGCGCTGTGCCTGCCACGTCGTAGCCTGGCGGAGACGGGTGACCGCCGAATCGAGGCAGGCTTGTCGCTCATCGAGCGCCGCTACAGGCGCGCTTTATAGCTCAGTTCGCCATTCACAATTCGCGCCGCGGAGGTGAATGGATGCGGTTCGCTCTTGTTTAAATCGAGAATGTGCATGATCTCAATGCCGCGTGCTTTGAGGTAATCTGAAATCAGCGCCCGATGGCAGCGCCACCAGACCGCTTCCGCGCACATGATCGCAGTCTGACCGGACTCGTTGGCAAGATCGAGAAGTCGCTCTACGCCTTGATGAAACTCTTCCGTTTCCATGTAATCGGCGTAACCGCGAAAGGAAGCGTTTCGCCAAGCCGTATTACGGGAGTCCTCCCTTGCCTTTCGCCGGCCGCCAAGCTCCGGAAGGTGTTCATAGTGTATTCCGTGCTCGCATAACGATTGCGCGAGCGCCTCCTTATTGAACTGCGGATAGTGTTTCGAACCCGGCAAACTGCGGACATCGACAACCAACTTGATCCCATTCTCCTCAAGCAACGAAGTGAATTGGTCGATCTTGCGCGTGGAATGGCCAATCGTCCAAAGTCTCATGTGAACAAAAAATGGCTGTTCGCGCTCGTTGCAATTTTTTTGATGATTGGCATCGCGGTGCCGTTTGCAATTGGATGGGCGTTGGCTGCACCGGTTCAGATAATTGTGGGAAAACCTCCCTCGGATCTGGGCGCTGAGACAGTCGAATTCAAAAGCGACTCAGGTGCCATCATAAAAGGCTGGTGGTGTCCGACCGTAAACAGGCGCGGCGTTGTTCTTCTTTTGCCAGGAATCCGCGCGAACCGATTGAGCATGGTGGATCGTGCGCGATTTTTGCGGCGCGCGGGTTATTCAGTCTTGCTGATTGATTTTCAGGCGACTGGCGAAACGAAAGGCGATCACATCACGTTTGGCTGGAAAGAGAGTCGCGATGCGCTTGCCGCGGTCGATTTCATTCATCATGTCGATCCATCGGCTCGCGTTGCAATAATCGGCAGTTCGCTAGGCGGGGTGGCTGCGCTGCTCGCGACGCCGCCGTTAAAAGTCGATGCGCTCATTCTCGAGTCGGTCTATCCGACAATCGAAATCGCAACGCGCAATCGGATGGAAAATTATCTCGGGCCAATCGGTCGGATGTTTGCGCCTCTCTTTTTGGCGCAATTGCATCGCCGGATTGACGTTTCGCCTTCGCAGTTGCATCCGATCGACGACATTGCGGCGGTAGATTGCCCAGTCCTTATCATGAGCGGCGAGAAAGATCGCAACACCAGACCGGCCGACACGCAAATCTTGTTTGAGCATGCGCGATCTTCCAAACAGCTCTGGTTTGTGCCGAACGCTGGACATGTCGATCTTCACCAGGCCGCCCCGAAAGAATATGAAACCCGAGTGTTGGCATTTCTCGCGAACCTGCCTGAATCCAAATGAATCCAGGTAACCCGTGATCCGCAGGCCCAGAATGGCTAGATTCCCTACGGCCCTGTTGGCTTTGGCGTTGCAGTAGTTGGAGCCATGGTTTTGAGCAATCGGCCGAGTTCGCTATTCGTAGAAATCACTGCCGTAGTATCCTTTTCAAATCCAGCGCGCATAACGTCAAGGCTGCGGAGGAAGGAATAAAGTTCCTGCGCGTCGGGAGGATTGAATGCTGCCGCATAAATGGAAGCCGCTTCGGCATCGGCTTTGCCTTCGATCTCGAGCGCATTTTTGGTGGCAGTAGAACTGATCGCGGCAATGTCGCTTTCTTTTTGGCCGCTGATATTCGCGGCTTCGCCACGGCCTTCGGAACGGAATCGCGCCGCGATCTGATGTCGCTCGCTCGACATACGTTCGATGATTTTCTCCGCGACCGCCGGATTGTATTTGCTGCGCTTAAAACGTTCATCGAGCAACTCGATTCCGAAATCGGCGATCTTTTGCCGGGTGCGTTCGGTGATCTGTTTCTCGATTTCGCCGCGACCAAACTCGACGTCAGGAATGGAGCTGGGCAGAACCGTGCCACTTTTCTCAAGCTCCTCATCGCGCAACGGCTTTCGTCCTTTGGTCACCCGAATAATCTCCACGAGATCGTGCGCCGCCACAGCAGTGCGCGTTTCGCTGCCCAGAATGTCATCCAGGCGCGAGAGCGCACTGCGCTCGTCATTGAGGCGATTGTAATAGAGAAATGGATCGCTAATGCGCCACCGCGCGAAGCAATCGACGATGATGTAGAGCTTGTCTTTCGTGGGACATTCGGTTGGCGGTCCGTCCCAGGCGAGGATGCGTTTGTCGAAGCGCTGCAGTTTGTCGATGATCGGAAGTTTTAACTTCAGTCCAGGCGTCGTGACGGTGCGAATGATTTTGCCGAAACGCGTGACGATGGCCGTCTCGTATTGATGGACAATGAAGAGTAACGTTCCCCATTTTAGCGCGGTCAAAATGAAAAGAATGCCCAGGATCGACATCAACCGGCTTTGCAAAAATCGCACGATGGCCGAGAGGGCCGCAGGTCGTGGAGTCACATCGATTACGTTCATGGGGACGTCTTGGGCTGCTCCGTTGGCAGCAGTGGCAATGTCTGGAGAATGCTTTTCAAGCTGTCATCGATGATGATTTTCTTTTGCAAGCTGGGCAAAATCGCCTTTGCGATATTCGGCGAGCAACAGCGAAAACTTTTGCGCCTCGCCTCTGGCTTCGTTTACGCGGCGGAAGGCATACGCTTCGGCTTGCTTCTCGCGCTCTTTCGCCTGACCGCGCGCGTTCGGAACGGCATCGTTATAGACTGCCCACGCCTGGTTAATCGCAGTTTGCTTTTCCTGTTGTGCCTGATTGACCTCGTTGAATGCGGCCTGGACCACAGGCGGCGGTCGCACCGTTGCCAGTTGCACTTGTTGAATCTGAATTCCCAAGCCGTACTGCGAACACAGGTCGGCCAGGCGTTTCAAAGTTGACGTCTCAATGTCGTGTCGCCCAATCGTGAGCACTTCGTCCACGGTGCGATCGCCGATCACCTCGCGCATCACGCTTTCCGAAAGATCGCGCAACGTTTTCTCCGGCTCTCGCGCGCCGAAGAGATACGTTTTCGGATCGGTGACGCGGTACTGCACCACCCACGGCACGAGCGCGGTGTTGAGATCGCCCGTGATCATCGTCTCGGTCTCTGCCGGTTCAACGTCGCCCTGGTAGATGTTGGTCGCATTCGGCGCGGTAAAACCGAATTCGAGTTTCAACAATCGCTGCGTGGGCACGATGTGAATCTCATCGATGTACGGAACCGCATAGGCGAGCCCGGGATTCACGAGTGCATGGTACGCACCAAACCGCGTCCTTACCCCAACGGAGTTTGCCGGCACCGAGATGAAGCCGAGCAGCAGCGTGAAGAATGTGACGGCAAGTCCGATGCAGGCAATCAAGCCAAGCAGCAGACGCACCGGTTTAATCTGAAGAGTCTCGGCAACCATCGGTCTTTGCATAAGCGAGCCTTTATTGACTCGAACTTGTCGCTGAGCGCAAGCTTTCAATTAACGTGCATTATCGTCGCAGTCGAGGGGAGCGGGCATCAGCCTTGCGATTTAATCTTACTGAAGCGCGCCCCGCGCCGGCCGCCCCAACTTGGCTCGTCGCAAATCACTGCTAACCTCTCAGAAACTGGAGAACTCAAAGATGAACAAAATATTCTTATCTGGAATTGTCGGGCTGATTACATTGACATTGATGCAAGCAGCTGAGACGCAAAAACAACCTGCCGCCGGAACGCCGGCGCCGGATTTCAGTCTGACGACCAGCGATGGTAGCCAGGTCAGTCTCAAAGATTATCGCGACAAATGGGTGGTGCTCTATTTTTATCCAAAAGATTTCACGAGCGGTTGCACGATGGAAGCGAGAAATTTCCAGCGCGACCTTGCGAAGTACGAAGAGGCGGGCGCAGTCGTCCTCGGTGTGAGTGTGGACACGGCGCAATCGCATAAGGATTTCTGCACAAAAGAAGGACTCAATTTCAAATTGTTGGCCGATCCCGACGCGAAAGTGTCGACCGAATATGGATCGGTCATGGATTACAAAGGAACAGCCCTCGCGGCGCGCAATACCTTCATCGTTAATCCGAAAGGCGAGATCGCCAAGGTTTACACCGGCGTGAAACCAGCCGACCACAGCGAGCAAGTGCTGAAGGATTTGGCCGAGCTGAAGAAAAGCTGAATATCAGCTCCTAACCACGAATTGACACGAATGAACACGAAGACGGAGTTTTCTTCGCTGACAAAAAGTTGAGCGAATCGCATGAGAACATTGATCGACACCGCGCGTAGCGCTTCTTATCGCGACGGCAACATCGTGATCGTCATGCAAAGCGGACGAGAGCTTCGCTTTCCCGTGTCGGCGAATCCGCGTCTGGCGAAAGGCACACCGGAGCAATTGAATCACGTTGAGCTTTCGCCGTTTGGCATTCATTGGCCCGATCTGGATGAAGACCTTTCTTTTCGTGGAATAGCCAAAGGAGACCACGGGCAACCTCGAGCAAAACAACCAAACTGAATTCAAATCATATGGCAACCCAAAGAAAATCGATCGATTGCAGGGATTACCCGAGTGAGAAAAACTGCTCGCTAAAAATTTCCGGCACCGAAGATGAGGTGCTCGATGCCGCGGTGCAGCATGCCGTTTCAGCCCACGGGCATAAGAGTGCGCCGGAGTTGCGCGAGCAAATCAAGTCGATGCTCAAAGACGAGAGCGATTGAGTTGCAGAGGCTAGCGTTAGCGATCCAACTGGCTGGCGAGATTTTTGATATCGTCTAAAAACGTCGCAGCCGAGTCGGAGACTTCGCTGCTCCAAAGCGCCGCAATCGCCAGCGACGCGCGCGGATCGATTCGAAGACATGCTGGTTTTTCGAGATGCGCACGCGCGCCGCGCGGAAAAGCTTTTGCCGTACCATTTCTTGCCGACTTGCATCGGTTGTTCCAAAAGATGGGCGTGCACGGCGCCGCGACAGATGGCTGATGGGACAATATGAAGCTGAGGATTTTGCCTCCGCCCTGGCGCTTAATCGCAATCGGAGTTGTATTTTTCGCTGTGATCTTTTTTGCGCACCTGCCCGATCATCTGATTCTCTTTCCAACGAAAGCGCCAATCGATGCGGGTGGCGCCGTCCGAAAAGCGATTCCCTTCCAGAACGGTGAATTGGAATTATGGACGGCAATATCGCGTCGAGCGCAACAGCAAGGTCGCGCGGAGATATACGTGTTGCGCTTCTACGGCAACGCGGACCGCGCGGAACGCTGGGTAGCTGCGGAAGCCGAAGAATGGAATGATCGAGCGGTCGAAATCTGGGGAATGAATTATCCCGGATTCGGCGGCAGCACCGGGCCGGCGCGGCTTTCGCAGATCGGGCCGGCTGCGCTCACAGCGTTCGACGAATTGCAACGCCACGCGAATAGGAACCCAATCGTGCTCTACGGCGCGAGTCTCGGCGCATGCGCCGCGCTCCATGTTGCGGCGCATCGGCCGGTCGCCGGGCTGATCCTGCATAATCCTGTGCCGCTGCGCCAAATGATCTTGCGCCAGTTCGGCTGGTGGAATCTCTGGCTGCTGGCAGGTCCTGTTGCGTTGCAAATTCCGCGAGACCTCGACAGCGTTGCAAATGCAAAAGCGATTCACCCACCCGCAATGTTTCTGCTTGCGGAAAAAGATGAAATAGTCGCGCCTCGCTATCACCGGCTGGTGGTTGAGGCTTACGCTGGTGAAAAGCGCGTGATCGCACTGCGCGGTGCTTATCACAACGATCCAATCGAAGGCACAGCGGTGGCGGACTTCTATCGCGCGCTAGATTGGCTATTCGCGAGAGAGAAGAATTAAGACGTTCCCCACGGTGCAGAGCTCTCGGGTAGCGCATGCGTCTCGTGTGTTGGTTGCGGTGTCTCGCCGCAACAATCTTTGTTGTGCTACACCATGGGATCCGCACGACGCTCGTCGAAAAGTTTGCGATGGCGGGACACCATCGCCAGCACGCGAGACGCGTGCGCTACCCGATCATGACCTGCGCGCGCTCCGTTTTGCGCGGGCCGCCAGCCGGGATCACCGATCCCGGCTACAGTTTGTCGAGTCCTTCGATCACTTTCTGCATACCGCTGACGACAAGCGCGAAGCGATCGTAATCGAGTTTATCAGGGGTATCAGCGGCGCTGTGATAATGCGGATAACGAAATGGCGCAGTGTCGGTGATCATGATGCCGGGATAGCCATGCTGCCAGAAAGCCCATTGATCCGACCAACTGACACCAGGAACGAACGACGGAAGAGCGGCGCCTTCGGACGGGATCTTTGCATGTTTGCGAAAGAGAGCGATTGAGCGCCGCAGCAGCGCGCGTGAATGAACGTTGCTGACGAACCCGATGAAGTTACCAACCGTGGGATAAAAAACTCTGAGTCCCGGCGCCGGATAACTTTGTGAATGTGGCGCGTCAGAGAAATAGCCGATGGTTTCCAAACTGATCATGGCCGAGATCCGATCGCCGCGGTCTTTGCAGCGGCTCGCATAGACGAAGCTTCCCATTTG
>WNGE01025100.1_pt1 | contig 10149 bp, 8 predicted proteins | sample 5400651 | NCBI WGS metagenome assembly WNGE01 (sample SAMN13153370, study PRJNA577476) | soil metagenome | isolation source: 60 cm soil or saprolite under grassland replicate 2 | place: USA:California | collected 2016-06-15
CAGCCGCACGCCGAACTCTATATCGGACTGGTCGAGATCGGCGTCGGCCTGCTTCCCGGCGGCGGTGGCTGCAAAGAGATGTTATTGCGCGCAGTGGACAGCGCAACCGCGCTACGCCAAGGCACGCGTCCTTCGCCAGGCAACATCGCGGATTCGGTCGAAATGATGGAAACCGTCAAAAAAGCCTTTGAGACGATCGCCACCGCCAAGGTAGCAACGTCGGCGCACGAAGCCCGCGCCCTCGGATTCCTGTCGGACAGCGACGCCATCAGCATGAACCGCGAACGCGTGCTGGCCGACGCTAAAGCTCGTGCGCTGGAGTTGGTGCGTGCCGGCTACGAGCCTGCCGTGCCGCGTATGAATATTCCGGCGCCAGGCGAGAGCATCCTTGCCACGCTCAAGATGGGCGTCCACCTGATGCGCCAGGGCGAGCACATCACCGAATATGAAGTGAAGCTGGGACACAAAATTGCCGAGGTTCTATGCGGCGGCAACGTCACTCCGGGCACGCTGATCAGCGAGCAATATCTTTTGGATTTGGAGCGGGAGGCGTTCAAATCCCTCTGCGGTGAGAAGAAAACGCAGGAGCGGATTCAGTACACGCTGAAGACCGGGAAGACGCTGAGGAATTGAGCCCGCGGATTACAACAAATCGCCTAGGGGCGGCGGGTGCCCTCACCTGCCCCGGGCTTCAGCCCGCACCCACAATTGGGAAGGGCACTGGCTTCAGCCGTGCCGTAAGCGACGGGAACCTCGACGGCTTCAGCCGCTGAGGGACTTGTTAAGACGCCGGGCATGATGGCGTCGGCATCGCCCCTCAGGGGCTAAAGCCCAATGTTTTAGGGCAACCAACGGCACGACTGGAAGTCGTGCCCTTCCCGCGGACATTAGCGGGATTAGAAATTCGCATCTGACATGACAGTCCGCGACGTAATCAAGCAAATTGAAAACGCACGGCCATACTGGCGGAGGATACGCCGGGGTGCGGCGGGTAAAGCAAACAATTGGGAAGGGCACTGGCTTCAGCCGTGCCGTAACCGACGGGAATCTCGACGGCTTCAGCTGCTGAGGGACTTGTTAAGACGCCGGGCATGATGGCGTCGGCATCGCCCCTCAGGGGCTAAAGCCCAGGCAACCAACGGCACGACTGGAAGTCGTGCCCTTCCCGCGGATATTAGCGGGATTAGAATATTCGCATCCGACATGAAAGTCCGCGACGTAATCAAGCAAATTGAAAACGCACGGCCATACTGGCGGAGGATACGCCGGGGTGCGGCGGGGAAAGCAAACAATTGGGAAGGGCACTGGCTTCAGCCGTGCCGTAAGCGACGGGAACCTCGACGGCTTCAGCCGCTGAGGGACTTGTTAAGACGCCGGACATGGTCGCGTCGGCATCGCTCCTCAGAGGCTAAAGCCCAATGTTTTAGGGCATCCAACGGCACGACTGGAAGTCGTGCCCTTCCCGCGGATATTGGCGGGATTAGAATATTCGCATCCGACATGAAAGTCCGCGACGTAATCAAGCAGCTTGAAAAGAAATCAACAAGCCAGAAGCCATGGGCGGACGAGGGCGTCCGCCCCACACAAACATTATTCCAGCACAACAATATTCTTCCGCGCGCACATCTCCTTCAACACCTTCGGCCACACGGTCACGCTGACTTCGCCCAGATGCGCCTTGCGCAATACCAACATCAGCGTGCGCGACTGCCCAATGCCGCCGCCGATGGAGAGCGGCAGCTCATTCTTGATGATGCCCTGGTGATACGGGAACTTCAGATTGTCGAGCAAGTTCGCCATCTCAAGCTGCCGACGAAGGGTCTCGGCGTTTACCCGGATGCCCATCGAACTCAGCTCATGCCGCCGTTTGGTCACGGGGTTCCAGACCAGAATGTCGCCGTTCAGGCCGTGAGTGTCTTTGCCGGTCTCTTTGCTGGTGTCGGTGATCCAGTCATCGTAGTCGGCAGCACGGTTCTCATGGGGATAGCCATCCTTCAACGGCCAGCCAATGCCGATGATGAAGACAGCGGGTATTTCTGGAGCACTTCAGTCTCCCGCTGCTTGCGCGGCAGGTCAGGATACATCGCCAGTATTTCCTCTGCGTGCAGAAACGTAAGTTCCGCCGGCAGGTTCGGATAGCGCGGATCGCGCAATTGCGGGAACAGTTCCTGCGCAAACCGTTCGGCGCCGACCAGCACGCTCCATATCTTCCTGACAATCGCCTTGAGGAAATCGAGGTTGCGCTGCTCCGCAATGACCGCCCTTTCCCAATCCCACTGATCCACATAGGCCGAATGGTCATGGTCGAGAAAGTAGTCCTTGCGTACGGCGCGCATGTCGGTACAAATACCCTGGCCTGCCGCGCACTTGAATTGCTTCAACGCAACCCTCTTCCACTTGGTTGCAGCTTGCACTACCTGGGCCTCAATGGGGTGAAGGTTGCGATCATTGGAGATATGAAACGGGATGGGAGTGCGTGAGCCGTCGCGGTCCAGCATGTCGTTCACGCCGCTCTCGACATCGACAATGAGTGGGACTTCCACCGTCATCAGGTTGAGTTCCTGGCAGAGGTGGTCTTCTATGTAGCGCTTCACATGAAAAATGGCATGCTGGGTTTCTCGAGGTGTGAGTAAAGATCGATAATTCTGCGGCAGAATCTTTTCCAGTTCGTTGTAGTCACCAATGCCCGGCCCGGCGAGGTCAGACTTCTTGTCCAACACCAGAGTGCTCATGAGCGTCTCCTTGGGCAGGTGCGGTCCAGCGCCTGCGTCATTCCAAACATTTCATTGAATTCTCAGCCAGGAGCGCAGACTGTGCGGAGGATCACAACAGAGTGTGAGGAAAATCTCAGCCGTAGATTCTTGTCGACGACCCCGATCCGCAAACTATTCGTTCAGTGGGGATCTGTAACGGCTGTCTTTTTCGAATGTAATACTTCTGTAATGTGTGTTCAGAATCACAGCCAGGAATTCGACTGGGCATTGTCATGAGAATATGCAGACTCATCCCAAGAAGAACCGTGCTCGCGTGCTGCTGAGCTCGGTATTCGGCCCTTACGCGCAGGACGACGAATTCGGCAGCCGCGCCATCAACCCGATGGAGCTTTATCACAATCAGGTTACGCGCGCGCAGGGCAGTTTTTCGTTGCGTATGTTCCATCGTTCGTGGGGCATCATGATGATCCAGTCCAACATTTCTGCCCCCTGTGCGGTGCTGGATTTCCCCACGCGTGAAGCCTTCGCCCGTGAAGTGACCGAACACCGCTACGACGTTGTCGGCATTTCGTCGATTATTGTGAACTTGGGCAAGGTCAAGGAGATGTGCCGCATGGTGCGGAGCCTTTCGCCGGATTCGGTGATCGTAGTCGGCGGACACGTGGCTGCGGTTCCTGGCATCGAAACCATAATTGATGCCGACCATATCGTGCGCGGCGAAGGCATCTCCTGGATGCGGCGCTACCTGGGAGAAGACGAGAGCGCGCCCATCCGCCATCCTGCCATCGTTTCCGGCATGCAGACACGGGCCATGGGCATTCGCTTTCCGGAGCGCAAAGGCCGGACTGCCGCCACCGTGATTCCCTCGGTTGGCTGCCCGATGGGATGCAATTTCTGCACCACCTCGGCATTTTTTGGCGGCAAGGGAAAGTTCGTCAACTTCTATGAGACGGGAGATGAACTTTTCGATGTGATGTGCCAGATCGAGTCGGAACTACAAGTGCAATCGTTCTTCGTCATGGACGAAAATTTCCTGCTTTATCGGGAACGCGCGATGCGATTGCTTGAACGCATGAAGGAAGCGGGCAAGGCTTGGGAACTCTCGGTATTTGCTTCCGCCAACGCCATCCAAAAATACACCATGCAAGAACTGGTGGAACTGGGCGTCTCCTGGGTTTGGATGGGCCTGGAATCTCCTCGCGCCACGTATGGCAAGCTCAACGGCACCAATCTGACGCAACTCACGCGCGAACTGCGCGAACACGGCATACGTGTGCAAGGCTCCACTATCGTCGGACTCGAACACCATACGCCCGGGAATATAGCCGAAGAGATCGAGCAGGCCATCAGCTACCAGACCGATTTCCACCAATTCATGCTCTACACGCCGGTCCCGGGCACGCCGCTTTATAAAGAAATGTCGGAGCAGGGCCGCATCCTAAATGACGTAAATCCGGCCGATATCCATGGACAATTCAAATTCAACTTCCGGCACGCGGCGATTTCACGCGAGGATTCCAAGAAATTCCTCGATTGGGCCTTCTGGCGCGATTTCGAACGGAACGGTCCCAGCCTTTATCGCATGTGCCGGACCATGCTCCTGGGCTGGCAGCGCTACAAGAATTGTCCCGACCAGCGCGTCCGTGAGCGCTTCGCGCGGGAAATCAAGAAGGTGAGTCATGCTTATAATGGCGCGCTCTGGGCCATGGAGCGAGAGTTCAGCAAGGTCAACCACACTGTGAGCCAGCAGATTCGGCGATTGCGACGCGACATTGAAAAAGAGTTTCCCGTGGTAGCGCGATTGACGGCGAGTGTGCTGGGGCCAATCTTGTTATGGTCCGCGCGACGTGAAGAAAAGCGGTTGGCAGCCGGGCACACCTACGAGCCGCCGATGATTTTGGAGCGGACCAACTGGGGTTCGGCGGGCATGACCGAAAAAGCCATCCCGTAACAGCGCTCGTTCCCGAGACCGAGTCCGTCACCTAATGGCTGAATGGGAATGACGAGCAAATTTGGGCTAGGCGGGCTCGCAGCGCATCCCCATGTTGATACAGGGTAAGTTATTGAAACGACGTTCGGCCACAATGCCTAAATAGGCCACAATAACCGGTCGGTTGTACAAAAATTGTACAAAAATATTCGCGCGATTCAAGAGAAAACTGCCCGACATTACTGCCTATTCTCACGTATCACTCACCCCACGATTCCGAGTTGGTTGTACACGAGTCTGACCGTAGATACCCACAGTTGATGCCGTACTCTGGCGCGATTCCTTCGGGTGCTGCCGGGTCGAGCTCGATCCGCGACCCTGAGAGGCGGTAGATTAGAAGAGCTAACCGCCCAATCGCGTGTAGGCAAATTTGATACGGCGAGAGCACCAAGATTTCCATAAATTTCAATAGGATTGAATTCAAGCCCGTAATTAATTCACCTGCAATGAGTTAAGAATCCAAAATTTAAAGAATTTTCAATAAGCACTGGAATCCGCCTTGGGCGCAGGGGGTCCGCGGGTTCAAATCCGCGCGCCCCGACCAATATTTTCAATCAGATAAACTTCATTTCTGTTTTTCCGTCTACAGTGCTGTAGGCAATTTGGTAGACAATCAAGTTTTTCACGTTTTCCAAACCGTTTTTCCATCTCATCTGCTTTCACAGAGTCCCGTTGGAAATACAAAAAACAGTGCATTGAAGATTTCATCTGCACTTTTTCAAAACCAATCCACTTGGTTCGGGACCAGGGGGTCGGAGGTTCAAATCCTCTCTCCCCGACCAATAATCCTTAAGCGTTTCATTGAATTAGCGAGCTTCCAGTTTTCTGTATTTCCACAACTTGGGTCCATTTGGGTCCAATAAGCAAATCCTCGACTTTTTGCACCGCTGCACGTGCATCAGCAGGGATCGAATGCAGGTAGACCTCCCGCGTGATCTCTGCCGACGAATGCCCTAGCAGCGTCTGTACAGTCCCTAGTGGGGTGCCTACTGCATCGAGCAGCGTCGCATTTGCATGACGCAGCCAGTGCCAATTGATCCCCGTCAGCCCCAGTTTTTTGCAGGTTGGTCGAAGTTGCTTATTGCTGAGATTGTGCCGAACAAATGCGGTCCCCGAACGGGTACCAAAGACCAAATCATCGGGATTCAATCCTACCCTCTTGCGAGCAGACAGAATCTCGATGGATTTTGCTCCGAGCGGTACTGAGCGCTTGCTGCGTGGACTCTTGGGTTCGTCAAAGTGACCTTCATAAACCGTCTGTGTCACGCGCAACACACCCCGTTCCAGATCAACATCCCTCCAGCGCAGGGCCAACAACTCACCAACTCGCAAGCCGGTAAAAACCAGCAGTCGAGCTAGCGAAGCTGAAGGCTCTGGAAGAGCTTCGAGCAGTTCCCGAATCTTCTCCGGAGAAATGATCGCTCTCTCCCTAACAGGACCCCGCCGGGGGAATCGGGTCTTGCGTACCGGATTGCTCGGAATGAGTTCTGCCATCTCAGCAGCGCCCATCACCGTCCCGAAAACAGTCCGAAGATGCTTGACCGTTTTCCATGACAGCCCGCTTTGCAATTTTGCCGCTAGAAAGCTCTGCACAGCGTCGCGAGTAATCAGCCGCAATTGCACTTGCCCAAAAGCAGGGTACAGATGGACCCGTAGCATGTACCGATAGTGTCTCTTGGTCGAGTACTTCACCGTAGGCAGCACTTCCGGTAGCCAATTCGATTCCGCATAGTCGCGAAACGTGCGGGACGAATTAGGCCGAAACTCGCCGCTATTGATCGAGCGCAGGCGATCCGACAAAAGCTGCTCCGCTTGCCGTCGAGTGGGGATTTCAGTAACCGAGCCGAGAATCTCAGAACGGCGCAGTCTTTCCACCGCTCCACTCGGCCCAAGAACGTCTTCCCACCAGCGTGCCACCCACATCTTGTTACGTTTGCCTCTTTTATAGATAGAACCGCGCTGAAACCGTCGTTTTCGAGCCATTGTTCCTCCCGGAACGACTCGCTCAGCTGGTTCTGCGTCGGCACTAACCTTATGTGGTGTACGCGGGGCTGGCAAGCTAAATCCCCCTGATTTCCTTTAACCAAATAGCGATCTCGCGTTCTGACAAACGCAAATACTTTCCTATTTTGAAATGGGGTAAGCGATCAATTCCGCGTCGTCGGATGCGCTCATATACCCAAGACTCTGGGACTTTCAGGAAGCGTGCAACGTCTTCGACAGTCATCAAGTCCTCATCGACAAACAAGACGGGACTCAGCTGATCCAGCGAGTTCACGATGGCCCTCTTGTGAGTATCGACTTTCATCATTTTCGCGTATCGTCCACGGCGCTACGTCTGCAAATTGTGGGATCGCTCTTTTGATTTAACTCAACTGATTCGTAACAGTTTCAGAATACCGATTTAGCCTTGTATACGCCCTGTTAACAGCTTTTCTTAGCCGCTCTGTACCCGACTGCTTACCCTCAAAAAACTTCCGTAAACAACTTGCGCAGAACAAGACAACATCTGAGCATTTCTGCACTCGGGGAGTGATCCCGACACTCGACACGATTGAAACCACTGAATATTCAGCGGGGTTCAAACAGCAGGCGCATACTTTATTCATTACTGCACGAGCTCCCCATTGGTATTCTCCAAACCATCAAAACCTGGCGGTTTTACCTGGAATTCCTTTAGCACGCCTTCTTCATCAAGAAACACGTCCTCGGGGCCAGGGAGGAATTCCAAGAACAGGTTAAGGATGGGGACGCGATAGAAATTCCAAAGATCGACCGATTTGTGTTTCTCGATCAAACAAATGCCACGAGACACAGTAATACGCCGCGAGCGCTTGGGTGCGGACAGAAGGAGCTCTTTAGTCAGATATTTGGAAAGGTAATGAACGACCCGATGAATATCCACATGCTTTATATTTACAAATCGTCCGCCACCAACCGCTTGCCATGTTCTCTGAATCCAAGCGTGAGGAATAAACCGATCTACCAAAACATGAAAATGGGGATTGCCGTTCTTTTGAAACTCAAGAATGCGAATGTATGTGATTGATATGCGAAATTCACGCTTCAGATAGACGCGCCACTTGGCAAATGCTGCGTTGATATAGGCTACCGGATCCTGATCTTCAATAAGTTTCGAATCAATCGTGAGAGTCAAGAAGCGATTTAATCCCAGACGCTGAGCAACCGCAGATATCGCAGAACGATACCCCCTTGCCTTTTTGGGACCACAATACCGACATCCCCAGCACTTGCAATCAACCCGAACATAGCGTCGTGTTCCATCAAGCATCTTTCCAATGAGCGTGTATCTTCCGCAAGACTTTCCGCGACCAATGGAAGCATTGCAAAAGACCACGTCATGCGTGTTGTTACGATTAATCTGATCTCTGTCAAGAAAAGAACCCTGCTGCGTCGCTTCGCTCCGCAGTACGTCGCTCGCTTCGCGAGCAACGCTGAAAGCTCCGCTCTCAGACTCTCGCCGACTTTTACGCTGAGAGAGTGTTAACAAGTCTGGAGGGCAAGCCTCCGATTTTCGGTCGGCTGTTGCTGAAGTTGTTGGCCCTACTCTCAGCCCCCGGGCGGAGTCGTCAACCGCTTGTCGGGAATTATTTCGAACCTCACTTCGCTTGCCCGTTATGCTCTCGCCTTGCATCACGGGGAAAACGTAGAATAAATAAGCCGCTATGTCCGTTTCATCTCGAAAGTCGAAAGTGAAACAAAGTTACGACCCAAACAGTTGGTGTCGAAAACTAGATGACCAAGGAATTCACTATCTAGAAAATTATCGACACAAAAACTGGAGGCCCAGGCAAAACAGCGCGAGCAAGCCCCAACTAGTTTGCTCGAAGATTTGCTTGCGATGATTGCGCCTACATCACAACAGTCAGAATCCAAGAAGCAACTCGATGACCTTAGAGCACAATATCCAGAGCAAACCAAGCAATTTGAATCTGCTTTCCGAATGGCATCCCTCTATGAATCTTTCTCGGTTCGGGACTGGTGGGAAATGATTACAGCTGCGCTCGAAGCGAACGGCCCAGCAGGTCGCAAGTCAGTTGCATACGTGCTAGCTGTGCTGACACACGTCGGATTTGGTACCTATAACGATGTGAGAAAGCGACATGTTGCAAACAACGAAATTCCCCCACGAAAACTCTTCTGGGTCATTGGTACTGCAATGCAAGAGATTGGTGCTCAACTGCGTGGAGATTCAACACCAAACACCAAAGGTCGAGTCAACCAGGGGCTCATAGATGTGATTCGTATAGTGAGCCAACACGAAATTAAAAAACTTACATACAGAGAGCTAAAAGACGCTTTGGAGTATGTACTCATTCATGTTTCAGACGAAAATGCACTGCGATTGTTTGTATATCGGGCCAAGAAGCGGGGTTGGTTGTAGTCAGCTACATACGGCTTTCTACGCAAACGATGGCCCAATTCGTAGATAGCACCTCAGCCTGTTCCAATACCGTGAGCGTGGCCTTGTCCTGCTTGTCTGGTGGATACCCGTACTTCCGTAGAATTCTCTTTACTAAGACACGTAGGTTCGCCCGTACGTTTTCACGAATCGTCCAATCAATAGTTGTATTCTTGCGTACTGTCTCTACTAACTCGCGGGCGATTGTGCGGAGGGTATCATCACCCAAAACCTGTACTGCACTGTCATTCACTTCCAGCGCGTCATAGAACGCAACTTCATCTTCCGATAGATGAAGTTCCTCTCCCCGATGTTGTGCTTCCCGCATCTGCCGAGCTAGACCAATCAGTTCCTCAATCACTTGGGCCGTTTCCACCGCCCTGTTTTGGTATTTGCGGATGACCTTTTCTAGCAGTTCTGAAAACAGCTTCGACTGCACGACATTCTTGCGTGACCTCGACTTGATCTCCCCCAACAGGAGTTTCTTTAATAGTTCTACCGCGAGATTCTTTTGCGGCAAGTCGTGTACTTCGCCAAGAAACTGATCTGAGAGAATTGAGATATCCGGCTTCTTTAGGCCAGCCGCTTCGAAGATATCCAACACTTCCGTGCTTGCGACCGCTTGTGAAACGATCTGCCGAATTGCGTGGTCAATGTCAGCCTCTGTTCTTTCCTGCTGTGGTGTTGTTTTGTTCAAAACTGAACGAACAGCCTGGAAGAAACCGACATCGTCGCGAATACGAATAGCCTCGGGATGCGGCACTGCCAGAGCGAACGCTGCGGAAAGCTGCTTCACTGCATCAGTCAACCTCGTCTTGCCGTCTTCCTGCTTCAGGATGTGTTCCTGTGCATTTGGCAAGAGGCTTAACTTCTGCGCGGGTGAACCCGCCGTCCATGCACTCCAATCGCAGCCATGAAACAGTCCACGGCAAATCTCATAGTGTTTTGTAATGCCGCGACCGCTTCTTCTTGCGGAACCGCCGTTTTCCCTTTGCTGCCACTCTCGGTGTAAGTGGCCATTG
>WNGE01009611.1_pt1 | contig 10147 bp, 16 predicted proteins | sample 5400651 | NCBI WGS metagenome assembly WNGE01 (sample SAMN13153370, study PRJNA577476) | soil metagenome | isolation source: 60 cm soil or saprolite under grassland replicate 2 | place: USA:California | collected 2016-06-15
AGCGGGGCGCGAATGTCCCGAAAGATCAGTGCGTCTACTTGCGCAGGTTCAGTTTGTCGATCAGCTTTTTGTAGCGATCTTCTTTTGTCTTGCTCAAATAATCGAGCAAACTCCGGCGTTGCGCGACCATTTTAAGCAGGCCGCGGCGCGAGGAGTGATCTTTACGGTTGATCTTGAGGTGTTCGGTCAAATGCTCGATCCGGCGGGTGAGAAGTGCGACCTGCACATCCGCGCTGCCGGTATCTTTTTCGTGCAATTGGAACTCCTTTAAGTTCCCCGTTTCCGTGCTCTGTGCCATTTGGAAAGCGCTTACTCTAACTTAAGAATATCCTTTCGCAACTGGGGGCTAGGCCAGCCCTGCACGACCAGGGTTAAAAACCAAAGCTTACGCCAGCACTCCGCGAATGGGTTTATGTCGATCGCAAATGACTAAAGTGAGCGAGTAGCGTTTCGCGATCAGCGAGGGCCACGCATTGAAGACCCCACCCCCATGGGACCGCCTGCCTGGGGGCCATAGGAGTTTCCCTGTCTAGCTTGAGCCCCTTGAGTGTTCTGGGCGCGTGACCCAGCGTGACCTGCCTGGATGGTGTTCTCTGCAATATGAAGTCGATTCACAATGCTGGAAGGATCCACCCTGAGTTGTTTCGACACGCTCGCCCAACTCTTTCCTTCCTTCATGGTGAGAACGGCATTCAAGTTCTTGCCACTGCCCTCGACGATCGAGTTTGCCGCGAGCAACTCCCCATAACCGAGATGTGTCGCGCTCATCTGCGATCGCAACGTTTTCTCTGGCAGCCCGGTTTGCTGCGAGACTGCTTTCAGCACGAGCTTCTTGTCCGCGTCGGTCTTGGCGCGAGCATTGAGGGAATTAATCGCTTGATTCAAGCTCGCTTCATCACTGGCGAACGCAATCATGCTGCCGCAAAGGGAGTAGGTAACGAACAGGCAGATCAATTTCTTCATGGGCCAGGTTACACGATTTTTGGGACATTGAGAAAAGCTAAAACCGGGACGTCATCCGCCTGACGGCTATCCTCTTCCCGCATCCCTCCGTTTCCTCCTCATAAGCTTCGGCGAAACTCACGATCCGGTCTCGCGTTTGCCGTCATACCACAAGTGCAGTTTCGCGCGTGAGCGAGCCACCCGAGGGCCGCCGAGAATGATAGCCAATGTGTTGCCAAAAATCTGTCTCGCCGAATACATGCGCAATTTCCGTCCCGATGTCAGAATAGGTTCCCGCAGCACTTTGAAGCGCCCCAGTTTTTTCAGGGCCAGACTGAAATAAACTTCTTCGCCGATAAAATACCGCTCATCGAAGCCGCCAATCGCATCGAAATTTCGCCGGCTAGTGAAAAGAAATGCGCCCGCGCCGAGATTGAACCCGAAGTAAAGAGCGCAAAACACGCGGATAAAAACGCGGCCCCACAACGGAATAACTCCATCCGTAATTACGCGCGCGCTGCCGCCTGCGTAACCCGTCCCCAGGGCGCCGATCGCTTCGACAACATGCGCTTTGTTTATGCGAGTATCGGCGTCCACGAAGAAGAGGTATTCGCCTTGCGCGGCGCGTGCCCCCGCGTTACGTGCCGCTGCGATATGGCGACGATGAATCGATATCACACGAGCACTAGCCATCGCGGCAATTTTCGGTGTCGCGTCAGTAGAAGCATCATCGACCAGAATGATTTCATAGGGCTGTGCTGTCCCAGTGGCAGCGCCATGATGAATTGCCGCAATGGTCGACGAAATCTCCAGCTCTTCGTTGTAGGCCGGAATGATAAACGAGATCATTTCTTCTTGCGCTTGGGATCGACGGGTGTCGGCAACTCGAACCAAATCTCCACTTCGTAGCCGTCGGGATCTTTGAAAAACAAATAAGGTTCCCCGGGGCAAAAATCGCCTTTATCCAGGATTTTTCCGCCTGCTTCCTTCACCGCTTTCGCAGCGGCATCGATTTCTTTTGGATTGACTAGGCGAAAACCGAAATGCGCGACGCCGCCCGGTTTTCCGATCCGCGGCGCACTTTCATCGAATACAATGATGTCGCGCGTGCCGGATGTTTGCGCCTGAATCCAGCCATTCTGATCGTAAACTTTGATCATGCCGAAAACCTTTCGGTAAAACTCGAACGACTGCTTGGCGTTCTTCACCGCCAGCGCGATATGTGTGAGACCATAAGTTTTGATCATGATTGCAACCTTACCAAGCCGGCCGAGTCCAATTCAACGTGTCGCCTGGCTCGCGCACACGAAAGATTGACATGGCAAAATGTTTGCGTGGCTCTTGATCGAAAGGGAAGCCACTTACAAAATCAGATTCAAATCGCCGAATTCGTGCCACAGATATTTTCTCGCGATTGCTTCGTTGTAGGCCGCGCGAATTTTTTCGGGCGCGAGAAACGCACTCATCAAATCGAGATGGCTCGCTTCCGGTTCATGCAAACCAGTGAGCAACCCATCTACCGATCGCAATCGATACTGAGGATCGATCGGGTGTAACCGTGCACCTCGGTCACGATCCCGTTTTCGTTAGCAGCCGATTCCAACGCCCGGACGACAGTTGTGCCCACCGCAATCACGCGACCACCTTTTTCTCGTGCCTGATTGATTTTTCGAGCGGTGATTCGATTCACAAAGTACTCCTCCTCGGATGCGGGATGCTGACGATCAAGCTCGTCGTCCAGATAACTTGAGAGGCCCGCGTGCAAAACGACATAAGCGCTGCCGATTCCGCGACGTTTCAGATCAAGCAGTAGTTTCCATGTAAATGCGCGCCCGGCCGAAGGCATTTCGGCCGAACCGGTCTCGGTCGCGTAAACAGTTTGATAATAATCGAGGTCCCACGGCACCGAGACATATTCGTAACGGATCGGTTTCCCCAGTCGGTAAATCAGATCGACAAGCTCGGTGCCGGAGATTGAGAAACGCAATTTCCAAAGCCGCGAAATGTTCGCGTCGCGCTCGAGCACGGTTGCGGCCAATCCCTCGGCGAATTCAATCTGCATGCCCGCGCGCAGACCGCAGCCGAAAGGATCGCCCTGCTCGCAAACCAAAAGCGCGAGCCAGGAATCGTCGGGTAAACGTTCGGCCAGACGCACTTCCATGCACGGGCCATGCGTCGCGCTGCATTCACAGCCGCGCAAAGACGCGGGCAGAGTGCGACTCGAATTGAAAACGAGCAGATCGCCCGAGTGAAGGTAATCGCCGATCCGATCGAAGCGTGAGTGTTCGATGCGGCCGATCGCACGGTCAATCACCAGCAGTCGAACCTCGTCACGGCGGATCCCGCGGCGCTCTGGCGGCTCCTTCGCGCTTAGCTCGGGCGGCAAAGCGAACGTGAATGGCGCAGTCATCCTATGTTGTCATCCTGAGCGAAGTTTTGCCGTGCAAAACGCAGTCGAAGGACCTGACTATTTTTTCCGTCGAACTCAAAACCAATCAGCGGCCAAATCTTTCCAGTGCGGGTTGTCGCGTTCAACGAGCGCATTCTTTTTCGAACGCCGCCAACCCTTCAACTGCTTCTCCCACGCAATCGCATCTCGAATATTCCGGAAGTGCGAGCAGTAGACAAGGCTGGTGCAGTGATAGTCCCGCGTGAAACCCGGATGGTCGCCACTGCGATGTTGGGCAACACGCTCGAGCAAAGCGTTCGTCACTCCGATGTAGAGCGTGGAACGCGTTTTGTTGCTCATCATGTAAACCCAGTAATCGTGATCCCGAGACAAGTTAGAGATCCTTCGACTTCGCTGCGCTTCGCTCAGGATGACAAAAAGAGAATTCGCGCGTTCATGCCGAAGCCGCCGCTTCCCAATTTTCTTGTGCTTGGAAACGTTTTCCGGTCACATCTTTCGATTCATCAGAGGCGAGAAAAACAAAAACGTCGGTTACATCGACGGGATCGGCCCACTCCGAAGGATCTTCTTCCGGCTCAGCCGCCCGATGCATGGCCGTATTCATGCTTCCCGGATCGACCCAGTTCACTCGGACGCCGCTCTCCTGCAACTCGGATGCCCAGGTTTGCGACATTCCTTCGAGACCAAATTTTGAGATGCCGTAAGCGCCCCAACCGGGATAACCGACCTGGCCCGCGTCGCTTGTCACGTTGATGATGGACCCGCCGCGCTCGATCATTGCCGGCAGCGCGTTCTTAATTAGCAGAAACGGGCCTATCAGATTCGTATCGAGCACTGCGCGAAAATCTTCCACCGGATAATCGAGCAGGTATGGCATCGGCGAGGGCCCAATTGGTCGAAGCATTGTTCACCAGCACGTCAAGCTGGCCTTTGAATTGTGCAAGAGTCGTGGCGACGATCCGCTCGATGTCGCGCGGCTTGCTCACGTCGGCTTCGATGGTAACCATGTCGATATTCGGCGCGATCTTGCGAATCTCATCGCGTACGACGTTCAATCTGTCGGCATGCCGCGCGACAAGCGAGAGACCGGCCGCGCCTTCGCTCGCGAAACGTAGCGCCATCGCGCAGCCCAGGCCCTGTGAGGCACCCGTTATGAGAATGCTCTTGCCCGCAAGTTTGCTCATTGCAACGCAAGCCTTTCACTTGCGAATCTACAAAATATGCAAGCCGGAGGTTCGCGCCAGTTTACTGCTAATTGAACGCGATGCGGTCTTTTATCTTGGCGTAAAGAAGTGAATCCAACAATTTTCCGTCCTTAAACGCATTGTTCTTTAGTCGCCCCTCCAAAACAAAACCGCTCTTTTCCAAAACACGCGCTGAGGCGGGATTATTTGCGTACGGCTCGGCATAGATTCGGTAGAGCGGAAATTTCTCGAAGCAATAATCGGTGAACGCCGGGACCACTTCGGTCATGATCCCATGTCCCCAAAAATCTTCGCCTAGCCAAAAGCCGAGCTCGGCGACATGGCGATGGACATCCTGGCCGATGCGAATACCGATGCCGCCGACCGCGGATCCATCGATGTCGATGCAAAAGTTCGTCGCTGGCTGCTCAGTCGTTGCCCTGCGCAGGAATTCAGTTACGTCGTCGATCGTATATGGGTGGGGAAACAAGTCGCGTAGCCCAAGCCAGACGCGGCGGTTGTTTGCGTGTTTTGCCAGGGATGTCGCATCATCGGAATGCCAGTCGCGAATCGTGCAGCGTTCGAGCTTACGTTGCATCGATCAACTCTCGGCGAATTTGACGCCCGCCTTTTGCACTTCGCGATATGGCAAAAGCCAGATCAACGATTCATCGTGAAGATCGACGACCTGAATGCGGTTGCCCCAGGGATCGCGAAAATCGCAGCGGAACGGCGGTTTGAGTTTTAATCTGTATTTGCCGGTGAGTTTTTTGCGGACTTCGGCCAATTGCTGCTCGTCGCGCACCATGATCCCGAAATGGCGCATGTTCGCGGGTTGAACTTTCTCCACCTCGAAAATCGCTAGGAATTGATGCTCGCCGAGTTTGAAAAACGCGTCGCCCTCGCCGCTATTCAGTTTTTCGAGATTGAAAACGTCTTGATAAAACGCGACCGCCTTTTTGATATCGTCCACCTCGATGGCGACGTGATTGCATCCGTAAACTTGTACGCTCATGAGGTAATCTATCGGCAAACGGACGCGCGCCAATTTTTCCGCGCCACGCGCCGTGTAGCCACCGGCCTGTGGCCGGTCAAGGTAAGCCGTGCGTCATGTACGAATGCTTGAACGGCCCGCAGGGCCGTGGCTACAGCGATCAGAGCATGTTCTTGAATTCCTCAACCTTTAGTCCGGCATCCCGCACGATTGCTGCCATCGTATACGCGTCCACAGGATTATTACGCGGCACGACGATCTTAAGCGCTCCTTTCGACATAAAGATGTGCTTGCCTTGGCGATCGATGTGGAAGCCAGCTTTCTCGAACGCTTTAACGGCGCGCAGATGATTTACGCCGGGAAGCTTGGGCATTAACTAAGCCGTGACGATTTCCATCTCGCGAATTTCGCAACGCGCCTCCGGTACGCCGTAGAGATCGATGTAGCCGCGAATAGCGTCCTCGATATTTTCAAGGGCCTCATCGACATTCGCACCTTGCGAATGACACCCCGGCAGCTCGGGACAACTTACGGACACGCCTTCGTCGTGCGCCAAAACCGTGACATGAAATTTTCGCTTCACGAACACAACCGTACTCATTGCACGTCGGAGCGTCAATTATTGCGGGGCGGGAGAAAAACAAAGCGGTTCACGCGACGTCGATTGTCGTCGGCAAACCAGCCGCCTACGTTTGCGAAAATTTCACCTGCAAAGCGCCAGTGACCGATCCGAAAGCGCTAGCGGAACTGCTTGCGAAATAACCGTCGGTGAACTTGGTGCTCTGCTGGCCGCAATGTTGCGCGCGACGTGGCGTTCAATTACTGTCGAGCGCATGAAATTCCGCCTGGCAGTTGAATACGACTCGGCGACACAGCGGTGGTCGGCGGTGTTCCCAGAGCTGCCTGGTTGCGGCAGTGCCGGCGACACCGAGGAGGAAGCCATCCGCAACGCAAAGGAAGCGCTGCAATTGTGGTTTAAGCCCAGTCCTGTCGAACTAGCCAAGGACGCCAAGCTGATCGAAGTCACGCTTCCGTGAGCACACACTTTCCGGTGTGCAGCGGCAAGGACGTTGTGCGCGTGCTGCAGCAGAACAGTTTTCTCTACATCGATCAACGCGGCAGTCATCAGAAATGGCGGCATCCTGACGGTCGGCAGGTGATCGTCCCCATGCATGGCAACAAGCCCATTCCCATCGGAACGCTGCGCAACATCGTCAAAGGCAGCGCGCTGGCGGTGGAAGATTTTCGATGACCGGGCGGGTCGCGTGCGGATTATCTTGTCAGAGCAAATAGTTCTCGTCTATCCGCTAAAAAGACTGCGGACGCGCCGCTACACGGTTTGAAAATTTCGGGTGCCTTCTCAATGAAGGCACGCTGCTGCTCTGGCGTGAGCTTCACCATGCCTCAGCTCTGGTCGGGCACACCAAATGACGCGAAAATCTTTCCGGCGACACGGAAATCGGGATGATTCATGTGCGACCGCTCGACGGCCGCCGGAATTTCCAGCGCCATCTTGCGAAACTCGTCGGTAGTCATTTTCACACGCGAAGTTTGCCTAACGTTTGAACTCAGCCGCGCCCGCTTGTGGCGTCGGCTGGAGTGAATTGTTAGGGGGTGGCGTTCCGTGGCTCGCCACGATGTCCTCGCACCTCGTAACAAAGCTCCACCATGCCGCTCTTATAGGCTTTAACCTCTGCCAGATGGAGGGCGATGTCTCTGTCGAGCTTGTCGAAGAACGGTATCCCATCACCAATCAAGATCGGCAGGATCGAATAACGAACTTCGTCGGCCAGCCCGAGACGAAGGCATTCGCCGAAAACTACACCGCCTCCAACAAACCAGATGGCACGGAAGGTGGGCCGCAGGCGCCCATTCACCAACTGCGCAAGATCGCCTGAGTAGAACTCGACGGTATCCCGGGTCCGCGGTAGCTCGCGACTAGTCAGGACGAAAGTGGGTTTGTCGCCGTACGACCACCCCAATCCTTTGGCCTCAAACCTCAACGCGGTCTCATAGGTTCGCGATCCCATGACGTAGCAGTCGATCGTCTTGAGGAAGGCCTCGACGAATCCTGGGTCTAGGGTGTCCCCGCCTGCGAATTCATCTGAGATTTCGAGCCAGTCGACGCGCCCGTCCTTTCGAGCGATGAATCCGTCGAGGCTCGCCGCCATGTGGATGGTTACGCGAGAATCAGTGTTTGCCATCATGTCGCCCTGACGTCGATCGGGACGCTCGTAGCCACTGTTCGGAACGTCTCCGGCTGAGTCCATCTAACGAGAACAAGCTCAGCCACCGCTGGCGGCAGCGAGCTTTGCTAACATTAAGAACTGTTTCATAAAAGTAAGCTGTTCATCGCGCCGGCCAGCGGTTAGCTGCAGCGATTGGTTATATCGTTGACATGCAATCATCGACGGCGACTTCGGAATTTCTTAATCCAGTTTACTAGCATCATCGCCGCCATGATTAAGAGAAGAACTCCGACAAAGCGAGCGGCAAGACCGTTGGCTTGCATCTCGCGGGCTGTACCACTGCCTATGTGACCAGTGAGGAACGTGATCACGCCAAGTCCGGCGCACAAGATGCCTGCAAGTAATTGAGCGCCGTTTTTTATCGATTTGCTCCTTTCGATCTAACGAGACGGAGCTGAGTCACCGCTGGCGGCGGCGAGCGCGGCAAACATTGAGAACTGGTTCATTAAATCAAATGTGGACTTCACAACGGCCAGCGGTTAGATGCCATGAAGGGTTGTAAAGCGTGGGCAAAACGGGCACACGCGTTGTATGAAAAAGACAACAACAACAACAACCCTTCATGACGGAATAGAGTTTAACAATTCAGCGGCTCGGAGCAAAGCGGGAAAGGCAACAGTATGGAAGGTGGGTCTGGACGTGGACCTGCGTCAGATTGCGGTAGCGATGCAGTGTGGGCGGGGAGCGATCAGTCTGGGACGCAAGTATTGGCGTGAGCAACTGCTTGGGTGGGTGAAACAGAAGATAAGGCAGGGCCACAGCATTTACACAGTGTATGAGTGCTGCGGGTTTGGTTACACCTTGCATGAAGAGTTGATGCAGGCCGGAGCGCACTCGCTCATCACCACGCCGATGCGATTGAACCTGGAGCGGCGCCGGAAGAACGACCGGATGGAGGGGCGGGAGTTGTGTGCGCGGTTGAGTCGTTATCTGGATGGGCAAAAGGAGGAGCTCAAAGTGATACGGATACCGAGTCGGAGCGAACAACAGCGGCGGGAGTTGGGGCGGCAACGGGATTTTTGGAAACGGGAGCTGCGCCGGCTGGAGAATCACGGCCGGGCGCTGCCGATCGAGCATGAGTATGAGACATTGGAAAGAGGATGGGCTGGTCCGCGCAAATGGAACAGAGTGGCGCCGCAGTGCAGCGAGTTTGTGCGCGAGCAACTCACCCCGGTGGTGGAGCAGATCCGAGCGGTTAAAAAGCAGTTGGATCGATTGACGGGCCAGATCGAGGCATTGGTGGCGGAGGAAAAGATTCCGATTGGCCTGGGAGCGCTGACCGTATCGTTGCTGGAAGGGGAAGTGTGCGATTGGAGAAGGTTTATCAACCGCAAAGCGGTGGGCAGTTACACCGGGTGTTGTCCGAGCGAACACAGTAGTGGCGGGATCCAACGCTTCGGGTCAATCGACCGTCACGGCAACAAGCACGTGCGCACCTTGTTAGTGGAAGCGGTGTGGCGGCTGTTGAAGTGGCAACCCAACTGGCATGCCCGGCAGAAATATTTACAGAAGCTTAAAGTGGCCGCCTCCTTGAAGAAGAAAATGGCGGTGGCCCTGGCGCGGCAGTTGGCGATTGATATGTGGCGGTGGCGAACGGGGCGGGCGAGTGCGGCCGAGCTGGGCTTTAGAGTGATCAGCGCCCGGCGCGAAATGTCAGGCGCGAACTAACAAAAGTAACTTTTACGCAAAGGATTTATCCAATTAAGCAGTTTGATTGGGCCGCAGGGTGGAACGCTGCTCGGCGCTGGAGCTGGTCCGGCCAAAGCGGATCATCGCTTAGTTGGGGCGCGTTCCGTCCAAGGCAGCTTCTCCGCAAGTCAGGCACGACATCGTGGGCGTCCGAAAGTTTTTTGGACTGCTCGAATAGGAGCTGGTGAGGGGAGAACTTCCCTAAGCACAAAATGAAAAGCTGCGCCCTGCGGATCAAACTAACAAGTTGGAGAATCGGGAAAGGAGAACCGCAAAACAACCAAACAAAAAAACCAGTCCGCGATTGACAACCCTAATAGGCGCTCCACTGATTGGTTAGGTCCCGTGGCTTCGAGTAAACGCTTCAACTTTATCCATAAGCACAATGAGAGCTTCAGCTTTCGATACGCCGAATCCGTAGGCGTAGCGGCCAACGCGCACCTTCAGATAAGGGCGGTCGACGCGATGCTTTCTCACAAAAAAGTGGTCATAGGTAGAACAAGCGGGCGAAAAAGAGGGATCCTTCGGATCGTTATGAGCAATAACGGTGACGCCAAGAGCAGGTTTCTCCCCATCGGATTCAACGAAATCGTTGATGACTGACCGCGCAGCTAAAATCATGTGAGCCCTGAACGGGCCGAACCGGAAATGCTCGTCGTAAGTATGTGTTTCTCCCCAA
>WNGE01009616.1_pt1 | contig 10145 bp, 8 predicted proteins | sample 5400651 | NCBI WGS metagenome assembly WNGE01 (sample SAMN13153370, study PRJNA577476) | soil metagenome | isolation source: 60 cm soil or saprolite under grassland replicate 2 | place: USA:California | collected 2016-06-15
CAGCCCTCGATCACCGCCGCGCCGAAAGCGATCGTTGAGCCCACAACCGGTGGCTACCAGTTCCCCACACAGACGCTGCACTACGACGCCGAGTGGCGGCTCTGGAAGGCGGGCTCGGCCGTCATCAAGATCCAGCCCGGCCCGGGCGCCTTGGCGCATGTGGTCGCAACAGCCGAATCCTCCGGCGCCGTGGCGATGCTCTATCGCGTGCAGGACCGCCTTGAGTCCTACTTCGACCAGCGGACAAACTGCTCCGACCGCATCATCAAGCACTCCGAGGAGGGCTTCCACAAGCGCGAGACCACTCTGCTCTTCGACCCGGGGCGAGAGAAGAGCGTGCTCGACGAGCGCAATCTTCGCAATGGCGAGACCAAGCACGTGGAGACCAACTCGCCGGCCTGCGTGACGGATGTGCTCTCCGGAATGTTCTATGTGGCAAGCCAGCGACTGGAGCCGGGCAACGTGCACCTGTTTCCCCTGAACGACGGCGGCAAGACGGTCGAGGTCACCGCCTACGTTGAGGGGCGCGAGGAGGTAAAGACCGACGCCGGCAGCTTCCGTACGGTCCGGGTCGCGGTTTACTCCACCGCCGGAGCTCTGAAGAACCGTGGAAAGATCTGGATCTGGTACACCGATGACCCCGCCCATCTGCCGGTGCAGATGCGCTCACGCCTGTTCTGGGGAACGATGACGCTCCGCCTCGCCAGAGTTGAGAGATCAGCAGAGAAATAAGCAGACAGTCTCGGTCAGAGGAGGCAGAGAGTGGAAGCTTTCGGTTACTGCAGCCGGAAGCGCTCCCGCATCAGCCTCTGAAAGCGCGGGCGATAGAGTAGATCGAAGGCAAGCTCCTTCCCGGGGAACATCGCCAGGGCCGCCGTGCGAGAGTCGGCCACCATCTGCGAAGCCTCTTCCACCGTGAGCCGGGGGTCTTGGGCTATGACCTGCATCACCAGATTCATCATCACTTGAAGACGGCGCAGTCGTTGGCCCTCTTCCATTGCTTCGCGGTCGGATTCGGCTTTGTCCCGGTTCATTGCGGAGACTCCTGGGCTCCGGTCTGGTCCCCCCAAACAGCTTTGCTGTTGGGATGAGCTTCCGGCCTCCATGCAGAACACATCGGTTGGGCAGGTCTGGGCCCACAACGGCTCTCGTTAAGGCCGGCATCCTAGTTCGATGTCGGCAGCCCCCGCGTGGTGGCGAAAAAAACACCCCTTGCCGGCGGAGACCTGTGTGCCCCATTGACCCCCAGCCCTGCCCGGGACTACGCTCTTTGGTTCCACCCCAGCACGCCAACAACGGCCCGCTGGGGGATTCCGATGATTCCTGAGGAGGGCCCATGCCGGAAGCCGAAAAAACCGAAAGAGAAGAGCCCAACGAAGAGCTGGTGGAAGTCTTTGAGAGCGAGCAGGAATCCGAGGTGATGGTGGTGGCCGGCCTGCTAGAGTCCGCCGGGATTGATGTTTTGAAAACCAGCTTTGACGCTCCCCAGGACGTGCTGCCCGTGGGAGGCACTGCCCTGCGCGTGCGCGAGGATAGGGCCGAGGAGGCGCGCGCCATCATTGCTGAGTATCAGAGCAAGGGCCTGAGCGAAGCCGAGGCCGAGGCCGGCGGCTAGCGCCCTCAAAGCGCTGAGACTTCAGCCGGGGTTGCGGGCCCAGGCTGGGCCAGGCCGAGCTCCCGAGGACCGGCCTAGGGGCCCGCGGTGGAAGCAATCCAGAAGTCACTACCGCGTGCGATCCTCCGCCGGGCTATGCGCGTTCGATCAAACACTCTGCTACGTCGGCCGGTCGCACCAGCATATGCAGATGATTACCGGGGATTTGTCGAGTCACCCATCCAGATCGTTGGGCCTCGTTCTCCTCGTTCGCATACAGTGCCGAGAACCTGAGATATCGACAGGGAGCATCGGGCCAAGCGCTGGCCCACGACACGGGTTCCTCGTAGAGAGCAAGAGGTGTCGGGCGTAACTCGTCGGCGAATTGCGCACGTAGTGCGGCATCTGGAATGAGGCGCCGCCACACATCTTCAGGCCACCCGGTTCCCCACGGGGGCAGTAACCCCGCCGTTGCTTGAGCCCTGATTTCCTTCATGCCAATGCCGACGCTCGCGGGGATCAAGTCGCCAAGGCTGGCGCCTTTCCGAGGAATGACGGCATCCGCAAAGATATAACTGCGAATCTTGTAATCGTGCAATGCAGCCCTTGCCGCCGGGATGACCAATCCGGCCGCACTGTGGGCGACGAGCACCACCGGCTCGTTCGTTGGAACTGTCTGGATCGCCTCAGCGATGACGTTCGCGTAATGCGGCCAGTATGGTGGGCGGATGCCAGTGAAGGCGGGGACCATCCTGCTATGGCCTTTCTGCTCCAGCACACGGGCAGTTGGTTGCCACGTGAGTGCCCCTACGAAAGGGCTGTGGATCAAGACGAATACCGCCATCGAGGACTCCTTTCGGCACACTGCGTGACGACCGAAACAGGATCGACACTGCTGATCCTGTGTACTACACTGCGCGCATGGCGATGGGCAAACGACGGCGGCACGCGAAGCAGGCGTCGATGTGGGTGGCAACGCAAGACCTGCCGCGCAGTGCCGCCCATCCGTTCTACGCGCGATTGAATCAGATCCTCGACCAGCACAATTTCGACGGTTATGTCGAAGGCCTGTGCCAGCGGTTCTACGCGGACGATGGCCGCCCAGGGGGTTGCCGCCGGGACGCTATTTCCGGTTGTTGCTGATCGGCTATTTCGAAGATTTGGATGCGGAGCGCGCGATTTGCTGTGATACCCCTTGTCGCCGACCACCTCTTGGGGGCCGTCGCCGTCATCGCGAGATCTGCCATCGTGCACATCGGCGTAAGAGAAATGGTTTTCACCACGGGCTGCTAGTCTAGGGCCTTACCGCTCCACCACTGGGTGGACCCCCTGCGCATCCATAAGGAACGTCACCGGCCCGAACCAGTCCGTGCGGTAGGTCCGGGCATGGTGGCCGGCGAGGCGGCCGATCACCTCTCTCCGGGGATGGTGGAAGGAGTTGCGGATGCCCGCCGAGATCACCGCGTATTCAGGCCGCACCGCGTCCAGAAATTCCTCCGACGAGGAGCTGTTTGAGCCGTGGTGAGGCACCTTGAGCAGGTCGGCCCGCAACGGCTGGCCGCGCCGCCCGGCCTCCTCGACCAGCATCTTCTCCATGCGCTTGTGAATGTCGCCCACAAGCAACGCCGAATGTCCCGCGTAGCTCACCCGCAGCACCATCGACGCATCGTCCTGCCCGCGCGGGGTCAGTTCCCAGTCCGCCGGCGGCCCCAGCACGGAGATGTGAACGCCATCGAAGTCGAACTCGCCGCCCTGGTGCCGCTCTACGCGCTTGATCCGTAGCTGGTCGGCGACCTCCAGGAGCGCGGCCGCCTCAGGCGAAGGGTAGTTGGGGCCGTACCACAGCTCGCGCGGATGAAAGTTGCGCAGGATGGCGGGCATCCCGCCGATGTGGTCGGCGTGGCTGTGGCTGAAGGCTGCGGCGTCCAGCCGGCGCAACCCGCGGTGCCACAGATACGGCGAGACCACATCTTCTCCGATGTCGAAGTCGCTGCGGCTTGCCCCGGGCAGGCCGCCGGAGTCGAGCAGCAGCGTGTGACCATTCGGCGTAACGAGCAGGAACGAGTCGCCCTGGCCGATGTCGATCGCTGTGATCTCCAGCGCATGCGGGTCGTGCACGAACGGCCGGGGATGCGAGATCACCAACCACGCCGAGATCCCCAGCACCGCCAGCGAGGCCGTGGTAAGCCAGGAGTGCCGTCGCGCCAACAACAGTGCCAGCCCATAGCAGATGGCCACTGCAGCAACCGCCCCCGCGGCCGGCATCGCCACGCGATAGTCGCCGAGCTGCGCGCCGCCTGACCAGTGGACCGCCAGCAGAATCCCTTGCAACGACCATTGCGCGACCTTTGCCGCAATCGCCGCCAGCGGCGCGGCGAGCCAATGCACAACCGACAGCCAGTGTGCAGCCAGCGAGAACGCGACCGCCAACATCGATGACGGCATCAGCAGTCCCATCAGGGGCAGCACGGCCATATTGGCCCAGAGTGCATGCGCATTGACACGGTGAAAGTACCAGACCGTGGGCAGGGTGATCGCAATTTGCATCAGGGCCGAGAGTACGAACAGATCGGCAATTTCGAGCGCCGCCATGCAAAGTTTCGGCACCAGCCAGCGCGCGGTGCGCTTTCCGACGATCTTGCCGAGGCTCGCGGCAATCATGCGCAGCTCGACCCGGAGCTGCGCCTGCTTCGGCTGCAGCGTGACATCGCGCCCCACGTCATTCACGTCCTCAAGCGCGTCGTGCCACGGCATGGTAGTGCGCTCCAGCAGCGGCACGGCCAGTCCGGCAATCGTCAATACGGCGATGAAGGTGAGCTGGAAGCTGGCGTCGTAGAGCGCGCCGGGATCCCACACCAGCAGCGCCAACGCGGCCAGCGAGACCATGTTCAGCGGCGAGCGGTGGCGATTGAGCAGCGCGGCGATCTGACAGGCGCAGATCATCAGCACCGAGCGCAGGATGGGCGTGCCCAGGTCGGTGATCCAGGCATAGCCGGCGGTCAAGGCCATGGCGGCGAGCATGGCAAACTCCGTCCCCAGTTCCAGCCTTCGGCTTACGCGAAGCTGCCGCGTCAGCCAGAGCAGGAAGACGGCGAAAACCGCAACGTTCATGCCGCTGACCACCAACAGGTGAAAGGTACCGCTGCGCTGGAATTCCAGCCGCTGCTCGCGGTCCACCAGGCCGCGCTCGCCCAGCACCATGGCTTGGAAGAGCCCGGCGTAGGGCGGCTGCCAGAGCGCGGCCATCTCCTCCAGCACGCGCCGGCGCAGCCTCCAGCGCAGGCGTTGCAGGCGGCTGCCGCCAAGCCCGGGAAGAACCTCAATGCTGGTGGACTTCGCTGAGCCCAGCACCAAGACGCCCTGCCCGTGCAGCCAGCCCACGTAGTCCATGCTGCCCGGATTGCGATAGTTTGTCGGAGGCCGCAGCTTCGCGCGGACCCGGAACCGCTGGCCGTAGTCAAACAGAGGAGGCGCGACCGAGTGGTCCATGCCCGGCTCGGGGTCGCTCTCCCAACCGGCAAAGCGCGCGCCTGGCGCGTAGAGACTCAGTCGAACGGTCCCCAGCAATTGCGGTTTTGATGGAACTTGATTTAGTGCCCCGCTTCTGCCGGTTGTCGGCAGAAGTGGGTCTATTGACTTTGGGGTGTTGCCTGCGCTCGACTGCGGCGCATCAATCGCGACTTGCGCCGGCGCACCATCGGCCTCCGCCTTCTCCACGGCGAGATCCAGCGTCTCATGGAGAGCGCGCCCGGCGCGCAAGGAGCCCGATCGCGCTACATAGCCCGTCAGCGTCACCTCCTCGCCGCTCGCGTACTGCAACAGCGACGACGATGGCGACGGTCTTGCCTGGTGTGCGGCCGCAAGCAGCGCGCCCGCAGGAAAGAACGCCAGCACGGCACCGATGTAGGCCAACACTGGGCAGGACGTGCCTTTGGCAAAACGGAGGGCGGCCATACTGCACAGCGCAAAGCTCAGTGTGCAGAGCAGATACAGCAGCGGCGGCTTGTAAACCGTGTGCTGCAGTACGATTCCTGCGCAAAAGGCGAGCGTGGCGGCAAGGAGCGGAGCCGCGGGCGGACGCCGCCTCCGTTCGGTCTCCGGAGCAGTAGCGGGCACATGGACGTGAATGGTCTCCGGGTCAGCTGGCGCAGCGACCGCGACAGCCGCCTCCGGGTTGGCAGGTAGTTGGGGCAAAGTCGTCCTTGCCCCGGCACGCCAATAGCGGGCGCGCTGGGGACCCCGAAAGTCCAGAGTCTTACAATACTGCGCCGACTCCTACAGCGTGTCCAGAGCTTCCTGTCCGATCACCGGTTTCCAGGCGATCAGCTCATAATTCGCCACGCCGTTGCGGAAGAACGGATCGCCGTCGCGCACGGCCGTCAGTACCTGCTGCACGTCGCCATCGGGAACGCGCAGCAGCAGAGCGCCGCCGGTGCGCGGATCGAAGGGCCCGGCGGCCAGCAGGACGCCCTTGGCTTTGAGCTCACGCAGATACACGCGATGCTCGTCCGTGGCCGCTATGACATCGTCCAGCGGCAACCGATAGCGAATCAAAACCAGTCCGTACATTCTTCGCTCTCTCCTCTATCGCAAATTCAAATCTCCCGGCGAATAATCTTTAGCGCCACCTCTGCCCGCCTCTGGCGGAAGTGGGTCTGCCAAGGGCACTTCACCGCGCCAGATGCAAAACGGTTTCCATGTGGTAGCTCTGCGGAAACAGGTCCACAAGATGCGCCTGTTCGACTCTGTATCCGGCTGCAACCAGCAACGCCAGATCGCGCGCCAGCGTCGCCGGGTCGCAGGAAACGTACGCAATACGCGGGACCGCAAGCCGGGCCAGCGACTTCGCGGCCCGCTCCCCGAGTCCGGCACGGGGAGGATCGACCACTGCAAAATCCCAGCGTCCGCGGGCTGCGTTCAGGTAATCCTCCGTTGTGCTGTGCACCGCCTGAATGTGCGGAACCGCAGCGTTCGCGGCCAGGTCGTCATAGGAATTCTGCGCGATCTCGACCGCGATAATCCGTTCGAAGTGGTGCGAGAGCGGCAGGGTGAACAGCCCCACTCCGGCATACAGGTCGAGCGCCGCCCGCCCGCTGCGTCCGGCCGTGGCCAGTTCCACCAGCTTTCCCGCGAGAAAGCGGTTGGTCTGGAAGAATGATCCCGCCGAGACGCGGTAGGCATGGCCGCCTGCCTCATAGATCAGGTTCGCCGCACCTTCGATGAGCGGGGCCCCCGCCCGGCTCAGTCGCCGCGAGGCTTCCAGGTTGCCGTCATCCAGATCGCTGTCACCGGTCTTGCTCTCACGGGAAGCGCCGCTGGCAAAGACCGCAACCCCAGCGATCTGCGGCATGCGTTCGCGCAGCAGCCGCGCAAAGTGTTTCAGCAGGGCCGGCGAGGTCGCGTGATGGATGAACAACTCCACCAGCATCTGCCCGTCGTCGTGATTGGCGAAGAACTGCACCTCGCGCAACGAGGGGTACTTCGCCGCTTCCTCCGCCAGATCCCAGACTGCGGCGATCGCCTGATTGATCAACGGCGAGCTGATGGGGCACTGCCGCACCGGCTCCAGCTCGTGCGAGCCGTGCCGGTAATAGCCCAGGGCGAACTCCGGCTGGATCACGAACTTCATGCGCGTGCGGTTGCGATAGCCGTACTCCGGGCCGGAGTGGAGCTCGATAGGCGGCAGCGGAATTTTGGCTCCGCGCAGGACCGTCTCTTCCAGGATCTGCCGCTTGGACTCGAGTTGTGCAGTGTATTCGGAGTGCTGATAGTGGCAGCCGCCGCACACCCCAAAGTACGGACAGCGCGGCGCAATGCGCGCGGGCGAGGGCACAAGCACCTCGACCAGCGAGGCGCGCGCAAAGCCCTTGCGCTCCTCGACAATGGCGGCCTCGACAACTTCTCCGGGCAGAACATAGGGAGCGAAGACGGTCTTGCCACGTCGTTCGTCGCCGCTGGCGGGTACACGGGCGAGCCCGTCCCCGCCGTAAATGAGTTTTTCGATGGTGAGCTGCACAGGGGAAGGATATAGGCTGCGACTGTGCATGGAAAGAAATGAATCCGAGCCCAGAACCTTCGCCCGAATCGGCCGCACTGGATGCACTCCGTTGTGAACTCCTCCTGACGAGTCATCGAACGACGAGGGAAGAACAAAAGCAATACGCACTGCAACCTACTCTGTTAGCAAGCGCATCCTACTCGCCGGATCCACATCACCTGCTAATAGCCTCTTGATGAGTAGTTTTAATCAGGGAGCCGAATGAAGCGCACGGCCAACACTGACGGGAGCGTGGGTGATTTCCCAACCTTTCGCGTGTTCTTTTCCTTAGCCGTTGTCGTTCTGATGTTCATTGCCGTTGTAGTGATTTATTCCACTGTTCACTTCATATCCAAACAGGGCGATGTCAGCGGTGCCGACAGTGCCGTCGTAGCTGCCGGGCTTCATGGATTCCAGACCGGGCGGATTTATACCGACATAGATTCCTATCCCTACACCGCTCCGGCCTATGGACCACTGTTGTATTTAGGATTGGAGGCCCTGGCATATTTCTCCCACGGCGAATTCGGGCGGGTGATGCTGGCCGGCCGCTTCATTGTTTTCGCTGCTTTTCTTCTGCTCGGCCCTCTGATCTATTTGTGCGCGCGGCGCGTCGGATCCAGTGGCGGATCGTCTGCGCTTGGCGCGTTGGCCATCCTTTCGATGGTCGATTTCGAGCTCGGGAATGTCAGCGTGAGACCCGATGTCCCTGCGCTGGCGCTGGGTTTGCTGGCACTGTATTTTGCGCTTCCGAATCAGAAGATCGTTGGGGATTTCAGCCTGGCTGCGAGCGGATTATGTATTGCCGCCGAAATTCTTATCAAGCAATCGATGATCACCGCCGGTCTTTCAATCGCTCTCTGGCTCCTAAGCCGGCGGGAGTTTCGCAAACTGGCGATATTTGCCGGAGTTGTCGTCCTGCCGATTGCCGGGATTGTCGGCGTTTTGTCGCTCGATCAACCGGTAATCGCGACGATGTGGCTGTTGAGGTACGCTCCTAAGGACTTGGGCACTGCGATTTACGTGGCGATGCCCTCGCTCGCCCACTCGGTTTTTCTTCTCGCGTTCGGCATCGGTGGCCTGCTATTCGGGCGAGGGGAGAGGGCCGGCTTGCGGCTGCTACAGATTTACTTCGTGATTTCCTGGGTTTTGTCACCTTTGATGATGCTGCAGGTCGGAGCCGACACGAACTACTTGCTGGAAGGCTGGGCCGCTTGCGCATTACTTACACCTCCAGCCCTGGAGAGCATGCGATCCAGCTGGCCCTTGTTCGCCCGCTGGTCTCGCCTGGCGCTTCTGTGCTGCGTGTTTTTGGCTGCCGGACTCATCGGATTGCGATTCAGGATGGCTGACTATGTTCACGAATATCCAAATGCAGTTGAATTGCAACATATGACAGTTCTGTCGGACATCGGATACCTATCCGCACACGGCAACCGCCCCGAACTGCTCGATCCATACATGAACCACTCGCTGGAAGTGACTGGGCACTGGTCTCCCCAGCCCATCATCGCGAATCTCGAACGGCAGTACTACGACGTCGCCTTCGTGCGCACAATAAATGGCGCGGTGGCATCCTGGCGCGGAGTCACCTTCCTGGACGGTCCAATCCTTAATGCGCTGAACGAAAAATATGATCTGCTCTGTCTCGGGCCTTCGGCTGCGGTGCTGGTTCCACGCAATCGCCGCACTCTGGATGTGCACCGCGCATCGGAGATTCTCAATGAGAACTGCGCTGTCGCTCCTGCGCGTTCCTTAGCATCCGCTGTGCAGTTGTCTCCTCACGAACCACCGCTTGCGGCACGATATTATGGTCGCCTGCGCCGCCTGCTGGGCCGCAAGACTGGGGCCGATTAGTCTAACAGTGAGGCCCTCAGACACCCTATGGATACGCCGTTTGAAGCAAGCGAGCGCTAATCTCTTGAAAGACGCGAGTCGCTACAGATAGAACAGGCTCAGCCTCGGCAGTCCGTGGCGCTCCAGTAGCTGCTTGTTGCCGTACTGCCGCAGAAGCTGCTCGATCTGCGCTGCGCTCATCTTGCCGCGATAGGGGGCGAGTTCGCGCTCGGCCTGCGCTCGGGCAGCCATCAGCTCTTCGTCGCTGGCGTGGCTCCAGAGGGCCGCAAAGAGCTTTTCCTCCATCACGGTCATACGCCGCTCGAGGTCTTCAAGGTTTGGCGGCTTCTCATTGGCCGGGGTCCCCAGCGAGCCTGCGGTTGGCTCGTTGGGGCAGAGCTCTGCCGCCAGTGTGCGCAGCGTGGCTGCCTGCTCGCCTGCCAGGGTCCGCACGGGCGCCGCCGGATGCGTGGTGCCCTCCAGCATGCGCGCGTTGCGCTCGAGGTACTGCGCCAGCTCGGCGTTGGGGATGCTGGCCGCCGCCGGGTCTCGCCTTGACCCCACCGCGGCCTCCTTCATCTCCTCGGCCGCCGCCAGCACCTCCTGCTGGCAGTAGGCCAGCGAGTTCACCTTGCGGGTCTTCGGCCTGCGCTCCCACTTGTCGAAGGCCGCATCGAT
>WNGE01012170.1_pt1 | contig 10145 bp, 8 predicted proteins | sample 5400651 | NCBI WGS metagenome assembly WNGE01 (sample SAMN13153370, study PRJNA577476) | soil metagenome | isolation source: 60 cm soil or saprolite under grassland replicate 2 | place: USA:California | collected 2016-06-15
ATACTGCACTTAAGCAGATACCCAGAACAGATGTTCGATCCGTTCAAATTGGGCAAGGCGGGACTATGAGGCCGTGAACTCGATGCAGGGTTGGCGATTCGGCAATTGGTTGCCATTAGCAATGGAGTACCTGTCGCCTGGTCAAGCCGAATCCCCGGCGCCGGTTGGCGGCGACGTGTCGGGGCTGACGGTCTGCAGCGGTGGATGGACGGTGATCCCGTCAGGGATGAGGACAAGACGGTCAGCAGGCGGGCGCTGCGCTCGGCCGGAAGCAACTGAGGCGGTCCGCGTAGCGGTTGGCGTGGTGAAGCCACAGGCACCTGGCGGCGTGCCGATGTCCAGTGTCTGAGTCAGCGGGCGTAGGCAGGTAACGGTTTCGTATAGGATCGCGGCGTGACGAAGCCGCTGAGTATTTGACCTGTGTCCGCCGTTGTCGGGGCCTTCGTCGCGCTGGTTTCTGTTGCCGTTCTCGGGTACGTCGTCGGGTTGATCGGCGTACTGCGGACCGAGGACGAGCTCACCCTGTCACGGCTGGCGTTCTTCGTGGCGACGCCGGCGTTGCTGTTCACGACGGTTGCCCGGGCGGACTTGCACTCGATCTTCTCGCCAGTGCTGCTGACGAATCTGGCCAGTCTCTTCGTCGTCCAGTTGGTCTTCGTCGTCACGGCCCTGGTTTGGCGACGTACCAAGTCTCAGGCCACGATCGGCGTACTGGCGTCTTCGTATGTCAACGCGGGAAACCTCGGTGTTCCGGTGGCCGCGTACGTCCTCGGTGACGGCGCGCTGGTCGCGCCGATCGTGTTGTTCCAGCTGCTGGTGATGGCGCCGGTGGCGTTCGCCGTACTGGATAGCGATCGGCACGGATCCGGGCGGCGCGTGTCGCTGCGAGCTGTCCTGACGCGACCGCTACGCAACCCGTTGACCGTGGCATCGCTGCTCGGTCTGCTCGTTGCGTCCCTCGATATTCCGTTGCCGACTGTGCTGATGAGGCCGATCGACCTCGTCGCCGCGGCCGCGGTCCCGGTGGCACTGGTGGCATACGGCCTGAGCCTCAGCAGCGGCACGAGGGACTCGATCACGCTCCAGCGAGACGTCGTACTAGCCGTGCTCCTGAAGAATTTCTTACAGCCCGTCGCCGCGTACGCCGTCGGTCGGTGGGCGCTCGACCTCCACGGCACCGCTCTACCAGCGCCGACCCTCCTCGCAGCACTGCCAACGGCTCAAAACGTGTACGTGTACGCCGTCCACTACCGCACCGGCCGCACCCTGGCCCGCAGCGCCGTACTCCTCAGCACCCTCCTGTCCATCCCCACCATGACCGCCATAACCGGCCTCCTGGGGTGACAGCGTCAGCGGCCGAGCTTCTCGAGACCGGCTCGGTAGTCGTCCAGGTCGAACGGCTCGTGAGCAGTGAGTACCGCGTGTAGCTGCTTCGCGACCAGTTCACCGATCGCGTGCAGGATGTCGTTCCGGTCATGACCGAGGGCGTCCAACCTGCGCGCTGCTTCCCACACCTCTGGCGGATCGTTGTCCCACAGTTGGTTCGCGACGATCTCGTGCATCGCGAGGTGCAGTCGCCGATCCGGGTGCCGAAGTACGGCATCGCGAACATCCGCCGCTCGAGCACCTCTTGCAGGTCCTCAGCGGTTTCGGCCTGCGGGAGATCTCCGAGTAAGGCACGAGCGGGCGACATGTTGTGCACGTCGTCGTACGACTCGTCGAAGTGCTCGGTGCACCACTGGACAGCCTCGAGGATCTCATCGAGCACCCCGCGTGACAGACCTTGCCGGGACCCTGCCCACTTGATCCACGCCGGCATCAGCTGTGGCAGTACGGCGCGCTCCTCGGGACTGAGCACGATCTTTCTCGGTAGCCAGCCGAGCATGAAGATCTCGGTTTTCACGGGACTGACCCGCAGCACCTTGCCGTCGTCGTAATCGGCGCCGTAGTTCACGATCAATCGGACGCAGTACTCGAGATCCTCGCCGGCCGGAAGGTCCGCGGCCTCGGGCGACGCGAGGAACTCCCGCACGACCTGCGCCCGCGCCTCGTCGTCGATCTCGGCCGGCTCCTCCCGTGGCGCCGGATCAGGCAGAGCACGCAACCTCGCGAGCGCGAGTGCCCGGAGGTCCGCGAATTCCTCAGAGACGTCCGGCTCCCAGGTCATGTCGGTGGCATCGAAAGCGTCCTCCAGCAGGCGCCGCACATCGGCCGGGTCAGCCTCGTCGAACACCAGGGCCTCGTCGCTGTCCGCCGCCTCCCGCATCAGCGCGACGGCCTGTACGACGTCATCGACAAGCGTGATGTCCTTCGCCCAGCCACCGAGGTGGTTGTGGTCGACGAGGATCAAGAGGCCATGGGCGCGACCGGCCCGCTCGAATGAACACAGCACGCTGGTCGAATCGCCGTAAACGTCGCGCGTCGTCCAGCAGCCGACGGCCGTCAGCTGATCCAATGCGCCGGACCAGCTAGGCTCCCGGGCGCCACGGGCGGCCAGGTCCCCGGCGATCTCGCGCGCTTGTACCGCAAGCGCCGGCTCCGGCACGATCGACGCGGCGACGTGGGCGAACTCGAGCGCCCCAGCCTTCGGACTGCTCCGCTGTGCGCTCGCACGGAGGAGGTCTTCCACCGGTGCATAGTCGTCGGTCCCCGGCCCATCCGCCTGCCAGCCGTCACCGCACACCGTCGAGGCCATCACCTCCGCGTCGATCGGATCGGTGTCAGTGGCGGTGAGACCGAACTGACGCAGGAGTGCCCGCACCGCGCCGCGGCGGTCGAAGGCCTCGCTGGGGTTGCCGTTGGACTGCTGACGCTTGTTCGCCGACTTCTTGCGGCCGCGGCTCGTGGGCACAATGCCACTCTTCCAGCCCGCGGCACTGGGGCAAAGTCGGGGTTACTTCATGGCGTTGAAGGCTTCTTCGGCGACGGGCTCGACGGCGTCGACGGTGACGCCGTCGTTGGCGGATTGGGCGATCACGGTGAGGGTGTTGGAGCCGCGGTAGCACTGGGTCGGGAGGTTGCCAGTGGACTCGACGCAGGTGGAGTGACCGACCTTCTTGATCTTGTCGGGGGTCGCGCCGGAATCCGACACCGTCTTGTCGATGTCGACCTTGCCGCGCAGCGCGATCACCACGAACATCCGGTTGCCGGTGATGTTCCCGTACGCCTCGACCGTTGCCTTCTTGCCGTTATTGATCCGGCTCAACGCGTCCCGCGTCTGGTCGAGCTGCAACTGACCCCGAATCTCCTGGTCGGTGATCCGCTCAAGCCCACCAAGCTTCGCCGGCGGCGTAATGCCCCGCTCCGTATTCAGCCGACTCAACGGCCCAAGCCCCCACAGGTAACCAATCAAAGCCAACACCACCAGTACGACGACCACACCCCCCACCGTCAGCCAAGGCCCCCGCACCAAAACCCGCCGATACCACTTCTTCTTCGCGGCTGGCGTCGCGGCAACAGCCTTGCCACCGTCCGCCGACTTGGCATCTGTGGCGGTCGTCGTCGGAGTCTCTGCACTGGGGGAAGAAGTGCTCGCCGTGCTGGTGGTCGCGGTGGTGTTGGAGTCCGCAGGAGTGCGGTCACCGGCCGCCCGGCTGTCGCCTGTGGGCTTGGTGGCGCTGGCGGTTCGGTCAGACTTGCCGGCGGGCGGTGGGGTGGGAGCCTTGGGGCTGGTGCGGTCCGGGGTGGTGGGGTCGCTCATAGCTGGGCTCCTCGAGACTTCACGGCCGCGCGGTTCGCCCCCGATGGTTTCACATCGAGACAAACCGCTTCCGCAGCGTAGCCGTTCGGCTGAACCGGTGGTGCCCGCCTCCTGGGTAGGAAGCGGGCGCTACCTCAAGCCTTGCACCTTCGAGAGTTCGACACAGAGTCGGGTCTCGCGTGTCAGAGGGTGGCGATGACGGTGACGGAGTCGGTGGTGTTGGGGTGCCAGACGATTTCGCCGGTGATTCGGCCGGCGGCGCGGAGGTCGGGTTCGGCACGTTCGGCCAAAGCCAGGCGATCCGCCGGGCCGCTGACCTCGACCTTGCTGACCTCGGTCTTCATCGAGACCTGCGCCTCCGACTTCGCGCCACGGATCCCCGCGAGCACCTCGGCGACCGCGTCCAGGACCTCGGGCTCCTGGGCAGCAACCGCGAGATCGACATCCGGCGACGGCCAGTTGGTCTGGTGGATCGAACCCTCCTGCCACCACGACCAGACCTCTTCGGTCGCGAACGGCAGGTACGGCGCGAGCAGCCGCAGCTGGACCGACAGCGCGACAGCCAGCGCCGCCTTGGCTGACTCAGCAGCCGAGGAGCCCTGTCCGCCGTACGCGCGCTCCTTCACCAGTTCGACGTAGTCGTCGCAGAAGGTCCAGAAGAACCGCTCGCTGACCTCGAGTGCGCCGGTGTAGTCGTACCGCTCGAAGGCGGCGGTCGCGTCCGCGACCACGGACCGAAGCCGCTGCAGCATCGCGAGGTCGACGGCCTCGGTGACCGCGGACGCGTCAACCGTCGACGCACCGAAGCCGAGCACGAACTTCGACGCGTTCAGGACCTTGATCGCCAGCCGCCGGCCGACCTTCATCTGCGACTCGTCGAACGGCGAGTCCAGCCCTGGTCGCGCCATCGCCGCCCGCCAGCGCACAGCGTCCGAGCCGAACTTGTTCAGGATCTCGTCTGGGATGATCGCGTTGCCCTTGGACTTGCTGAGCTTCTTGCGGTCCGGGTCGACGACGAACCCGGAGATCATCGAGCGCGCCCACGGCAGCGTGCCGTTCTCGAAGTGGGCCCGGACGACGCGGGAGAACAGCCAGGTGCGGATGATCTCGTGCGCGTGCGTGTTCAGATCCATCGGGAAGGTCCGGGCGAACAGGTCCGGGTCACGCTCCCAGCCGCAGACGATGTGCGGCGTGAGCGACGAGGTCGCCCAGGTATCCATCACATCGGGGTCGGCCGCGAAACCACCCGGCTTGCCGCGCTGGGACTCGTCGTACCCACGCGGTGCCTGCGATGTCGGGTCGATCGGCAGCTCGGCCTCGCTCGGCATCAGCGGGTGGTCGTAGTCCGGCTCGCCGTCGGCGTCGATCGGGTACCAGACCGGGAACGGGACGCCGAAGAAGCGCTGCCGGGAGATCAGCCAGTCGCCGTTCAGCCCCTCGACCCAGTTCAGGTACCGGTGCCGCATGTGCTCCGGGACCCACGCCAACTCGTTGCCGCGGTCAACGAACTCCTGCTTGAGATCCGCGTCCCGGCCGCCGTTCCTGATGTACCACTGCCGAGTGGAGACGATCTCGAGCGGCTTGTCGCCCTTCTCGTAGAAGTTCGCCATCCGCTGCGTCGGCGCAGGCTCGCCGTCCAGGTCGCCGCTCTCGCGCAGCTTCTCGACGATCAGCTCGCGCGCGCTGAACACGGTCTTGCCGGCGAGCTCGCCGTACAGCTCCGAACCTTCGAGCCACTCCGGGGTCTCGCGCAGCAGGCGCCCGTCGCGGCCGATGACGGTCCGGACCGGCAGCTGCAGCTCGCGCCACCATTGGACGTCGGTGAGGTCACCGAAGGTGCAGCACATCGCGATACCGGCGCCCTTGTCCGGCTCGGCGGCCTCGTGTGCGAGGACCGGCAATTCGACGCCGAACAGCGGGGACGTGACCGACTTGCCGAACAGGCCCTGGTAGCGCTCGTCGTCCGGGTGGGCGATCAGCGCAACGCAGGCGGGGATCAGCTCCGGCCGGGTGGTCTCGATGTAGACCGGCCCGTGCGGAGCGTGGAACGCGATGCGGTGGAAGAAGCCCGGATAGTTCCGCGCCTCCAGCTCCGCCTGGGCGACCGCGGTCTGGAACGTGACGTCCCACATCGTGGGTGCCTCGGCCAGGTACGCCTCACCCCGGGCGAAGTTGCGCAGGAAGGCGCGTTGCGACGTACGGCGGGAGTCCTCGGAGATCGTGGTGTAGAGGTACGACCAGTCGACACTCAGGCCGACCCGGCGCCACATCGACTCGAACGCCTGCTCGTCGATGTGGGTCAGCTCACCGCACAGCTCGACGAAGTTCTGCCGGCTGATCGGGACCTGCTTCTTCGGGTCCGGCTTGGCCGGCGGGGTGAAGTCGGGGTCGTACGGCAGCGACGGGTCGCACCGGACGCCGTAGTAGTTCTGGACCCGGCGCTCGGTGGGCAGGCCGTTGTCGTCCCAGCCGATCGGGTAGAAGACCTGCTTCCCGCGCATCCGCTGGAACCGGGCGACCAGGTCGGTGTGGGTGTAGCTGAAGATGTGCCCGACGTGCAGCGACCCGGAGACGGTCGGCGGCGGCGTGTCGATGGAGTAGACATCGGCCCGCTCGGCCGTCCGATCGAAGGCGTAGGTCTGCTGCTCCTTCCATACGGCAGCCCACTTCTCCTCGAGACCTTCGAGGCTGGGCTTGTCTGGAACACGGGACGTCTGGCTCATGCGCACAATCGTAGTGGTTGTCAAGGGGTGCTTCCGACCGGTTATCCACACCCCTACCTAGACTGGCCTCCTGATGAGCGATCTTTCCTTCGCCGAGGTATCGGCACGGCTCCAGGCACGCTGGCCGGAGCACAAGATTGAGCCCACGCTGGACCGGGTCCGGCGGCTGGTCGAACTGCTCGGCGATCCGCAGAAGGCGTATCCCGTCGTACACCTGACCGGGACCAACGGGAAGACGTCCACGGCGCGGATGGTCGACGCCTTGCTGCGCGAGGCCGGGCTGCGGACCGGCCGGTTCACCAGCCCGCACCTGGAGTCGGTCCGGGAGCGGATCACCCTGGACGGCGAGCCGATCAGCGAGGAGCGCTTCGTCGAGGCGTACGACGAGATCGCGCCGTACCTCGACGTCGTCGACGCCGAGCAGGAGTACCCGCTGTCGTTCTTCGAGGTGATGACCGCGATGGCTTTCGCCGTCTTCGCGGACGCGCCGGTCGACGTCGCCGTCATCGAGGTCGGCCTGGGTGGCACCTGGGACTCCACGAACGTCGCCGACGGCACCGTCTCGGTGATCACCCCGGTCGCGGTCGACCACGCGCACATCCTGGGCGCGGATCCGGTCACGATCGCCACCGACAAGTCGGGCATCATCAAGCCCGGCGGTACGGCGGTGATGTCGCAGCAGAGCCTCGACGTGTTCGAAGTCCTGCTTCGCAAGGCCGCCGAGGTCGGCGCGCAGGTCGCCCGTGAGGGGATCGAGTTCGGCGTCACCAGCCGCTCGGTCGCGGTCGGCGGCCAACTGATCTCGCTCAAGGGCCTGGGCGGGGAGTACGACGACATCTTCCTCCCGCTGCACGGCGAGTATCAGGCCCACAACGCGGCCACCGCGGTCGCCGCCGTCGAGGCCCTCTTCGGCGCCAGCCCGAGCACAGAGGGCCGCGTCACCACCGAACTCCTCCAGGCCGGCTTCGCCGAGGTGACCAGCCCCGGCCGGATGGAGGTCGTCCGGACCAGCCCGACGATCATCGTCGACGCCGCCCACAACCCGCACGGCGCCGAGGCGACCGTGGCCACTGTCTCCGAGGCGTTCGCGTTCCAGCCGCTGATCGGCGTACTGGGCTGCATGAAGGACAAGGACGTGTACGGCCTTCTGGAGGCGTACGAGCCGATCATGGAGACGGTCGTCTGCACCCGGAACAGCTTCGTCGAGCGGTCGATGCCGGCCGAGGAACTCGGCGAGCTCGCGGCCGAGGTGTTCGGCGAGGACCGGGTGCTGGTGCGTCCGCACCTGGTCGACGCCATCGACGACGCGATCCGGCTGGCCGAGGAGAACGCGATCGCGCTCGGTACCGGCGGCGTCCTGATCACCGGCTCCGTCATCACCGCCGGTGAGGCGCGTGCGCTGCTGGTCCGCAAGCCGAAGCAGGACGAGCGATGAGGTCGCTGGCGTCGATCGCGCTCGGCTTCGAGTCGCTCGTACTCGCCCTGGCGACGCCGGTGATGATCTCGATCGCCGACGTCCGGCCCGCGATCGCGCTGCCGGTCTGCCTCGGGCTCGCCGTCCTCGCCCTGGTGGCCACGGGTCTGCTGGGCAATCGGCTCGGGTACGCCCTCGGCTGGGTGGTCCAGGTCGGCGCGGTCGGCCTCGGGTTCGTCGTTCCCGTGATGTTCGTCCTCGGGCTCGCTTTCGCCTCCTTCTGGGTGGCGGCGATCGTCCTCGGCCGCCGCATCGAGGAAGCCAAGCGGGCCCATACCGGTTAGGCTCGGCGCCCCGGAACCTGACCTACTTCGAGAGAGAGTTTGAGAGATGTCGCAGCGCACCCTGGTCCTGCTGAAGCCCGACACCGTACGCCGTGGACTGGTCGGCGAGGTCCTCAGCCGGTTCGAGGCCAAGGGACTCACGATCGTGGCGATGGACCTGCGCACGATCGACGGTGAGCTGGCTGACCAGCACTACGCCGAGCACGTCGAGAAGGCGTTCTACCCGCCGCTGCGCGACTTCGTCACCAGCGGCCCGCTGGTCGCCCTGGTCCTCGAAGGCGACGAGGCGATCTCGGTCGTCCGCGCCCTCTGCGGCGCCACCGACGGCCGCGCGGCGGCCCCCGGCACCATCCGCGGCGATCTCTCGCTGTCCAACCGCGAGAACCTCGTCCACGGCTCCGACTCCGCTGAATCCGCCGACCGGGAAATCAAAATCTGGTTCCCCGACCTCCCCTGAGATACGCGGGCCTTCGTGCCCGGTGGAGTTCTGTGGGTTATTGGTCGGATACCATGCGTGCGCGGTCGGCCTGGGTGGTTCGGACTCGTCTGGCCCGTGTCGTTGCGTTGGCGGCGCTGATCGCGCGCTTAGCCTGAGAACCGGATCGAGCGGGAGGCGCCTGCATGGCGAACAGCATGCTGGGCCGCGACATGGCGGTCGACCTTGGGACGGCCAACACCCTGGTCTACGTCCGCGGGCGGGGCGTCGTACTGAACGAGCCGTCGGTGGTCGCGACCCGGACCGACGAGCCGCGCGAGGCGGTCGCGTTCGGGCACGAGGCGAAGAAGATGATCGGCCGGACGCCGGGCAACATCACCGCGATCCGGCCCCTGAAGGACGGCGTGATCGCCGACTTCGACGCCGCCGAGCAGATGCTGCGCTACTTCATCCAGCGGGTGCACCGGCGCCGGTACTTCGCCAAGCCGCGGATCGTGGTCTGCGTGCCGTCCGGGATCACCGCGGTCGAGCAGCGCGCGGTCCGCGACGCCGGGTACATGGCCGGCGCCCGCAAGGTCTACATCATCGAGGAGCCGATGGCCGCGGCGCTCGGCTCCAACCTCGAGGTCCGCGACGCGACCGGCAACATGGTGGTCGACATCGGCGGCGGTACGACGGAAGTCGCGGTCATCTCCTTCGGCGGCATCGTCACCAGCCAGTCGATCCGGGTGGCAGGCGACGCCATCGACAAGGCAGTGGTGAACTACTGCAAGAAGGAGTACTCGCTGCTCCTCGGCGAGGCCACCTCAGAGCAGATCAAGATGACCATCGGGTCGGCGTTCCCGACCACCGACGGGCCGGAGAGCGAGATCCGCGGCCGCGACATGGTGTCCGGCCTGCCGCGGACCGTGAAGGTGTCGTCGGCAAGCATCCGGCAGGCGATCGAGGAGCCGATCACCGCGATCGTCGACGCGGTCAAGGCGACGCTGGACAAGACCCCTCCCGAGCTGGCGGGCGACATCGTCGACCGCGGCATCGTGCTGACCGGCGGCGGCGCGCTGCTCAAGGGCATGGACGAGCGGCTCAGACACGAGACCGGCATCCCGATCCACGTCGCCGACAACCCGCTGGACGCCGTCGTCCTCGGGGCCGGCAAGTGCGTCGACAACATCGAGACCCTGAACCGCATCCTCGTCACCGACCGGCGCTGACCCATGCTCAAAGACCTCGGCACCCCGGACAGGGGCCTGGTCCGCTCGGCCGGTTCGCCGCTGCGCTCGGCCGGGATGCCGCGCGAGATCCGTCGTCGGCGGACCGTGCTGGTGCTGATCGTGCTGGCCTGCTTCACCCTGATCGTGCTCGACGCCCGCCGCTCGGCCGGCTCGCCGATCGACCCGGTGCGGCAGGCCGCGGCGAGCGTGTTCGGTCCGCTCGAGTCGACCGCGAGCTCGGCCCGGCAGCCTGTGGACAACCTCCGCGACCGGTTCGCGGAAATGGATAGGTTGAAGGCCGAGAACGAAAAACTGAA
>WNGE01011700.1_pt1 | contig 10142 bp, 13 predicted proteins | sample 5400651 | NCBI WGS metagenome assembly WNGE01 (sample SAMN13153370, study PRJNA577476) | soil metagenome | isolation source: 60 cm soil or saprolite under grassland replicate 2 | place: USA:California | collected 2016-06-15
GGCTACATCCTCAAGGAGGCGCCGCACGAGACGCTCGTCCGCGCGATCGAGAAGGTCGCGAACGGGGACAGCTTCATCGATCCCGCGTTGATGCCCGCTTTCCTCAGCGGCAAGGACCGCGAGGACATGCTCACGGCACGCGAGCGCGAGATCCTGCAACTGCTCGCCGACGGCATGTCGAACGCCGACGTCGCGCAGCGCCTGTTCATCAGCCAGGAGACCGTGAAGAGCCACGTGCGCCACATCCTCGCCAAGCTCGAGGCGGATACCCGTACGCACGCTGTCGCGATCGCGCTTCGCGACGCGATCATCGACTAGACCTCCGTGCACTCGGAGCAAGACGAGGCGGCGCGGCTCGCGGAACGACTGATCACCGCGGAGCAGGACGAGCGGCGCCGGCTCGCGCTCTTCCTGCACGACGGGCCTGTCCAGTCGCTGTCCGGCATTGCGCTGATGCTCGACGCCGTCTCGCATTCGATCGAGGAAGGCAACCTCGACGCGGCGAAACAGGTACTCAAAGACGCGCTCGCGCGCCACCGCGCTGCGATCCGCACGCTGCGGGAGCTCTCGTTCAGCCTCGAGCCGGTCGTGCTCCGGGACCGCGGGTTCACGCCTGCGGTTCAGGCGCTTGCGGACGAGCTTGGCATCCGTCACCAGATCAAGATCGTCGTGGACGCCGCCGCCGCGGAGCAGCTCAACGAGAAAGTCCAGGCCGCTCTCTACCAGATCGTCCGCGAAGCGCTGGAGGGAGCGGTGCGGCGCGGGCCGCCCAAGCAGATCGAGGTGGCGGTCGAGCGGGCTGCGGACGGGCGCTTCGTGACCACGATCTCGGACGACGGGTCTCAGGAACGGCGCCGCGAGTTCTTCGACATGCTCGCGGAGCGTGTCCGCACGCTCAGCGGACGGCTGTCGGTCGAACAGGAAGCGGGCACGAGACTGGTATTCGAGCTGCCCCCACGCGCGGCGGGCGAGTAGCATTCCGGCCGCCCGATGAACGACGCGCAGACGTACCTGGCGTTCGTGTGGACCCCCGGTGGCTACGAGCTCCGGGAAGAGCACGGCGAGGTTCCGAGCCTCGGCTCGACGATCGAGTCGGACGGCAAACGCTGGACGGTGTTCAAGATCGCGCCCTCGCCGCTGCCCGGCGACTCGCGCATCTGCGCGTACCTCCAGGGCTAGGCGGCGGCGGCGACAGTCTCGGCGGCGATCCGCCCGAAGACGAGTGCGGAGGCGAGCCCGCTCGCGTAGCCGCTCGTCGAGATCCCGCCGGCGTCCGCGCCGGCGGCGTAGAGGCCCTCGATCGCCGTCCCGTCGGCTCGGAGCACGCGCGCCTGCGGGTCGATGCGCAGGCCGCCGATCGTGTGCGTGATGCCGGCGATCACGTGCACGGCATAGCTGTATGCGGCGGGGAGCTCGATGCCGAGCTCGTTCGGGAGCAACACGTCGCCGCCCGCGGCGCGCGCGGCCTCGACCATCTCGCGGACCGTGCGCCCGCGGATCTCGATCTCGAGCGCGTCATCGTCGACGAGGTACCACGCGCTTGCGTTCGGCCTGCGCGAGATCGCCTGCACGAGATCCGTCTCGGACCAAGAGATCGGGTCGGGCGCGAATTCGTGACCCGCGTCGTCCAGAACGAGCGCGTGGCGCCCGTAGAGCTGCGCGAGGTCGACGAAGCGCTCTTCCGGGACGGCCGCGGGCGGCGCGGGCATCGCGCGCCCGTAGAACTCCTCCATTCCCGCCGACAACGTGGCACCGCGCCGGAGCGCGAGCCGCAGCCCGTCTCCGGCGCTCCACCGATTCGCGCGGACGAGCAGCTCGCCGCCGGGAGCGATGTGCTCGCGCACGAGCTCTCGATCGCCCTGGAAGCCGCCGGTCGCAAGCACGAGCTGCTCGGCGTCCTCCGGTGCCGTCGTGCCGAAGCTGACGTCACCAGCGGCGCGCACGAGCACGTCGGTGAGCGAGCGCGGATCGAGGCGCACGCCGACGGTGCGTGGATTCCCCGTTTCCTCCCAGACGACCTTCGCCCCGAGCGAGCGCAGCCAGGCGATGCCGTCGTCGAGGCGCTCGATCACCTCGTGTTGCAGCTGCGGGTCTCCACCGGGACATTCGTCGCGGAACTCGGCGTCGTCGCGATACCGCCACACGACGCACGACGACAGCAGCATCGAGCCGCCGGGACGGTCGCCCTTCTCGTGGACGGCGACGTCGAGCCCCAGCTCGCGGGCGCGGGCGGCTGCGCAGAGGCCGGCCATCCCGGCCCCGGCGACGTGCAAGGTCACGTCAGGGAAAAGCTCGGCTTGTGCTCGACGTACTCGATGCGGACGCGGTCGGGGCCCCAGAGGAAGACCGCATAGGTGTTCGCGGCGTCCACGACGCTCTCGACCTCGATGCCGGCGTCCTCGGCGTCCCGCTTGTGATCGTCGGCCGAGTCGACGAGCACCGCGAGGTGGTTCAGGAGCGGCCGCTCGGCCTCGCCTGGATCGCCCTGATGGAACTCGACGTGCGCGCCGCCGACTTCCACTCGGCGTACGCCGTCCTTCGGCGTTGCCGGTGCGAAGCCGTAGTCGAGGTAGGCCTCCGCGGTGACGTCGGGATCGGCGGTGTAGAGCGCGACGTGATCGAGGTCGTATTCCACGTCGGTGGGCGCCTCGACGATTCGCACCTCGATCCCGCCGGGAAGCTGGTGGTGGTCGGGACCCTCGAGCGAGCTCACGCGAAGCGCGACGTGCTTGAAGGCCCCGCGCTCGCGCGGTCCCTTCGCGTCGAACAGCGTCAGCTTGCCGCGGCGCGCGTCCGAGCCGATGAGGGTGAAGTTGTCCTGCCGGTCGATGACGTGCATGCCGAGGTGCCGCGTGGCGTACTCCGCGATGGCGTCCCGCTCGTCGACCCAGAAGGCGACGTGGTCAAGCGTGTTCGGGTCCAAGTTGGCAGGTTAGCTATCGGGTGAAAGGCTGCGCATTCGTGTCCGGGCGCGCCTGGCGGACGCGTCAGCTCTTGCCGGCGAGGGCTCGTTGCAGCTGCTGCTTCGTCATGCGCGAGCGGCCCTTGATTCCGCGCCGCTTCGCCTCGTTGTAGAGCTGCTCCTTCGTGCGCCCCTTCGGCCTGTTCGTGCCCGAGCGCAGTCCTCCGCGCCGGCCCGACGAGATGTCGCGCGTCGAGCTACGCGACGCCGTTTTCGCCTCGCCCTTGCGGGCGCGCTCCTTGTTCACAGTCGCACCGGCGATCTGCTTGGCGCGCTTCGTCGAGGCGCCTTGCTTCTTCGCGCTCTCCTTGATGTGTTCGTACTGGCGTTCCCGCTTGTTGCTCCAGGCTCTCTGCGGCATGTGGAATTTCCCCCCTTGGCTTGTGGCCTTGGGGGGAAATACCACCTAAGGAGCAGCCGAAACGCTACTTGCGACGGCGTGTCGTGCGGCGTTTCGCCGTCGACCGCTTCGCGGTGCTCCGCTTCGCCGTCGAGCGCTTCGCCGTGCTGCGCTTCGCGGTCGAGCGCTTGGCCGTGCTGCGCTTGGCCGTGGAGCGCTTGGCCGTCCTCCGCTTCGCGGTCCCCCGCTTCGCCGTCGAGCGCTTGGCGGTGCTGCGCTTGGCGGTGCTGCGCTTCGTCGTCCGGCGCTTCGCGGTGCTGCGCTTTGCCGTGCTCCGCTTGGCCGCCGCGCGCTTGACCGTCCTCCGCTTCGCGGTGCTCCGCTTCGCGGTGCTCCGCTTCGCCGTGCTGCGCTTCGCCGGCCTGCGCTTGGCCGTGCTGCGCTTGGCCGTGCTGCGCTTTGCCGTGCTGCGCTTGGCGGTGCTGCGCTTGGCCGAACGGCGCTTCGCCGTCGAGCGCTTCGCGGTCGACCGCTTCGCGGTGCGCCGCTTCGCCGTGCCGGAGCGTGACGTAGCCGCCGGGATCGCCGGGACGGCCGCCTCCGGCGAGCCGAGCTCTTCGCTCGAGCTCGTCTCCGGCGAGGAGAACGGGTATGACTGCTCCTCGCTCGGCGTCTCTTGAGGCGACTGGGCGCCCCAACTTTCCTGAGGCATGTGCATCCTCCTGTTCGGTTGCACAGACATGTGCGTACGCAGTGCGTTTTTACGCCTGCGCACGTGTTCCTGCAAGCGTTGTGCTTCGTGTGTGCTTGCTCGAAACGTGCAATGAGCGTAAAGAAGTTGTCGGACAGCGTGTTTGCGCGATGGGAAGCGCGCGCTATTCGAGCGGTTCGTTCTGCACGTTGTGCTCGGTCGCGTACTCGTCGGTGAGCTTGTTCACGGCGTCGAATCCGTCTTGGAACGCGTAGTTGATCTTGATGAACGGCTCCCACTTCTCCGGCAATGCGTCCTCCGGGAAGATCGCCTCGACCGGACACTCTGGTTCGCACGCGCCGCAGTTGCCTGTCGAGACGCCGCCGGCGAGGGTGAACTCGTGCTTCTCCGGAACGACGGCGCAGAACGTGTCGGCAGCGTCCATCTCGTCCGGCTGGACGCTCATCACGCGCCAAGCAGTCTCGCGCGTCGCGAGGTAAAGCCAGCGGATCGGTCGGCTGCGAATCCCAAAGCTCGTCCGCATGTTGCTCTCTTGTCCCGACCCCACCGTCACGTAGCCGGCGAAGATTGCGGCCTGCTCGACCCAGGCAAGCGCTTCATGGTCCGTAGAGCGCAGGCGCCACGAGCCTGCCCTTCCGGGATCGCCGTCGGCCGCAAGCCAGCCGTCGACGAAACCCGCGATGTATTCCGTGTCGGCGGTCTCGGGGAGAAGCCGCTTCAGGTTGGCGCACGAGCGAACGACGCCCGTGCCTGCATAGCCTGGATGGATGTCCCTCGATGGCTCGAAGTTGACCTTGTCGAAGAAGTCGCGATACTTGGCCACACGCTCGCCGAACAACGCAACATAGTGGACGTGCTCGCCGGACCGCACCTCCTGCCGACTCCAATTGCCGTCACCATAGACGAGCCCGTGCAGGACACCAAGGCGATAGGTCTCGGAATCCCGCTTCGGTAGCACCCGTGTCGACGGAACGAAGTTGCCGGGCGACAGAGAATCGGTTCGATCACCGTCAACGAGCACCCAGTTGTGCGTTGGCGTAGCGCGCACAACTTTTCTGAACCGCGAGATATTCCTTGTCGTGAGCCGCGTACCGCCATACCGATCGCGCTCCTCGAACGCCGGTGCGAGCACGATCCTGACGAGCGGCTTCTGACGGAACCGCTTGACGACGGCCGGCTTGAAGCCCTCGTCGGTGAGCACGCGACACCAATCGTTCTCGAGCTCGGCGAAGGTGCGCAGGCCCCAGCTCGTCACGAGCTGCTCCGTCGGAGCGAAACAGTCGATGCACTCCTCCGGATCGATGACGAGGATGCGCTCCGCCTCGTGGATGCAGTCGACGGGACACACGTCGACGCACGAGCGGTCTTTGATGTCGATGCACGGCTCCGCGATGATGTACGTCACGGCGGCTACTCTAGCGAGGGGTTCAGCTCCTCGACGAGCTCCTTCGCACGCTCCTCCAGAGCCGACTTCGCGACGACGTGATCGAAGCCGGCGGTGTGCGCGCGCCGCAGACCGGCAGTGTCGTTGTGGTTCGTGAATCCGAGGATCGGGACGTCCGGATACGCGTCGACGACGTCGTCCGGGTCGATCCGCGCGATGTCGCAGATGACGATGTCAGGCGACGCCACGGAGTCCGTGGTCACAAAATGGTGACCCGGCAGCACCGCTTCGAGTTTCGCCCGAAAGAAGAGGTCGACCCCTGCGAGCAGGATCGTCGCCACGGGTGAAGCGTAAATCGGCACGCTGCTAGTGTCGAGTCCAATGTTCGAGCCGGGGTCGCACTTCCTCAGCGGCCTCGATCTGATCCGCGGCGGAGAGTTCTTCGCCGCCCACGAGGAGCTCGAGCTCGAGTGGCGGGCCGCGGAGGCCGCAGAGCGCGACTTCTTCCAGGGGCTCGTCCACGTGGCGGTCGCCTGGTACCAGGCGGGCCGCGGCAATCGACGCGGCTGCGAGCGGCAGCTGGAGAAGGCCTCACGCCGCCTCGCACCGTTCGCGCCGGCTCACCGCGGCGTGGACGTCGGCTCAGTGCTCGCGCAGGTCGCGCGTGCGCAGCAGATCGTCGCGGCAGGGTCGCTCGAGCTGCCGCCGCCCGACGTTTAGAGGTAGTGGTGGAAGGCCGAGCGAAGCCACCAGAGGCGGTCGAAGAAGAACAGGAGCCCGAGCGCCACGAGGACGACTCCCCCGCCGACCTCGAAGTAGTGAAAGCGGTCGCGCAGCCAGCGGAACGATCCCATCGCCGGGACGAACACGAGTCCCGTGAGAACGAAGGGCACCGCGAGCCCGAGCGAGTACGCGAGTAGCAGCAGCGCGCCCTGCGCGACCGTGCTCGAGCTCCCAGCGAGTACGAGCGCCGAGACCAGGATCGGTCCGACGCACGGTGCGGCGCACACGGCGAACGCGCCGCCCAGCAGGACCTTCGACCCGCTGTCGCGGGCGCCGACGAGCAGGCGCGGCGCGACGAGCCGCTGCGGCATCGGGAGCAGGTGCGCGAACGCGAGTCCGATCACGACCAGCACGAAACCCGCGACCTCCTCGAACACACGCCTTTCGACGGTGCCGGCGAGGGCGCTGACGAGCACTCCGAGAGCGACGAAAACGATCGTGAAGCCGGTGACGAACGGCACGCTGCCGGCAAGCACGCGCCGCGCTGCTCCCGGACGCCCGAGCTGCCGCGCCTCGATCGACGAGACGGCAGAGAGGTATCCGGGAACGAGCGGAAGCACGCACGGCGCGACGAACGACGCGAAGCCGGCGAAGAATGCGATCGGGATTCGCCCGAGCACGAGCTACGCCTCGAAGCGCCCGAGCTCCTCATCGATACGGCGCTCGAGCTCGGGCTCGAGCGGCTCGGCAGGCGCCGTAGGCGCACGCGCCGGCGCGTTGCGCCATCTCCACACCGCGACCGCGACCGCGACGGCACCGCCAGCAAGCAGCGCGAGCGGCAGCAGCCACGCGACGAGGTCGAAGCCGTGCTTCGACGGCTTCGCAATCACCTCGGGCCCGAACTGCGCGACAAGCTTGCGCTCGATGTCGCTCTTCGTGTCGCCGGCGCGGATGCGGGCGGCGATGAACAGCTTCATGCGGCGCGCGATCGGCGAGCTCGACTGGTCGAGCGTCGTGTGGCAGGTCGGACATACCACCTCGCCTTCGAGCTCGCCGAGCGTCGGGTGCCGCTCGCTCGCGAATGCGGCGGGCGGGAGCACGAGTGCGAACGCGAACGCGAGGACGGCGAGCACCCTCATCCGACGAGCGCTTTCCGGATCCCCGCAGCGAGTGTCTTCTGCTGGACCGCTCCGGGAATGTGCGCCACGACCTTCCCGGCGCGATCGATGAAGAACGACTCCGGGGCGCCGGTGACACCCCAACGCGGGAGCAGGCTACCATTGCCGTCGCGGCCGATCGGGTAGGTCAGACCGAACTCGCGGACAAACTTGCGCGCGTCGCCGGCGAAATCCTGGTAGTCGACGCCGATGACGACGAGCCGTCCGCGGTAGCGGCGCGACACGTCCTGAAGAAGCGGCGCTTCGTCGCGGCACGGGCCGCACCAGGAGGCCCAGAAGTTGACCACGCGCGGCTTGCCGTCGAAGCCGGCGAGGCTGAGCGTTCCGTCACCATCCAGCCGCGGGAGCGTGAAGTCCGGAGCCGTCGGCGTCTCACCCTTCCGGACCTCGGCCGCGACGTTGGCCGAGCCGGTCTGGTGCGCCACCTTCCAGATGAGCAAAGCCAGCAGCCCGGCGACGAGCGCCACCGACAGCGCCTGCGCACCGAGACGGACCGACGTCATCGCGGTCACTTTAGATATGCCCTGACGTTCCTGACGTCCCGCTGGCGACGCGGGACCAGGTCCCTGGACTGCGCTCGACAAGCCACCCCTAGCTTCGTGGGACCGACCTCGTCCCGCACGGGGCGTCCGACAGAGCGCGGCCAGCGGGGCGAGCCGCCGCCGGAGGCCGGGCTCCGCCGGCCGGGAGGCGGCGGCGTCAGGGACGTCAGGCAGAGACGATAAAGACAGGCGTGCCGATGTTGACGTGGTTGAAGAGCCATTCGGCGTCGCTGACGTGCATGCGGATGCAGCCGTGCGAGACCGAATAGCCGATCGACGCATCGTTGTTCGTGCCGTGGATTCCGACGCCGGATGCGGAGAGGCCCATCCAGCGCGTGCCGAGCGGATTGTCGGGGCCGGGCGGGATCGGCTTCTCGCCCTGCGCCCACGGAGAGTTCGGCGGGTACCACCACGGGTTCCGCCACTTGACGACGATCTCCCAACTACCGAGCGGGGTCGGGTAGACCGACTGGCCCGTCGCCACCGGGAAGATGCGGTTGAGCCGGGAGCCGCTGTAGAGGTAGAGCCTGTTCGCGCCGCGGCGGATGACGATCACCGGGCCGAAGTTCTTCCGCGTGACGACCGCCCGGGTCTTCTGCGTGCGCAGCGTTATCGGGCCGCGGGCGTTCTGACGGAGCACCTTCGCGATCGCCTTGACGGCCGACGGCTGAACGAGCGCGAGCCCGGGCCGCTCCGAGGTCAGGTACGGCTTGAGGTTGCGCAGGAGCAGGCGAGCATCGACAGGCAGCTGCTCGACCTTCTTCGCAAGCGAGGCGACGAACGCGTGCACGCGCTTCGTCCGCACCGTCACGGCGAGCCCGAGGTTCGCGAACGGCTGCGCGGCCCGCGCACGCACGAGAGCCTTCGTGACCTTCGGCGCCGCGAGAGTGTTCGGGTCGGCCGCGTAGACGCGTTTCCCGAGCCGGAGCTTGAGCGGAGTCGAGAAGTAGTCGCGGATCTCCTGCGCGGCGTCGGCCGGGAGCAGGCCGCCGACGGGGACGCCGCCCACCGTCACGCCCTCCGGCAGCGGCTGCGGCACCGTGACGGTCGTCGTCGTGGTGGTCGTCGTCGTGGTGGTGGTCGTCGTGCCGGTGGTCGTCGTGCCGACGGTCCCCCCGCCCGCGAACGCGTACGCGGCGAGAACGCCCGCGGCGGCGCAGGCGCAGAGCACGGAGATGCTGAGGCCGTGTTTCATGTTGGTCCTAGAATGAACGGTGGGGCGGCGAGAAAGGTCCGCGGATCGTCCGTGATGATAGCGACCGTTACCGCTTGATCACCACGAGCGCGCAGTCGTCGGCGAGATCTCCCGCGAACGAACGGCAATCGTCGACCGCAGCGCCGGCGATCTCCGCCGCAGGTCGTTCGAGCGACGCGCCGACGACGTGGGACAGCCGCTCGAGCCCGTAGAGCTCGCCGTCGCGGCGCGCCTCGACGACGCCGTCCGTGTAGACGACGAGCGCGCCGCCGCGCTCGAGCCGGGCTTCGTGCTCTTCGTACGACTGCCCGGGCTCGACGCCGAGCGCCAGCCCGCGCACGCTCAGCTGCTCGACGTGCCCTCCCGGCGAGACGAGCAGGGGAGCCGGATGCCCCGCGCTCGCGGCAACGACGGCGCCGGTTGCCGCCTCGATCGTCAGGTAGAGCATCGTGATGAACTTGCCTGTGGCGATCTCCCCGACGACGACCTCGTTCGCCGACGCGAGGAAGTCACCCGGGTCCGGATGCTCGCGGGCGAGCGACCGGAAGACGAACTTCGCCATCGCCATGTCGGCGGCCGCCTCGATCCCGTGCCCGGTGACGTCGCCGAGCACGACCGCGAGCCTCCCGTCGCCGAGCTCGAGGAAGTCGTAGACGTCGCCGCCCACGTCGACGCGGGTCGACGGCTGGTACACCTCGCCGATCTCCAGCCCCTGGAGTTCGGGGTGCGAACGCGGGAGAAGCGAGCGCCGCATCGTGTCGGCGAACTCCTTCTGTTGCTGGTAGAGCCGGCCGTTGTCGATCGCGAGCGCCGCCTGGGCGGCGATTGAGAGCGCCGTGTCCAGCGTCTCGCGCACGATCGGCCTCCCGGGGTCGAACGAGACGAGCGTCAGCGTTCCGATCACCTCGCCCGGCGTCGCGATCGGAACGATCGCGACCGACGAGCCCTTTTCGAGGAACGGCGCGAGGAGTCGATGCGAACCGCCGAGCTCGCCTGCGAGGCGCGGCGTCAGCATCAGCGGGCGCCGGGTGCGGAAGAGGCGCCGCATCGGCACCACGTCGAGCGTCTGCGGACGGGTCAGCGCCGGGACGGCGGCCTCGCCGAGG
>WNGE01017873.1_pt1 | contig 10142 bp, 9 predicted proteins | sample 5400651 | NCBI WGS metagenome assembly WNGE01 (sample SAMN13153370, study PRJNA577476) | soil metagenome | isolation source: 60 cm soil or saprolite under grassland replicate 2 | place: USA:California | collected 2016-06-15
AAACGTGCGCAGTTTTCATGTGTTTTTTCTTTTCATTGTGATTCTGCGAGATTTGCTGGCTCAGGATTGCGGAAATCTCCCGACAGATTGGAGAAATCCTGAGCGTGGTCCGGCATTAGAACCGGTAAGAATAGGAATGCGCGGGCTGTCCTGTCTATTATACCTTAGTATAATACGGGAAGCCGGCATACGTTGTCGCCCGCGTTATTGCGCCTGTCCATATCACTTTGTCATTGCCGTGCGTAGAACAAAAGAGGCACAACGCGTCACGTGAAGTACTGGGAAATCATCGCCGACAAAAAAGGGTAAATATGTGAGCGAAGCCGACGCGATCAAAGAACGAGACAGAGCCGCGGCCAAGGGACAATAGATCGAACGGGAAGTTGGAAATCGCACGCAAAGCTGTTGCGACAACAGTTACCGCGAGCTTTCCTCTGACTTCTGTCGTCTGGATTGCTGTGGTGGCAGCCGTGTCGGCCGCCCGTCACTTTGTCTTCCGCTTGCCGCGCCGTAGGGCCACGACCGCGGAACGATGGCGGGTCCTGTCCCTTTTGCGGTTCGAGGTTTCTACGTCATTGGCTAACGAAAAAGCTTTCCGCATAACTTTTGTAAACTTGTCTGCGCCAATTTGATTGTCGATTTGGATGGCGAGAAACGCCTGTTCCAAATGGTCGCGATTCCCGATGTTGGCGAGCGCGTCGGCAAGTCGCGCCGTCTTCGCTGGCAGAAAAGCGGGGCCGCCCTCGCAACCACGCACATTCAATAAATCGGTGTGGAATGTTGTTGCTTGTTTGTTTTTCTCATCGGTTTTCATTGCCGCGAGGTTGTACGAGAGCGTTTACGAGATGATTTCGCCGGCTGATGTTTTTGGAGGTTGATGAAACCGACAACTAATTCCTCGAAGAAGTTTGGACGCGGGCGGGCGACATGCCTGTAGCGGCGCGGCGCTTGTTTTTCAGTCTTCGTCTTCGCCTGGGCGACTGAATAATGCTCCAAAGGTTCAGGAACTACCAGAGCCTCCTTCTCTATTTGAGGTACCAGCGGCGCATCCTCAGCCCACTTAGCCGGATGGATTTTAACAACCGGAGCTTTTTCCTCGGCGGGAACGGCGAGCAAAATCGTAACCCCTCCCGTGATCCCAAAAATTGCAGCAAGTAAAGCGGATTTCATGTGGGTAAACAGGCCGAAACCTTCGTAGAGTTGCAAAGGTCCTTTGTCGCTGCCCACAGAAATTCCTGCAAGCATTGGCCGTCGTTAGCAGCGGCCTCGCGTATCAGATCAAGCTCGTATTGTTCGAACTCGACCTCCGTCATTTCCAGTTGGCGCCGCAACGCCACGGACGGAGTAAACTCAGGGATTGGAAAGTTGCGGATTGAAGCAGAGGATTTTTCTAGCATAAACTGTTGGGTTCAAGAATTGAAGGATCGGTAAAACGGTTACGTGACATGGCGGTCGCCAGAACCCGCTGCGGCACAAATCAACCGGCGGCCAGGTCCTACTCGGATGACTGCTGATATTAAGATCGTCGCGACTGCCGTTTGATCGCGCAGACTACACAGTTGTTTTTGCGCACTGCGAAACGCGTTTCGCGTAAGCGCATTCGCCTCGCGAGGGTCATCGGTCAATCGAGAAGCGAAGCTGTAAACAGCGGGATAGTAACGAGCGACCAAACTATCAAAACGTGAGCTTTTCGCTTTCATCGGCGGCTTTCTTTTTTTAGTGGTCGGAGATGGTGGACGTTTCCCTGTTAGAATCGTTTCCATCTCTCACCTCGTTCTACGGAAACGGCAGAACGAAGTTCCCCAAAAACAGCTGGACAGCGATTATCCATAATTTTGTGATTGACCTCGGGAGTGGCGAGTCGGGTAGCCTGAATTCCAGTGGGGGCGCGTCAGCTTTGTAGTTTCACTGGCGCGTCTCCACCCCACAGGAGGCTGCCGTCAGGTGGCTCGTCGCGAAGTCAAACACTTGATTTTGGCAATGTCTTCATCGACGACCGCACCGTCACGGCTGGAAAGTTTTTGAAGCGCCCGGCGTCGAGCCTGTCTTTTTGCAGAAAGATCAGGCGCTTAACTTATGCGCAGAACCGCGCCAGTTTTCGCTCAGGTGAGATTCGCATTTTTTTGGATTCAACCGGCAATGTCGAGCGTACGATTGCGTTCAGCGAAGCAGATCGAAAGTTGTGATTTTTGCGGCGGAGCAAAATCCGATGAGTGAAAATTTCTAGTTAACCGCAGGGGATCGAATAATCAGCCCAGATAATGCCACGCTCCAAGTTCCGAACGAATTGCTGAGCGACGTTAAATCGCATGGGATAGTCGGGCAGTAAGCGCGAATATGTCGCCTTTAACGCGGAACGATTCGGCAAAGGTCGCGTGGCCTGATCAAGTATGACAAACTCTCTCATATCCTGGGGCGGAAATGAGAAGTATTTCGGAGCCTTTGTGATGATCTTTGCCTCGTGCTCCAAGTGATTGCATGGCTGACAAATGCGAGTGCGTGAAAAGCTAATCGTAAATGCTTGAATTCTGTCAATAAATTCCACTGCACCCGGCGACCGTGCCTGAAGTAAACTGGCCCAATCTTCTCCTAGCCGTTTCCTGAAGTAGTCGCGCGGATAACAGCATCGTATAACGGGCTGTCCATTTTTGCCAATATTCGCGCCTGTTCTGCCATAAGGCAAAATGCTCGCTGCGTGGCTCATATTATCGGTTCGATGTCCTACTAGCTGGCGTTTACGGCGATATAGTGTGCGTCTAACAAACGGAGATTCAAGAATGAAGCGATTTCTTCTCGGTACAATCATCTTCCTTTTAGCGGCCCACTCTGTCTTTTCGCAGGCTAAGAATCCGTCGGCCGGTCCGGAGGCGGCTCCAGAAACATTTGCGGAAGCTAAACGTGCGATCGACAAGGGCAATGCACAGTGGATTGAGGCCTGGGAAAAGGGCGACCCGGAGATGGTCGCGGCCATCTTCACGGATGATGCCGTCATGCTGTCCCGAGGTGGATGGATTTTCAAAGGTCGCCAACAGATTCTTGAGCGCCAAAAAGAGGCAATGCAAAGTGTCACGCGCCCGATCAAGGTCTCGATTATTACGGTGAATGTATGGTTGGACGGCGAGACGGCTTATGAGACCGGGAAATATAAATATGAGTACACAGAAAAAGGGAAACTGGCGACGGAGGAAGGTCGTTATGTCACGATGTGGAAACGCCAAAGAGACGGATCATGGAAATTATCCATGGATATGCCAGTCCCGCAGCAATGACCCACGCTCAATCCCAGTGTTGCAACGCAGTGATATTCTCCTGAGGGCTGTCGGATAAACGCAGGTAATGCTGCAGATCCAATGCCGGCAAGAAACATCTCGCCTTCACGGAGGACGGGGTACAGAGCCGTGCTTTACTCGGCGGCCTCTCTCGTGCCGGAAATGCAACCGCCCGTATCTCAGACAGAATCACCGCCGCCAGGACAAGATAAAGGCATAGCCTAATTATTCAGTTCATCATGTATTCAAACCTTCACGCTTTAGTTCAAATGGCGCAGGTGTTTGTCCTCGAAAAGGAATAGCTCGCGGCCCCCAGATTCCGCCGTTTGAATTTCATCCGCGCGCGCTGCTGTTCCCGAGCGGCGACCGCATGTTTCGCGCGGTAATTTTTATTTACAGCCGGCACCGGGCACAACATGCATAGCCCTGCCTGCTTGTACCCAAGCTGATAACGACGCGCCCGCGAAATGTACCCGCCATTTGAAACAACGCCACTGGTCATCTCGCTGGCCTCCGATTGATGTGAAACCCCTGTTGGTATACCTTCACCAAAACTTTCTTCGCCGAAGTCCTCCGTCGAGCACGATAGGTGCATGGTCGAACGCCGACATGGCGCTCGAAAGCTTTACTAAACACATCCGCACTTTTGAAGCCAAGCGAGGTTGCTATACTCTCAAGATTGTTTCGAGGGACCAGTACCCGCTGCCGCGCTTCACTGATACGGGCTTCGGTAACAAACTGCGAGGGGGCTTTGCCAAAGGCTTTATTGAATAAACGCGTGAAGTTCCGGCGTGACATGCCTGCTCTCTCAGCGAGGGAGTCGACCGAAAGATCGCGGCTGAGATGGGATAGGATCCAGGCAGGCAAGTCAGCGAAGCGGTCGGACGATTGGACCTGAAACTGTAAAGGTTCGGAGTACTGCTCCTCTTCGCCGGATCGCTTAAGATGAATAATGAGCTCCCGTGCCAGCCTCAAAGCCATCTGCCGTCCGTAATCCTCCTCAATCAAGGCGAGCGAAAAATCAACGGTCGAGGTTCCTCCCGCGCATGTATAAAAAAGTCCATCTTTTACGAAGAGGGCTCTGGGATTAACGCGGAGTTTAGGAAACCGCGAGGCAACATCTTTGGCGAAGCGCCAGTGCGTTACGACCTGCCGGCCGTCGAGCAGACCGGTCGCTGCAAGCGCGTAGATACCAGTGCCAAGGGCCGCGATACGTCTTGTGCCGGGCGCTCGGCAATTTAGCCACTTTGCGATGACGTTGTTGAGTTTCGGATCGTGAATTCCACTGCCACCAGGCACAATCACTGTGTCGAGCTGCGGCGCGTGCTGCATATCCACCTGTGGCTTTATGACGATGCCCGACTCCGTCACCCCAGGTTTCGCGCCGACCCCAATTGTCACGACCTGATAGCAACTGCGGTCCCGTCCATGGTCCGTTGGAATCGTCGATCGCGAAAACGTCTCCGCTGGCCCAATTAAATCGGCGGCCGTCATTTGTTCGAATACTATGATGCCAATCAGTTTCGCCTTCGCTGTGTCATCAAACCCGCTCGCATGGCGCAGGGGCGCCGAAGGCTGGCCGTTAGATGTACGCCGCAGAAACGGTTTGATGATCCGAACGGATCCAGAACGGTTCGTCGTCCAAGCAGATGCGTGCGAGTTGCTGGCAATCGTTCTCTCCACATAAGGATAAGCCACAAATCCGAGAAAAAGGGCTCATCGATTAGCGAACTGGACGGGTTATCGCCGTCAGATTACAGTCTCTCCGTTATGGTAGGCGAGTACGTGGAGGCCGAACACGCGCCAGCTCCCCCTGGAGATCGAAGCCATAGCTCGGATACCGTTGAGTTGCCGGCCGCAACGTACGAAAAGCTACGCCGTCTAGCCGCAGAATATCTCAGAAGCGAACGTGCGGGTCATACCCTGCAACCGACAGCCTTGCTGCATGAAGCTTTTTTGCGCGTACTCAAACGCCCGGATCATCCTTGGCGCAGCGAAACGCATGTCATCGCGTTCGCAGCGCGGGCGATGCGACGCATTTTGATTAGCTATGGAATCGCTCGCACACGTGACAAAAGAGGCGGACCCTCAGTAGTACGATTGCCGCTGGATGAAGCTCTTGATTTTTGCGTTGAACGCGATCTTAACATCGTTGCAGTGGATGAGGCGCTTGAGGAACTTGAATTGGAGGATCCGCGGCAAGCCCAAATTGTTGAGCTGCGATTTTTCGCTGGTCTCACTGTCGATGAGATCGCGGCCACTCTTAAAATATCACGTGCGACGGTGAAGCGGGATTGGGCCACTGCAAAGTTGTGGCTGCGTAGCCGATTATGCAACTGATACTGTGAACTTGCCAATACTGTGAACGAGAAGACTGAGCCAGGCACGACGCGAATTGAGTCGAATCCGGCACGCTGGCAGCGTCTCAAAAATATCCTCGCCGACGCGTTGGAGCAGACTTCTTCCGAAGAGCGTACGGCAGTGCTCAAACAATCGTGCGCCGATGACACGGCGCTCCTTCGTGAGGCTGAAAAGCTCCTCGCCCACGATACCAGTGTTTTCGAAGAATTTGCAGAGTTCGCGGCGACGCGCCTTAGGCACGACGAACGCAATCGAATCGGCGAACGAATCGGCGCGTATGCGATCATCAGCGAACTGGGGCGTGGAGGCATGGGAGCCGTTTACCTTGCCGAGCGGGCCGATGGACAATTTGAGAAGCGCGTCGCGATCAAAGTACTTAAACGGGGTACAGATACCGACGAAGTGCTGCGTCGTTTTAGAATCGAGCGGCAAATCCTCGCCAATCTTGAGCATCCGAACATCACGCGGCTTCTAGACGCGGGTACAACGAATGACGGCTTACCGTACTTCGTGATGGAGTTTATCGAAGGCACACCGATCACACATTTCGTTCAGCGGAAGAACGTCGATTTACGAGGCCGGCTTAAGCTCTTTTTGAAGGTCTGTTCTGCAGTGGATCTCGCGCACCAAAACCAGATCATTCACCGCGATATCAAACCCACTAACGTGCTTGTGAAACATGATGGTGAGCCAAAGTTGCTCGACTTCGGCATCGCCAAGTTGCTTAGCGTCGATTCTGATGATGGTAAAATCACTGTCGCGGCCGAGCGCAGGCTTACGCCCATGTACGCTGCCCCAGAGCAGAGTGTGGGGCAGCCGGCCACAATCGCAACCGACGTATACTCGCTCGGTGCACTTCTCTACGAACTCCTGACAAACAAGCCGCCCAGTAGTAGTTCGGATGGCAACCCTTCGCGGGACGATGTGTCGAGGCATCTGATGGAGCCGCAGTTACCCAGCCAGCTTGTTAATGATCCCAGAACTAAACATCAGTTGCAGGGTCAACTCGATCGAATCGTAGCACGGGCAATGCGGCGCGATCCAGCACAGCGCTATTCCTCTGTAACTGGCTTGTCTGAAGACCTAGAACAGTATCTCAGCGGAGAAGCACCTCGTTCCGAAAATTTTTCAGCGGCTCTCCCCGCCGCGAAAAGCAGGTCCCAGCCCTTAAATGTCGAGGCCAGTTCTCGGTACCGCTGGTATATTGCCGCCGGAGCTCTCGCGATGATTGTGCTCGCGGCTGCGGTGCTTCTAACTCTGCCAAGGGCCCGGCTGCTTGAGAAACACGCGGTCAAAAATACGACTCCCGCGATTTCGCCGGGAACCGTCACCGATACAGTTCGCTCGATAGCGGTGTTGCCATTCGAGCCGCTCGGCCAGGACATAAATGATGAGCTATTGGGGCTTGGTATGGCCGATGCAGTAATCGGCAGAATGAGCAACCTCAAGCAACTCGTCGTTTTGCCAACCAGTGCTGTTTCGAAATACAATGGGCCAGCAAAGGACCCGCTCGCGGCGGGGCGTACTTTGCAGGTAGATGCGATCATGAGTGGAACTGTCCAGCGATCCGGCAATCAGGTGCGAGTTACCGTGCAACTTGTCAACGTCCGCAGCGGCCGCGTTGTTTGGTCCGAAAAATTTGACCAAACCTTCACCGACATCTTTGGCATCCAAGATACGATTTCCGACAACGTTGTTCGATCGCTTGCCCTTAATCTTACTGCAGCGGAACAGAAGCAACTGGCAAAACGTTACACGACGAATGCCGGGGCCTACGACGAATATTTGATGGGTCTTTACTTCTGGAATGCGCGATCGAGAGATGAGCTAAAGAAGGCGATCGACCATTTTGGACGCGCAATCGAGAAGGATCCAAATTTTGCTCTCGCCTACGCGTTAATGGCGGACTGCTACTACCTGCAATACTACTACTACTACGATCGTCGACCGGATCGAATCCAGGATGCTCAGACGGCAATCGAACGTGCGCTACTTCTCGACGATACGATTGCCGAGGCTCATGTCGCTGCGGCTATGGTTCAGTTTTACCAGAGAGACGATGAGAAAGCCATGGATTCGCTTCGCCGCGCTATCGCCTTAAACCCCAATTTGTCTGTCGCTCATCAACGCTACGGCTGGGCGTTGGCCGCGTTAGGGCATTTGGATGATTCTGTGCGAGAGATGAGGCGTGCTCAAGAGCTCGACCCGCTCTCGCACGTCAATAACACAGCTCTGGGAATCAGTCTTGTTTTTGCCCGGCAGTATCGCGAGGCTCTCGACTATTGTTCTAAGGCGGCAGAATTAGCTCCAAACCTTGCCCCGGTACAGGGCAACCTGGCATTCACTTATGTTCTCAATGGCATGTATCAACAAGCGATTGAACGTTATCAGAAGGTACGTGAACTCGATCCTGACGGAAAAGGCGACGTTCTTGCCTCGATCGCGACTGTTCTGGTTTCTGCGGGACGCAAATCGGAGGCGGATTCGATGATGCCGGAAATTTTGCAACTAGCGGCTGCGGGTAAGGCTGATCCCTACTATATCGTTGCGTTATACGCTGTCCGGGGTGAGAAGGACGCAGCGTTCGAGTGGTTCGAAAAGGCATTACAGAGCAGTGGTGAGACACAAACGAACGGGAACGATTCGCGAATGATCAGGTATGACCCCATGTTGGATCCGCTGCGCTCGGACAGCAGGTTTGCGGCGCTACTGCGGCAGTACAATCGAGGCTCGCTTCTCGAGGCTCCTAATAGGTAGACCTTAGCTGTAAGCAACGCGTGGCGTCTGGCGGCTTCGTGCTCCTGAGCTGTGTCAAGCCGGGTTGGTCCTGACGTTTCTGATTGTTTGGACGGCCGCATTCAATGCCATAATGTTGTTCACCATGCGATATGCCGTGCAACGCTGGTGCTGGGCTCGGTAACGAATTGTCGGAACTCAAGAGTGCTTAGCAAATGGACGCACTAATAACCTCTGCGGTTACGAGTCGTTGATTTCTGAAAGCTGCGCGACATCCATGGTGCAACTTAGAAAAGAACATTGACCAACACCCCGTCAGCCCGGGGGACAGCTTGGAAGCCGATTTGTTCAAACAAGCGCGGCGGAACTAACTGCGGGATGAACAAGCCCAAGCGACATTTACGAAAGCATCTCCCAAGTAGTCGCAAACGTGGCCCAAAGTCTCGTTTCTTTGTCCTAACAGCAAAACTGCATTTTGCGTTATACCGCCAAATCTATGGAGAGACCTATGGACAAACTAATAACAAAACACGTGCTAGATAAGTTTGAATTCCTTCGCATTGCTCTAATAGCGAGCGTTGGTCCCGCAGTGGTGGGATTAATTTTCGTGTCAAGCGCATTTGGTCAGGCGCCGGCGCCACCTCCAGGGGCCGCCCCGGGTCCGGCGCCGGCCGCTGCTGAGGTCGAGCGAGTCGTTGTGACCGGTTCGAACATTCCAACCGCGGAAGAAACCGGGCCGAACCCGGTGGATACCTATCGTCAGGAAGACATCGAGAAGTTGGGTGTGCGCAACGCAACCGACCTGCTCAACAAACTGCCAGCCGAGGCGGGCGCGACCGTCAACCAGAACATCGCCAACGGCGGTGACGGCAGTGTTATCCCGAGCCTGCGCGGCTTGCTGCCCAAAGAGACTTTGGTGCTCATCGATGGGAAGCGCGTCGCCTCCATTGGGTTGGGCAACGGCACTGCGTTTGGCGGCGGCGTGGACATCAACCTGATTCCCTTCTCGATGATTGATCACATCGACATCCTGAAGGATGGCGCCTCGGCCGTTTACGGCTCCGACGCGGTGGCCGGTGTGTTCAACATCTTTTTGGTCCACAAATTCCGTGGCGTCGAGATCGGTGGCAGCGTGGGAAACACGAACATGGGTTCGTCCAACGACGCGCGTGAGCTGGAGGGCTGGCTCAAAGCGGGCGTGGGAGATGACAAGACCGATATACTGGTCATTGCCGATTTCTACGATCGCGCCGACATCTTCAGCCGCGACCGCAACATTACCAGTAACGGGCGTGCGACTCCCTTTGGTGGATTTGATGTTCGCAGTATCAATGCCCCCGGGTTCATAGACGACTTCACCGCCGCCAGCCCGCTGGGCTTCCGTTTGAAGCCAGGCCTCCAAAAGCCGACGCCACACTCCGCTGCGAATGCGGCAACATCACCGCAATATACCGCCAACGTTCCTTTTCCGGATGGCAACTTCGCGCTTTTCAATTTCGCGGCTCTGACGCCGTCGATTCCGGGGGCTGATCGTCAAGTTTATTATGGGTCGTTGACGCGCGACATTTGCGACAAGTACCTGACGTTGTTTGCCGACTTCAAGTACGCTCGCTCCTATTTCCGTGCGGATGCGGCGCCTACGCCGTTTGTGCCCGATGCATTCCACGGCTCGGTAGCAGGCTCTGGCTTTAGTCCATTCGGCATCAGTGTGCCACTCTCAAATGCGTTTAATCCGTTCACGGTAGCGAACGCGACTATTCCGGCGGACAGCCAGAC
>WNGE01018020.1_pt1 | contig 10142 bp, 12 predicted proteins | sample 5400651 | NCBI WGS metagenome assembly WNGE01 (sample SAMN13153370, study PRJNA577476) | soil metagenome | isolation source: 60 cm soil or saprolite under grassland replicate 2 | place: USA:California | collected 2016-06-15
AACGTGGACACCGCCGAGATATGTTCCAAGTCGTTTTTCGACGGCATCCGAGCTCGCAACAGTTCTAGTAGTAGACGGTTAAAACGGTCCGCGTACGGCGCCTTGCGGAGGTCGCCGTCCGCGTCCAGAAGATCAAACACTACGAGCCGATCTTCTTCGATCTCTCCGTCCAGGACGAAGGTCTGCAAGGCAAGGCTTTCTAATTCCGCATACAGAGGTGCCGGCAACGGGACTGTCAGCCCCCGGCGGTTGACGCCGAGGATCGCGCCATCTGCGCGCTTCTCGACCATGCGCCTCTGTCCGTCGCGCTTATCCTGCAGCCAGTAGTGGCGGTCGAGCACGTACTTTGTGACTTCATGTAACTCGATTGCGGTCAGAAGCTCGCAAGCGAGACCCGTTTTCGTCTGCGATCCGGCTTGCCCAATCGGCGCCGCTAAGGTCTCGCCGAGAGGCCGGTAGCCTTTGCCGACTTTTTCATGGACCACCTTGTCGTAAATCTTCTTGGCCTCTTCATAGGGAAGCGGCTGCGGTGTTTTCGAGTCGGCCCGCAAGGCGGAGCCGCGGCGACCATACTGGAAATTTACAGTCCAGCCGCCATCATGAGATTCCAGCTGGGCGTGGTACTCCTTGTCGGAGCTGCCTTCTTTGAAGAACAAACTGACAGATTCAGATTGCACAGAGATTCCTTTCGATTGTTGGGTAGGGTCTTGGTGTGACGAGGCGGGGAAGAACGGGCAAGTTACGTAACGAGCTTCTAGGAGGCTCTTGGCTTCCTTGATACTTTGCTGGAGAGCGGCCAACAGATCCGTGTTGGATTGTGAAGGTGCGACGAGCGCGAGGATAGAGAAGCGCTCGCTTTGCAAAAGAGTCCAGCTAGGGCCAATGGAGTGGCTCGCTGGAGCATCCCTCCCCTGCCCTCCACGTTCGCGCAGATAAAACTCTAGTGATAGGCCAGTTTCAAAATCTGCACGCCAGGGGAGAGATGCTTCAGAAAATCAATCAATCGGTCTCGGATGGATTCGAGTCGTTTTCTAGTTCCAATTCACTCCATGTTGAGTCGTCGACGGCGAGCTGTTCCGGATGTCGCGCAAGGACGTTGAAGGTCTCACGGGCAAATCTATCGAACTCCGATTCGTCTTCATCGTCAGCCGTCATCAACGCCTGTTCGAGAAGATCGTACAGAGCGCTGCCAAGTTGGGCGATCGCATCCGTGATGTCATTGGTCGCGACGGACACAATGTATTCTTTTGGAGTGGAGAGCGAGGTCATACTGCTTGAGTGTGCCCGTACCTTAGCACCGGCAAATGACCTGCGACAAGAAGCCTCGCAGTTGGTCGGCTTAAAGAATCGGCTTCAATTTGCGCGGTATGAGCAGTATCTGTGCGAACCGCCGCTGCGGGTGGCCCTCGCGTGCGAGCAGCTTTTCGGGGTACCTGCCGCCAAGTTATTCTCCGGCGTCAGCACGGCAGTCGCGAAGGGCACGCGAAAGCGCGTTCAGGCATTCGAAGGAACCTTGCGGAATCCCGAAACAGAATCATCGCTTCGGCTTCGCTATAGGCTGCAATGGGTCATTGAATGCCTGGGCAGGCTGAGCCAGCGTATCTATGCAACGTAAAACTCAGAAAACCTACCATCGTTCCCAAACTCGAATTCTGGCGCTGGATATTCACCCGCGCAGGTTTGGGTATGTGGTCATGGAGAGGCCGGGACAACTCCTGGATTGGGGCGTAAAGAGGAGCTACACCAAGGCAACAGATCACCCGGAGGTGCTCGTTGGAAGACTGCGTTCTCTTCTCAAGATGTGGACACCGGATACAGTTCTCACCCGAATCGGAGAACAAAGGAAAACAGATGTCGGGGCGGTATTCAGAAGAATAAAGAAGGAAGTGAACGCAGCGTCGTTCGTACCTATCAAGATCCGCCCTGACCATTTTGTGCGCCGGGCGAAATATCAGCGGGCCGTTGCGGTCGCATCACGCTTTCCCGAGATTGCCTGGAAATTACCTCCGAAACGGAAGCCCTGGGACAGTGAGCCTTATTCGATGAGCATTTTCGAGGCGCTACAGATTGCTGCAGTCTACGTATCCTGACTCAGGGGAGACACGGACGGACTTCTCAGTGTCCAACGGGGCATGACTTATGACCCCGGAGTCGCGGTTATCCGAGATCATTTTCAAATCAATGTGTTGGCACCAGGGACTCTGACCCTCTACAATGATGCCCGCTGTCCATCTCAGAGGGGGCAACAATGCTCATTCGGCTAAGGGGCTATGAAGTCCATATCCAAGGCGCTGGGGGCATTGGACGAGTACTATAGTCGGCAGTGGCGTAAACAAATCATAAGGGGGACACATGGCGAATATCGCCGTAGTGCTAAGAGAACTTGAACAAGAACGCGATCGTTTGGATAAGGCCATTGCAGCATTGAAGCCACTCGCCGGCCCAAGTACGGATCGGGTAACGACAATATCAAAGTCACCGCGACGGACCCTGTCTGCAGTGGCTCGTCGCAAAATCGCCACGGCGCAGCGCGCTCGTTGGGCGAGAGTAAAGTCCGCAAGGAATGAAGGTAGCTCGAAAGGATCTCGCCCGCGTGTTGTATCTGCCGCAGCACGTCGGAAGATGGCGGCAGCTCAACGCGCGCGGTGGGCCAGAGTGAGGGCACAGCAACGAAAGAAGGCCGCCTAGGTCAAGGTGTAGGTTCCGAGCAAAAACAAAGAGAGCGGGAGCTGTGCTCCCGCTCTCTTTTTGCGTTCCGAAGTTAGTAGTCCTCCGGAAGTATGGGCGTCAAGCCGCTAACCTCGTTCGTAGAACCTGAGAGCTAGAGCAAACAGGTCACGGTCACGGTGCGGTTTTCTGCGTTAGCAGATTCTTGACCTGATCGGCGCCGAAACCGACCAAGAAGACCGCCAGCAACGCTGGGAGAAGGTCGAGCTTGAGGAGTTGCTCCTTGGCTCCGGCAATCAAGCCGAACAAAGCTATCACCAGCGCCATGGCGAGACGTACGTAGTCCAACGTTCTGCTCGAATGCCTCTGTCCCCTGCTCCATTCTTTCTTTGCATCTGTGAGACGACCGCGTAAGAGCGAGCTTGCGGCTTGGGCTAGCTGCCTTCTCGATACTTCCGAGCTTGCGGTTCCCAATGTCGAGCCGTTCCAGCACGGTCAGATAGTGCCCACATCCGAACTGGCTCTAGCGAGACAATTACGGTGCTGTCTGACTCGAAAAAGGATCCGGGCTCAAGAGCCATGAAAGCCTCCATAAATTACAAGTGTGGCGTGCAAATCTTACCGACAAGTGACTAGGATGGGAGACGATCCCAACGCGTGATGCGGTCTTATACAGCCGGGGGGATGAGATGGGGCATTTTTATTGTTCTTGCTTCACGAGCAGCGGTGTGGCAGGATATTGCCGCTCCCCCACATTCTTTCGATTCATCCGGTTCGATGTCGAATATCTTCGCGCAAAGGAGTCTTGTATGCTACGGCGAATAGCTGTGCTGTTCGTATGCTGTGTTTTGACGGAAGTCGCACCCGCTCAAACCGGCCATTCGCACAATTCAGCGAGGCCGGCCAATTGTCCTGCTGGTATTGATGTGAAGGGCGATTCTGCACTTCAAGAGGTTGATCTGCCGCCAGTGCAGAAGTGCTCGATAGGAAACAAGAATGGGTTCCTCATCCCCGATCCAAAGTGCACGCCAGGCGCCGCCAATCCCACACTGACACTGGCAATATTGAAAAAACCAACTTTCACAACCAAGTGCGTGCGCGACCAGGCAACGACGCCCAGTAAGAAGAGAACTACCTATCGTTGGTACCGGATTTCGAAGCCAGCCAACAACACGGGTCAGAACCAGACTTGCGAACTAGACCACTTAATCTCGTTAGAGCTCGGTGGCGCTGACACTTTGGACAATATTTGGCCGCAGTGTGGGCCATCCGGCGTGGCATTGACTAAGAGATTCTTCAAAAAGAAGGACACGGTCGAGAATTTCTTGGCCAAGCAGGTCAGGGATGGAAAGATGAGCCTCGCGGACGCCCAGAAGGGTATTGCTACCGACTGGACTCAGTTTCTGACCGAAGCGGAGCAGCAGTGACCGGGTGGAAATTGTCAGTAGGGCGCTCGATGCATTGGTTTACAAAGACTGGCACTGTTACTGACACTATTTAGTGGACCTTGGAGCAGATATGCTTCTACGCCTCCGGAGGCGAGAAGGCTTAGGTCACGGGTTTTGCAGTGCCGGGACTCGGGTCTCTCAGGAGGCTTAGGTCACGGATTCAGCATGGTTCGAGATGGCAGAAGCGGCGCCACAGCGCGGCTTTTCTGGCGTGGGAACTGCTTACAGCCCCTCTGGGAAGGACCTGCGGACCTTCTCGGAGCAGGCTTTCGGACGCCCACGCCCGCGGTTTATGACAAAGGGCTGCGCTCCTCTGGAGGAGAAGGGTCAGGATTGATGGTAGGCCTTTCTATGTTCAGCCCCGCTAGAAGATTCTGCTTCTGCAGGAATTCCATAAGTTGACCCAATGCAGCGCCAATCTTCCCGGTCGTCGCCAAGTACTTGCCATCGGCTATAAACCAAATAAACATGTGTACCTGCTCGTAGAATTTGCGGAACTGTTGGTCAGAGAAGTATTTGTCGCAAAAGGCGCTGAATGATAAGGGTCTAAGGATCTCCGCGTTGCGTTCCACTAGTTTGCTGCCGATCGCGTCGAAATAGTCATACCATAAGCACGTGTTTTCACTGAAAGCGCGTTTGAGCTCATCAATTTTTTGGTAAAGAGCATACACGAACGCACGACTCTCGCGGTAAGGCGAAAAAAGGAGCTCCTGCTGGTAGATGAACAGCCACGACGAGACAACGGCAATCTTGTACGCGGTAACGGTCGTGTAGTACCCATGCTTGGTGAACCAGTCCGCACGCCCCCTGAAGTCGTTATCTGGGATCTTTTTCAACGCGTCGATTGCCTTGCCATCTTTGGCTGATACCTTGCTATGGATCTGATCCAGGTGCAGTTGCAGTTCCTTACATCTGATCCACAAAGCGGTTGCATATTTCCTCCGGAGCTGTCTCGCAATGATCCTTGGCTCGATGAAGAACTTGTGTACTCCCAAGAAAGTCAGAATCGCAATTAACGTTGTAATTGCGGCCGCGATGGAGTTCCAGCTCAAAGCAGCAAGAATGCTAGGTCTTGCGGTCATAGGTGTCAAGCTCATGACTTAACCCCCGACAAAAGAAAAGACCGCGCGTGGGCGGTCTAAATATACGGGAGTTCGGGGCTTTCCAGTTTCCTGATTCGAAGAAGACGAAACGTACCGCCGACCTGCGTTCCGCGAACTTCAACGCGTAAATTGACGGATGAAATCAAGTGTTCGAGTGGAAGCGGGCTGCCATCCTGGGCAACCACTTTGAGCGCGGGCTTGCCGGGAACGAAAAGAATGAAACTGGCGGGTTGGCGCACCGGGTTAGCTTTGCCGAGCCAACCGCGACGACCTGGATGTGCTCTCGACATTCGTGTTAAACGCATGGACCTGCTTCAGTGCCCTCCTTAAGAACGCTGATCAGTTTCACACGAAGGACAAGCTTATCGGCGCGCTTGAGGACAGAAAACTCTCTGGTGGACTGGAGTGATCCGCAAGACGTTCTGCGGACCCCAGTAAGCCCGGCCAGGAGGGCGTTGGGAAGGGACTAGCTTCTAAGCAAAGCAGATGGGTGGAATTTGTCAAGCGTGAGTTATGCGTTGTGCGGGATCGTCGGAAGTTGTACCCGATGAGCCAGTCGGTTAGATTCTGGTTTGAAAGCTTCGGGATCTAAATCGGCTCCGCATCAACCGATTCTGAGATACCGCCCCGATAGAGTACTGCTGTAGCGGAATCGACTATCGGCGCTGCAGTGACTTTTGGAAGAAAAGCCGGTAAGACAGTTGGACTTGCCTCAATGGTAACACCAATGAACAAGAAGGCCGCTAAACTGAGTGGCTTTTCTCTTCCTGCCCGTTGCCGAAAACTACCACGCGATGCGAATCTAGCTCGTTTCAATAAGGGTTGCTTTTGTGGCCATCTATACTGCGATTTCTAGAACTTCCCTGAAGTAGCTATTCAGGAGCGGGGTAATTCTCGCGTCGAGCAACTGTTCCCATTCGTCATGCTGATACTTATCTCGAAGAATTAGCAGACCTGCGGCAAGCCTATCCTCAGGCGTGCGACTCTGCAGCATTTGAACCTCGCCTGGCGTCATCTTCGACTCAAAGTCTCCAAGTAAAGCAAGACAAATTAAACCAACAATCTCGGCAGCGCGTCTGTGTGCCTCCGTCTTCGGAATGGCGTATCGTCGCAAGTACTGACAGAGGAAATCCAACATGATGAGGAAGCTAATGAGACGAAACCTAAAAATTCTTTGTCGACTCTACCCCCTGTAACGCGAACTCAGCCACGTGCTCAACGAGGCGCTGCCAAGTACAACCCCGAGTGTGAGTGGCAGGTTCGGATTGTCCACTGACCACCGGTTATCGTTGGCTAGATGCTCGATGAGCGCGGCCGCAGAAGTTCCCGCAAGAAGGACTTGCGCAGCGGCTGGATGAGCCTCATTAAATTCTTCCAGCTTGCGCCGCGCCCAGCTGGTGTGCCGCTCACGCAGACCATCATGCTCCGGGCGGTAGTAGGACGTCTCGGACTCGAATGGGCTCATAACACTTATGATAGGCAATCTGCTCGACCTTGCAACCGTTGCGTTGTGGAGAACCGTTGACAGCAGACACGAACCTGATTAGGTCTTTATGACCCAATCGAGAAACAGGACGACTGGAATGTAATACACAACAAAGCTAGTAAGTACGCTTTCTGTCGAAAACAGGTAATTCGGTATGCGGCCGATTTTGGCGTTCCATTCTTGTTTGACATGAATCCGCATCCAGTCTTCGTCACTGACGGCGACATCGATGCGTCGACGGAGCTCTTGACGCGATGCGTCAGCGTGGAACGCTTTGCTGTGCCGAACCTGTCTACCAATGACCAGCGCCGGAATTATTACGAAAATCGGGTTTAGCAGCACAAACGTGACATATACGGGAACGGTAGAGCGCCGAAGCCCGAAAGCGCAATAAACCACGAATAGTGATACGAGGCTGTTGAGAACCGAAAGGTAGGACAGCTGAAGAATTTCTCTGAGCACTCCCAGCCCAGCCAGAGCGTCCGGGTGCATCGGGTCCAGTCGCAGCACAGGTTCCTGATGGCGCTGTCCTCTGAACACGGAACAACAGAGGAAAACGGCAATCAGACCCACGATGTTGTTTCTGATCATGTAATAGCAAATGAAAACACCGATGACGATTGTGTACAGAAACAAACCCGCGTGGTGCGATGGATTTGCCCACCAGCCTGAGTAAGCGGCATGCACCCAATTACTGTCACTGGCGGGACGCAAAGTGGGGTAAATGCCTGAAGCGAATGCGGAGCCGTAAAGATCGACTACTAGGGCGATGGCAAGCATGAGATTCAACACTTTCCACACCCGCTGGTTAAAGCGTCGGTCATATTTACGCACGAGTTCGGCATATCTGACTGGGCTCAGCCACGCTGGATTAATCGTCCGGTCAAGATAGAGGCTTCGGAGGCCGACCGATAGCTTTCGCCCACAATCGCTGGATCAGAACCATCTCCGCTGTCATCAGTACCATCAAGAGAATTTCCGAGTAGTCCCGCAAGTTGCCGTCTGTGGGTGACACGAAGCCGCCGACCAGCCGGTAACCCTTTTCGGCAGGTTTCTTCGCCAGCAGAATTTCTAGATCTCCGTCATCGGTTTCTCGTGTCACGGCCACATCCACCGTAGGGAAGACCTGGGGATAGCGGTTGTACGCCGCATAAACCACGCCAGCTCGCCAGTCCACGCTGCTGCACACTTCGAGAGACGCGTTCCGGCGTTCGAGCGTACCCGATGCGGCTATGTAAGCCGAAGGCTCAACTTCACGGCAGGGGAACTGGCCGGAGTAATAAGGAATGAAACTGTCTCGTCCGCCATATAACGTCACTGTTCCCACGGGGAAGACCTCACGGATTCGGCGATCGAGCTCTTTCGACCATTCGTGGTCATCGGGATGATCCATCAAGGGAACAAGTGGCAGGTTGGGATAATGGGAGTTAATCATCAACTTACGGGCCTGGAAATCGAGGGGATTGTGGCGTCCGACCAACGTAGGGGAGCACCCAAGCACAATCAGGAATTTCTTGTGCCAACCGGCAATTTTGTCGATCAATTCCTTATGAGCCTGGTGCAGTTCCGGCACTTGGAAACGTCCAACCAGCACCCCGACATCCGTCAGTTCCTGTTCCTCTTTGCTCATCTTGCTAGCCTCCATGAGCTCCTCCGCTCTCTGATTTGCAGTATAGTGTCGCAGAGACACTATGTCAACAAAAAAAGTGGTTACCGAAGACACTCTTGACATAGTGTTATGTACACACTATATTAGTGTCGTAGTAACACTATACTAGGAGGGCTGCGATGCTAAGCTTCATTAAAGTTCCACCTACGACCTACGTCCTGCATTACCAAAACGGCAAAATCAGACACGAAGGTGCCGGGCTGTCCTTTTTCTATTGGGCGCCCACTTCCACAATTATCGCGGTTCCCCTGGCCAGCGCGGATGTACCATTTGTGTTCCAGGAAACCACCTCCGATTTTCAGTCCGTTGCCATCCAAGGGCAGCTGACGTATCGGGTGGCGGACCCTAAGCGCCTGGCATCCCTGCTTGATTTCACCGTCGGCCGGCCAACTGCTACCTATTATCAAGACGCCTCCGCCGATCGCACTAAATTGCCCGAGCGTCTTGTGCACGTTCTGCAGACTTTGACGCGGGCCATCGCCCAGCGACTGACCCTAAGAGACATTCTTGTCAGCTCAGACCTGCTAGTCGCTGAAACGTTGGCCGGTCTGAGATCGTCAGATGCTGTCTCAACTCTCGGGCTGGAAATCTTGAGTCTGTCAATCACGTCGGTGAAGCCCACTCCTGAAACTTCACGAGCCCTTGAAGCAGAAGCCAGAGAAGGCTTACTGCGCCGGGCGGATGAGGCGATCTATGCACGTCGGAATTCTGCCGTGGAGCAAGAACGGATGATCAAGGAGAGCGAACTCAATACCGAAATAGCAGTCGAAGAGAAAAAGCGTCAAATTCGTGAGACTCAGATGGCAGCCGAGATCGCCGTCGAGCAAAAGCGAGCGGACGTTCGCAAGATCCAGATGGCGACTGAGATCGCAGTAGAACAGCAGCGTTCAGAACTCATCAATAGCCGGGTGGAGAACGAGCGCAAGGACGCCGACAGCCGCGCTTACGCCTTAACAGAGACGCTGAAACCATTGCGGGACTTGGACTGGAAAACTCTTATGGCGTTAGGGGGTAAGGGTGCAGATCCGAAGGCCATGATTGCCATCGCGTTTCAGGAAATGGCAGAAAACGCGCAGAAGATCGGCGAACTGAACGTTTCTCCAGACTTGCTGAAGTCTCTAATCGGCACTGCGGGGAAGTAGCTATGTTCAAGAAACTGGTGATTGTGATCCGCAAGACCCGGCTCCAGGAGCTGATCGAGCGTTTCAACACGCGATCGCAGGCGAAGTTCTACATTGAACACGCTGGTGGAAACTTCGTCGACTACGAGCAGGAAGACGATGCATATCAGCGAGCGCTTTCGGTGCTGCAAGGTGACCTGGATTTCGGGCTACCACAGCAGTTAGTGGACCGGAAACTCGTTCCAACGTTCGAGTTCCGGGGCGAAGATGTAGTCGTGGCACTCGGGCAAGACGGACTTGTAGCGAACACGGCCAAGTACGTCGGTTCTCAACCGATCGTCGCGATTAATCCTGAGCCAACCAGATTTGACGGAATTTTGCTGCCCTTTCAAGCTGGGGAGGCAAAAACGGCTGTTGCGAAACTGATCGACGGTACGGTTGCGATCCGAGAGATCACACTCGCTGAAGTGCAACTCAACGACAGCCAACGTCTTTTGGCCTTCAACGACTTCTTCATCGGTGCGCGCAGCCACATCTCAGCTCAATATCGCATAGAGCATAACAAGCGCTCAGAGATACAATCCTCTAGCGGCGTCCTCGTCTCTACTGGCGCGGGCTCCACGGGCTGGATGTCTTCAGTCTTTAATA
>WNGE01009623.1_pt1 | contig 10141 bp, 10 predicted proteins | sample 5400651 | NCBI WGS metagenome assembly WNGE01 (sample SAMN13153370, study PRJNA577476) | soil metagenome | isolation source: 60 cm soil or saprolite under grassland replicate 2 | place: USA:California | collected 2016-06-15
GTCCTGCAATTCCTGCTCTTCGTCGCCATCGCCGCCTGCAGCTTCGCCCGCATCACCTGGCCGGGATCGGTCGAGTCCTTCTTTGTCGTCCTTGGCCTCGTCGTGGCCGTCGCAGGCGCGTTGCTGTTCGTCCTCGGGGCGCTCGCACTTGGCCGCTCGTTCACGCCGTTTCCGCGGCCGAAAGAACGGGCGGAGTTCCGGCAGGGCGGGATCTACCGGCTCGTGCGCCACCCGATCTACGGCGGCGTGATCGCGCTCGCGCTCGGCTGGTCGCTCGCCGAGGCGCCGCTCGGTCTCGTGCCCACCGTCCTCCTCGTCGTGGCGTTCGACCTGAAGGCGAGGCGCGAGGAGGCCTGGCTCATCGAGCGCTATCCGGCCTACGCGGCCTACCGAATCAGGACCCCGCGCCGCCTCGTTCCCTTCGTCTACTGAGGCAGGCCGAGCTCGGAAGGAAGCGGGCGGGAGTGGACGAGGACGAGGGTTCTCGTCGGACGGGTCAGGGCGACGTAGAGCTCCCGCAGGCCCTGCCCCGCGGCGGCCTCCTCGACGATCAGCGCCGGCTCGACCACGATCACGTGGTCGAACTCCATGCCCTTCGCCTCTCGTGGGGTGAGCACCGAGATCCGGGTCTCGTCGAAGAGGGAGTGCCCCCGGTCGCTTTCGCTCTGCAGTGAGACCGGCGCGATCAGCGCGAGCAGGCCCTCCTCGGTCGCGAGCCGCGCGGCTTCCTCGTACGCGGCCCGCAGCGGGTCGTCGTCGCGCACGACTTGCGGCCGCTCGGCTCCGACCCGGTAGGCCAGCGGCGGCTCGACCCCGGGGGCGATCCGCTCGAGTAGCGGGAGCGCGACGGCCATGATCTCGCGGGGAACGCGATAGGCGTGGCGCAGCTCGGCGACCTGCGCTCGCTCGCCGTCCGGTAGGTACGGCAGGAGCTCGTCCCAGCGGTCGTACGAGATCGGCCCGGTCGCCTGCGCGATGTCGCCGAGGATCGTGAACGCGCGGGAGGCCCTCCGGGCGACCATGCGAAGCTGCATCGGCGTCAGATCCTGCGCCTCGTCGACGATCACGTGCCCGTACTGCGTCGGCGTTCCCTGCAGGAGGGCTCTGGCCTCGTCGATCAGCGGCAGGTCGGCGTCGGTCCAGCCGCTCTTCGCCCGCCGGAGCAGCGCCTGCTCGGATGGGTCGAGGATCCCGTCCGCCGCCTCAGCCAGGCGCTCGCGCGAGGAGAGCAGCCGCCGAACGACCTGGTCCGGCTTCGGCGCGGGCCAGGAGCGGTCGAGGAAGCGCGTCAGGCGGCCGTCCCGCCGCAACGCCCGCTCGACCTCGTCGAAGGCACGAAACGCCAACCCGCCGAGCCGAACGCCGTAGTCCTCGTAGAACCGCCGCAGGACGTTCATCCGGAAGCGCTCCCGCGCCGCGGCCGAGAGGCCGAGCTCCGCACGGGCTTCGGCGAGCAACTCGCCGACCTCGTCCGCCTCCACGCCGACGAACCGGCCCTCCATCCGCACGACGAGCTCCTGCGGATCGCCTTCCGAGGCCGACGCGACCACCCGCCGCACGACTTCGGCGAGCCGCGTGTCCGCCTTCAGGCGCTGCACGTCGAGCGGGTCCGGGCGCGTCACCTCGACGCCCTCGACGAGCTCGGCCACCGCCCGCTGGTCGACGCTCTCCTCGCCGAGCGTCGGCAGCACGTGCGAGATGTACTCCATGAACCCCGGATTCGGCCCGACGACGAGCACCCGGCGCAGGGCCGCGCGATGGGCGTAGAGGAGGAAGGAGGCCCGGTGCAGCCCGACCGCCGTCTTGCCCGTCCCAGGGCCGCCCTGGATGACGAGCGGCGGCTCGGGCTCGCGGGCGATCAGGTGGTACTGGTCGGCCTGGATCGTGGCGACGATGTCGCGCATGCGCGCGTCTCGCGCGCGGTCGAGCTCCTCGAGCAGGAAGTCGTCCACGGAGGCGGCCGCGTCGGCGAGCGAGCCGTCGAGGGCCTCGTCGCTGATTCCCGTCAGCGTGCGGCCGCTCGTCCGGAAGCGGCGCCGCAAGGTGACCCCGTGGGGCGCGACCGGGGTGGCGGTGTAGAACGGCCGCGCCGCCGGTGCCTGCCAGTTGACGACGAGCGCGTTCCGGTCGTCGTCGTGCACCCAGCGGCGGCCGACGTAGATCGGTTCAGCGTTCTCCTCCGAGTCGATCCGGCCGAAGCAGAGGCCGCGCTCGGCGTCCTCGTAGGTCCGGAGCCGGCCCGTGGCCCAGTCCTCGATCGCCTGTGCCGAGACCTCGGTCGCGGCCGCACCGGAGGTGCGCAGGAGCGCCTCGCGCATCTCGTCGAGGCACGCGTAGGCTCGGTCGAGGTAGGCCTGCTCGACGGAAAGATCGGGGTGCGCCATCGGGCTCCAGCCTAGTCGTCCGTCTTAGACATATGTTATTTACCTATACTGCTGCGAATGGGTCATCGAGGACACCGCCATCCGCGCTCCCGCAGCCGCCGGCTCGTCCGGCCGGGGCACTGGCACGTGCATGCCCGCGTGGAGCGCTTCGTCGAGCCGTCGCTGCTCTTGCTCCTGCGGGAGCGGCCGTTGCACGGCTACGAGCTACTCGAGCACATCCAGGAGCTCGGCGTCGAGAGGCGTGTCGACGTCGGCAACCTTTACCGCTTCCTGCGCGGCCTCGAGGAGGAGGGACTCGTCAGTTCCGAGTGGAGCGCCGACCTTCCCGGCCCGGCGAAGCGGACGTACGAGCTCACCGACGAGGGTCGCCGCCTGCTCGACCGCTGGGCCGACGCCCTCCGCCGCGCGCAGGAAACGATCGCGGGGTTTCTCGACCGATACGAAGAAAGGAGGTGAGCACATGCATCGTCACAGACACTTCCGCGGCGGCCCAGGCTTCCGCGGACACCGGCGTTTCCCGAGCCGCGAAGAGTGGCTTCGCCGGTTGGAGGAATACCAGCGCGATCTCGAGCAGGAGATCGCCGACGTCGCCGACGTGATCCGGCATCTGCAGGGCGACCAGCCCGCCGAGACCGGCACCGTCTAGGGCTTGCGGGCCCCGCCATGGCGGGGCCTCCGGCCTCCGCCCCCTTGCTATCCTTGACGCACCGCATTTCACCGATTGGCGAAATGGGCGCTCGGCGCCCATTTTTTGTGAGGAGTACGAGTTGGCGAACGTCTACGACAAGGAGAGAACGCTGGAGCGCGAGATCAGCGGCAAGGTCGAGGAAGCCCTTCCGGGCGTGGAGGTGCTCGCGGTTGAGCTGACCGGGCCCGAGCGGTTCACGGTTTTCGTGGACCGCGCCAAGGGCGTGGACCACGCTCTCTGCGAGCAGGTCACGCGCATCCTCTGGGATTACCTGCGCACCTATTCGGTATCGGTTTCCTCGCCGGGCCTGGAGCGGCCGCTGCGCAAGCCGGAGCACTTCCGGCGTGTCGTCGGTCGCAGCGTGAAGCTGAAGACGGCTGAGCGCTCGAAGGTCCGCGGCGAGGTCACACGGGCCGGGGAAAGCGCCGTGACCGTCGCCGCCGGCGGCGCCGAGGTAGACGTCCCGTACGAGCAGATCGTCCGTGGCAACCTGATCGACGAGAGGGAGAGATGAGCCGAGAGATCATCGAGCTCGTGCACGAGCTCGAGCGCGACCGTGGAATCGAGGGCGACACGCTGGTCTCCGCGCTGGAGGACGCGCTTCTCGCCGCGTACAAGAAGACGCCGGGCGCGTCCCGCCACGCCGTGGTCGAGCTCGACCGCCTGGAGGGCGACTTCCGGGTCTTCTCGATCGAGCTGCCCGCCGACATCGAGGAGCGACTGCTCGAGGAGGCGCGCGAGCGCGTGCTCACCGAGCTCGAGCAGGCCGAGCAGGAAAACGGCGAGCGCTCGCACGTGCTCGTCACGGACGAGGACCTCGACATCGACTGGTCCGACGTCCCGGAGAACCAGGTCAAGCGCGCCGACGTGACGCCCGAGAACTTCGGCCGCATTGCCGCGCAGACCGCGAAGCAGGTGATCACCCAGCGGATCCGCGAGGCCGAGCGCCAGATCATGTACGACGAGTACGTCGATCGAGTGACCGAGGTCGTGACCGGGATCGTCCAGCAGGCGGGCGACCGCAACAACGTGCTCGTCGATCTCGGCAAGGTTGAGGCGCTGCTGCCGCGCTCCGAGCAGGTCGACGGCGAGCGCTACGAGCAGGGCTCGCGAATCAAGGCCGTCATCACCGAGGTCCGCTCGGGCACGAAGGGCCCGCAGGTGATCCTCTCCCGGCGCGACTCCGAGCTGATCCGGACGCTGTTCGAGCTCGAGGTCCCGGAGATCGCAGACGGTCTCGTCGAGATCCGCGGGGTCGCCCGCGAGCCCGGCTACCGCTCGAAGATCGCGGTCGAGTCGCATGCCCAGGGCGTCGACCCGGTCGGCGCCTGCGTCGGCCCGCGCGGCTCCCGCGTCCGCATGGTCGTCTCCGAGCTTCGCGGCGAGAAGATCGACATCATCCCGTGGAACCCGGAGCCTGCGCGCTTCGTGGCCAAGGCGCTCTCGCCCGCGCGCGTGCGCGAGGTCTACCTTGACGACGACGGACGCGAGGCGACCGTGGTCGTACCCGACGACCAGCTCGCGCTCGCGATCGGCAAGGAGGGTATGAACGCCCGCCTAGCCGCCCGGTTGACCGGCTGGAAGGTCGACATCAAGTCCGACACGGAGTTCGCGACCGAGGAGGCCGAGGCGGCCTTCGCCGGCGACGGGGGAGACGAGGAATTCACCGGCCGCTGCGGCGCCGTGCTCTCGACGGGCAAGCGCTGCCCGAACGCGGCGCTACCCGGCTCGCGCTACTGCGGCGTCCCGGCTCACCAGGAGCTCGCGCTCCGGGAGAACGTCCAGGAGGACGAGGAGCCGGTGGTCGAGGAGCCCGAGCCTGAGCTCGAGGCTGCTGCCGACGCCGCCGAACCGGAGGCCGAGAGCATCGGCCCGGACAGCGTCGAGCCGGTCCGCGAGGAAGAGGAGCTCGAGAGCGAGGCGCCTGCCGACGCCGCCGCAACGCACGGCCCGAGCGCCGAGGCGATCGCGGAAGCGGAGGGCGAAGTCGATCTTGACGTCTCGCATCCCCAGACCGCCCCCGAGGAGCGGCCTTCCATCCCGGTCGAGCCGCTCGGCGAGGCGCAGGAGGAGCGCGGCGACACTGCGTGACACGCTACGCGTTCGGCAACGTCCTCGGAGTGGTCTCAGACCCACCGGCAAGGAGGCACCACGAAACTGCTCGACGCCATGACTGTTCCTGTGAGGACGTGCGCCGGCTGTGGCCGAAAGGCCCCGCAGGCCGAGCTGCTGCGCTTCGTGGCGCGCGACGGGGAGCTCGCTCCCTCTCCGAATGGCCCGGGCCGGGCCGTGTACACGTGCCGCCGGCTCTCGTGCTTCGAGCGAGCGGCCGCCCGTCGCGCCTTCAACCGAACCCTGAAAGCGACCGTCCGGGTCGATCCCGGGCTGGCACGGCTTTACACTGAGGCCGATGGCTGACCGTCCAAAAAGGCCCAACCGTCCGATCCGGCCCCGCCAAGGGGCCCCTCCAGGCCGCCGCAAGCGCCGGGTCGTGATCGACACCGGCGCCGCGCACCCGCGCCAGAACGCGCGCCAGGCGCGTGAGCGGGCGGAGGCGCGCCCGAAGACACCGCGCGAGATCGTCCACCCGACGGGCCCGGTGACGGTCGAGTCGGGCGTCACCGTCAAGGACCTCTCGCAGGCCCTCGGCAAGCCGATGGCCGAGATCATCAAGACGCTGATGGGCCTGGGCGCGCCGAAGACCGCGACCCAGTCGCTGTCGGACGAGGAGGTCGAGCTGATCGCGACCGAGATCGGTCGCGAGATCACGATCAAGCACGCGGCCGAGGAAGAGCTCGAGCCCGAGGTTTACGAGGACGATCAAGCAGACCTTGAGGCCCGCCCGCCCGTCGTCACGATCATGGGGCACGTCGACCACGGCAAGACGACCCTGCTCGACGCGATCCGCAAGAGCGCCGTCGTCGAGACCGAGGCCGGCGGGATCACCCAGCACATCGGCGCCTATCAGGTGCAACACGACGGCCGCGCGCTCACGTTCCTGGACACTCCGGGCCACGAGGCGTTCACGGCGATGCGCGCCCGGGGCGCGAAAGTGACCGACATTGCGGTGCTCGTCGTCGCCGCCGACGACGGGGTCATGCCGCAGACGCGCGAGTCGATCTCGCACGCGCGCGCCGCCGAAGTCCCGATCGTCGTCGCCGTGAACAAGGTCGACCTGCCGGACGCGAATCCGGACCGGGTGCGGAACGAGCTCGCCGCCGAGGACCTCCAGCCGGAGGAATGGGGCGGGACGACCCAGTTCGCCGAGGTTTCCGCCAAGGAGAGCCAGGGTCTGGATGCCCTGCTCGAGAAGGTGCTGCTCGTGGCGGACGCCGAGCTCGAGCTGACGGCGAACCCGAAGGCAGACGCTTCAGGCCCGATCATCGAGTCGCGTCTCGACGTCGGCCGCGGCCCGGTCGCGACCATGCTCGTCCACCGCGGCACCCTGCGGGTCGGCGATGCGATCGTTGCCGGCGACGCCTGGGGCAAGGTCCGCGCGCTCTACAACTTCCTCGGCGAGAAGCTGCAAGAGGCCAAGCCCGGAGACCCGGTCGAGATCCTCGGCTTCGACCATCCGCCGCCCGCCGGCGAGGTCGCGCGGGTGGTCGAGAACGAGCGCGCGGCGCGTCAGTATGCGCAGGCCCGTGGGGAGCGCCTGCGTCGGGAGCACTTCGCCCAGCGTCGCGTCGGGGTCTCGCTGGAGTCGCTCTTCGAGCAGCTCCAGGAAGGCGCCGTCCAGGACCTGAACCTCGTCCTCAAGGGCGACGTCGTCGGCTCGGTCGAGGCGGCCATCTCCGAGCTCTCCAAGATCCAGCATCCGGAGGTGCGCGTGAACGTGATCCACGAGGGAGTGGGCGGGATCACCGAGAACGACATCATGCTCGCCTCGGCCTCGGACGCGATGGTCGTCGGCTTCAACGTGCGGCCGAACGCCGAGGCGCGGGGGCTCGCCGAGCGCGAGGGCGTCGAGATCCGCACCTACCGCGTGATCTACCAGCTCACCGAGGACATCGAGCAGGCGCTCGTAGGAATGCTGAAGCCGGTCCGCACCGAAGAGACGATCGGCGAGGTCGAGGTACGGCAGCTCTTCCGCGTGTCCCGGCTCGGGACGATCGCCGGCTCGTACGTGACGAACGGAACCGTCCGCCGTGGCGCCAAGGTGCGCGTCGTGCGCGACGGCACCGTCATCTACGAGACGCGGATCGGTCAGCTCAAGCGGTTCAAGGACGACGTGCGCGAGGTCGAGGAAGGCTACGAGTGCGGCATCCTCTTAGACGGCTTCAACGATGTGAAGGAAGGCGACGTGCTCGAGGTCTACGAGACGCGCGAGATCGAGCGCACCGACCTCCAGACGCCGGCAGCGACGCCTTCCTCCGCGGGCTGAGCTCCCTCTCTGCGGCTACGCAGCTACCGGCTGCGCCGGCTCTGATGCCCCCTTCCACACGAGGACGAGGCTGACCACGAGCACCCAGCCGAGGAAGATCAGGATCGGGAAGAACACGAAGGCGGCGAGCAGAGTCACGGCGACGACGAAGCTCAGCCACGTCAGCCACGTCGGAAGCAGTCCCGTTCTGCGGCTGAGCAGGGCCGTCGCGACAACCAGCACCACGGCGATCGTCGTCCCGCCGAACAAGAGCGCGAAACCGAGGTCGTTCAGCATCCTGTAGGTGTTGGGGTCGAGCTGGAACTTGCTGGTATCGGAACGCGCCAAGGACGGCGAGACGAAGGTGGCCGCCGCCGCGAACCAGAGCACGACGTTTGCGAGGCCCGCCCCGAACGCGGCTGCGGTCAGGCCGCCTGCACGGCCTTCGGCTGCAAGGAGCCGCGTGCGGAGCACGGACAGGAACCAGATGAAGAAGAGCGACGCGGCCAGTACCAGGAACAGCCCAACGATGTCCCTGGTGCGATGTCCGCTGCTGGCGTAGTAGGAGAGGATCTTGTTGTCCGAGTCACCGGTCTCCGGCGAGCCGCTGGTGATGGCAAACACGACGACCCAGAGCACAACGAAGACGATGCCGGCCCCGGGGGACCAGCGAGACCATTTGTTCATGCCTGCTCCTTGTTCGATGTCGTACCCCATGTGAGCCTAAACCGCGCGTCGGATTGTCCTCACCGGGTGGCTCGCGGTCCAGAATGAGCTCGATGGCGAGCGGCTATGTCGGAATCCTCTCCGCGGAGCTCCACTTTCCCGAGAACCGGTCGCTCAAGGGGAAGCGCAAGGAGCTGCTGTCCGTGAAGGCTCAGCTCCAGCGGCGCTTCGGCGTCTCTGTCGCCGAGGTCGACCACCACGACCTCTGGCAGCGATCGCGGCTGACCCTGTCGTGTGCCGCGCGGGGATACCGCGAGGTCGAGGAGCTGCTCGCCGGTGCCGAGCGGTACCTGGCCGGTCAGGCGTTCGAGCTCACTCGGCTCGAGCGCGAGATCGTCACCCTGGGCGAGTGAGCCTCAAGATCCACAGGCCGGAGTTCAGGTCCGACGCCAGGACGTAGTGCGGCCTGGGGACAGCGGACCAGTCGGCGGTGCAGGCCTGTCCGGGACAGAGGAGCCCGTGCTCGTCGCGCTCCGACGGCGGCCGGAAGCGAGTCAGAAAGCGCGGCCGCGAAGGATGCGAGAGGTCGAACAGCAGGACCCCGTACGCGTACCAGGAGAAGTAGCCGAGCTTTCCGTCCACCTTCGGGTCGTGAACGCTGTCGGCGAGCCCGTAGAAGTTCGGGTAGCTGCCGCCCGGCCGCAGACCCCGCGGGAGCCGAATCTCGGACAGTTTCCTCGGGCGGGCGGGCCGGTAGACGTCCCAGACGGTCGCGCGCCCATGCGCGATCTCGTGCGTCTCGAGCAGCACCTTCCCGTGCGCCGCCAGCCAGTCCGAGTGGACCTGCCCCTGGCCCGGCGGCGTCCGGCCGAGATAGCGCGGCCGCGCAGGGTCGGAAACGTCGAGGATGACCGTTCCCAGGTCCCAGTAGGCGAGGTAGGCGCGCGTCGCGGCCGCGTTCGTGATCACGGAATGGACGAGGGTCCTCGGCTTGCCGTTCAGGCCCGTGCACTTGTGCAGCGTCCGGCAGGCGCTCCAGCCCCCGACCTCGACCGGCGCCCGCGGGCGGGAGACGTCGTAGATGTGGAAGCCGTAGGCGTCCGGCGTCAGCTCGTACTCGTTCACCCCCTCAGCGGTGTAGACCCACGCGTTTCCGCGCGCGGCGGCGAGCCAGATCTCGTGCGAGCCGCGCGGCTCCGTGCGCACGAGCGAGAGCAGCCGGGGATGGGCCGGCCGCGTCACGTCGTAGAGGCCGAAGCCGCCGAAGCCGTCGCCGCAGGCCTGCACGCTTGTGACCGCGAGCACCCCCGCGAACCCCGGGGTCTTCACCCTGCGGACGATCGTCTTCTCCGTCCACGTGCCGGCCAGCTCGGGCGCGGAGGTCCCTGCGGCGAAGGTGGCGACGTGCCGGGGCCTGCGGGGGTTGGCGAGGTCGTAGACCCGGACTCCCTGAGCGGGGCAGTCGGTCTTGCCGCTATGGCTCGAGAGGTAGGCGTAGTGGCGCTCGCCGACGACGTCGCCCGAGTAGCCGCCGCCCGGGTTGACGTGCGCGAGCACGCGGAAGTGCGGCTCGAGTCGGGCTGCGTGCCGGGCGGTGCCCCCGGCCAGGGCGAGCGCGGAGGCCCCGAGGGCGAGCAGTGCCTTCAAGGTCGGAAAGGTACCGCTTGAATACAGGGATGAGCGAACGCATGCGGCGGGTCAACGAGGCGGTCCGGGAAGTGATCTCCGAGGCCGTGGGCGAGCTCAAGGACCCGCGGCTCGGCTTCGTCACCGTGACCGGCGTCGAGACCTCTGCCGACCTGCGTCATGCGACTGTCTTCGTGAGCGTCCTCGGGACTGCGCGCAAGCGCGAGCAGACGCTCGCCGGCCTCGCGGCGGCGCACGGCGTCCTCCAGGCCCGGGTCGCCCGCGAGCTGCGAATGAAGCGGACCCCTCAGCTGACCTTCGAGTACGATCCGACCGTCGAGCGCGGGGTCCGCATGACTCAACTAATCGATGAGCTCGCGCCAACAGACGAATGACGACCTGGGGGCGGTGGCC